>Ga0066823_10000092_pt1 | contig 9608 bp, 7 predicted proteins | sample SoimicmetaGmgHMB_FD_62219 | JGI IMG/M metagenome (GOLD analysis project Ga0066823, IMG submission 62219) | Soil and rhizosphere microbial communities from Laval, Canada - mgHMB | ecosystem: Environmental > Terrestrial > Soil > Agricultural land | place: Laval, Canada | collected 2014-09-23 | reverse complement strand
TGACGGCGCCGCCGACAGCGAAAGCCAAGGCGGCGGTGCTCGCGCTGACCGACGATAAACACGAGTTCCATCTCGCTGGTCGCGAAATCTATTGGCTGGCGCATATCGGCCAGAGCGAATCAAAATTGTCCAATGCCACGATCGAGCGCGCGCTGCAGGGCAGGGCGACGTTCCGGAATATCACCACGGTGCGGAAGCTGGTGGCGAAGTATCCGGCGGGGTAGTCTGCGCGCCGCGCAGGTCGAGAATTATTTCGTCGCAGATCATCGCGGTCATGCCCGCTCCCATGAGCCCGATCCCGGAAACCCGCCCCACGGGTCAGAACATCGCGTCGCGTAATTTGTACCAGGCCATCGCCGCGACCAGCATCGGTGTACGGAAGGTGCGGCCGCCAGGGAAGGGGAGGTGCGGGATTTTCGCGAAGACATCCAGGCGTTCGGACTGGCCGCGAATGGCTTCGGCGATCACGCGGCCGGCGAGACCGGTGGCGGCGATGCCATGGCCGGAAAATCCCTGCGCGAAATAAACATTGCTGCCGAGTCGACCCCAGTGTGGCGCGCGGTTGAGGCTGATGTCGACGTAGCCGCCCCAGACTTGTTCGAACTTCACGTCCTGCAGCTGCGGAAACACGCGGCGCATGCGTCGACGCATCGTACCGGCAAGATCCGGCGGCGGCAGCGTCGAATAACTCGCGCGGCCACCGAACAGCAGGCGGTGATCGGCACTGAGTCGAAAATAATCCAGCGCCCAGTTGATGTCGGCGACCGCCATGCCGTTGCCGATCAAGGCTTGCGCGCGCTCGGCACCCAGCGATTCGGTCGCGCCAATATAGGTGCCGACCGGCATGATCCGGCTGTCGAGTTCGGGTGCGATTCCGCGGACATAGGCGTTGCCGGCCAGCACCGCGAAATCGCAATTCACGCTGCCATTTTCGGTGCGCATCACCGGCTTGTCGCCGCGAACCAGCGCGGTGACTTTCGAGTTCTCGAAAATTCGCACGCCCAGCGATAGCGCCGCACGCGCCAGGCCCTGCGTGTATTTGAGCGGATGCAGGTGGCCACTGTTGCGATCGAACAGTGCGCCGAGGTAGCGGTCGCTGGCGAGTTGTTCGCGCAGTTGTTCGCGACTCCACCACTGCGTTGCGTAGCCGTGCGTCTCTTCAAGATCACGCTGCCACTGCTGCAGTTCCAGCACCTGGCGCGGCTTGATCGGCACGTGCGCGTGGCCATCGCGCCAATCGCAGTCGATGGAATATTTCCGGCAGCGCTCGCGCAGCAGATCCAGCGCTTCCAGTGACCAGTCGAATAATTTCTTCGAATCGTCCTGGCCGATCAACGCGGTGATCTTCGCCTGGTCGCAGCCGTATCCGAAGATCGCCTGGCCACCGCTGCGCCCGGACGCGCCCCAACCGATGCGTTGTGCTTCAAGCACGATGACTTTGTAGCCAGCCTCGGCGAGTTCGATCGCCGTCGACAAACCCGTGATGCCGGCGCCGAGGATGCAGACATCGGCGCGCTCGTCGCCGGCCAACGCCGGTTGCACAGGGAAGGGCGGGGCGCTGGCAGTGTAGTAGGAGGGGATGTGTTGGGCGGTCACGTCGCTGCTCGTAGGATTCAGTCCCTCCCCCTGCTCGCAGGGGGAGGTCAGGAGGGGGTCGAAGTTCATCGCGAGGTTTTACCCCACCCCAGCCCTCCCCTGCGTGCAGGGGAGGGGGCGATCAGCATTTGCGCCTCATACCTGCCGTAGATACCAGGCCACTTCCAGCGAGGTGACTTCGGTGTAGAAGCTGCGCATTTCCTTGAGCTTGAGCTGGCCGTAGATGTGGTGGAACTCGGCGCCGAAATTTCGTGCGATAAACGCGCTGGCCATGAAATCATTGATCGTGTCGCGCCAGAACAAGGTGCGTGCTTCGGTTTGTTCGTAGGCGTTGCCGACGATCGGCGGGCCCGGGTCGCCCTTGCTTTCCAGGCCCTCGAGAATGCCAGCGAGTACGGCGGCGGTGACGAGATAGGGATTCGCGTCGGCGCCGGCGATGCGGTGTTCGATGCGGGTGTTTTCCGGATCGCTGTGCGGCACGCGCATGGCGACGGTGCGGTTGTTGAATCCCCAGCAATCGTTGAGTGGCACGAAGGCATTGAGCACGAAGCGGCGGTAGCTGTTGGCATGCGGCGCGAACATCAGCATGCAGTCCTTCGACGAGGCCTGCAGGCCGGCGATGCCGTGGCGCAGGTTGTCGTTGGGCTGCTCGGGCGTGCCGGCAAAGATGTTGTCGCCGTTCTTGTCGAGCACGCTCACGTGGATGTGCGTGCCGCTGCCGGCCTGGCCGACGAAAGGCTTGGCCATGAAGCTCGCGAGCAGGCCGTCGTTGCCGGCGGTCGCCTTGATCGCACGCTTGAGCAGGATGGCATCGTCGCAGGCGAGCAATGCATCCTTGCGATGCTTGAGGTTGATCTCGAACTGCCCCGGCGCGTACTCGGCGACGGCAGTATCGGCAGGAATATGTTGTGCGCGGCAGGCTTCGGTCACCGCGTCGGTGAATTGCTGGTAGTCGTTGAGGTCTTCCATGTAGTAGACCTGCGTGGACGTATTGCGCGTGCCGGTGACCGGATTGATCGACGTGCGCGGCTGGCCGGCTTCGTCCAGACCCTGGTCGAGCAGATAGAACTCCAGTTCCACCGCGACCACCGGCGTCAGCCCTTTCGCGGCGTAGCGGTCGAGCACGCGCTTGAGCACTTCGCGCGGATTGGCGGCGAACAACCCGCCCTTGCCGTCTTCCATGGTCAGCAGCACCTGCGCCATCGGCCGGCGCTGCCAGGGCACGACTTTCAGCGTGCCGGGGATCGGACGACAGATACGATCCTCGTCGCCGATGTCATAGCCGAGTCCGGATTCCTCGACGGTATTGCCGGTGATGTCGGTGGCGATGAGTGACATCGGCAGGCAGACGCCGCTGGCGTAGATTTTTTCGAGGGCATCGCGGGTGATGCGTTTGCCGCGCAGCAGGCCATTCATGTCCGGCAGCAGCAGATCGATCATCTCGCAGCCGGCGATCTGCTGGAGTTCGGCGGCATCGTCGTCGGGCAGCAGATCGCTGGTCATCATCTGTTTCCATTGCGGATTGGCAGGGCTGCCGGGAGTCTAGCAGACTGGATAAAACTGTAAAAAATCCTCAACGCCCCATGATCGCAGCGATGACGGGAATGACGCTGTCAGGGCCATGACAGGCCACATAGCCTCGAAAAACCGCCGGTCGAGGTGCTCAATATCCTGATCTACCGTTGATAAAATCAAACGGCAGGGGTAGTGTTCGATCCATCGCAGACACCGAGCCTCGCATGCCGTCAGCACCGCTCGTCGGGCTTCCGTCCGACCGCAAGCAGATCGGGCATCACCCCTTCCAGGCGGTGGGCGAGAAATACATACGCGCGGTGGTCGATGCCGCCGGCTGCGTGCCGATGCTGATTCCTTCGCTGTCGCCGCCGCTGGATCTGCCCGATCTGCTGTCGCGTCTCGACGGCCTGCTGCTTACCGGCGCCTACAGCAATATCGAGCCGCATCATTACGGCAGCGAAGCCAGCTACGCCGGCAACCTGCACGACCCCGCCCGCGATGCCAATACCTTGTCGCTGGTGCCGCTGGCGATACGCATGAAGGTGCCAGTGCTCGCGCTTTGCCGCGGCCTGCAGGAAGTCAACGTCGCACTCGGCGGCAGCCTGTATCAGAAAGTGCACGAAACGCCTGGCTTCCACGACCATCGCGAAGACCTCGATGCCACGCTCGATGATCAATACGGCCCCGCGCATCCGGTGCAGTTGAGCGCGGGCGGATTGCTCGCGAAGATCGCCGGTGCCAGCGAGGTGATAGTCAATTCCCTGCATGGGCAGGGCATCCGCGATCTCGGTGCCGGCCTGCGCGTCGAAGCGCGCGCCGCCGATGGCCTGGTCGAGGCGGTGTCGCTGGCGTCGGAAGAAAGTTTCCTGCTCGCCGTGCAGTGGCATCCGGAATGGAAAGTGCACGAGAGCCCGTTCTATCTCGGCACATTCCAGGCATTCGCGGCCGCCTGTCGCGAACGCGCCGAAAAACGTACCAGTCAACGAGCCTGATCATGTCGAAGAAAAAAGCTGCCAAGCAAGCCTCTCCGCAAGCGCAGGAAAGCTCGCTGCTGCGCTGGCTCAAGGATAGGCGCATCACTGAAGTCGAATGCCTGGTGCCCGACATCACCGGCAACGCCCGCGGCAAGATCATCCCGGCGGCGAAGTTCTCGCACGATTACGGCACGCGTCTGCCCGAAGGCATCTTCGTCACCACGGTCACCGGCGATTATCCCGACGAATATTACGAACTCGTCTCGCCTTCGGATTCCGACATGTATCTGCGCCCGGATCCGGAAACCGTGCGCATGGTGCCTTGGGCCAGCGACCCGACCGCGCAGATCATCCACGACTGCTACACCCGCGACGGCAAGCCGCATGAGCTGGCGCCGCGCAGCGTGTTGCGGCACATGCTCTCGCTCTACGACGAGATGGGCTTGAAGCCCATCGTCGCGCCGGAGCTGGAATTTTTCCTGGTGCAGAAGAACACTGATCCGGATTTTCCGTTGCAGCCACCGGCCGGAAGATCGGGCCGGCCGGAAACGGCGCGGCAGTCGTATTCGATCGACGCGGTCAACGAATTCGATCCGATCCTGGACATGATGTACGACTACGCCGAGGCGATGGAGCTCGACGTCGATACGCTGATCCACGAATCGGGCGCGGCGCAATTGGAAGTGAATTTCCAGCATGCTGATCCGATGTCGCGCGCCGACCAGGTGTTCCTGTTCAAACGCACGATGCGCGAGGCGGCGTTGCGCCATGGCGTGTACGCGACTTTCTTGGCCAAGCCGATGGAAAACGAGCCCGGCAGCTCGATGCATATCCATCAAAGCATGGTCGATGCCAAATCCGGCAAGAACATGTTCGCCGGCAAGAAAGCCGGCGAGCACAGCAAGCTATTCCAGCATTATCTTGGCGGCCTGCAGAAATACGTGCCGATGGCGATGCCGTTCTTCGCGCCGAACGTCAATTCCTACCGCCGCCTGGCGATGGGCGAGGTCGCGCCGATCAACGTGCAATGGGGCTTCGACAACCGCACCTGCGGCCTGCGCGTGCCGATGGACGATATCGAAAACACGCGCGTGGAAAGCCGCTTCGCCGGCTCCGACGCCAATCCCTACCTGGCGATGGCCGCAACCCTGGCCTGCGGCTACCTGGGCATCAAGGAAAAACTGCTGCCTACCGATCCCGTCGCCGGCAGCGCGCAGGATCTGGGCTATCAACTGCCGCGCTCGCTGGAAGAATCCCTGCGCCAGCTCGATGGCTGCGCGCCGCTGCGCGAACTGATCGGCGACCGTTTCGTGCGCGCCTTCATCGCCGTCAAGCAAAAGGAATACCAGACGTATTTCCGCGTGATCAGCTCGTGGGAACGGGAGTTTTTGTTGTTGAATGTGTGAATTCTAAAAAGACAATTGCCCGTCATCCCGGCGTAGGCCGGGATCCATTGTGATCTGGCTGCGACAGAAGAAAATGGGTCCCAGCTTTCGCTGGGATGACGACAAAAAAAGTGTATGCCGGAGTGCCCATGGACCCCCACCACCGCCAGACCCTGCAGCAACTCGATGCCGCGCATCACCTGCATCCGTTCAACGACAACGCCGCGCTGGCGAAGAAGGGTACGCGCATCCTCACCAAGGGCGAGGGCGTCTACGTCTGGGATGCCGAGGGCAACAAGCTGCTCGATGCATTCGCCGGCCTGTGGTGCGTGAACGTCGGGTATGGCCGCAAGGAACTCGGCGTCGTCGCCGCGAAGCAGATGGATCAGCTCGCCTACTACAACAGTTTCTTCAGCTGCACGACCGAACCGACCGTGCAGCTGTCGGCCAAGCTCGCCGAGCTCACGCCGGGCGATCTCAACCACGCTTTCTTCACCAACTCCGGCTCCGAGGCCAACGACACCATCCTGCGCATGGTCCGGCATTTCTGGGCGGTGCAGGACCAGCCGCGAAAGAACATCGTGATCGGCCGACACAACGGCTATCACGGCTCCACCGTCGCCGGCGCCAGCCTCGGCGGCATGAAAGGCATGCACAAGCAGGGCGGCCTGCCGATCCCCGACATCCATCACATCGATCCACCATTCTGGTTCGCCGATGGCGGCGATCTGTCGCCGGAGGAATATGGCCTGATCGCTGCGCGCCGGCTCGAGGAAAAAATCCTCGAACTCGGCGCTGATCGCGTCGCGGCGTTTATCGGCGAGCCGATCATGGGCGCGATCGGCGTGTGGATCCCGCCGATGAGTTACTGGCCGGAGGTTGAACGCATCTGCCGCAAATACGACGTGCTGCTGATCGCCGACGAAGTGATCTGCGGTTTCGGTCGCACCGGCGAGTGGTTCGGCCAGCAGTATTTCGGTTTCCAGGCCGACATCATGCCGATCGCCAAAGGCCTGAGCTCGGGCTACATTCCGATCGGCGCGGTGATGTTCAACGATCGCGTCGCCGGCGTGTTAAAGGAAAAAGGCGGCGAACTCGCGCACGGCTATACGTATTCCGGACATCCGGTTTGCGCGGCGGTGGCGCTGGAAAACATCCGCATCCTGCAGGACGAGAAGATCGTCGAGACCTGCAAGAACGACACCGCGCCGTATCTGGCGAAAAAATGGGCACAGCTTGGCGAACATCCGTTGGTCGGCGAGGCGCGCATCGTTGGCATGGTCGGCGCGTTGGAGCTGGTGCCGGCGAAACCAGCGCGGCATACCTTCGAAGAGCGTGGCAAGGTCGGGGCGGCTTGCCGCGACCACGCCTTGAACCAAGGGCTGATACTGCGCGCGACCAATGACGCGATGCTGCTGTCGCCACCACTGGTGATCAGCAAGGCGCAGATCGATGAAATGGCCGAGAAGACCTGGAAGGCACTGGATCTGACCGCCCGCGAATTCGGCCTCGCTGGCGGCAGCTGACTGGCCCGGCATCGTAGTATTGTTGCGCGAACCACCCGGGCCACTGCGCCGTTGCGCGGCCGGCTCCGGATTTCACAGACCGATGCGTATCCAACCGGAGGAGTGAGCAATGAAAGCGCGCTTGTTAGTGGTAGCCATCGCGGGCCTGATGCTCGCCGCATGCAACAAGTCGACATCCGATACTGCGCCGGGCACCGCCGCGACCGGAGCGCCACCCGCTGAGGAGGCTGTGCTCAACATCTACAACTGGTCCGATTACATTGCGCCCACCACCATCGCGAAGTTCGAGAAGGAGACCGGCATCAAGGTCACCTACGACGAGATGGACAGCAACGAGACGCTGGAATCGAAAATACTCGCTGGCGATACCGGTTACGACATCGTCGTGCCGTCGTCGTCCTTCCTCGGTCGTCAGATCAAGGCGGGCGCTTACCAGAAGCTCGATCGCAGCCAGCTCAGCAACTGGAAGAATCTCGATACCGGCCTGATGGCCAAGCTCACCGACGTCGATCCCGGCAATGCCTACGCCGTGCCGTATCTGTGGGGCACCACCGGCATCGGCTACAACATCGACAAGGTCAAGGCCGCGTTCGGCACCACCGACGTCGTCAACAGCTGGGACCTTGTGTTCAAGCCCGAAAACATCGCCAAGCTCAAGTCCTGCGGCGTGACCTTCCTCGATGCCGGTTCGGAAATCATTCCGTCCACGCTGCACGCGATCGGTGAAAATCCCAACAGCTTCGACATGAAGGTGATCGACAAGGCAGCGGCAGCACTGGAAGCGATCCGCCCCTCGATCAGCAACTTCCATTCCTCCGAATACATCGAAGCGCTGGCCAGCGGCAACGCCTGCCTCGTGGTTGGCTGGTCGGGCGACGTGATCCAGGCCAAGGCGCGTGCCGAGGAAGCCAAGAACGGCGTGCACATCGGCTACAGCATTCCCAAGGAAGGCGCGGCGATGTGGTTCGACATGCTGGCGATCCCCAAGACCGCCAAGCATCCGGGCAACGCGCACAAGTTCATCAACTTCATCATGCGCCCGGACATCATCGCCGAGATCTCCAACTTCGTGTCCTATCCGAATCCGAATGCCGCCTCGCAGCCGCTGGTCGACAAGAAGATCACCGATGACCCGATGATCACGCCGAGCAAGGAAACCATCGACACCAAGCTGTTCGGTCTTGCGGTGTTGCCGCCGGAAGTCGCCGAGAAGTACACGACGGTCTGGACTGAGCTCAAGAGAAAGTAGGCAGCTGACAGCACGGAGCCGGTTCGCCGGCTCCGTTCGTTTTTATTGGCGGAATCGATCGCCAGCGCAGGAGCTCCCATGGTTTCGCAGACCGTTACCCAGCCGCCGGAGTCGCTTGCACGCGGCGAAAAACTCGGCGACCAGAATTACGTCCGCATTGTCGAAGTGCGCAAGGAGTTCGACGGTTTCGTCGCGGTCGACGACGTCAGCCTGTCGATCCGCAAGGGCGAGATCTTCGCGCTGCTCGGCGGCTCTGGCTGCGGCAAGTCGACGCTGCTGCGCTGCCTGGCCGGTTTCGAGCGGCCGACCTCGGGCAAGATCGAATTGGACGGGCAGGTCATGAACGACATGCAGCCCTATGATCGCCCGATCAACATGATGTTTCAGTCGTATGCGCTGTTTCCGCACATGACCGTCGAGCAGAACATCGCTTTCGGCCTCAAGCAGGACGGCCACGGCAAGGAAGCGATCGCACGGCGCGTCGAGGAGATGCTCAACATCGTGCAGATGAGCCGCTTCGCCAAGCGCAAGCCGCATCAGCTCTCCGGCGGCCAGCAGCAACGCGTGGCCTTGGCGAGATCGCTGGCGAAAAGCCCGAAACTGTTGCTGCTCGACGAACCCATGGGCGCGCTCGACAAGAAGCTGCGCTCGCAGATGCAGCTTGAGCTGGTCAACATCATCGAAAAACTCGGCGTGACCTGCGTGATGGTCACCCACGACCAGGAAGAGGCGATGACGATGGCGCATCGCATCGCGCTGATGGACGCCGGGCGCATCCGTCAGGTCGGCACGCCCGATGAAATCTACGAACAACCGACCAGCCGCTTCGCCGCCGAATTCATCGGCTCACTCAATGTGATCGAGGGCAAGGTGGAAACGGACGAATCCGATTTCGTCACCATCCGCTCGCCAATGCTGCCCGACCTGATTCATATCGGTCATGGCATCAGCGGTTTTGAAGGCCAGGAAGTCGCGTTCGCAGTGCGTCCGGAAAAAGTCAGCATCAGTCGCGAGGAGCCGGCGCAGACCAACAACAAGGCGCAGGGCGTGATCGAGGACATCGCCTATTACGGCAGCCACTCGGTCTATCACCTGCGTCTGCCCAGTGGTTTCAAGATGATGGCGAACTTCGCCAACCGCAAACGCTGGGCCAGCGAATCGTTCACCTGGAACGACCAGGTCTGGGTGTCCTGGGGCGAGGATGCCGGCGTGGTGCTGACCGCATGAACATGCTGCGCACCTTGTTGAAGCGGCTGTTTCCGCATCCACGCTGGGGCGTCATTTCCGTGCCCTATTTGTGGATGCTGGTGTTTTTCGCCATCCCGTTCTTCATCGTGCTCAAGATCTCCTTCGCCACCAAGGC
>Ga0066823_10000091_pt1 | contig 9818 bp, 8 predicted proteins | sample SoimicmetaGmgHMB_FD_62219 | JGI IMG/M metagenome (GOLD analysis project Ga0066823, IMG submission 62219) | Soil and rhizosphere microbial communities from Laval, Canada - mgHMB | ecosystem: Environmental > Terrestrial > Soil > Agricultural land | place: Laval, Canada | collected 2014-09-23 | reverse complement strand
GCCCAATACGGATCCTCGGGCGAGAGCGCGACCATGATGCCGTCGACGCCAGGATGACCGAGCAGTGCGCGCAGGCTGTGTTCGATCAGGGTGCGACCGGCGACCTCGAGATACTGTTTGGGCGTCTCGCTGCCGAAGCGCGTGCCGCGGCCAGCCGCCGGCATCACTGCCCAGGTCATTGCACCGGTTCCGCGTTGGCGTCGGCGGCGGGTTTGTTCGCGGGCGCCGCGGCATTCGGATCGACGACGCGATAGAAGGTCTCGCCGGGCTTGGTCATGCCGAGCTCGCTGCGCGCACGTTCCTCGACGGCGTTCTCGCCGGACTTCAGGTCTTCCACTTCCGCCGACAGCGCATCGTTGCGCTGCTGCAGCCGCGCGTTTTCGGCGCGTTGTTCGCTGACCGTCTGACGCAGTGCGCGGGCATCGTCCCAGCCGCCCTCGCCCAGCCACAGTTTCGACTGCAGCGCGAGCAGCAATGCGATCAGGGCCAGTATCGGCCACCAGCGGCGCAGGAGTCCGCTCACGTCAGCGCTTGAGGCTCACGAAGGCATCGCGGCCGGCGTAGCGCGCTTTCACGCCCAACGCTTCTTCGATGCGCAGCAGCTGGTTGTACTTGGCGACACGATCGGAACGGCACAGCGAGCCGGTCTTGATCTGCGTCGCCGTGGTCGCAACCGCGATGTCGGCGATGGTGGTGTCTTCGGTCTCGCCGGAGCGATGCGAAACAATGGCCGCATAACCGTTGGCATCGGCCATCGCGATCGCTTCCAGGGTTTCGCTGAGCGTGCCGATCTGGTTGACCTTGATCAGGATCGCGTTGGCAACCTTCTTTTCGATGCCCTCGCGGAAAATTTTCGGATTGGTGACGAACAAATCGTCGCCGACCAGCTGCACGTCCTTGCCGACGCGATCGGTCAGCAGCTTCCAGCCGGCCCAGTCGTTCTCGGCCATGCCGTCTTCAATAGTGACGATCGGGTACTGCTTGGCCCAATTGGCGAGAAAATCGACGAACTGTTCCGACGTCAGGCGTTTGCCTTCACCGGTAAGGTTGTACTTGCCGTTCTCGAAGAACTCCGTGCTGGCGACGTCGAGGCCGAGCAGGATGTCTTCGCCGGCGCTGTAGCCGACCTTGCCGATCGCCTCGAGAATGGTTTCCAGCGCTTCCTCGTTCGAGCGCAGGTCGGGCGCGAAGCCGCCTTCATCGCCGACCGAGGTGCTGAGGCCGCGACCTTTCAGCACCGACTTGAGCGAATGGAAAATCTCGGTGCCGGCGCGCAGCGATTCCGCGAACGTGCCGAAGCCGACCGGCAACACCATGAATTCCTGCATGTCGACATTGTTGTCGGCGTGCGCGCCGCCGTTGATGATGTTCATCATCGGCACCGGCAACACCGCGGCGCGATCGCCGGCGAGATGCGCCCAGAGCGGGAGATTCTTCGCGGCGGCGACCGCATGCGCATTCGCCAGCGAGACACCGAGCAATGCGTTCGCGCCCAGGCGGCCCTTGTTGTCGGTGCCGTCGAGATTGATCAGGCGTGCGTCGAGCCCTTTCTGATCATCGGCATCAAACCCCTTGAGCGCATCGGCGATCGTCGTGTTGACGTTGGCGACGGCTTTCTTCACGCCCTTGCCCATGTAGCGGGTCTTGTCGCCATCGCGCAACTCGACCGCTTCCTTCGAACCCGTCGACGCGCCCGACGGCACCGCAGCGCGACCAATGTGGCCGGAGCTCAGCGTGACTTCCGCTTCCAGCGTGGGATTGCCGCGGCTGTCGAGGATTTCGCGGGCGTGGATCTTGGTGATGGCGGTCATTTCAACGGGGCTCCGACGAGTGTCTGCAATTCGGGGGTGGCGGCACAGGCACCGTCGGTGCCGGCGCTCAGAAAATAGTAGAAAGCGGCGTTGGCGCGGTAGCGGGACACGGTGTCGCCGGCGGGATCGCTGGAATAGTTCATCAGCGAAGCGAGCGCGGCCTGCACGCGTTTCTCGCCGGGCTGCTTCGCATCGGCAAGCAGCGGCGACAGGTTCTTTTTCGGCAGCACGGCCAGGGCTTTGGCGATCACGACGTCGGTGAGTCCGGCCTTGGCGATTTTCGCGGAAATCTTGAGGAGATCGTCGTCATGCGATTTCTCGACGATCGGATTCACGCAATCCGACAGCGTCACCGCTTCGTAGGCCGCCTCAGACGATTCGATCACATCGACCACGGAACGATCGCGATTGCCGGCGTTGTAGCGCTGATACAGATGCACGATCACGCCGCGCGGCGTGTCGTGGGCGGCGACGAAATCGATGACCTTCTGCTGGTAGGTGCTGGGTGCGCGGGTTGCAGGCTGCGCGGATTTTCCGGCATCGCCAGTCACCGACGACGAACACGCCACCAGCAACAACAGCAGCAGTGCCAGAACCATTCGCATCAACCAAGACCCTCGTTGGGCAATACGTTTTTCTTGACGATGTGATCGAGCGCCATCAGCGTCTCCAGCAACGCCGCCATCTTCCCCAGCGGCCAGGCATTCGGGCCATCGCTGAGGGCTTTGTCCGGATCGGGATGCGTTTCCATGAAGATGCCGGCGATGCCGACCGCCATCGCCGCGCGCGACAGCACCGGCACGAATTCGCGCTGGCCGCCGGATTTGCCGTCCATGCCGCCGGGCAGCTGCACCGAATGCGTGGCGTCGAACACGACGGGGCAACCGGTATCGCGCATCACGCTCAGCGAGCGCATGTCGGAGACGAGGTTGTTGTAACCGAAGCTCGCGCCGCGCTCGCAGGCCATGATCTGGGTGTTGCCGGTCGCCTGCGCCTTGGCGGTGACGTGCTTCATTTCCCAAGGCGAAAGGAACTGGCCTTTCTTGATGTTGACCGGGCGTCCGGCGCTGGCGACTTTCTGGATGAAATCGGTCTGTCGGCAAAGAAACGCCGGCGTCTGCAGCACGTCGACCACGGAAGCAACTTCATCGAGCGGCGTGTATTCGTGCACGTCGGTGAGTAGCGGCACGCCGAGTTGCCGCTTCACTTCCGACAACACCTTCAAGCCTTCTTCGAGACCGGGGCCACGGAAACTCGTGCCCGAGGTGCGATTGGCCTTGTCGAAACTCGATTTGAAGATGAAGGGAATGCCGAGCTTGCCGGTGATTTCCTTGAGCTGGCCGGCGACATCGAGCTGCAACTGCATCGACTCGATCACGCAGGGACCGGCGATCAGGAAAAATGGTTTGTCGAGGCCGACTTCGAAATCACAGAGTTTCATTTGCATTCCCCCATGTAGGAGCGACGCAAGTCGCGACCTCTCGGCAAGCGGCGAAAATCGCGACTTGCGTCGCTCCTACAACGGCGTTGCTCACGCGCTCACCTGATTCAACAAGCGTCCGCCGGCCTTGTGTTCGCGGGCGGCGCGGATGAAGCCGATGAACAATGGGTGGCCATCGCGCGGCGTGGACAGGAATTCCGGATGTGCCTGGCAGGCGACGAACCAGGGATGGTTCGGCAGCTCGACCATCTCCACCAGCAGGTCGTCCATCGACTTGGCCGAAATCACCAGGCCGGCATCCTCGATCTGGGTGCGATAGCGGTTGTTGAATTCGTAGCGATGGCGATGGCGTTCGGCGATCACGTCCTTGCCGTACATCTCGCGGGCGCGCGTGCCGGGCTTGAGCCGGCATTCCTGCAGGCCCAGGCGCATGGTGCCGCCAAGATCGGATTCCTCGCTGCGACGCTCGACTTCACCGCTCGACGTGCGCCACTCGGTGATCAGGCCGATCACTGGATGCTGGCAGTGGCGTTCGTTTTCGGTGGTATTGGCGCCGGCCAGTCCGGCGAGATGCCGCGCGACATCGACCACCGCCGCCTGCATGCCGTAGCAGATGCCGAAATAGGGAATACCATTTTCGCGCGCGTGTTTGGCCGTGAGCACCTTGCCTTCGAAACCGCGATCGCCGAAACCGCCGGGCACGAGGATGGCATCGACACCGGCAAGCGCCTCCGCGCCCTCGGCCTCGACCTGTTCGGATTCCATCCACTTCAAACGCACCTTCGTGCGCTGGCGCAGGCCGCCATGACGCAGCGCCTCGGCGAGCGACTTGTAGGCGTCCTGATGATCGACGTACTTGCCGACGATCGCGATCGTGACTTCATCGACCGGATGCTCGACCGCGTCCACCACCGCTTCCCATTCGGAAAGATCGGCCGGCTTGACCTGAGCTTCCAGGCGCAGGCGTTCGACCACGATCTGATCGAGCTGCTGCTCATGCAGCCACAGCGGCAGCTTGTAGATGTTGTCGACATCGACGCAGCTGATCACGGCTTTTTCGTGCACGTTGGTGAACAGGGCGATCTTGCGGCGTTCGCTGTCCGGCAGCGGTTTTTCGCTGCGGCACAGGAGGATGTCGGGCTGGATGCCGATCGAGCGCAATTCCTTGACGGAGTGCTGCGTCGGCTTGGTCTTGAGCTCGCCGGCGGCGGCGATGTAAGGCACCAGGGTCAGGTGCATGAAGATCGCCTGCTCCGGACCGCGTTCGGTGCGGATCTGGCGAATCGCTTCGAGGAAAGGCAGCGATTCGATATCGCCGACGGTGCCGCCGATTTCCACCAGGGCGACGTCGAAGCCTTCTGTCGCCGCGTCGATGCAGCGCTTGATCTCATCGGTAATGTGCGGAATGACCTGCACGGTGCCGCCGAGATAATCGCCGCGGCGCTCCTTGCGGATCACTTCCTCGTAGATTCGGCCGGTAGTGACCGAATTCTTTCGCGTCAGGCGGGTGCGCACGAAGCGTTCGTAGTGACCAAGATCGAGGTCGGTTTCGGCACCGTCGTCGGTGACGTAGACCTCGCCGTGCTGGAACGGCGACATCGTGCCCGGATCCACATTGATGTAGGGATCGAGCTTCATCATCGTGATGCGAAGCCCGCGGGCCTCGAGGATGGCCGCCAGGGACGCGGCCGCTATGCCCTTGCCAAGCGAGGACACCACGCCGCCAGTAACGAAGATAAGACGCGTCATAAATATTGGGGGCGCTGGAAAGCCCCATTCTACCGGCTCGGCGACCATCCCGCACCCTTGATTTTTCAGCTTGACCCTGAACACCTGGGCCCGCATCCTGCCCGTCTTCGCGCAACCCCCAGAGCCGCATGAGCACTCGCTACAACGCTGCAGACATCGAAGTCCTTTCCGGCCTGGATCCGGTCAAGCGCCGCCCTGGCATGTACACCGATACCACCCGGCCCAACCATCTGGCGCAGGAAGTGGTCGACAACTCGGTCGACGAGGCCCTTGAAGGGCACGCCAAAACCATCGAGGTGACGATTTTCAGCGACGGCAGTTGCGAGGTCTCCGACGACGGCCGCGGCATGCCGGTCGATATCCATCCGGAAGAAAAAATTCCCGGCATCGAGCTGATCCTCACGCGTCTGCACGCCGGCGGCAAATTCAGCGGCAAGAACTACACGTTTTCCGGCGGTCTGCACGGCGTCGGCGTCAGCGTGGTGAATGCGCTCTCGAAGAAGGTCGAGGTGTTCATCAAGCGCGACGGCAACGAATACCGCATGGAATTCCGCGACGGCTTCCGTTCCTCGCCGCTCGATACCATCGGCAGCGTCGGCAAGCGCAATACCGGCACGCGCGTGCACTTCTGGCCGGACGCGAAATATTTCGACACCGCTAAATTCGCCGTCAAACCCCTGCGCCATCTGCTGCGTGCGAAAGCCGTGCTCTGCCCCGGCCTGACCGTGCGCCTGTTCGACGAAGCCACCGGCGAGCGCAACGAATGGTTCTACGAAAAAGGTCTGCGCGATTACCTGCTCGGCGAACTCAACGGGCGCGAGCTGCTGCCGCCGGACTTGTTCGCCGGCAACTTGTCCAAGGAAAGCGAAGTCGTCGATTGGGCCGTGGCCTGGCTGCCGGAAGGCGAACTGGTGCAGGAAAGCTACGTCAACCTGATCCCGACCGCGCAGGGCGGCACGCACGTCAACGGCCTGCGCTCGGGCCTGACCGATGCGCTGCGCGAATTCTGCGACTTCCGAAATCTGCTGCCGCGCGGCGTCAAGCTCGCGCCCGAAGACGTCTGGGACCGTGTGAGCTATGTGCTCTCGCTCAAACTCACCGACCCGCAATTCAGTGGTCAAACCAAGGAACGCCTGAGCTCGCGCCAGGCCGCCGCCTTCATTGAAGGCGCGACCCACGACGCGTTTTCGCTATGGCTCAACCAGCATGTCGAACTGGGCATGCAGATCGCGCAGCTGGCGATCGATCGCGCCACCGCGCGCTTGAAAACCGAAAAACAGATCGTCCGCAAGAAGATCACGCAGGGTCCGGCATTGCCCGGAAAACTGGCCGACTGCATTTCGCAGGATCTCGGACGCACTGAAATTTTCCTCGTTGAAGGCGATTCCGCCGGCGGCAGTGCGCGGCAGGCGCGCGACAAGGAATTCCAGGCGATCCTGCCGCTGCGCGGCAAGATCCTCAACACCTGGGAAGTGGAAAGCTCGGGTGTGCTTGCGTCCAACGAAGTGCACGATCTCGCGGTCGCGATCGGCTGCGATCCCGGCACCGAGAACATCGACGGGCTGCGCTACGGCAAGGTGATCATCCTCGCCGACGCCGACTCCGACGGCCTGCATATCGCCACCTTGCTGTCGGCCTTGTTCCTGAAGCATTTCCCGGCGCTGGTGCGCTCCGGCCATATTTTCGTGGCGATGCCGCCGCTGTTTCGCGTCGATGTCGGCAAGCAGGTCTTCTATGCCCTGGACGAGGAAGAAAAACGCATCCTGCTCGAGCGGATCGAAAAAGAAAAAATCCGCGGTCAGGTTTCCGTGACCCGGTTCAAAGGCCTGGGCGAGATGAATCCGGTACAGTTGCGCGAATCGACGATACACCCCGACACACGCCGACTGGTTCAGCTGACTATCGACGACGCCGGCGAGACCGGAAAGTTGATGGACATGCTGCTCGGCAAGAAGCGCGCGGGCGACCGCAAGCTCTGGCTGGAATTGAAAGGCGACCTGGCGTCGCTGGAAGTGTGATCGAAACGACCCATCGCTATCCCAACAAGAGGCCGAGTCATGCAATTGAGCAAGCTGAGCATTTTCTGCGCCATGGCGATCTTTTCCGGCCAGGCCTTTGGTCAAACGAAACCCATCCCGCTGGAGAATTTCGCGAAGCGGGCCGAGTATCGCGGCGCCGAGCTCTCGCCTAGCGGAAAATTCGTCTCCGTCATCGCCCCGTTCGAGAAGTTCGATGCCGTCCACATAATCAAGCTTGATGGAAAGTTCGAGCGAACCGTTATCAAGTTCGACCCGAAGGAGGAGGAGAGCATCGCCGACACCTCCTGGAGCGACGATGATCGCCTGGTGGCTTCGAAAGCGAAGCATTTCGGCTATCTCAAGCAGCCCATGCTTACTGGCGCGGTGTACGCGAGCAACGCCGACGGCTCGGAACAGAAGCAGCTGTTCGGCTACCTCGAGGACAACGGCAATTATCGATCGCAGCTCAAGGATCGCGCGACGGCATACCTGACGGATCTGCTTCACGGCACGAATGGACAGGCGCTATTCGTTTATGTCCCATGGGATCAATCGCGGTCCGCGGACAAATCCTCGGTATTCCGCGTGGACACCCATACCGGCAAGAGGACGCAGATCGAGAGTTTCGATGGCGGCTATGTTTCCGCCGATGAAGCCGGTGCGCTTCGCTTCCGGATAGACAGCACCAATGACGATGAGCCAATTAACTGGTACCGCCCGCACGGCAGCGATACCGAATGGGTTCGAGTTCCCGCAAGCATCGCCGGTCGCAGCATCCAGCCTGTCGGCTTCGAACAGGACAACAATCATGTTTACGCTCTCATCAGCGACTCTGGCGAACCTTCTGCGCTGTATCGCGTAGACATGAGCGCCGGCACGCGCGAGCGTCTGGCAGGCAACGCCGTACTTAATGTTTCTGGTGTGCTTTGGGGTGGCTATGAGGGCAAGCCGTTCGCGGTTAGCTATAGCGGCGGCCGACCGAAAATCGATTACGTAGACCCAAAATCGGAATGGGCACAGTTGCACTCGGGCCTGATGAAGCTGTTCCCGGGCCAGATGGTCAGCTTCGTCAATTTCAGCAAGGACAATCAGAAAGTCCTGTTCTTCGTCTACAGCGACCGGCACCCGGGTGCCTACTATCTTTTCGACCGCGTGACCAAGCAACCTTCCCTGCTGTTCGAAAGCATGGAATGGATCGCGCCGGAGACGATGGCATCCACGATGCCGTTCGAATACAAAAACAGCCACGGCGATACGTTGCAGGGATTTCTCACCACTCCCGTCGGAAAGTCCGGCCCGCTTCCCATGATCGTGATGCCGCATGGCGGCCCCTTCGGCCCCTACGATAGCTGGGGCTACGAACCGGATGTACAGTTCCTCGCCAGCCGCGGATATGCGGTACTTCAGGTGAATTACCGCGGCTCCGGTGGGCGTGGCGAGAATTTCGAACGCTCGACGTATCGTCAGTGGGGTACCGGCATCCAGGACGATATCGGAGACGGCGTGAAATGGGTGATTTCGCAAGGCAAGGCGGACGCCAATCGCGTATGTATCTATGGAGCCAGTTTCGGCGGCTATTCGGCGCTGATGAATCCAATCCGGAATCCCGGTATGTACAAATGTGCGATCGGCTATGCGGGCGTTTACGACCTCGCAGAAATGCAGGATTCTGGCGATACCAACGACAGTACCCAAGGGCGCAGCTACCTGTCGCGAGCTGTCGGCTCGGATGCGGCCGAACTGGCAGCACAATCGCCAGCCAGTCACGCCGATCAGTTGAACCTGCCCATTCTGCTCATCCACGGCAAGGCCGACTGGCGCGCTCCGATCGAACAATACAACCACATGGAAGATGCGCTTAAGAAAGCGAAAAAGCCTTTTGAAAGCATGCTTCGATCCAACGAAGGCCACGGCTTCTACGACACGACCAACCAGATCGAGCTGTACAAGCGCCTGGAGGCATTCCTGCTCAAGTACAACCCGCCGAACTGATCGCTGCCGCGATTGCACCGGCTCAAGAAAAAGCCCCGCATCCGCGGGGCTTTTTTTGTTGCCCGTAGGAGCGGGCATGACCGCGATTCTTCGAACTGGCAACGCAAAGATCATCGCGGGCATGCCCGCTCCTACGAAGGCTCAAAGAATCGCGGTCATGCCCACCCCTGCGAACACGCTTCAATTGGCCAGCGCGGCCGCCAGCAATTTGCGGATCATCGTTGCCGTCGCGGCGGCTTTGTCGTCGTCGTAGGTGACGGCGACATCGTCCATGTACGTGGACTGTGCCAATTCCAGTTGCACGGCATCAACTCCGCGCGTCGGATCGCCGTAGTGGCGGGTGATGTAGCCGCCCTTGAAGCGGCCGTTCGCCACCCAGGTGTAGTCGCCCTGCTCGGACAGCACGGCAGCGATGCGTTGTTGCATCGCTGGCGCGCAGCTGTTGCCGCCGACCGTGCCGAGATTGAAATCGGGCAAGCGCCCTTCGAACAGGAACGGCAGTTCGGCGCGGATCGAATGGCCTTCCCAGAGCAGCACGCGGCCGTGTTCGCTGCGGATGCGTTCGATCTCGCCGGCCAGCGCCTGGTGATACGGCTGCCAGTAACGCTGCACGCGCTCGGCGATTTCCGTCGGCGTCGGCTGCTCGCCCTCGCGATACACCGGCTCACCGCTGAAGCGCACGATCGGGCACAGTCCGGTGGTGTTCTGGCCGGGATACAGCGAGACATCATCGGAAGAACGATTGAGGTCAACGACATAGCGCGAATACGTCGGCACCAGCACGGAAGCGCCGAGGTCACGCGCGAA
>Ga0066823_10000089_pt1 | contig 9852 bp, 7 predicted proteins | sample SoimicmetaGmgHMB_FD_62219 | JGI IMG/M metagenome (GOLD analysis project Ga0066823, IMG submission 62219) | Soil and rhizosphere microbial communities from Laval, Canada - mgHMB | ecosystem: Environmental > Terrestrial > Soil > Agricultural land | place: Laval, Canada | collected 2014-09-23 | reverse complement strand
AGTTGGGCCTGCCATTTGTTAGCTTGCTTACTAAAATACACTCCGCGATAGCCGCTCTTGTTGTTCCGGTACATTGCGCTGTTGATCTGGTTCTCAGACTTGTTTGCTTCTAATAGGTTCTCGATACGGTTATCGTCGCGCACGCGGTTAATGTGGTCGATCTGCTTCTTTGGCCACCGGCCAGTGTGAAGCAGCCACGCCAACCGGTGGGCCTTGTAAGCCTTGCCATCAACCATGATCGTCCAATACCCGTCCCTGCCGGGAGAACCAGCAACGGCTCCCGGAACATGCCCGCGCATGCGCGCAATCTTCCAGGTAAAGACGCCGGTAAGCGGGTCATAGGAAAGCAACTTATTCACCCTTCTGTAGGTCGTGCGGTCCTTCGGCGCGCTCATAATTAATGCCTTTCTCAAGTGGTCCATCTTGAGTTTTGAACATTAATGTGATACGCAGTACGGGACAAGTTCTAGACACGCCGCGCGCGAGGTGCGGGATGTTGCCCTTGAACGCCGCCAACCTATTCGGCTTCGGGTAGAACGAGCCGACGATGTCGGTCTTGTCTTGGTTGAACAGGACAGTCTCGCCGCCCCAGTTCGGTTCCCATGTCTCGTGCGGGTAATATACCGCCGTGTACCTGTTATCCTTCCGGCTATCGGTGTGAAGCGTGCCGTCGATCCCGTACATATGCGCGTTGGCGTAGCAGCGGAGCAGCGTGTGGCCCTTGAAGATATGCTGCTCCAGATTCTGCCAGAGCACGAACAGCGGCGGCACATTCTTCTTCAGCTCGTCTGCGCAATCATAAGCGCCAGTCTTCGACTTCTTGAGATGTCCGGCAAAGTGAAGATGCCAGAACGAGTAGATGTCGTGCTTACCGTTTGACTTCCAGCCGTATTTCCAGCCGGCGTGGCGCAGAAAATTGTACAGCGGCACCCGGTCCTGCTCGGGCAGCAGGCCGTCGATCTTGAAGATGTCGGGCAGAGGCGGTGTTGACACCTCTGCTACGAGCGCGAGTGCCATGCCGATCCTCTATTCGTCGCCATCGTCGTCATCGTCGTCATCATCGCCTGGGCCTCCTCCGCCTTCTCCGGCCCCGGCCCCGGCATCGGCAGAACCGGCACCGGCATCGGCCGCATCGGCACCACCGCCAGCGGCACCACCACCACCACCGCCGGCAGCGCCACCACCACCACCGCCGGCAGCGCCACCACCACCACCGCCGGCAGCGCCACCACCACCACCGCCTCCCCCCTCGGCAGTATCGCCGTAACTGTCACCAAAGGCGTCTCCTACATCGCCGTAGCCTGCGGCACCGGCAGCGGTTCCGGCCGCTGCTGCGTCAGCGTTGGCCCCGGCAACGTCGCCATAGCCGCTGCTGCCGAAGCTCTCGCCATAGCCGCCATAGCCGCCTGCTGGGCCTTCGGGGGCTGGCGCGTCGTCTATGGAGCCGTAGCCGCCAAAGCCACCAACATTCCCGGCGTTGGCGGTGGCCGCGTTTTCCTGCCCGGAGAGAGCATCGTTGGGGCCGAAGGTTTCGGCATAGCCGCTAGGCGCGGCAGGCGCGCTGCCGAAGGGAGCACCGCCGAAGCCGCCGAAGGCGGGGCTGCCGGGGACGGCATCGTTGGGGCCATACGGCACGCCCGATGGAACACCGAAGGCCGGATCGGTGGGCGCAACAGTTGCATTTGTAGCAAACCCGCCGACGGTGGGGCCGAAGCCGGGGACGCCGTAGCCCACGTTACTAACGTCGGGAACGCCGAAAGGACTGTCGGGCGGCGCAGGCGGCCCGTACTGCTCGCCGAAGGGGTTGTTGCCAAACGGCGCATTGCCGACAGGGCCATAAGGTCCGTTATTGGCGGCGGTGACGGCATCGTTGACTGCGCCCAAAGCCGGGTTGCCACCACCAAACGCCGGGTTCGGGCCAGCGATGTCGCCGTAAGGAACGGAACCGAAAGGCCCAAACGTCTCGCCGAAGTGCTGCTGGCTTCCGGCGTAACTGGGAACAGCACCGAAGGTGTCGGCAAAGTGCTGCTGACCCCCAGCGTAAGCCGGCACCGCGCCAAATGTATCCGCAAAATGCTGCTGGCTGCCGGCATAGGGATTATCCGGCGGCGGTTCAACGCCAGCCTTGCCGGTCTGCCCTTGGCTCGGCGGCGGTGCGCCTTGAGACGGAGGCGGGTTGCCCTGAGATGGAGGCGGCGCGCTCGTGACACCGGTAGTCGTGCTGGGAGCGCTGCCAGTCGTGGCCGGAGTGCCGAAGGTCCCGCCGACAACGCCGCCACCATTCTGCTGCGCCAGCAGCGCCGACACGATGCGGTCGCGCACGTCAGGGGGCAAGTTGGCAACGCTGTCCGGGTTGATGCCGGCCTGCAGCAGCCTGTAATATTCTTCCTGGTCCACGGCCACTCTCCCCAATCAACGCCGCTGATATCTAGGATCATCTGACTGATAGTAGGGCGTACCGTCAGACAGGTCGCTATACTGCTGTTGGGTGTTCGGATAAGACGGCAACGCAGCTTGCGGCTGTTGCAGGTCCGCTGGCGCGGTAAGCCCGCCCTCATCAAAAATCTGCCGATTGGATGTCAATCCGCCCGGGTCAAATTGCGTGCCTTGACGAGGATCACCTTGTGGCGGGACCGCCAGCCATGGTTGTGACTGTGATGTCAGCCCGCCTTGATCAATTTGCATCCCCTGCCGTGGGTCGCTCGGTGGCGGGACTTGCAACCACGGAGGCGTTTGTGGTTGCGGCGGTTGCTGTGGCAGTTGACCGCTCTCGTCAGGCTGACGAAGGTTGCTGGTAGATGGCCACTGACCGCTCTCGTCAGGCTGACTTAGCGCGCCAGTTTGTGGCATCTGCTGCGCCATGATCGCTTGCACGATGGCGTCACGATTAGGGTCGCCAGCACTGCCTGCGAAGCGCGGATCGTCGGATTGGTAATATTCTGTCACATCGCGCTCCTATACGTTGACGCCGGCGGGCTCATAGACCGCCGCGATCGCGATCAGCTCCACGTCCGGCTTGGCTTGCTGCGCCACCGTGACCTGCACGATCGGCGCGTGTGCGAAACCGGTCTCGCCGATCGATATCCACATCGTGTTGCGCGCCGGGATCACGAGCAGCGCCGGCTGGTCCCACTGGCCATACTGCGCGATGTCGCCCGCAGACGGCGGGATGACGGCGCCCGCCGGTCCCCACAGCGCTTGGTCCCACACGTCACGCAGGCCAGGGTCAGGCCCGGGCGCGGGCGGCTGCGGGATAACGATCAAATTATCGACCGTCGCCGCGAGTTGCGGCACGAATGGCTCGCCGGCCGAGGACTTGAACGTCGCGCGTGCCTGGTGCCAGACGAATTGCGCGGACGGCGCGCCAAACATCTCCCAGCCGCCGACCAATGTACAAACGTAGGCGCGGCCGTCATCGAGGCCGGTGCGCTCGGCCTGCATGACGATGCCATCCTGCGTGCCGAAGAACATGTCGGCGCGCAGCCTGATCCAGCAGGTGGCGTCGTAATCGGTGAACCTTCCCCAGGCACCCGTGACATTGTTGGCGACGAGGCAGAACCGCTCGCCCGGCTTGCCGCCCGGCAATGCAACAAATATCCCGCCGTACTCGTCCCACTTTTTAGCTGTCCACGGATTCGCGCGCTTCTCCGTCACGCTGTCGCGCCACATCGGCTTGATCGTGCGCGTGAGCATGGCAAGCTCGAGCTGGCCTACTTCCTTGGTGATCGCCTGCGATAACGGAATGATGCCGTCCACCGTCAGCAGCAGAAGGTCGCCGCCGACGCTGATGTGCGCATTCATGCCCATCGGCGGGCTGGTGCGGTAACGCCCTTCCTGCCGCCAGTTGGCGGCGTCGGCGGGGTTCGAGCCCGTGAAGATCAGCACCTCGCCTTCGCTCGTGATGAAGACGCACTTATCGTCAATGCCGTCGCCTGCGTCCAGGGACCAGCTCGCGCCGGCGATGAGTTTCCCGCCGAGCGTTGCCGCGCCCGCCAACGGGATCTTCGCCAGCACGCCGCCGACTGAGTCGATCGGCAGATACCAGGCATCCATCGAGCCGGCCCCGATGAAATACAGCCTTCCGCGGTATTTCCAGACGTATGACAGCCCTTTGCCAAACTCGACCGGCGTTCCGGCGGGGCCGGTGATCTTGCTCCCACCATCCGTTGGCGCAGGCGCGCCCGCCGTGCCGTTGAGAACGACCCAGTTCGTGCCGTTGAACCGCAGCGGGTAATCATTGCCGCTCTCGTTGACGGCAATCATCCAGTTGGTGCCAAGCGCGCTGACGGCAGCATTTGAAAACTGCGCCGCCGACCAGTTGCCGCTTGACTGCCCGGACACGATCAATACAGGCGTCGAGCTGGTCACGTCGAACAGCTTCGTCGCCTGCGCGGCATACATGCGCTGGGTGTTGCCGCTCACGTACTCGAACGACGAGATGATGGGCAGGCGGGAGGGATCGCCAAGCGGAGGCCCAGGAGGATACGTCGGCGCATATAACGGGGGATAGGCGGTGGCGCGAAGCTCGGCGAACGTGAGCACAGCGCCGGTGGTGTGGGTAACGATAACGACCCATATCGAATCGTCGACAACATCGCGTACCACGTCGCCGATCAGATATATGTGCAATTGTTGCCACGCCGGGGCGGGAGTCGAGTGCAGGTCGCACCAGCGCACATAGCCGCCGCGCAGCTTCACGCCACGAGTGGTGGGCGCCCAGTTGTCCTGCACCAGCGCCCCACCGGGCTGCATGTAGGCTTCGTTTTCGTTCTGGATGATGCCGCGGGTCGGCGCCGGGATCGTGATCGTGCGCAGGTGCTGCGCGACCTGTTGGTCGACCGGCTGGCGGCGGAAGGCGGCATGCGCGCTCATGGCCGCGCCTCAAACAATAGTTTGGCTTGCAATGGATGGGTATCGATGCGCGGCCGATTTGAGCGCGACCATGTGCCGCCATCTGTTTCGCCTATCTTCCTCCACCCACAAGCGGCCAACGATGTCCCCCGCTCGGTCGCAAGGATGTAGGTGCCAATGCGCTTGAAGCCGAGCGCGAACGCCGCGCGCGCCGATGCACCATAGAGAAACGAGCAAGCGTTTTTTGAGCCATCGGTGGCAAGGCGGGTTATTTCTGCCGTTACGCCATCGTCACGCATGCGCGACACCGGTCGGCCAACAATCGACGCCCCCACAATCTTGCCATTCGACGCTGCGCCAATCGAAAAGACATGACCTACGACCGCTCCGTGGTGGCGGTGATGCTGCCGCACAAAAGCGTTGGCCTCGTCCAAGCCGATGCGTTCCACTGTCATCATGGCGTCGGCACCATCCAGGGATAGGCCGTGCGGGCATGTGCCGAGATCGGCAGGCGGTCGATGATGATCGGGCCGGGGCTGTCGGTGCCCATCGCATTGGCCATGGCGTCGCCCCAGGTGCCCATCGATTCCGCGTAGGGCGACCCCTTGTTAGCTTGCCATTGCCAAATCATGCCGAGCTTGAGGATGCGTTCGGGCAAGCGGTAGGTGTCCTCATCTTTTATGAACCGGTCGCCGGGATGCAGCAGCCCATCAGCAAACCCGGATAGCGCGATGGGGTTCTTGTCGAGATAGGAAAACCGCGCCGTGGCGCCGACGCCCATGATCGGCCAGATGTGCATCTGCCCGCCGTAGATCGTCCACTCGCCCCATGGGTGCTGCCAGTTAGCCGAGCGGCGCTGTAGCCATTCATCGGTATTGGGAATAAAGCGCATCGGCTGCAATGTGCTGGTTGAGCGCCAGACGTGCGAGTTGGTCAGCATGCGCAGGTAGTCGGCCGGCAGATTAAACGCCTCGGTACCCGTGATGACATTCGACGGCGGAACAATCACGCCGTCACCAACGAACGTCACCGGCTTACGCAGCATCGTCCAGTCGCGCATGTCGGTGGCGATGCGCACCGCCATCTCGTTGGCCAATGCCAACATCTCGGCCATGGTGCGGTTGGCGTTGATGTTCGCAACCACGCTCGTCGTCTGATGGACGCCGACCGCCGCGCAAACGTCGTTCACCACCGTCAATAATGTCATTACGCAGCCTTGCTGGGCTTCGCGTTCATCGCCATGCGGGTGAGCGTCTTGCGGGAATTGTTGCCCACCGGGGCGGTCCCAGTGTGGGTCGTGACGTAGTCGACGAGCTGCTCGTAGGTCATGTCGTCGAACATGGCCTCCATCTTCTCGTCGGTCGCGGTGCCCTCGACTTGTGGCGGCGCAATTTTCCCCTTCAGCATCGCGTTGTCGGCTTCGAGCACTTCCGCCCGCACCCGCAGCGCATCGAGCTGCGCCCGCAATTGCATGTCAGGGGCCGCCTTCATGGCGTTGGCGATGTACTCCTCGGCCTTGTTCTTGAGTTCGCGGCCGTTGTGCCCGAGGTTTTTCAGCTCCTGGCCGTCGACGGCGGCAAGCGCCTCGACCGTGTAGACATTGAGCGCGCGCAGTTCGGCCCGTTTCCCTTCGGTCAGGAACGGGACATGCGCCAGCGGCGTGCCTGATGCAGTCTGCGCCGCATGTTCTTTGAACTGATTATACTGCCGACTGAACCGTTCGGCGTAGGTGATCTGCCGCTGCCTCCCGGTGTAGGGGTCGTCGATCCAGTGCGGCGACAATTCGTTGACCGGATGCACGGTCGTGTTGCGCGACCCTGGGCCGCGGATCTCGACTACCTCGACGTCATCGAAGATCGGCCGCCCCGCGAGCTTGGTCTTGTCCTCGTTCTCAAGCGCGAGGTTCTTGAACAGCGTGATGAGCAAGTCGTCGGGGTTACTTTGCATCGACATGGCGGGCCTTTCTCTTGCACCAGGGCGTTTACGCCCGTCTTCGCGGGCTATGGTTACATCGCTGTAAAATCTCGTGAGCTTCACCGCCCGCCTGGAGGACGAAACGGACGGGCGATGAAACTGTAGGCCGCCGCCCGCTCTCCTGAAGTAGGCGGCGGCCCGGCCGACGTGTGGTGTCAAACACGCCGGTTTGCACTCAGCCGCTCATCAGGCGGCCGGGTTGGAGTCGTATAGTCGCCACGAAAATAGGGGGTTATTGAGCGTTAGCTCGCCCATGAAACCGATGAACTGGGCTACCGCGTCCTTATCTATCGGCATCTGCCCGTCGCCATCGAACAGTTTGTCGAAGTTTCTCGATGGGTGGTAACGCAGTTTCAGGCTGTCGGTGTTGAGGCCGAAGGTAGTGTTCGCCGGACAGTTCGAGCCGATGCCGCCGTCGAGCACGATTTCAGCCCGCTTGCCGCCGCCGATGTATTCAAGCGCGCTGAAACCCAATTTGCCGAGCGAGGTCTCATTGGTCTGCCGTTGGATCGCGATCGTCGCGGCGTCATAGGCCGCATAATGTTCGGGGGACATGATCAGCAAGTCGGCGTAGTCGCGGCCTCTCGACTGCCGCGTCATGGCGAAGTTGAGCATCGGCCGGATCGTCGCCGAGGTGACCTGCGTGCCTATTGCCGAGAGCGACACACTGCCGGCACCACCCGACGCATCAAACGTAGTGGTCCGCCAGATCACTGCTGTGGCACGGTCGATGCCGCCGTAAACGCCGGTGTTGGTAACGATCGGCACGGCCGTCGCCAAGCCCGTGATTTGCTTGTTGCCGTTGGCCGTGCCGTCCGAATAAACGGCGGCGTCCATGGTATCGGACAGGCTCTTTTCGGCCGCCGAAATGTAAGAGTCGAAAACGTCGAGCAGTTGCGCCTCGCCTTGGTTGTTGAGCAATTCCTGCGACGACAAAATGATGGGGACGACAACCATCTTGGGTTCGTAAAAAGCGTCGTTGAACAGATCGATCGCGGGATTGAGCAATTGGTCATAGCCCGAGTACCACTGTGCGGTTTGTTTTCCTATTTGCAGCGTCTCGCGGATGCGCGGGCCTGAGTAAGTCTGCCACTGGCCCTTCCGTTTCGTCACGGCGAGCAATGCGTTATTGTTTGAGACAAGGTCTTGGTAGCCCGAGGACCGATCCTCCAGACTCATCGAGAGGATCTGCTGATATTGGGCATTTGTCGTAATATTTGGCATGAGTGCGCTCCACGGCCCTCGCCGGCGCGCAGCGCCTGACGGGCTCGAACGGGGTCAAACCTCAAAGCGACCCGTTGACGCGCCGGATGGCGTTGGCAATCGAGTCGCGGCGGCCGGTCGGCGGTTTATCGGAGCGCGAGCGCGTTGCTCCGTTCGCGGAGCCGCTATCGGGCGCGCCGTGTATTGACCGATCGGAGGTGCGGGTTTGAGCCGCTGCGGTGCGGGTTTGAGCCGCGTGCGTGGCAGGCCTCAAAAGGTCTGCACGCTGGTAGGCAGTCTCGAGATTGAAGCCGAGCTTCAATTCCCGTTCGATCAGATCGCCTAGCTCGTCCAGGCGCGGGTGGGTCTCGGCGAACCGGTCGACGCCCGCGCGTATGTGAGCAAAGCGCCGCTCATACTGCAACTGTTGAACCTGTTGTGCAACCGCTCTCTGCTGCTGGTGCAGTTGCCCCATCTGCTGGCTGATCGCCGTCTGCGTGTTGGCGAGCTGCAATGTCTTGTGCTGCTCAGGCGATTGATTGAGGATGTGCCACGCGACATCGTGCGAATTTAGTTTCTGCCCATCCGGCGTACGCAAATTCAAATTGTTGATAATGAGGTCGATCCCGCCGATGGGATCAGATCGCAGCTTGTTTTCCATGCCGACGTAGTTATCGAGCGCGCGTTGCAGCGTGGTGCCGTGCTGCTGCGCCATCTGATGGTAATGGCGAATGCTATTCATCGCCTCGGTGTCGGCGCGCATGCGGCCGTAGGCTTGCGAAAACTCCTTGCTCATACGCTGGACGCTGGCGCGCACGCTCTCTGGCGCCGCCGCCCACTCGGCCTGGGCTTGCTGGCTCCAACGTCGCGGCGGGTTGCGGTGGCGCGCGTCCGCAGGCAACTGCACGATGTTCCACGTTGAGGGAGGCGCAGGCTGGCCGTTGGCCGGTAGGCCAGCCTGCTGTCGTCCGGGCGCCGCCGTCTCAGCGGTCGTTTTGGACGCATTCGGTGCAAAATGCCCATGCTCTGCGCGCGCGCGTGGTGCGTCGGAGCCTGCCTGCTCGGTCGGCTTCTTCTTGAGGTCGAGCGGCGGCGTCGCCTTCTCGCGCTCCATCGGCTCGGGCGGCTGGTTGTGGCCCATTGCCGGCTTGGCGGCTTTGGGCTCCTCTGCGCGCTGGAACGCCTTGCGGATGACATCGCGGCGGTGCTCGGCGGGGCCTTTCACCACGTCTGACGGTGGTTTCTCAGGCGCCTGCGAGCCGACCGTCGACGGCGGCGGGGCAGCCGGCGCAATCGCCATCTCGTTGGATGGGGCGGGAGCGGGTGCTGATGATGGAGCGGGCGCGCTCGGCGCGGTGGAAACATCAGACATACGCTCTCCTCGGCCGCATTGCGGCGGCCTGTTGTGGTCAGGAGAGCTTCGTCGGGTCTAGCGCCGACGCATCATCGCGTAAACGATCTTATCTCGGCCGGCCTGCTTCTTCTTCGCTTGGTCAGCCGCGTAGAACTCTTTACCAACAGATTGCGGTATTTCAACTTTAGCAGCGAACGCCGGATTATGCGCAACAGCCCGCATGAGTTTCGCCTGAGCCTTACTTTTAGAAGGCATCAGCCCTTCCTCGCCCGTCGCCCTTGCCGGTACTCCGCGACGACCCGTTCGAGCGTTCGCCGCCGTTCGACCTTGGTTTCGCGGGTTTCGCGGTAGCGCGGCCGCGGCTTCGGTTTTTCATTGCCCACCTCGGTGAGGCCGAGCTGCCGACCGACACGCCGGAACGCGCTCTTGCTCTCATAGAACTTACCATTGACTTGCTCGGTCGGCGGCAT
>Ga0066823_10000084_pt1 | contig 10076 bp, 10 predicted proteins | sample SoimicmetaGmgHMB_FD_62219 | JGI IMG/M metagenome (GOLD analysis project Ga0066823, IMG submission 62219) | Soil and rhizosphere microbial communities from Laval, Canada - mgHMB | ecosystem: Environmental > Terrestrial > Soil > Agricultural land | place: Laval, Canada | collected 2014-09-23 | reverse complement strand
AAGGAGACCCGCATCGAAGTCGCGATCGATCTCGATCGCAGCGCGGACCCGGTGATCGCCAGCGGCCTGGATTTCTTCGATCACATGCTGGAACAACTCGGCAAGCATGGCGGTTTTTCCCTACAGCTGCGTTGCGCCGGCGATCTGCACATCGACGAGCATCACACGGTCGAGGATTGCGGGCTGGCGGTTGGTTCGGCACTCAAGCAGGCATTGGGGAACAAGCGTGGGATCGGACGGTACGGGTTTTCGCCAGCCGAAGCTGCATCGCAAGAACCGGGGCAGCAGTGCAAGTCTGGATTCACTCTTCCGATGGACGAAACCCAGGCCAGCGCCACACTCGATTTTTCCGGGCGGCCATATTTCGTGTTCGACGGGAAGTTTCCGCGCGAAAGCGTCGGCGATCTGCCCACGGAGCTGGTGCCGCATTTCTTCCGCTCGCTCTGCGAGAACGCGGGCCTGAATCTGCATCTGACCGTGCGCGGCGAAAACGCGCACCACATGGTCGAGGCCTGCTTCAAAGTGGTTGCGCGTGCGCTGCGCCAGGCGATCCGGCGCGAAGGTAGCGAGTTGCCCAGCACCAAGGGCGTGCTGTGAAGCCGCGATTGGTCCTGCTCGATTCCGGCGGCGCCAATCTCGGCAGCGTGCAGGCGGCATTTGCGCGCCTGGGCGTCGATGCTCCGGTGAGTGCCGACGAAAAGGAAATTCGCGCGGCCAGCCACGTGATCCTTCCCGGCGTCGGTGCCGCTGCTGCGGCGATGGCGACGCTGCGCGGCAATGGCCTGGATCGATTGATTCCGACCTTGACGCAACCCTTGCTGGGCATTTGTGTCGGCATGCAACTGCTGTTCGAGAGTTCGGAAGAGGGCGACTGCGAATGCCTGGGTTTGTTGCCTGGCCGTCTGCGTCGTCTGCAGGACAAACCTGGCATCCGCGTGCCGCATATGGGCTGGAATCGCTTGCGATCCCTGCGCGCTCATCCGCTCGTCGATGGTCTGGAGGAGGAATGGGTTTATTTCGTTCACAGCTACGCGGTGCCGATATCGACGCACACGATCGTGGCGACAAATCATGGCGCGGACTTCAGTGCCGTTATCGCTGATGGCCGGGTGATGGGCGCGCAATTCCATCCAGAGCGCTCCGGTACCGCTGGCGCGCGCCTGTTGCAGAATTTTCTTTCGCTATGAGCAAGGACTTCACTGCCATTCCGGCGATCGATGTGCGGCAGTCGCGCGTCGTGCGGCTGCGTCAGGGCGACTATGCGCAGGAAACGCGCTACGACGATTCGCCCGCCGATCTTGCGCGGAAATACGCCGCTGCCGGATCACGCTGGTTGCACCTGGTCGATCTCGATGCCGCGAAAGCAGGCGGTTATACCTTGCTGCCTTTGCTGGCGCAGTTGTGCGGCTGCCTGCAGATACAGACTGGCGGCGGCATTCGCAGCGCCGCTGATATCGAGGCCGTGCTCGCGGGCGGCGCGACGCGCGTGGTGATCGGGACGCTCGCCGTGCGCGAACCCGAACGTGTCATTGCATGGCTGCATGACTACGGCAGCGAGCGCGTCGTCATCGCACTCGATGCGCGTCAGGATGCCGATGGCGAGTGGCAGTTGCCCGTCGCCGGCTGGACTGAGAAATCGGATCAGACATTGATCGGCCTGCTCGGCCGCTACGCCGACGCCGGTCTGCGGCATGTGTTGTGCACCGATATCGAACGCGACGGCATGCTCGGCGGCTTCAATCTCGATCTGTATCGCCTGATCTCGCAGCGCTGGCCGCATTTGCAACTGCAGGCCTCGGGCGGCGTCCGCAGTCTCGACGACATCCGCGCAGCGAAAGTGGCCGGTGCGAGCGTGGCGATTCTCGGGCGTGCCCTGCTGGAAGGAAAATTCGACTTGCCGGAGGCATTGGCATGCTGAGCCGGCGCATCATTCCCTGTCTTGATGTGCGCGACGGACGGGTCGTCAAAGGCGTGCGCTTCCGCGATCACGTGGTAGTGGGCGCGATCGAAGAGCTGGCACTGCGCTATCGCGATGAAGGCGCCGACGAGCTGGTGTTCTACGACATCGCCGCGAGCCCGGAAGGACGCTCGCTTGATCGGCGCTGGATCGAACGCGTCGCCAGGCTCATCGACATTCCGTTCTGCGTCGCCGGCGGTATCGACAGCGTCGAAACAGCACGTGCCGTGCTCGGTGCCGGTGCCGACAAAATTTCGATCAACTCGCCGGCGTTGGCGCGGCCGGCCTTGATCGGTGAACTGGCGCAGGCGTTCGGCGTGCAATGCGTGGTGGTCGGCGTCGATAGTCTGCGTGATGCCGACGGCGAATGGCGGGTGCGGCAGTACACCGGCGATCCGGCGAAGATGCGCGACCTGCCGATATCGACGCTGACGTGGGTGCAGGAAGCGGTGGCGCTGGGCGCGGGCGAGATCGTGCTCAACTGCATGGGCTCCGACGGCGCGCGCGCTGGTTTCGATATCGAACAATTGCGCGCCGTGCGCGCGGCCTGCGCCGTGCCCTTGGTCGCCTCTGGCGGCGCCGGCGCGAAAGAGGATTTCGCCGCTGTATTCGCCCAGGCGGATGTCGATGCTGCGCTCGCGGCCAGCGTATTCCACAGCGGAACGTTGCCGATTCCCATGCTGAAGAAATACCTGCGCGAACAACAGATCGAGGTGCGCGATGTCGCCTGAACAAATTTCCGATCTTGATTGGGAAAAGCAGCAGGGTCTGTTGCCGGCCATCGTGCAGGACGCCGGCAATGGCCGCGTGCTGATGCTCGGCTACATGAACGCCGATGCCCTGGCGCGCACGCTGGAAACGCGGCAAGTGACTTTCTTCAGTCGCAGCCGACAGCGTCTGTGGGCCAAAGGCGAGACCAGCGGACACACGCTGCAGCTGATCTCGATCGAGGCCGACTGCGACAGCGACAGCTTGCTTGTGCAGGCCATGCCGAAAGGCGATACCTGCCATCTCGAACGTGCGAGTTGCTTCGCCGACGCACCGGCTGCGTTTCTTGGTGAACTTGATGCCGTGATCGCCCAGCGCGAAAGGGAGCGGCCGGAAGGCAGTTACACGACGCGCCTGTTCGACGCCGGCGTGCGCCGCATCGCCCAGAAAGTGGGCGAGGAGGGCGTGGAAACCGCGCTCGCCGGTGTGATCGAGGACGATGCCGCCTTGCTTGGCGAATCCGCCGACCTGATCTATCACCTCGCGGTGCTGCTGCGCGCGCGCGGGCTGTCACTGGCCGAGGCGATCAAGGTGCTGGCCAGCCGGCAGCGTTGAAGCAAGGTTTCCGTGAACCGGCTTCGCGGTGATAATCGCAGCCTGTGCCGGAGGACCCATGCGCCTATTCCTGTTCGTCGTTTTCGTTGGTCTTGCTTCGCCGGTTTTCGCGCAGGCACCACCCTGCAACGGCGGGCGTGTGTTCGAGGATCGCAATGGCGATCATCGCTTCGATGCCGGCGATATCGGCTTGCCCGGCATGCGTGTTTCCAACGGTCGCGACATCGTGCGCAGCGACGCGCAGGGCAATTATTCCTTGCCGGCGGAATCGGGTCGCAGCACGTTCGTGATCAAGCCCGCAGGTTTCAAGGCGGCGTTGCGCAGCGATGGCCTACCCGACACCTGGCGGAATATCCAGATCGACGACATGGCGAAACTTCGCTACGGCGGCGTGAGGGCAGCGGTACCGGCCTGCCAGGATTTTGCGCTGCAGCGTGAGGGCAAATCGGCGAAAACGCTGGACGTGCTGCTGTTCGGCGATCCGCAGCCGAAGTCGTTGCGTGATATCGATTTCTACTCCCGCGACATCGTCGCGCCACTGGTCGGCAAGACACCGGCGCGACTTGGATTGAGCCTGGGCGATATCGTCAATGATGACTTGTCGTTGTATCCGGCGCTCAAGGCCGTCGATGCGCGTCTCGGGTTGCCGTGGCTGCATGTGCCCGGAAATCACGATATCGATTTCGATGCGGCGGGTGATGAAGATTCGACGTCTAGCTTTCGTGCCGCTTTCGGCCCGGACACCTATGCGTGGGAAGAACCACTGGCGAATTTCGTCGTGTTCGACGACGTGGTCTATATGCCGGGACAGAAGCCGGCCTACATCGGCGGCCTGCGCGCGGAGCAGTTCACCTTCCTGGAAAATTACCTGGCGACGATAGCGACGGATAGACTGTTGGTGATCTCGGTGCACATCCCGTTCTTCGATGCCGCGCCCGGGCAGGAGACCTTCCGTCATGCCGATCGCGATCGATTGTTTGCGCTGCTGCAGCGTTTTCCTAAAGTGCTGTTGCTGAGCGCGCATTCGCACAAGCAGAAGCGCTTCTATCACGATGCGACGACGGGCTGGCACGGCGCGCAGCCATTGCAGGAATTCAATGTGGGCGCGGCCTGCGGCGCGTATTGGTCGGGAGTGGCCGACGCTGATGGCATTCCCGCAGCGACCATGGCCGATGGCACGCCGAACGGTTACGCGATGCTGTCTGTCGATAAAAAAGATTATGCGTTGCGCTGGTATCCGGCGCGTGCGCCGGAGACGCGGCAGATCGGCCTGCATGCGCCGCGCACGCTGCGCCGCGGTGCCTATCCGGCTTATGGGGTTTACGCGAACTACTACATGGGCGATGCGCAGTCGCGGGTCGAATTCCGCATCGATGGCGGCGCTTGGCAGGCCATGAAACGCGTGCTGCAGCCGGATCCGAATCTTGTCGCAGAAAACGTCGCTGACGACAGCTCGCCATCCCTACGCAGCTTCGATCGCTCGCCCGAGGCGGAGCCGTCCGAGCATCTGTGGCGCGGCGTCCTCGCCACCGATTTCGCCGCCGGTACGCATCGCATCGACGTGCGCGCATTCGATCGCTGGCGCGGCGAAGTCACCGCCAGCACGAGTTACCAGTTGCTAGACGCCACGCCCTGACAGGCCTGTCACGCGTGCGACCGGCATCGCGGATCGGATGATCTCGTGTGCAGCGCAGGCTACGGCGAGAATGGAACCGCAGGCGCGGGTTTCAGCGTGGCATCGAAGACCGCGAGCTTGCCGCCGATCAGGCTGCCCTCATCGATCTGCGGTACCGATGGTGTGTAGTTCTCCGCGAGTTCCCATTCGCGCACGTCGTGGCTGGCCAGCGCGAAGGCCTGGCGGAAATCCGTGGTCCGGTTCAGCGCATCGGTGAGGAAGGCCTTGCCGAACCAGGTGATGTGCGAATCGTTGCCGCAGCCGAAGGACGCACGATCGGCGCGCGCGGCGGTGATGACAAGCGTGTGGTCGTCGTGCAGGGCATCGATGAAACCACCGGAATAGCAGGCCGAAACCACCACGATGCGCCAGCGGATGCCGGCATCGTCGAGGGCGGCGCGCAGGTTGGTCGGGGTGATCTGCTGCATCGGCAGTGGATCGAGGTCGACGAACAATTCGTGATCCTCGCTGCCGTGACTGGTGAGGAACAACAACAGCACGTCTTCGCTGGTGTCCATCTTGTCGGCGATCCTGCGCAGACCGCTGCGCAGGTTTTCCAGTGTCGCCATCGGACTGCTGTCGAGCGTGACTGGCGAGTTTATCAACGAAAGAACGCGCCCCTCGCTGCCGAAACGCGCACTCATCAACTGCGAGAAATAGTCGACCTCGTTGCGGAACACACCTTCCTGGCCGTCACCGGCGAAACCCAGCGCGAAGAGGTCCACCTTGCCTGGCGTTTGCGCACGCAAGGCTGCCGTCGCGGCAGCGAGCATCGCCGGTTGGCGGGCGAGCGCGGCGTCGGCGCGTTCGGCGAACTCGGCTTTTTCATCCGGGCTGGGCACAGGCGCACCCGAAACCGGGTCGGCGGCATCGGCAGCCGGCGTCTCTTCTTCGGGCACGTACCAGAGCCAGGCGTCGTGACGCTTGCTCACCGACAGCAGCAGAAATCCCGCGACCAGGAGACTCGCGCACAAGCGGCGCACGAAGCTCGCTTCGGCCGCGAGGAATCCCAGGGTCCGCAACAGCACCGCCCAGCAGACGAAGGCGATCAGCACGCGCCAGGCGCCGATCTGCACGTCTTCGGCATCGGGCATGAACTGCGGCAGTTGCAGCGACAGCGCCAACCACGGAATGCCGGCGACCAGGATCAGGCCGGCGAACGTCAGCCACAGTGCCGGCCGGCGAATCGTCATGACGCCCAGCCATGCAGCGATCAGCACGCAGAAGAAATACAGGGCGTGCAGCGGCAGGTTGTCGGCAAAAAAATTCGAGCCGGGCTCGCTGAGTCCGATGTCCTGGATCTCGAACACCAGCATCGACAGCAGCGCGAGCATCAGAAAACTGCCGAAGCCGGCGAGCAGTGGCGAAGACCGTGGCCGTCGCAGGAACGCCAGCGACAGGCCCTGGCCGATCAGGCGTAAGAGTTGCGAAGCGCGGCCGGGCGACGAAGCCATCGGCTTAGACGTCGATGTCTGCGAATGAGGTCACGCGTGCATGGCCATGGCAGGCCTCGCCGAGGCGCGGTGCGGGATAGTCTTCGCGACGATCGAGCAGCACGGTGTCGAGTCCGGCCTCGCGCGCGGCATCGAGTTCCTCGACGACGTCGGAAAGAAAAAGGATCTGCTCGCCGGACAGGCGCAACGCGTCGAGGATGTTGCGATAGCTGCGTGCGTCGCGCTTGCCACCGACGTCGGTGTCGAAATAGCCGGAGAACAGTGGCCGCAGATCGCCGGCATCGCTGTGGCCGAACAACAGTTTCTGCGCCGGCACCGAGCCTGAGGAATACACGAACAAGGCGTGGCCGCCGGCATGCCAGGCGCGCAGCGCCGCGGCGGCATCGGGATAGATGTGCGCTGTGTATTCGCCATCCTCGTAACCGGATTTCCAGATCATTCCCTGCAGCGCCTTCAGCGCCGGATGCTTGCGGTCGCTGTCGATCCAGCCCTGCAACACCTCGATCAGCACGTCGTCGCTGCAGACGCTGCCGGCATCGACCGCGGCGGCATCCAGCCAATGCCGCACTTCCAGTTCGCCGCCGTGGCGACGCACGAATTCCGGCAGCGCTTTGCGCGCATACGGAAACAGCACGTCCTTGACGAAGGAGATCGAACTGGTGGTGCCTTCGATGTCGGTGAGGATGGTTTTTTTCATGGACTGGTCTGCAGGCCTGCGTTGGTTCCGATCCATCATCCCGGCGCAGGCCGGGACGACGGATGAAGGTATGGTGCGCGTCGCACGCGAGCCGCCGGTTTTCAGCGCGCCTGCCCAACCTCGAAGCGCGGGAATTTCTGCGCCCAATCCGTGCCGGTGAAATGGCCGACCCAGCCGTCCGGCTCGGTGAAAAAGCGGATCGCGACGAAATACGGCTCAGGACCCATGTCGAACCAGTGTCTGGTGCTGTCGGGTACGCCGATCAAGTCGCCTTGTTCGCAGAGGATTTCATAGACCAGCGTCCCCACGTGCAGCGTGAACAGTCCGGCGCCGGCGACGAAGAAACGCACTTCGTCTTCCTTGTGAAAGTGCTCGTCGAGGAATTTCCTGCGCATCGCCTCGCGGTCTGGGTGCGCGGGCGAGATGCTGACCACGTCGACGGTGCGGAAACCCTTCTCAGCGACGATGCGATCGATGTCTTCACGATACGCCGCCATCACGTCGGCCTGCGTCGCTCCCGGCGTCACTGGCGCGCTGGCCTGCCATTGCTCGAAGCGGACGCCGATTTTCGCCAGTTGCTCGGAGATTTGTTCGTGCTTGCTGGCGACCAGCAACGGCAGGGTGGGAGCTTCTTCGGAAAAAATACGCAGGCGGCTCATCGGTGCAGCGTCCTCATTTGTAGTTCGCAGGCCAGCAGGAATTCGAAGGCTTCCAGATGCCGGCGTGCTTCGGCCATGTCGCTGCCCCAGGCGTACATGCCGTGGCCATTGATCAGGTAGCCCCAGAGCGGGGCGTTGTCGAGCAAGACGTCGACCTGCGCGGCCAAGGTCGGGATGTGCTGGTTATTGGGCAGGATCGGCACGTCCATCTGCGTGGCATGCGTGCTCTGTCCGCGGAACGCCTTGATCAGCTCGTAATCTTCGAAGCGGATATGCGTGGCGCCGCCGTAGAGACGCGAGGACAGCGTCTGCACCAGCGAGTGCGTATGCAGCACGCAGCCGATGTCCGGGTCGCGTTTGTACAGTTGCGTGTGCAGCAGGGTTTCGGCGGAAGGACGATGCTCGGTGGCGACGGCGTGGCCGTCGAAATCCACCACCATGATGTCGGCCTCGCACAGCTTGCCCTTGTCGCGGCCGGAGACGGTGATCGCGGCGTGGCGGTCGTCCAGGCGCATCGAGAAATTGCTGCTGGTTGCCGGCGTCCAGCCGAGCGCGGACAACTCGCGCGTGTTGGCGATGATTTCATGGGCGCAGGCGTGCAGCCGGGCGGGGTCGTAGGGCAGGGTCGTCATGGGGAGAGTTTAGCGGCAGCCCGGTCTGTTCGCCCGCGTTTGATCCGCGTCAACGCCGCATTCACGGTCCGGCGCTATATTGCCCGCACTTATCGTCGAGGTGCGCCATGAAAATCCAGCAGCCCAGCCGTCGCCGTTTCCTGATCCAGGCCGCCGTTGCCGCCACCGCCCTGCCGCTGCTCGCCTCGCTGGCGCGCTCGCCGGCCGAGGCGCAGGCCCTCAAGAAACTCACCGCCGACAATGCCCAAGCCAAGGCCCTGGGCTATGTCGATGACGCCAGCAAGAGCAGCAATGCGGCGCACAAGGCCGGCAGCCTTTGCAGCAATTGCCAGTTCTTCACTGCCTCGACCGGCGCCTGCGCCCTGTTCGCGGGCTACAGCGTCAACAGCAAGGGCTGGTGCTCGGCCTGGGCCAAGAAGGCCTGATCCGCGACAGCCTTTCCCGCGCGTCTCGAACCCTGAGACGCCGCGCCCCGTAGAATCGGCCCCAGCCGGATAGGCGGGGCCGTTTTCTTTTGGGCCACCGGCGATCGCCCCGCCGCGCCCCTGACCGGGAAACGGAATGGAACTCCTGCTTTACGTGCTGATTGTGCTGGCGGTGGTCGCCATCGTTTTCCAGATCCTGCTCTGGCGTCGCGATCCGGCACGCGGGCTGGCGGCGGAACTCGAATCGCAGCTGACGCTGCTGCGCGCCGACATCGACCGCGTCGAGCGCAACGTGCGCGAAGAACAGCGCACCGGTCGCAACGATGCGCAGGCTGCGCTGGGCGGTTTCGATGCGCGCCTCGGGCAATTCACCGAGCGCACTGAAGTCGGCCTCGGCGCTCTGCGGCAGAATCTTGGCGACGATGCCCGGCGTTCGCGCGAAGAATCTGCGGCCGGGCAGCAGCGCCTCGGCGAGTCGTTGCAGGTGCGTCTGGAAAAACTCAACGAAACCACTGAGCGCCGTCTGGCCGATGTCCGGCAGACGCTGGAAGGCCGGCTCAAGGACATCCAGACCGACAACGCCGCCAAGCTCGAGCAGATGCGGCAGACGGTCGACGAAAAATTGCAGTCGACGCTGGAAACACGCCTGGGCGAATCCTTCCGCCTGGTCTCGGAACGTCTCGAACAGGTGCAGCGCGGCCTCGGCGAAATGCAGAGCCTGGCCACGGGCGTCGGCGATCTCAAGCGCGTGCTCGGCAACGTCAAGACGCGCGGCATCTTCGGTGAAGTCGCGCTGGGCGGCATCCTGGAACAGGTCATGACAGCCGATCAGTACGCGGCGAACGTGGCCACTGTCCCCAACTCCAACGAGCGCGTCGAGTACGCAATTCGTCTGCCGGGTGCTGCCGATCAACCCGATATGCCGGTGTGGTTGCCGATCGACGCAAAATTTCCGCGCGAGGATTACGAACGCCTGCTCGATGCCCAGGAACGCGCCGATACCGATGCCGCCGCGCTCGCCGGCACGGCGCTGGAGCGGCGCATCCGCGACGAGGCGAAGACGATCGCACTCAAGTATGTCTCGCCGCCGCATACCACCGACTTCGCGATCATGTTTCTGCCGACCGAAGGTCTGTATGCCGAGGTGCTGCGGCGACCGGGCATCGTCGAAGCCTTGCAGCGCGACCATCGCGTCGTCGTTGCCGGCCCGACCACGCTGTCGGCGATCCTCAATTCCCTGCGCATGGGATTCCG
>Ga0066823_10000081_pt1 | contig 10205 bp, 8 predicted proteins | sample SoimicmetaGmgHMB_FD_62219 | JGI IMG/M metagenome (GOLD analysis project Ga0066823, IMG submission 62219) | Soil and rhizosphere microbial communities from Laval, Canada - mgHMB | ecosystem: Environmental > Terrestrial > Soil > Agricultural land | place: Laval, Canada | collected 2014-09-23 | reverse complement strand
GACGGCGAAGAGTTCGTCGAATCCATCCATCGCGCCATCGTCAAGCGCGCGCCGTCACCGGCTGAATTGCTGTCCTGCCTGGATCGCTATTATCGCGGCGCCAACAAAGTCGAATTGATCGGTGAGTTGCGTGGTTCCGCGGAAGCCCGCGCGATCGCCGTGACGATCACTGGCCTGGGCATGCGTTATCGCCTGTGGCGCCTCGCGCGTCTGCGTCTGCTCGGCGGTCTGTTCCGGCGCGTCGCCTGCCTGTTCGAAATCCATCGCTTCTTCGAGGAACAAAAGCGCTTCGCGCAATCGCAAGCGCTGCGCTTGGGCGAACGCGACCTGCGCCTGCAGATCGGCATCGACGAATTGCGCCGCAAATGCGCCGATCTCGCCGCGCAGATCGCCGCGCTCGAAGCCCGTGGCCGGACCGGATCAAACGCGGAATGAAGATTGCATTGCTGACGCCAACCTTTGTCGCGAACGACGCCGTCGGCACCGACATGCTGAAGATGGCCGAGGCGCTTGCCCGCCCCGGCACGGAAGTGCGCCTGTTTGCGGATCGGGTTGTTGCGGCCCGCAACGACGTCCATCGCAGTGACGAGGTCGTCGCTTGGCTCACCGATGCCGATGATGTGTTGATCTACCACCATTCGGTCGCCTGGCCGCCAGTGATCGCAATCCTGGACGCATTGAAATGCCGGCGCTTGTTGCGCTATCACAACGTCACGCCACACGAATTTTTTTACGGCATCAGTCACGACTACATGATTTCCTGCGCAAAAGGCCGCGAGGAAACCAGCGAACTCGCGCAGATGCCGTTCTCGGGTTGGCTTGCCGATTCGCAGTTCAACAAGGATGAACTGGTCGCCCTGGGCGTGCCCGCAGCGCAGGTGCAGGTGCTGGCGCCGCTCAACCGCACCGACGATTTTCTGCGACATGCGCCCGACGCGGAATTCCTGCGCAGGTTCCGCGATGGTCGCAGCAACCTGCTCATGGTCGGACGCATCGCGCCGAACAAAGGGCATGCCGAACTGATCGACGCTTTCGCCTGCCACGTGCGCAACCACGATCGCGAGGCGCGGCTGTTGATCGTCGGCAAGCAGGACTACCGGCTCGCGACGTATCGCAGCCAGCTGCTCGCGCGCATCGAATTTCATGGCGTCGGCAACAGCGTGATCTGGCTCGACAACATCAGCGATGCGCAATTGCGCGCTTGTTACCAGCTTGCCGACGCGATGCTGTATCTGTCAGCGCACGAAGGCTTCGGCGTGCCGCTGGTGGAAGCGATGGCGCTGTCGTTGCCCGTCGTCGCTTATGCCGCTGCCGCCACGCCGGAAACCCTGGGCGATGCCGGCCTGCTCTGGGACAGCACCGATCCGCGCCTGTATGCGCTTTCGCTGCAGCGCCTGAAGCAGGACGCTGACTTGCGCGCGCAGCTGGTCGAGGCCGGCCTGCGCCGTTATCGTGAACACTTCCATCCCGACGTCTTGGCCGCGCGCCTGCGCGATATCGTCGGCATCCACTGAAGCGAATCCAACGCCATGTCCCGAGCTACCACCGCCACCATCCACGTCGATGCGCTCCGCCACAACCTGGCGCGCGTGCGCCAGCTCGCGCCGGAAAGCCGGGTGATGGCCGTGGTCAAGGCCGACGGTTACGGCCACGGTCTCGAACGTGTCGCGCGTGCGCTGGAAGGCGCCGATGCCTTCGGCGTCGCTGCCTTGTCCGATGCCGAGCGCCTGCGCGCGGCCGGTCTGTCGCAGCGCATCGTGCTGTTGTCGGGTTTCGATGAGGTCTCGGATTTCGCGGTTCTGCGCCGTCTTGGTGTGGACACCGTCGTCCATCACGAATCGCAATTGGCGATGTTGGCAGCGGATGCCGCAGCGGGCGAGGCCGGCGAACCGATCCGCGTCTGGCTGAAAATTGATACCGGCATGCATCGCCTCGGCTTTCCATTGGAACGCGCCGCCGAAGTGCACGCGCAATTGCGCGCCTTGCCGAATGTCGCCGCCGACATTCTTCGCATGACCCATTTCGCCAGCTCCGACGAATTCGCTGGCGCGCAGACCGCGCTGCAGATCGAGCGGTTCGCGCAGGCCAGCGACGACTTCGCCGGCCAGGCCTCGTTGTCCAATTCCGCTGCCGTGCTCGGCTGGCCACAGGCGCATCGCGACTGGGTGCGTGCCGGCGGTGCGCTTTACGGTTTGTCGGTGGTGGCCGGCAAGACCGGTGCGGATTTCGGCTTGATGCCGGCGATGACCTTGTCGACGCGACTGATCGCCATCAACCGTGTGGCCAAAGGCGAGCGCATCGGCTATTCGGCAACCTGGGAATGCCCCGAGGACATGCCGGTCGGTGTTGCCGCGATCGGCTACGGCGACGGTTATCCGCGGCATGCGCCGGCCGGCACGCCGGTGCTGGTCAACGGTGTGCGCACACGGGTGATCGGTCGCGTTTCGATGGATCTGATGACGATCGATCTCCGCGACGTACCTGCTGCCGTTGGCGATGCAGTGACGCTGTGGGGCCCGGAACTTCCCGCCGAAGAAGTGGCCGCCGAAGCCGGCACCATCAGCTACGAGCTCACCTGCTCGATCACCCGGCGGGTGCGTTTCGTCGAGGCCTGATGCCCCGGGCGTGGTCGGGTTCACGGCCCGTGGACGCAGGTGCCGATTACTCTCGACGCATGAAAACCGCGTTGATCACCGGCGCCTCTCGCGACGTCGCCAAGGCTTTGTCGGTAGCGAAGAAAGGCGGGGCGTTTCTGTTGTGTTCTTCTGTGGTCGTGGGCAGCGGCGCTGGCAGGCACGCGGCAATCTCGGCCGCAAAAGGCACGACAGAAATCTTTCCTCGTTCGCTGACGATGGATTTTTCTTTCCTCGGTCTGCGCGGCAACGACATCGCGCCAAGGCTGTTGCGCACGCCGATAAGCGAAAGCGGCGTCGCCCATGAAGCTGCTGCCAGGCCGATCGCGCCCAGCCGTGGTTTCGCGGCGGTGCGTCCGGCAGCGCGGGCCGGTTGATGGCTTCCGCACTGGTCTGGTTCCGACGCGATCTGCGCCTTGCCGACAACCCGGCGCTGCAGGCGGCGATCGATGCCGGCTACGCGATCATCCCCGTCTACATCCACGCACCGGACGAAGACGCGCCGTGGTCGCCGGGTGCGGCAAGTCGTGCGTGGCTGCACAAATCCTTGCTGTCGCTCGCTGCGGATCTACGCGTGCTGGGATCGCGTCTGATCGTTCGCAGTGGCGACAGCCTGGAACAACTCGATCGACTCGTTGCTGAAACCCGAGCCGAAGCCGTGTTCTGGAGTCGTCTCTACGAGCCGGCGGCCATCGCCCGCGACAGCCGCATCAAGGAACACTTGCGGACGCGTGGTCTGGCCGTCGAAAGCCACAACGCTGCGCTGCTGGTCGAGCCTTGGACGATCGCCACGCAGGCCGGCGATCCGTATCGCGTGTTCACGCCGTTCTGGAAAAATGCACTGCATCGCCTCGATGCCGGGATCGCGACGTCGGCGCCATCGCGATTGCCGCAAGTCGCCGACGATCTCGTGTCACAGCCGATCGAAGCGTTGGCACTCGCGCCGGGGAAAAACTGGGACGCGGCATTCTGGCGACACTGGCAACCGGGAGAAGCGGGTGCCGCGGAATTGCTGGAAATATTCATCGACGGCGCCGCGCATGGATACAAGGAGCAGCGGAATTTCCCCGATCGCACCGGCAGTTCGAAGCTGTCGCCGCATCTGCATTTCGGCGAGATATCACCGCGGCAGATTCTCCGGCGTCTACGCGCCGACATCTGGCCGGCGAAGTGGCAGGCGGACATCGATCATTTCGTCAGTGAACTGGGTTGGCGGGAGTTCGCGCATCACCTCCTGTTTCATTTTCCGAAAACCAGTGAGGAAAACTTGAGCCGGAAATTCGCCGGGTTCCGTTGGGCCGAACCGGAGCCGGACAAACTCGCCGCCTGGCAACGCGGACATACCGGCATTCCGATCGTCGATGCCGGCATGCGCGAATTGTGGGCGACGGGCTGGATGCACAATCGCGTGCGCATGATCGTGGCCAGCGTGCTGTGCAAGAACCTGCGCTATCACTGGCGGCAGGGCGCCAGCTGGTTCTGGGACACGCTGGTCGATGCTGACCTGGCCAACAACACGCAGGGTTGGCAGTGGACGGCCGGAACCGGGGCGGACGCGGCGCCATATTTCCGCATCTTCAATCCGGTGACGCAGTCGCAGCGGTTCGACCCGTACGGCAACTACATCCGTCGTTGGCTGCCGGAACTGGCGGTCTTGCCCACACCGGCCTTGTTCGCGCCCTGGGAACACGCGGCACTGGCGCGATCGCTGGCGCCCGCTTACCCAGCCCAGCCGATCATCGACCTCAGGAGGTCGCGCGAGGCAGCGCTCGCTGCGCTGGCCGACTGTCGCTAGTGCGGAGCGGAGGATCGGGAGTAGGCTGTCGCCATCGTCGTCGCCCGAGGTCCGCGCATGTCTGCCGCCGCCACCCGGTTGAGCTACCGCCATCGTCTGCCGGTGCGCGTGATGCACTGGATCAACGTGGTCTGCCTGTTCGCGTTGCTGATGAGCGGACTGTCGATCTTCAACGCGCACCCGGCGCTTTACTGGGGCAAGTTCTCCACCTTCGACAAACCGGCGCTGTCGCTGACCGCCAAACCCGGCCACGATGGCAAGTTGCGCGGCGAGACGCAGATCGGCGCGCTGCGCTTCGACAGCACCGGCGTGCTCGGTGCCTCGGTGAAGATGTCCGGCGAAATCGGCGCGCGTGGCTTCCCGATGTGGGCGACCTTGCCCGGCTACAAATCGCTGGCGGCCGGCCGCCGCTGGCATTTTTTCTTCGCCTGGCTGTTCGTGATCAATGGCGTCTGCTACTGGCTATGGAGTTGGCGTTCGAAGCATCTGAGCGGCGATCTGGCGCCGACCGGTGCCGACTGGCGCGGCATGGGCCGCTCGATCATCGAGCACATGAAATTCAAACACCCGACTGGCAGCGAGGCGTTGCGCTACAACATCCTGCAGAAGCTCGCTTATCTGGCGGTGATCGCCGTGTTCGGCCCGGGCATCGTGCTGATGGGGCTGGCGATGTCACCGCATATGGATTCGGTGCTGGGCTGGCTGGTAGATCTGGTCGGCGGCAGGCAGTCAGCGCGCACCTGGCATTTCATCATCGCATTCGCCTTCGTCGCCTTCATCGCCATCCATGTATTCATGGTGCTGGTCAGCGGACCGTTCAACCAGATCCGTTCGATGATCACCGGGCGTTATGCCTATCACGATGATCCGCCCGCGGATCCCGTGCCCGTCACCGCCACCGACAAGGAAGAAGGCGCATGAGCAAGACCGACCGCCGCCGCTTCCTGGAAAAACTCGCGTTGGCCAGTGGCGCCGTGCTGCTTGGAGCTTGCGATCGCCTCGACCAGAGTCCGGCGGTGCAGACGTTGCTGAAAAGCGCCGATGCGCCGACCGACAAAGCCTTGCACGCGCTCACGCCCGAGGATGCGCTGGCGCAGGAATTCACCGAGGCCGACCTGTCGCCGGTGTTCAAGGCCAATGGTTCGGTGAATCCGAAAACGCCGGAATACCTGGCGTTGCTGCGGAATAATTTCGCCGATTATCGTCTGCAGGTACGCGGTCTGGTCAGAACGCCGCTGAACCTGTCGCTGCCGGAGTTGCGCGCATTGCCATCGCGCACGCAGATCACCCGCCACGATTGCGTGGAAGGCTGGAGCTGCATCGGCAAATGGACGGGCACGCCACTGGGCCCCTTGCTTGATCGCGCCGGCCCGCTGCCGCAGGCGCGCTACGTGGTGTTCCGTTGCGCCGACAGCCTCGATGGCGACGAGAACCGCTACTACGAAAGCATCTACCTGCGTGAAGCGCATCACCCGCAGTCGATCCTCGCCTACGACTTGAATGGCGCCGCGCTCGACGTGCCGCACGGTGCGCCGCTGCGCCTGCGCGTGGAGCGCAAGCTCGGTTACAAGCAGGCCAAGTATCTGTTGGCGATCGAACTGGTCGAGAGTCTGGCGGGCATCGGGCAGGGCAACGGTGGCTACTGGGAAGACGACCAGGGCTATCAATGGCATGGCGGCATCTGAGTTTCGTTTGGCCGATGCGTCGGCCTCGTTGACCGCTTCGGCTCCGCCATGCACCATCCCCTCAGCCACGGGGAAAGCGCCATGACCGATGAAGCATCGAGCAAGAGCCATCGCGAGCCGATGTCGCGGGTCGATACGGCCTGGTTGCGCATGGAGCGTGCAACCAACCTGATGATGATCACCGGCGTGATGATGTTCGACACGCCGATGTCGCTCGAACGCCTGAAGAAGGTCATCAAGCAACGTTTCCTCGCGTTTCCGCGCTTTACCCAGAAAGCGGTCGACAACGGCGCCGCGGCGTTCTGGGAAGTCGATCAGGATTTCGATCTCGATCACCACGTGCGCTTGACCGCGTTACCCGGCCGCGCCGGCAAACGCGAACTCGAACGCTTCACCAGCCAGATGGCGTCGTCGCCACTGGACCAGACCAAGCCGTTATGGCAATTCCATCTGGTGGAAAAATACGGCGGTGGTTCTGCCTTGGTCACGCGCATCCACCATTGCTATGCCGACGGCATCGCGCTAGTGCAGGTGCTGTTGTCGCTGACCGATACCACCGCCGAAGCGAAGAAAGGCAGCGCGCTGGAAAAGGCCTGGCTGAAAAAAGACGGCGAGAAGGTCAAGCGCCGCTTCGGTACCGTCGATCGCGCAATGAAGATGACCGAGAACCTGCTCAGTCGCGGCATGGAGATGTATCGCGATCCGTCGCTGGCAACGGTGCTGGCGAAGGAGGGCACCGACATCGCCCGCGAACTCGCGCTCGCGCTCAGCCTCAACGACGACCCCATCACCGTGTTCAAGGGCCGTCTTGGCGTCAGCAAGCGCGTCGCCTGGGCCGAGCCGCTGGTGCTGGAGGAAGTGAAAGCCGTCGGCCGTGCCTTCGATTGCACGGTCAACGACGTGTTGCTTGCGTCTGCCGCTGGCGCGTTGCGCAGCTACATGCTCGAGCGCGGCGAGGTGCTCGATGGCGTGACGTTGCGCGCGACCGTGCCGGTGAACCTGCGCCCGCTGGAGCATGCGCAGAAGTTGGGAAATCATTTCGGGCTCGTGTTTCTCGATCTGCCGGTGGGCGAGCCGAATCCGGCGCGTCGCCTCGAGTTGGTCGCGGCGCACATGAAGATGCTCAAGACTTCGCGTCAGGCGGCGGCGACCTTCGGCGCGTTGGCGGCCGTCGGCATGGCGCCGGCCGGCATCCAGGCGATCGCGCTGGAAATGTTCAGCCGCAAGGCCAGCCTGGTCGCGACCAACGTGCCCGGTCCGCAACTGCCGTTGTATCTGGGCGGCTGCAAGATCCACGAGATGATGTTCTGGGTGCCGCAGAACGGCAGCATCGGTGTCGGCATCTCGATCATGAGCTACAACGGCAAGGTGCATTTCGGCCTGATCGGCGATGCCAAGCTCATTCCCGACCCGGACGCGATCATCCAGCGTTTCCGTCCCGAGTTCGAAAAGCTGTTGTACGTGGCCTTGATGGCACGCTGGGAAGACACCATCTATTCCGAGGATGCGGAAGCGATGATGCTCGACGAACGCTGATCGCCTGAACGCGCGGTTGTTGCAGAGCCCGCGCCGCGCATCCTTCGCCCCGGTGCCGGTCTCTTGATCTGGGTCAACCACGAAGGAAACCTGCCATGAACATTTGTGACATCCCCGGTCAGGGCCTGCGCATCGCGCCCAGCGACGTGCCCGATCCGATCCTCGACCTCAGCGCCAGCGATGACCGCGGCGAAATCATTCTCGGCGGCGGCTGCTTCTGGTGCACCGAAGCGGTGTTTCGTCGTCTCGATGGCGTGGCCGACGTGCAGCCCGGATACGCCGGCGGCGCGGCCGATGCCGCCAACTACAAGGCGGTATGCAGCGGCAGCACCGGCCATGCCGAAGTCATCCGCATCGCCTACGACCCCGCGAAGATCAGCTACGGCCAGCTGCTGAAAGTGTTCTTCGCCGTCGCACACGACCCCACGCAGAAAGATCGCCAGGGCAATGACGTCGGCAGCCAGTATCGGTCCGCTATTTTTCCACTCGACGATCGGCAGCGTGCCGTCGCTGCTGCGTACATCCGTCAGCTCGATGACGCCGGTATCTATTTCGGCAAGATCGCCACTACGCTGGAACCGCTGGAAGCGTTCTTCGTCGCCGAGTCGTATCACCACGATTACGCGCGGCTCAACCCGGGGCAGTCGTATATCCGCATGGTGTCGATGCCGAAGGTGGAGAAGCTGGAAAATTATTTTGGCGAGAGGCTCAAGCGGGGATAACTGTCTCGAAGACCTTGGCCGTCGCGAGTGTCGCGATGGCACTATCAGTAGGAATGAGCGCCATGACTGCAGCTACCAGACTTACCTGGAAACATTTTCCCGCTGGCGAGCATGGATTCTTCCGTGCCCCGGTGCTTGTTTCTGGCGCACACGAGGCCGTACTGATCGATGGCGGCTTTACGCTTTCGGACGGAAAGGCGCTCGCCGAGGCCATCAAGGCCAGTGGAAAGCAGCTGACCACGATCTACATCAGCCAGAGTGACCCCGATTATTACTTCAGCCTGGCGCCCATCACGGCGGCGTTTCCCAAGGCACGTGTCATCGCCGCGTCGGCAACGATAGCGGCGATCAAGGGCAGCGTGGAAAAGAAGTTGGCGACATGGGGGCCGCAGCTGAAGGAAAATGGTCCGCAGACGTTGGCGGACATCGTGATGCCGGAGGCTTTCGACGGCCCTGCGCTGAATCTGGAAGGCCACGCCATCGAAATCATCGATGCGGACGGCTTGGCCAATCGTCGCTATCTCTGGGTGCCGACGCTGGAGGCGATTTTCGGCGGCGTGATGGTGTTCTCGGGTGTCCACGTTTGGACCGCCGATACGCAGGATGCCGAAGCCCGCGCCACGTGGGTGAAGAATCTTGAGGTCATGGCAGCGCGCAAACCTGCCGCAGTCGTCCCGGGTCACATGGCGGTTGACGCCGTCACCGACGTCGCGGCGATTCTCTACACCCGTGACTATCTGCTCGCGTTCGAGGAAGAGCTCGCCAAGGCGGCAAACAGTGTCGATCTCGTTGCGGCCATGACCTTGCGTTATCCGAATGCCGGCATGGGCATTGCCCTGCAGATCGGTGCCAAGGTGGCGTTGGGTGAGATGAAGTGGGGTTAGCGGAAAGCGGCGGTGTGAGCCGGCTTGGTTTTCTCGCGCGGCGAAGTCACCACATGGATGCTCAAGGCGGGCCGGGTAAAAAAAGAAAAAAGCCGAAATCTCGCGATTCCGGCTTTTTCTTTTTCGTGACATCTTGAAATGGTGGAGCTGGCGGGAGTTGAACCCGCGTCCGAGAGCACTCTATCTCCGGCACTACATGCTTAGCTCGTTGTTAATTCTCGTCTGCCGGCAACACAACGTGCGAGGCACACCGTCAGACACACCCGCTAAGTTTAGACATCGGTTGGCGGGTCGCCGCCGATGCCGGTTCCGTGATAATGACCTTACATCCACGAGCACGGGCACAAGTGGGTTCAGGGCTTACGCCTTAAGCGGCGAGAGCGTAGTTGTCGTCGTTGGCAACTAAATTTTGCTACTGGATTAACGAGGACAGTCGCCCCCTCGGCATGCGCCAGTCGACTTTGCGACCCCCGTCGAAGCCAGGACAGCCCCGGCAATTAACAGGAAGCAGAATCTTCCAACGACGACAGTATGGGGGCGGGGGTGGCCCGGCACAACCCGCGCGGCTGCAGGAGCGGCTTCAGCCGCGACCCTCGTTCGATCGACCTGTCGCGGCTGAAGCCGCTCCTACGTTGCCTGATCAGGCGTTCTTGTTGTGCCGGCGCATGGTGCGTTGTTTTTCGCGCGCCCAGTCACGGTCTTTTTCGGCGGCGCGCTTGTCATGCGATTGCTTGCCCTTGGCCAGGGCCAGTTCCAGCTTCACCTTGTTGGCCTTCCAGTAGCAGGCGGTCGGGATCAGCGTATAGCCTTCGCGTTCTACCTTGCCGACCAGACGGTCGATTTCATGGCGATGTAGCAGCAGTTTGCGCGTGCGGCGGTCGTCGGGGATGACATGGGTTGAGGCGGAAATCAGCGGCGTGATCTGCGCGCCGAACAGGAAGATCTCGCCG
>Ga0066823_10000077_pt1 | contig 10595 bp, 15 predicted proteins | sample SoimicmetaGmgHMB_FD_62219 | JGI IMG/M metagenome (GOLD analysis project Ga0066823, IMG submission 62219) | Soil and rhizosphere microbial communities from Laval, Canada - mgHMB | ecosystem: Environmental > Terrestrial > Soil > Agricultural land | place: Laval, Canada | collected 2014-09-23 | reverse complement strand
CACCCGTTCTCCTCGTACTGCCAGAAGGTGCTCATCGCGTTGTACGAGAATGCGATCGAGTTCGAGCCGCGTTCGCTGGATGGCCCGGACAGCCCGGCGATGCGCGAGCTCGGCGAACTTTGGCCGATAAAGCGCTTCCCCGTGCTTGTCGATGGCGAGCGCACGATATTTGAAGCGACCTGCATCATCGAATACCTGGGCGTGCACAGGCCCGGCCCGGTGCGGCTGATTCCCGCGGACGCCGATGCTGCGCTCGATGTGCGCATGCTCGATCGCTTCTTCGACAATTACATCTCGACGCCGCAGCAGAAGATCGTCTTCGACGCGATGCGAACCGCGGAAGATCATGACCCGTTCGGTGTGCAGCGGGCGCGCGATATGCTCGACACCGCCTATGACTGGCTGGAAAAGCGCATGGCGTCGCGCGAATGGGCGACAGATGCGGGCTTCAGTCTTGCTGACTGCGCCGCCGCACCTTTCCTGTTCTACGCCGACTGGACGCATGCGATCGGCACGAACCGACCGCAGCTCACTGCGTATCGCCAGCGTCTGCTTGCACGGCCCTCGTTCGCACGCGCCGTCGACGAAGCGCGGCCGTACCGCGACTATTTTCCGCTGGGCGCGCCGGACCGGGATTGAAGACAAAAATGGGAGTCGCGCACGTTCTGCCGAAAGGGACGTGTTCTGACGCCCATTTGTTGCGTGAGAACGACATCGGAGACGCGCTTGGGATGCGCGAGGAAAAAGTAGATTTCCATTTCAACCGGAAATTACTTCGGCCGGAAAAGTGGTGTTGGAAATCCCTGATCTCGTCGTGGTGACTGCGTATTCGATAGCGGCCACGAATCAACCGGCATCCGTTGCCTGGGCACATCCACCAACCAAGCAGAGACGTTCGTCCCGCTCCTGTCGACGTCCGTCCCAGTCGCCTCGACAGCGGGGCTGAATGCAGATATTTCCTTGCCTGTCGGATTGATCCCGATGCATCGCGATGTTCGGATTCTTCTCGGTGGCCTGTTAGATAGAAATGCAGTTTAGTCCGCGAGAAGTGCCTCGCGATATGGAAGCTTGTCGCCATTGGCGACGACAGTGCCGAGCGCTTTCTTTCTCGTTTCGGAATGGGCCTAAAAGCGGGCCGAACACGCGTCATGGAGTTGATTGATCGTGAAAACAGGGTTACTTGCTCTTGCTGTTGTCGCCATTGCGGCTGCCGTCATTTTTCTTTCTTCAAAACAGCAGCACGCATCCGCCGCCATGGTCGCCGATGTCGCGCCGGCTCCGACGCGCCCAGGCGATGGAAATTTCGACGGTGCGCAGATACCTGCCAGAAAGCATTCCGCTGATGAGGCGAGCTACGCGACCGCAGTGGATCTGGCCTCGATTGCCGAGGTCATCAAGAGCAAGGCCGACGCCGGTGATGCCACGGCGCAGCGGATCTACGGGCAGATGCTCGAGGAGTGTCACGCCTACAGTCTAGGCCGCAGGACTTTCAAGGCCGATGTCGAGCAGCTCGCGAAGGTGACGCCTGCGCTCGCAGAAAGCTACCGGTCAGCCGCAGCCATCCGCGAGAAACGCTGTGCGCGTTTCACGGACGGCGTGGCGATCGCCGGCGATGAGCAGTATTTCTGGTATGCCCGCGCGGCGTTGAAAAAAGATCCGCAGGCCACCGCCAAGATCCTGGTCAAGATGGACCCGGCCAACATGAGCGATCAGGCGTTGCGCGAAGCCACGCAGATGGTTGTTTCTTCCAAGGATCCGGAAGCGCTGATGGAGCTGTCGAAGGTCATGGGCGAGCGCTATCAGTCACGCGCATCGGTCCTCGGCGCCGTCTCCGGCAGCCATCGCAGCGAATACGCCTGGCGACTGACGGCTTGCCGGCTCGGGGCGAATTGCACCGGTAACAGTCCTGCGCTCATCGACTACTGCCTGTACTCGGGTTTTCGATCCGCCTGCAACGGCAGCGATTTGCAAGAGGCTTTGAGAAGGGAGGCGCTTTCACCGGAAGACTACGAAGTGGCAATGAATCAATCCACCGCTCTGATTAAAAATATCAACAACCCATAGGGGATTTTATGTTTCGACTATTGCTTGCACTGATTTTCCTTGGCCTGTTTTCGCAGGCTTCCTTTGCCCAATCCGTTTCCGTCACGGTCGGGCAGGGCATCTATTCCGGTTTCGGCCCCGGCACCTTGCTGGGCGAGGCGAACGTCATGCAGGACGTGGAAGTCCGCATGGCAGCGCAGACCAACGTGATCGGCATGTATCGCACGACGAATGGCCCGTCGACCTTGCCGATCGGCACCATCGTGACCGTCACGTACAGGGATGGTTCGAGCGAGAAATTCATCGTCACCGGCACCGTCGGTTCCATGCAGGCGGCACCGATTGCCGGCACGCAGAAAGACAAGAATGGGCACCCGATCAATACCTGCGACGCGACCTGCGCTCCCGCGGCAACATCGGGTAGCGCCGGCGGCAACGAGGGCGGTGGTGCCTCGTCATCGTGGTGGAATACCTTCTGGCAATGGCTGACCTCCTACTTCAACCAGCCGGTGCGTCAGGGGCACGTGGACATCGGCCCCATCGAGCAGTAGGTCGCCCGGATAGTGTGGCCGCTGCAAACGAACCCCTTCCGTCTGGAAGGGGTTCTTCGTTTCCATAATTCGAAGGGGCCGATACGCGGCAAAATGGCATGCAGAACAGAGGCGCGCGGATCAGCGGGCGCTAAATTGCAGCCGTCATGCTTGCCGATCGCGCAAACAACCACGCCGACGCGAGCCACAGCGCAACGAAGACGCCGGTCAGCCCCGCTATCACGCCGGGCTCGGCAGTGAAGGCGGCCAGTGCGATGCCGCCGACCAGCGCCTGCGTGATCGCCATCGCGACCAACACGCGCGCCATCCCTCGCGGCTGGAAGCGCACGATGAGGGCGCCGATGATTCCGACGGTGAGGACGCCGGCAAACATCAGGTTGGCGCGATCGTGTTCGCTGCCGATGATTCCGACGGCGAGGTTTATCCAGACAAGGAAGAAGGCTGCCACGATGGCCACGCCGACGGCGGCCCGGTACGCGGTGTTGTGCGACATCCTCGCGCCCAGTTCGTAGGCGCTGCAGGCGCAGAGCAGCATGGTGCCGAAGACGGCGAAATCGAGCAGAGTCCAATTCACGTCCCTGGTGAACTGCATCGCCACCAGCGGCAGCAACAGCAGGCAGGCTGCGCCGCTCCAGACGACGAATCCCCAACGTCCGCTGCCTTTCTTCATGTTTGCTGCCATTGCCTGGTCTCCTTGTTTTCTTTGGGCCTTCAAGCTGGTCTGTGTGATCTTCGGGCCCCGAAGGATTTCCAGTTTCTGTGGCGCAGGTGAAGGCGTTGCGCGTGTCATGTGAAGTGGGGAAGAAGTCCTTCAGCGCGTCAGTGGAAACGGATGGCGGCTCGTGTCCCGCGCGAATCGTCCGGCCAATGCATCCATCCGGATATAGCGAATTTCCAGCGGTCTTTCTCGCTTATACCACCGTGGCCTTGTTGCCGGATTCCAATCCGTCGGCCTAGCGTGGCGTCACCGTCTGCACATCCCGGGACAGCCGTCACGGGCGCAGGCGCCATGAGAGGACCAATAGACACTTGATGAACGCCATTCTCACACTCTGTGTTGTTTCCGCCATCGTGATCGCGGTGTCGGGCTTTCGCATCTGCCAGGAATACCAGCGTGCCGTGGTATTCCGGCTCGGACGCTTCCAGGCCGTGCGCGGCCCCGGCTGGTACTGGAATATTCCGCTGATCGAATGGCAGCGACGCCTGGACATGCGTACCTGCACGGTCGATATCGAGCAGCAGGAAACGGTGTCGCGCGACAGCGTCACGATCAAGGTCAATGCGGTGCTGTGGTTTCGCATCGTCGACCCCGAACGTGCGGTGATCTCGATCCAGGACTATCGCGCCGCGGTTTACCAGGTGGCGTTGACCAGCCTGCGCAACATCATCGGTCAGCACGACCTGGACGACGTGCTGAAATCGCGCGACCGCATCAACGAAACGTTGCGCGCGATGGTCGACGAGGCGACCGATCCGTGGGGCCTGTCGGTGGAAATGGTCGAGATGAAGGACGTCGAGATTCCGATCGCCATGCAGCGCGCGATGGCGCGCGAGGCCGAAGCGGTGCGTGAGAAACGCGCGCGCATCATCAAGGCCGAAGCCGAACTCGAATCCTCGGTGAAGCTGCGCGATGCCGCGCAATTCATCGCCGACAATCCGGCGGCGCTGGAGTTGCGCCGCATGCAGATGGTCACCGAAGTCGGCGCCGAACATAACACCACGACGCTGATCATGATGCCGTCCGACTTCATGACCCTGGCCAAGCGTGCTGGCGACTACCTGCAGGCCAAGGCCTCGTAGACGATCGCGTTGGATCGCCGGAATTCGGCGCGCTCGGTGACGCGAACGGAGACTGGGGGACGTCCTATCCGATGCAATTCGAAGCCGCAACGCCCGCGTTGCGGCTTCTTCTATTGAGAGAGGCGCCTTCGCGGCGTCGCCGGACGCACTCACTCATCTGCGACGAGAAGCCACAACGTTCGTCAGCGCGCCTTCTCGCGAAACTGCACGACGTTGCCTTCTGGGTCGTGACCATCGCAGACGCGTCCGCCCTGGAAAAACCACTCGCGTTCGCGCGGGTTGAGTTCGCCGCCAAGATCGGCTGCCAGCTTGCGCACGGCATCGATGCTTTCGACGTGGAAGACCAGCTTGATCGGCGTGTCTTCTCTTCGTGTGGGCGGCGACGTGAGCGTGATCGATTCAGCGATCCCAGCCGGAATCGCCAGGATTACCAGCTGGAATGCGGGCGATGCGAGCACGACGTGATCGGTTTCCGAATGCGTCAGTTGCAGGTCGCAGATCCGGCTATAGAAGGCGCTGAGGCGTGCGACATTCTTTGCGTAAACGACAGCGCCCACGGCGGCATGCTGAGACATCTGAACTCCTTGGGTTGTTTGCGCCTGCAATCATTGTCCGCGCGATCCGGCGTTTTAATGTTCTCAGTCGGTTCGTCGATCGGCGATATGCCACAGCACGCCGGTGGGATCGGTCAGGTACAGGACGCGCAAGCCCCAGGGCTGCATCGTCGGTGGCTTGAGCATGATGTCGGGATATTTCGCCTTGAGCCCTGCCGCTTCGATGTGCCGCCACCAGTCATCGGCATCCTCGACCATCAGATGCATCATGAAATTGTCCGCGAATTGCGCTACATGGAAATTCTGCAGAAGGAAACGAAATGCGCCGACTTCGAACTCGGCCACCTGTTCGTTGCCCCAGTTGAGCTTGAAGCCGAGATCGAGATAGAACTGCTTTGAAATCTCGTGATCCTTCGCGGGTACGAAGGTCTTCAGGTCGAGAACGGCAGGCATCTTCATGGCTTGTCTCCGGGCGCTGCGTCCGTTGCGACGGTTTCCAGAGCCTCGCCAAAATATAGCGTGTGCCCTTGGTCGTCCTCGATGACGAATTCCCGCGTGTCCCAGGCGGTCTCGTGCACTTCCTTCAGCAGGCGAATCCCCTTCTTTTTTAGGCTGTCCGCCGTTGCCGCGACGTCATTGGTTTCGAGATAGAGATGGAAATGCCCGCCCGCCCTGACGAATTCGATCGAGGGGTCCTTCTCGTCCACGAGCTTGAGGTGGAAGAGCTGATCGCCGGCGCGGATGCCTGCGTAGAAATCCTGGTGCTGGAATTCCAGCGTCAATCCCAACTGAGCGGTGTAAAAGCGGATCGATGCCGCCAGGTCGGTGGTTCGAAGCTGGGCGATCACGGCGCTGATCTTCATCTTTCCTCCGATGATTTGCGGATGCAGTGAATCAGCGGGCGCCGTAGGCGCGAAGCAGTTCGGACACGAGGATGCCGTTGATGGTCATGCCTTCGAGGTTTGCATGTGTGATCGCGACATGGCTGAAGTCGATGTCATCGAAGGTCGCGCCCAGCAGCGAGACATTGGTGAACGCAGCACCGGAAAGATTGATGTTGTTGAACCGCGCCGAGCGCAGATTGACGTCATCGAACTGCGCGTCGGCAAGCGAGGTTTTTTCGAATTTCGCGGCGGTCATGATTTCTTTCTCCGGGGTTTCACTGGCGTCGCTGGTGCCGCGACGGGGATTGCGCTCGCGGCATGTCCGCCAAGAATCTCGCCGATGCCTTCGAGCAGCGCGCAGGCCCGCAGCAATACGCGGCGATCATCTGCGCTGAGGGTGGTGGCGATGATCTCGGCCAGCGGCGAGTCCTCCGCCTGCGCCGCGGTGACCAGGCGTTTCCTGCCCAGCGCCGTCAACCCAAGCAGCCATCGCCGGCCGTCGGAGGCATGCGCCTCGCGGGCCAGCCAGCCATCGCTTTCGAGTTCGGCGACCAGGCGCGTCAGCGACGGCAGCTTGACGCCTTCGCGCGCGGCCAGCTCGGTCGGCGTCATCGGGCCGGCGCGATAAAGTTGGCCGATCACGCTGAGCTTGGCGGTGCTGACGCCCTCGCCCTGCAATCTTGGCCGCAGCCGGCGCGCGAGCATGAGCACCGCCCTGCGCAGCCGTACCGCACATTGAGTTGTCTCGGAACTGGTTCTGGTCATGGAGATACAAAGAATAGTCTTTGGATATCATAAGGCCGATCTTTGTATATTTCAAGTCTGACGAAGATTGGGGTCGATGCGACGCAGGCGATCCGCGCCGTATTTCGCCTCCTTACCGCCGGATCATCGTCGCCAGCATCGTTGCGACCAGGACTTGCTCGTCTTCCTGATCGGCCCAGACATCGCCGCGCGTCACCATCAGCGTGCGCCCAGGCTTGAGCACGGTGCCGACCGCACGAAATTTTTTGCCGGCGGCGGGACGCAGCAAATTGAGCTTGAATTCCACGCTCAGCACGTCCGATCCTGACGGCATCAGCGACAGCGCCGCGAAACCGCAGGCGCTGTCGACCAGCGTGGTGACGATGCCGGCATGCACGAAGCCGTGCTGCTGGGTCAGGTCGGTGCGATAAGGCAGCGAAATTTCGACCTCGCCTGCGTCCACGCGTGTGAGCAGCGCGCCGATCAGGCGCATCGCCGGCTGCTGGTCGAAGCAGGTACGGACGCGTTCGGCGAAGTCGGCGGCAGGTGCGAGTTTGTCCATGGTGTTGGCAGCCTAGAGTGGGAAGTTCGACCGTCGCAACGATGCCGGCGCGATGACGCCTGCACATGGCGCAATCGATGCGCCTAATCGATGCGGTACACCCGCGCCTTCGGCAAATCTTCATCGACCTGCAGGAACCAGCGGCCGGCGATGCCCGGCACCACCACGATCTCCGGCGCTTGCATCGGTTTGCGCAGTTTCATGCTGCCCTTGAGCACCTTCCATTGCTGGCCGTTCTCGAGTTCGAAGACGGTGCCCGGCTCCCAGCCGCTGACCACACCCTTGAGACGGCTATGAATGGGTTCGACATCCATGCCGATGAAGGAGGCATGCGGCGGTTGTGCTTCGCGCGCTGGCGCTTCGGCTTTCGCGGCAGCGGTGACAGCGACGGCATCGTCGCGCAGCACGGCATTGAGCGCAGTCAGTTGTGCTGGCGACAGGGTATCGAGGCCGGTCGCGTGCAATTGCTCGGTCGTGAGACGCTGCTCGATATTGACGTAGGGTGGCTGCGCCAACGCCAGTGCTGCGATGGCCATCAGCAGAAGCGTCAGCGTGAGGGCAAGGGTTCTTCTCGCGAACATGGTGTTTCTCCTGCGTGGCGTGATCCCGGCAGGCGCCGGGAATTCTGCATCTGGATGGCGATTCTAGTCCGGGCTTGTTTCAGGTTTGCATTCTTGCCGCAAGCTTCGGAAAAATCACAGCACAGGTCACCCTTCTCGGGATGTGGGAGCAGCGGTCGAGATCGCCCCCGCGCTGCCTCGAGCGACTAGAATGGCCGTAGGAACCACCAAGGGGCGCTTGTGATCGCTGTCGATAATCTGTCTTTTGCGTACAAGAAGACCCTGCTCTACCAGAACTTCAATCTGCGACTCAGCGAACCCGGTGTCTATGGTGTGTTCGGCCGCAACGGCAGCGGCAAGTCGACATTGCTGAAATTGCTGGCGGGGTTGTTGTTTCCACGGCAGGGGCGCATCGATGCAATCGGCTTTGCGCCGCGCGACCGCCACCCCGATTTCCTGTCGCGGGTCTACATCGTCCCCGAGGAGTTCCATCTTCCCGATCTGAGCGCAACGAAACTCGCGCAGACGCAATCGGGTTTCTATCCGGCATTTTCCGCGAAGGCGTTTGCGGACTATCTCGAGATCTTCGAGTTGTCGGCCAGCCAGACCTTCGGCGAGATGAGCCTGGGCCAGAAGAAAAAAGCCGCGATCGCTTTCGCACTCGCGACCTTCACGCCGGTGTTGCTGCTCGACGAGCCCACCAACGGGCTGGATATCCTCGGCCGCGACCAGTTCAAGAACATCGTCGCGCGACCCGAACAACGCGAGCGCCTGATCCTGATCAGCACGCACCAGGCGCATGATCTGGAGCGGATCATGAGCCATATCCTGTTCATCGATTCCGCGACGCTGGCCTTGTCGGCGACGATGCCGGAGTTGTCGGCGGCGTTGACGATGGGTGTTGCGCAGAATGCCGGAGATCTCGCGGCGGTCGCCGATGTCATCTATCACGAAGCGATGGGCCAGCAGTTCGCCTACGTCGCTGCCAACCGCACCGGGACCGCTGGCGCCGTGCATCTGGAGCTGTTGTACAAGGCGTTGAGCTTGAACAAGGCCGGTGTGCTCGCGGCGTTGCAGGCCGCGGACAAGGAGGTTGCTCATGTTTGATTTCACGCGCTTCCGGCGGCTGGCCGCCGCACACTGGGCCGAGTATCGCCGCGCCTACGCCTGGTTTTTCGGCATCGGCATGATCGTGCAGTTCGTTCTGGTGCTGATCATCCTGTCGATGCCGCACGGTTATACCTCGCTCGGCAACGATGGCCAGGGCACAATCTATTTTTGCGGCTTGTTTCTTACCGCGCCAATTTTCGCCGGACGCTACTTCCAGGCGATGGCCAAGCGCGAATCGGCGCTGGTGTTGATGATGCGGCCTGCGTCTATCTTCGAGAAATGGCTGCTGGCGATCATCGTCATCGCGTTGCTCTATCCGCTGGTCTACACGCTGGCCTTCTATGTCTGCGATGTGCCCGCTTGGCTAATCGCGGCTTCGCAAGTGCAGCATGCGTTGGCGTTGCTGCCGAAGGACGCGCCGGAGGAATCGACATACCTGCTCAGGTCGACGTCATATACGTTGTTCGTCGTTTGGCAGCCGATGCACCTGTGGCAATTTCTTGGGTGGAATTTGATGCTGGCCCCCTTCGAGGCATTCGCCGTGCTGGGCAGTCTCTATTTTCGTGCCATGCCCTTCATCAAGACGATACTCGCGGCGTTCTTCGTATTGCTGGCGTCGATCTTCCTGTCGGCCATCTTCGACAGCAATCCGGCGGCTTTTTTTGGTTTCTGGGACGACCATACCAAGCTGGCTGCTTGGCAGATGGTGTTTTTCCCCAGTGTCTGGTTTGGCGTTCCGCTGCTGCTGTGGCTATCTTGCTTTTTCGCCTTGCAGGAACGGGAGATAGTCTGATGAAACGTACGACCATCACTTTCCTGGCGGCGCTCGCGCTCTTTCTCGGCACCATCGCCTCGTCGAAATACAGCGTAAGCAACGATTTCATCCAGAAGCCATTGGATTTTTCCGGTATCGATACCGTGCAGTTCGAATCGGCGGGTCTCAGCGAAATCGCGATCTCGAAAACGCGGGCTCCGATGTTGCGTCACCGCCCGGATGACGCGGCCAAGATCCAGGTGACGCGGCAGGGCAACACCTTGCTGATTCGTTCGGATACGTCGCAATACGGCGATGTCGAGCTGATCATCCCGGCGACCATACGCACCCTCATCACTCAGAGCGCTCGCGTCGGAAGCAAGGACAAACTGGATTCACTCGATATCCGGGCCTCCGAGGACCTCTATTGGAGTGGCGACATCAAGACGCTGCGCATCACCGACACGCGCGCATACGGCGGCTGCAGCCCGCGCTGCCAGAATGGCCTTCATGTCGAAGATGGTGCGATCGCCGATCTCACCATCGCTACGCCGGCAGGCGAGGTGACGCTGAATCAGGCCGATGATATAAACAACGCCACCTTGCTACTGGGCCCCGATGCATCGTTTTCGCTGCTGAATGCCCATCATGTCGACCGGATACGTGTTGTCGATTTCGAGAGTGGCAAGTAACGGGTCGAAGGGCGGCTCGTACACTCGGTAGGCAAGGCGCCGGCGGCGAAATGGAATGCCGCAGGCGATGTCGATTGCGTCGCGTTGGGCGGATCCCTGCGCTAGCTGCCGAGCATCGGCTCCAGGGGTAGCGGCAGGGGCAGCCAAGGCTCTGGGCCCGCTCAGGCAGCGGCCAAACGCGAGTAAGCTGCAAGCGTCCCTCCACCGCCCCGCGCCATGACTCTGACCACGCCGGCCCGCTCCGATCGAACGCACCTGTGGCTGGGTTTGGTGATCTTCGTGCTCGCGCTGCTGGCATCGTGGTGGTTCATCGATTTTGTCGCCAGCACTGGCGACCGCCT
>Ga0066823_10000075_pt1 | contig 10679 bp, 11 predicted proteins | sample SoimicmetaGmgHMB_FD_62219 | JGI IMG/M metagenome (GOLD analysis project Ga0066823, IMG submission 62219) | Soil and rhizosphere microbial communities from Laval, Canada - mgHMB | ecosystem: Environmental > Terrestrial > Soil > Agricultural land | place: Laval, Canada | collected 2014-09-23 | reverse complement strand
CGCCATCCGCGATTCGCGCAGGGCTTCTTCCTCGTCGATGCGCAGGCGTTTCGGCTCCGGCGGTGGGCCGGGGCGGGCGGGGACCACGGGTTCGGCCTCGATCCGCCGCACCTCGCCGATGGCGTCGCGGAACAACTCGGAATCCTCGGGGCTGACGCTGGGCGGCTTGCGCTTCATGGTCACAGACTAACCATCGCGACGACGAAGGCAAGCTGCCGCGGCCCGGCCGGCATCCGTTATCATCCGGGTTCAGAGGGAGTTCGATGCGCGTACTGGTTAGCAATGATGATGGCGTGGATGCGCCCGGCATTCGCCACTTGGCCGAGGCCCTGCGCCAGGCCGGGCATGCGGTGACGGTGGTGGCGCCCGATCGCGATCGTTCCGGCGCCAGCAATTCGCTCACGCTCGACCAGCCGCTGCGCGCGAAATCGCTGGGCAACGACGTCTGGAGCGTCGCCGGTACCCCGACCGACTGCGTGCATCTCGCGCTCGCCGGCATGCTCGCCTCCGATCCCGACATCGTGCTCTCGGGCATCAACAACACCTCCAATCTTGGCGACGACGTGATCTATTCCGGCACCGTCGCCGCTGCGATGGAAGGCCGCTGCCTCGGTCTGCCGGCGATCGCGATGTCGCTGTCGACGATCGATCACAAAGCGCAGCATTTCGAAACCGCGGCGCGCGCCGCCGTCGAGATCACGACACGCCTGATGTCCGATCCGCTGCCCGCCGACACCATTCTCAACGTCAACGTGCCCGATCTTCCCTGGGCGGAAGTGAAAGGTTTCGAAGTCACGCGTCTGGGTCATCGTCATCGCGCCGCGCCCTGCATCGCGCAGAACGACCCGCGCGGCCGTCCGATCTGGTGGATCGGTCCGCCCGGCGAAGCGCAGGACGCCGGCCCCGGCACCGATTTCCACGCGGTGCGCATGGGCTATATCTCGATCACGCCGATCCACGTCGACCTGACGCGCTACCAGGCGCTGGAAACGGTCGCAAGTTGGGTCGGCGGTTTGTCGGCAGCGCTGAAAGATTCCGCATGACACCGATCTATCGCCTCAAGCCGGAAGCCAAGGGCCAGGGCATGACCTCGCAGCGCGCGCGCGATCGCATGGTCGATCGCCTGCGCAGCGAAGGCGGCATCCGCGACGAACGCGTGCTCGCCGCCCTGCGTGGTCTGCCGCGACATCTGTTTCTCGATGAAGCACTGGCATCGCGTGCCTACGAAGACGTCGCGCTGCCGATCGGCAACGGCCAGACGATTTCCCAGCCCTGGGTCGTTGCGCGCATGACCGAGGCGCTGCTCGAGCACGGCATGCCGAAGAAAGTGCTGGAGATCGGCACCGGCTCAGGCTACCAGGGCGCGGTGCTGGCGACGCTGGGGCTCGAGGTTTACACCGTCGAGCGCATCGAAGAACTGCTGCGCATCGCGCGCCGGCGCTTCCGCAATCTCGGCCTGAACCTGCGCACCAAGCACGACGATGGCCGCATGGGCTGGCCGGAATACGCGCCATTCGACGCGATCATCGTCACCGCGGCCGGCGCGCACCTCGACCGCAGCCTGCTCGATCAACTCGCCGACGGCGGCACGCTGATCGCGCCGGTCGGCGGCAGCACGAGCCAGAAACTGCTGCGCATGCGCAAGACCGGCGACGGCATGGTCGAGGAAGACCTCGGCAATGTCGTGTTCGTGCCGCTGGTGTCGGGGATCATCTGAGTGCAAGGGACGCGATGAAGATTTTCCAGCCGATGTACGACCGTGCGATTGTCTGGTCGAAATACCGGCATGCGCCGTGGCTGCTGTTCGGCCTGAGCGTCGCCGAGGCGGTTTTTTTTCCGGTGATGCCGGAACTGATGCTCGCGCCGATGTGTCTGGCGCAACCGAAACGCGGCTTCTGGTTTGCGGCGATCAGTCTGCTCGGTTCCATCCTCGGGATGTGCGTCGGTTACGCGATCGGTTTCTACGCGATCGAATGGGCGATGCCGTTCATCGCGAAGATGGGTTATGCCGCGCAGTTCGACAGCATCAAGCAGCAGGCTGCGGCGAACGGTTTCTGGCTGTTGTTGATCGCCGGGTTCACGCCGGTGCCCTTCAAGATTTTCACGCTGGCTTCCGGTGCGGTCGGCATGCCGCTGCTGCCATTCTTCGCCGGTGCGACGATCGGCCGCGGTAAACGTGTGTTCCTTGTCGCCGGCGCGATCCGTCTCGGCGGCGAAAAAGCCGAAGCGGCCCTGCGCAAGAACATCGAACCCGTCGGTTGGGCTGCGCTCGCCCTGCTGATCGGCGTGATCGCCTGGCTGTATCTGCGCAGCCATGGCGCGTGAGATTTTTCCCGCCTTGTGTTTGAATCGACCCGCATGCCGATGATCACGCCGCGACTGACCGGATTTCTGCTGATGGCCTTGATGGTCTCGGCCTGCACCAGCGCACGCGTTGTGCGCGAATATTATCCGGCGCAGGAAAATACGCCCGCACGATCGACGCGTCCGGCGGAAGGGTCGCCACGCGATGAGGTTGTCGAGACGCCAGCACCGCGTCCCGTCGTACAGCCGTTGCCGACCGACAAGACCTATATCGTCAAGACCGGCGAAACCCTGTACGGAATTTCGACCCGCTTCGGATTGAAATTCACCGACGTCGCCGCCTGGAATCACATCGGCGAGCCGTACGCGATCCAGTCGGGGCAGCGCCTGCATCTGCAGGCGCCGGATCACGACGCCGCACCGGTCACCGCGACACAAACTGCGTCGACGACGACGCCCTCGGTATTCGAGCCGGTGTCGTCCGCGCCGCCGATCAAAAAGCCGGAACCGGTCGCCGCGCCGACGACCAAACCCGCACCGCCGTCAGCGTCGATTTCTCCGCCGACGACCAGCGCGAATGCGATTGCGAAACCGCCGATCGCGACACCGCCACCGATCATTCCAGCGCCGCCCGCTGTGCCCGTCGCGGTGCCGACACCGAACGTCGCTGCGTCGAATGCCGCAGAAACCGGCGGCGCAACGATCTCGATTCCCGGCGCGCCGAAATGGCGGTGGCCGACGCAGGGGCAGGTCACCGGAAATTTCGTCGCTGGTGACCAGACGCAGCAGGGCATCAATATCGCAGGCAAACCCGGGCAGACGATTCTTGCTGCGGCCGATGGCGTGGTCGTGTATTCCGGCGCTGGCCTGGTCGGCTACGGCGAGTTGATCATCATCAAGCATTCCGACGAATGGTTGTCGGCGTATGCGCACAATCGCCGCCGTCTCGTCGCCGAAGGCACGAAAGTGAAAGCCGGCGACGCGATCGCCGAAATGGGCCGTACCGGCGCCATCCGCGACATGCTGCATTTCGAGATCCGCCGCAATGGCAAGCCGGTGGATCCATTGCTGTTTTTGCCGAAGCAGTAATCGCACCTGTAGGAGCCAGCTTGCTGGCGACTCCGCTCCACGCAATGCAGAGATCACAAAGATTTCCGATCACAGCAAGCTGATGAGTGGGAGGTAGTTGCTGCTGAGGAAAGCTTGGTCGCCGGCAAGCTGGCTCCTACGCACATTTCCCGTGAACTTTTCCGAGAGGTGACTGATGGATGCATCGTCGATATCCCGATACCTGGATGAACGCTTCGAAAAGTTCGAGATGCCCTGCTTCTCGAACATGAATGTCGACTACATCAGCTCGCGGTTGTCGGTTCACGTGTCGTCGGACTCCTGGATGCTCCTTTTCAACTCCATCGTCTGGTGGCCGGCGGCGGATGGGCTGCAGGGCATGATCGAGGTCGTTGGCCCGGGGGTCAGGGGCATGCAGGGTTTCGACAACGATCGCTCTACCTGCCCGGGCGTTGTCGAAACCGATGATTCCGGCGACGAAATTGTTGCCGTGTCCGTGCGCGGTCGCCCAATTGAGCTGTCGAGTCTCGCGATAGAGCCCGACTTCGATCTGCAGGCGGACATGGGTTTCTGGACGGCCGTTGCCCTGCTCGATGACTACCGCGAATCGTTGTTGGCGAGCAAAGAAGAATGGGCGCCGTTCGTGCCGGCGCAGTTCAAGCAGGTTCTGCAGCTCGACGCCTGGCAGCAACCGGATTTCGATACGCCGCCCAGTCAAACCGAAACCTTTTCCCGCATCTCCTCAGCGATCGCATCCGGAGACTTTCGCGACTGCGAGATTTGCGCGGCACCGAATACCGACTGGGCGCGCTGGCTGCCGAAATAAGTCTCGCCCGACCAAGCTTGCCTCAGCAGCAACTACCTCCCATTCACCAGCTTGCTGTGATTGGAAGTTTTTGTGCGATCCCTGCATTTCCTGACCCGACGCAACGACACACCGGCGAATCCGCTGCTGTTCCTGCGCAAGCAGCAAATCGCAGCTATTGTTCGTTCGGTGGTGTCGTCGCGGAGGTCTTCGCCGTCGGGCTGATCGCCAGATCGACGCGCCGGCCGTTCAGCGGTTCGTTGAGCAGGCCGGTGTGCGTGTAGTTGTAGTTGTGCGTGTGCTGCTTGAAGCGCGCATCCATCTGCTCGATGCGTGCCTGTGCCTTGGCCAGTTCGCGTTCCAGGCGCGCGACGCGATCGTCGATCGACATCTGGCTCAGCGTCACCGCTTCCGACATGGCGCTTCGCTGGTAGGTTGCGGTGGTTTCCTGCGCGCGCATCGGGCTGCAAATCGCCAAGCCCAGCGCGAGGCTGAGAAAGAAAAACGGCGAGGGCATCTTTTTCATTTCGTCCATCCTTCCGGCATCGGTGAAAAAACCTTGTATCGGTGAACATAAGGGCCGGCGACGCTATCGCCGGATTCGGTGTCCACCTGCACGGCGACCTGATCGAGGTCAGCAACGTTCGCGGGTGATTGCGTCAGTGTCGCAACGATCTGCGTATCGCTCCAGCTCACCACCGTCAGCGCGATCGATTGTGGAAGCCGCGCGATCAGGGCGATGCTGCCCGCATGGTCGCCGAAGCCACAGCCGGTGATGCGCCACTCCCCGCGCGCGCTGAACACCACGCCGCTGGACTTTCCATCAACAGCGACAATCCGCGGCGTCGGGTTCCCGACGCAGGGGGCCGTGATCGCCGCGTTGGTCGCGATTGCCGACGCGGGAGCGAGCTGCGCCTTTACCGCCATCGCATCGTGGCGTCGTGGCATCGGGGCGAGATAATAGATCGCTGCGGTTGCACCGCGACCGCCGGGCGTTTTCACCATGACGCTCAACGGTCCGAGGGGGGAAGTGATTTTTCTCAACGCATTGGTCGCATCGCTGTTGAGTCTGACGAACGCGTGATCGAAGCTATGCAAACTACGGGTTCCTTCGCGCGAATCATCAATCAGCGAAATCAGCGAACCTTCCTTGCCGAAGCCGATGATTTCCGGATTGGCGTCGTCGAAGGAATACAAACCACAGCCCTCGATCATGAACACGTAGGCGTAGCTGTCGGGATCGTCCGACGTCGTGCCGACCGGGATGACGGTGTTGTTCTGCCAGGGCTCGTCGTTGATCGGGTAGACACGGGTGATGATCGGCGGCCCGCGATAGTTGACAGTGCATTTCCCTGGCGCCTGGATGCTTTCGCGATCGTTGCGCGGAGCGGTGTGAGCTGCCGATGCATCGGCAGGTTCGGACGCGCTGCCGTCGACAGCCGGGGCCTGCGCTGGTGCGGAAGTACTTTCGCTGGTGTGGGTGATCGGCACTTTGGGCGCGGCCATCTGGGCGCTGGCGCAGATCGGCAGCGACAGCAGCATTGCGATGGCGAGATTCTGGACGGAAGCAGCCATGCGGGCTCTCCTTGTTTTTGCGACTGGCGCGAACGCGGTCAATCCTTGATGCCGGCGCAATTGGCGCCCAACCAACGGCCGGATTCCTCGATATGGATTTTCGCGCCGGTCGCGGTCCCGATGATGTCGATGACGCCGGTCATCTGGGTCGGGCTGGGAGCGGAAATGGTGCCGGTGCCGGTATGCGGATTGTCGCCGGTGCAGACCATGCGCAATTTTCGCTGCGTCGGTGACTCGCTGATCACAGTAGTGCGGCAGCCCTCGTCGTCATCGCCATTCTTTCCGAAAGTGTCCGGGTTTTTCAGGTCTGCCGCAGTGAGGCATTCCTTGAAAACGCGACTCGTGGTTTTTCCTGAGCGCGCCTGCATCGCCGCCTGTATTTTTGTTCGTTGTTCGGGCGACATCTGGGCAAGGCTCGCGGCGGGGATCGGATTGCCGTTCATCGTCGTGCGCAAGGTCAATTCCCAGGCGCCGGGCTTGACGTTGAGCGGCGTGTTGCTGGCCAGGGCGGTGCTGGCGAGAACGATGGCAACCAAGGCGAGGTGACGTGGTGCGGGCATGATGCAGATCTCCTGGCACGATGTTGGGAATCGATGATCAGGGCGGTTGCGCCGTCCTGGGCTGGCGCTTCGATCAACGCCGGTGCGACGTGCTTGCGGACAGCGATGATCCGCAAAATGCCGGAGAGCCCACGATTTCCTGTTCAGTTTGTTGAAATAGCTCGCCCGGCCACCGGTAGGAACCAGCAAGCTGGCTCCCACGAAAAGCAGGCGATAAAAAACCCGCGATTGCTCGCGGGTTTTTTTGTGGGCTGCGGCGAATTGAATCGCCCTCACCCCGACCCTTTCCCAAAGGGAGAGGGATCAACGTCGGGTTGGCAGTTACTTCAGACCTGCATCGCCTTCGCCACTTCCGCTGCGTAGTCTTCGACCACTTTCTCGATGCCTTCGCCGACGGCGAGACGCTGGAAGGTGATCACTTCGGCGCCGGCGGCTTTCAGCACGGCGTCGACGCTCTGGTCGGTGTTCAGCGCGTACGGCTGGCCGGTCAGAGTGACTTCGTTGATGATCTTGGCGATCTTGCCGCTGATGATCTTCTCGAGGATGTCGGCCGGCTTGGCCTTTTCCTTCTCGGACATCTTGGCGAGCTCGATTTCCTTTTCCTTGGCGATGAAATCGGCCGGGACGTCGGAAGCCTTGATGTACGGCGGATTCATCGCTGCGACGTGCATCGCCAGACCGCGTGCGAGTTCGACATCGCCACCCTTGATTTCGACCAGCACGCCGATGCGGCCACCGTGCACGTAACCGGCGACGATGTTGCTGCTGTCGAGTTTGACCAGGCGACGCACCTGCACGTTTTCACCGACCTTGGCGATCAGCGCGGCGCGGGCTTCCTCGACGGTGCCGCTGCCGAGCTTGGCCGACTTCAGCGCTTCGGCATCGGCCGCGCCGGAGGCGAGGGCGGTGTCGGCGACGCCGTTGGTGAACGAGATGAAGTTCTCGTCTTTGGCCACGAAATCGGTTTCGGAATTGATCTCGACGAGCACGGCCTTGCCGCCGTTCGCGGCAAGCACGACGCGGCCTTCGGCGGCGACGCGACCGGCTTTCTTGTCGGCCTTGGCGAGACCGGTCTTGCGCAGGGATTCCATCGCGACGTCGATGTCGCCGTTGTTCTCGGCGAGAGCCTTCTTGCACTCCATCATGCCGGCGCCGGAGCGCTCGCGCAGTTCCTTGACCAGGCTGGCGGTGATTTCCATGGGTGTTCCTCTCAGATTCGTTGAAGCGGTGCTTCGATGAGGCGGCGCGACGACAAGGCCGTCACGCGCAGAAGATTTGTTGCTGCAGGTTTTCGAAACACCGGGAGCAGCAGGCTGCTCCCGGGTTTCACCGCGGCGTCGCGATTACTTGCGGTCGCCGCGCGGAGCAGCGCGGTCGCCGTCACGGCGCGGAGCGCCACGCTTGGCCGGCGCACGGCGCGGTGCGCCCTTGTCTTCCTTCTTGCCGACCGGATTGCCTTCGGCGTCGAGCTCGACGAACTCGTCGTCGCGGTTGGCGACGATCGGCGCAGCGGCCTTGCCTTCGAGCACCGAGTCAGCGGCAGCGCGCACATACAGCTGCACGGCGCGGATGGCGTCGTCGTTGCCCGGGATCGGGTAGTCGACCAGGGTCGGATCGTAGTTGGTATCGACGACCGCGATCACCGGGATGCCGAGCTTCTTGGCTTCCTGCACGGCGATGTTTTCGTGGCCGATGTCGATCACGAACAGCGCGTCGGGCAGGCGGTTCATGTCCTTGATGCCGCCGAGCGAAGCATTGAGCTTCTCGCGCTCGCGGCGCAGGCCCAGCACTTCGTGCTTGACCATCTTCTGGAACGTGCCGTCGGTTTCACCGGCTTCGAGTTCCTTCAGGCGCGACACCGACTGCTTGACGGTACGGAAGTTGGTCAGCGTGCCGCCCAGCCAGCGCATGCTCATGTACGGCATGCCGCAACGCTCGGCTTCTTCCTTGACCACGTCGCGGGCTGAACGCTTGGTGCCGACGAACAGGATGGTGCCGCGCTTCTGCGCCAGCGCCGAGACGAAATTCATCGCGTCGGTGAACAGCGGCAGGGTTTTTTCGAGATTGATGATGTGGATCTTGCCGCGGGCGCCGAAGATGAACGGGCCCATCTTGGGATTCCAGTAGCGGGTCTGGTGGCCGAAATGGACGCCGGCTTCCAGCATCTGACGCATGGTGACTTGGGGCATGGGAGTAGCCTTTGAATAGGGAACCAGCCGGATCTACGGCTTTGATGGTTCCGGGGTTGGGCCTCCACCTGACCGCCGCTTCGAACCCGGATCCTTGGATCCAGGCACCCCGGAGCGGGTTGTAGCCAGGTGTGCGAATTCACCGATGACGCTCGGCGTGGGCGTTCGCCCAGGGGGTCCCGGGCGAGCCGCGCATTCTACTCGTCTGGCCTAAGTGCCCGCAAGTGTTGGATAATCCGGGCATGAAAGTGTCCATCAAGACCCCCGAAGACATCGCCAAGATGCGCGTCGCCGGCCGCCTGGCCGCGGAAGTGCTGCAAATCGTCGCCCCGCACGTGAAAGCCGGCGTCAGCACCGCCGAACTCGACCGCATCTGCCACGATCACATCGTCAACGTGCAGCAGGCGATCCCGGCCAACGTTGGCTACAAGGGCTTCCCGGCGACGGTCTGCACCTCGGTCAACAACGTCATCTGCCACGGCATCCCGACCGAAGCCAAGATTCTCAAGGACGGTGACATCATCAATATCGATGTCACCGTGATCAAGGACGGTTTCCACGGCGACACCAGCCGCATGTATGTGGTCGGCAATGCCTCGGTGATCGCCCGGCGCCTGGTCGACGTCACCCGCGAGGCGATGTTCCGCGGCATCCGCACCGTCAAGCCCGGCGCCACGCTGGGCGATATCGGCAACGCCATCCAGCAATATGCTGAGGCCGAGCGCTTCTCGGTGGTGCGCGAGTACTGCGGCCACGGCATCGGCCGCGTCTATCACGAAGATCCGCAGGTGCTGCATTACGGCAAGCCCGGCGAAGGTTTCCGGCTGATGGAGAACATGACCTTCACGATCGAGCCGATGATCAACGAAGGTGCCCGCCACACCCGCCTGATGCCCGATGGCTGGACCGTGGTCACCAAGGACCGCTCGCTGTCGGCGCAGTGGGAGCACACGGTGCTGGTCACCGCCGATGGCGTGGAAATCCTCACCCGCGTGCCGGGCGACGACAACGATCTGTGAGCGCGGCCGCCGATCCCCTGGCGGCAACCCTGACTCAGGTCGGCAACGACCAAGCCTGGCGCGACGCCGTCCGCGCCGCCCTGGCTGAGCAACGCGCCGCGCTGCAGGCAGCGTATTCGGCAGGCGAGGGCATCGAACGCCTGATCGCGCGGCAGTGCGCGGCGATCGATGCGGTCGTGGCGTCGGCCTGGACGCGCTGCCTCAACGACGATCCCGCGCTGTCCCTGCTCGCGACCGGTGGTTATGGCCGTGGCGAGTTGTATCCGCAATCGGACATCGACCTGCTGGTGCTGGCCGAGCCGAAATTCCAGAAGAAATCCCTGCCGGCGATCTCGCGCTTCATCGCGCTGCTCTGGGATGCCGGCCTCGCCGCCAGCCACGCGCTGCGTTCGCTGCGCGAATGCGTCGATGCCGCGAAGAACGACATCGCCACGCTGACTTCGATGATGGAATTGCGCACGCTCGCCGGCAGCGACGCCGCACGCAGCGAACTGGCCGCCGCGTTGGCGCCGAAAAAACTCTGGCCGCCGAAAAAATATTTCGAGGCCAAGCGCGAGGAACAACGCGCACGGCATGCGCGTTACAACGACACCGCCGACAATCTCGAGCCCAATCTCAAGGAAGGCCCGGGCAGCTTGCGCGACCTGCACACCGTCACCTGGATGGGCATGCGCCTTTACGGCGTGCCCGGCCTGCGTGCGCTGGTGCCGCTGGGCCTGCTCGGCGAAGACGAATGCGCGACGCTCGAACGCGAATGGCGGGTATTGGCGAAACTGCGCTTCGGCCTGCACCTGGTCGCGCCACGGCGCGAGGAACGTCTGGTATTCGATCACCAGAAAACGCTGGCGGCACTGATGGGCCTGAGCGATGCCGAGGACAACCTCGCCGTCGAACAGATGATGCAGGGGTTCTTCCGCGCCGCCGCGACCATGCTGCGCATCAACGATCGCCTGCTGCAGCGCTTCGAGGAGCAATTGTCGGGCGAAACCACGCCGGTGCCGGTCGAGCCCGGGTACGTGTTGCGTCACGGCTATCTGGCGATGGCCGATACCGCTCAGATCGCTGGCGACATGAGCCGCGTACTGCAGCTTTTCAGCGTCTGGTCGCGCATCGATGTCGCGCGTGGCCTGCATTCGGAAACCGCACGCGCGCTTGCGGA
>Ga0066823_10000068_pt1 | contig 11296 bp, 8 predicted proteins | sample SoimicmetaGmgHMB_FD_62219 | JGI IMG/M metagenome (GOLD analysis project Ga0066823, IMG submission 62219) | Soil and rhizosphere microbial communities from Laval, Canada - mgHMB | ecosystem: Environmental > Terrestrial > Soil > Agricultural land | place: Laval, Canada | collected 2014-09-23 | reverse complement strand
GGCAGTGCTCGGTGAGCTGGCCGGCATGGGGCTGGGCGACGATTTCCTGCGCGAGTTCGTCGAACAATGCCTCAGGGATTCGGCGGGCTGTCTCGCCGAGTTGCAGCGCACGGGGGCGGCGCGCAACTGGAACGATTTCCGCGAGGCGGCGCATGCCTTCAAGGGCATCGCCGAAAACATGGGGGCGCAGATGCTGGCCGAACGCTGCCTGCAGGCCATGCGCGCCAGCGACGAAGCGCTGGCGAAGGAACAGAAGAAACTGGTCAGCGATCTGTCCGTGCAACTGACCGTCGTGGCAGAGCAGGTGCGCCGCGAAGTCGCGAACCTGACGCAGAGAAATCAGGAAAACCCGAGTTCGTCCCCTGGGCCTGACGGCACCTGATCCGCGCCGGAAAAGCGGATCAGGCGTGTTTCCGCGACATCACGCAAATGCCTGCGATGGAGCGTCCGCGCGACGTTGTTGCGCCCGTATCAACCGTTCCATCGTGTGTAGCGCACGCTCGTTGAGACGCATCGCCGCCTCGACCCATTCGGTCGTCACCGACAACAGTTCATCGAGACTGACCGGCTTGCAGGCCTGGCGCACGACGTTCATCGAGCGCAATGCGTTGCCGATGCGCTGATGTTTGCGGATCAGGTCGCGCGCCGCCTGCTGGCCTTCGCCGCGCGGCACGACCAGGTCGACGACACCCATTTTCAGCAGTTCCTCGACCGGATAGACGCGGGCATCGAGCATCATGCGTTCGGCCTGCGCCGGCGTGACCCGGCGGGTGAGGAACGTGTAGGCGCCCATGCCCGGGAACAGGTCGAACAATACTTCCGGGAAGCCCATGCCGCTGCCTTCCTCGGCGATGATCGTGTGGCAGCAAAGCGCCGCTTCGAAGCCGCCGCCGAGGGCATCGCCCTGGACCACGGCGATGCTGTGCACGCGATCGTCGTAGAGGCGCGCGAAATTGAATGCGACTTCCACGCAGAGCTTGGCGTATTCGAGCAGGCGGCCGCGATTGCCACTGCGGATGAGTTGCGCGAACAGAGCGAGATCGCCGCCGAGATTGAACACGCCGGAGTCCGACGCGAGTACCAGGTGGTGAATGCCTGCCTTTGGGTCGCTGTCGAGCGCGAGTGCGCGGCGGACGCGTTCCTGGCTGCGCTTCATATCCTGCAGCAGGCGTTCGGAGAAACAGGGGTGGTAGCCCGTGCCCGTATCGGCATGCATGAACAACCAATCGCTGCCGTGGGAAGTTTCCGCCGTATGGCGGACCAGGGGGTTTACCACTTCGAGGGACACGCGTTCGAGCAAGGACATGACAGCACTCCAATGAGAGGACAAGGTCCGGCTGTCCCGGCGGGGCAGGGGCGAGACGAGTCTACTCCTGGGTGCGGCCGGCGCTAGTACGCAGGTCTCAGTCCAAAGCGGTCAGGAATTTTAGTCAGGAAGGCGTTCAGGCGGCAGGCTTGGGCGAGTCCCGGAGCTCGCGGCGCAGGATCTTGCCGACGTTGGATTTGGGCAGATCGGTGCGGAATTCGACGATTTTCGGCAGCTTGTAGCCGGTAAGGTTCTCGCGGCAGAAGGCCTTGACCTTCTCGGCCGTGAGCGAGGGATCCTTCTTGACGATGACCACTTTCACCGCCTCGCCGGATTTCTCGTCGGGGACGCCGACCGCGGCGACTTCCAGCACTTCGGGCATGGTCGCGATCACGTCCTCGATCTCGTTCGGGTACACGTTGAAGCCCGAGACCAGGATCATGTCCTTCTTGCGATCGACGATGTAGAAAAAACCCTTGTCGTCCATCTTCGCCATGTCGCCGGTGTGCAGCCAGCCGTCGCCGTCGATGACTTTGGCGGTTTCCTCCGGGCGCTGCCAGTAACCGAGCATCACCTGCGGGCCCTTGACGCAGAGCTCGCCGACTTCATCCTTCGCGACGATGCGACCTTCCTCGTCTTTCAGGCAGCAATCGGTGGACGGGATCGGCAGGCCGATCGCGCCGTTGTAGTCGGGCAGATCGAGCGGATTCATGCAGGCCGCTGGCGAGGTTTCGGTGAGGCCGTAGGCTTCGACCAGGGTGACGCCGGTGATTTTTTTCCAGCGCTCGGCCACGGCGCGTTGCACCGCCATGCCGCCGCCGAGCGCGAGATGCAGCGTGGAAAAATCGATCTTGTCGAAGCCCGGCGTATTGAGCAGTCCGTTGAACAGCGTGTTGACGCCGGTGATCGCGGTGAACTTGCTGGTCGCGAGTTCCTTGACGAAACCGGGCATGTCGCGCGGGTTGGTGATCAGCAGGTTGAGGCCGCCGAACTTCATGAACACCAGGCAGTTCGAGGTGAGCGCGAAGATGTGATACAGCGGCAGCGCGGTGATCATGATCTCCTCGCCCTCCCTGACATCCTTGCCGATCCATGCCGACGCCTGCTGCATGTTGGCGACGAGATTGCGATGGGTGAGCATCGCGCCCTTGGCGACGCCGGTGGTGCCGCCGGTGTATTGCAGAAAGGCGATGTCACCGGCGCGGATGTCGATTTGCGGCAGCGGCTTGTCGCCACCCAGGGCAAGCGCCTGGCGGAAACCGATCGCGCCGGGCAGGCGGTAGTCGGGAATCATCTTCTTCACGTACTTGAGCATGAAGTTGACGATCGGACCCTTGGGGAAACCGAGCAGGTCGCCGATGCAGGTGGTGATCACCTGCTTGATCGGCGTATCGGCGACGACATCGGCGACGGTGTGCGCGAACATCTCCATCACCACGATCACGCTGGCGCCGGAATCCTGCAGTTGGTGCTTGAGCTCGCGGCCGGTGTACATCGGATTGGTATTGACGACGGTGAGGCCGGCACGCAGCACACCGAAAATCGCGATCGGATACTGCAGCACGTTCGGCATCATCAGGGCGACGCGATCGCCTTTCTTGAGCTTGAGTTCGTTGAGCAGGTAATTGGCAAACTGGGCGCTGAGGCGATCGACATCGGCGTAAGTGAGCGACTTGCCGTAGTTGGAAAAGGCCGGGCGGGAGCTGTAGCGTTCGCAGGCCTTGCTCAGCACCGAGACGATGGACGGATATTCGTCTACATTGATCTGCGCCGGGACATTTTCCGGATAGCTCGCCAGCCAGGGACGCTCATTACTCATGCCCGATTTCCTCTTGCTTGCTGGACGACCCGCACCCGTACGGCAACGGACGGAATCGCATGACTTCCCGATTGGAGCATACGCTCCAGAGGCTGGCAAGCCGCGGCGGAAAGGCTTGCGCGGTGTTGCGATGACGGTCGCGATACTCGTGTTGGCGATGCTTTGCAGCTGTCGTCACGAAGCTCCCGAACAAGCTCTGCGGCGAACCATCATGCAGATGCAGACGGCGGCGGAGAAGCAGGATATCGACGGCGTGCTCGCGCCGGTCGCCGAGGATTTTTCCGGCTCCGACGGCATGGATCGCAACACCTTGCGACACTTCATCGCGATCAGCATGCTGGGCAAGCGCGACGTCGGCGTCACCCTCGGACCGCTGGATGTGAAAATGCTCGGTGATCGTGCGACGGTGAACTTCACCGCCGCGACCAGTGCTGGCTCCGGCCCGTTTCCCGATCAGGCGCAGATCTATCAGGTCAATACCGGCTGGCGTTTGGTGGGTGGCGACTGGAAGCTGATTTCGGCGACGTGGGAGCCGTCGCTTTAATCCAGGAAGCGTGATCGACGCGCAGGGTCTCTTGTAGGAGCGATGGCAATCGCGACTTTTCCGCAATTGCAAAGAGTCGCGATTGCCATCGCTCCTACAAGGGCGACGGGCATGAAAAAGGCGGCCGAGGCCGCCTTTTCGTTTTCTGCCTGAAACCGATCAATCAGGCCGCTTTCTTGCCCGCCAACTGACGCAGCACGTAATGCAGGATGCCGCCGTGGTGGCTGAGGCGATGCGCTTGCGGGATGCGTTGAAGCGCATCCCGCGCATCGACTCAGGGGCGGGCGCTTGTCGCACGCCCGGGGCTTCCGCCCCTGAATTAATCAGGCCGCTTTCTTGCCCGCCAACTGACGCAGCACGTAATGCAGGATGCCGCCGTGGCGGAAGTATTCGACTTCCTTCGGCGTCAGCAGCAGTACCTGTGCCTGGAAGCGGATTTCGCTGCCGTCGGCTTTCTTCGCGATCACGTCGGCGACCTTGCCGGCGCCATCCTTCAGGCCGGTGATCGAGAACACTTCGTCACCTTTCAGACCCAGCGAGGCGGCGTTCTGACCGGCGAGGAATTGCAGCGGCAACACGCCCATGCCGACCAGGTTGGAGCGGTGGATGCGCTCGAAGCTTTCAGCGATCACGGCTTTGACGCCAAGCAGGTTGGTGCCCTTGGCTGCCCAGTCGCGCGACGAACCGGTGCCGTATTCCTTGCCGGCGATCACCACCAGCGGAACGCTTTCGGCCTTGTACTTCATCGCCGCGTCGTAGATCGCCAGCTTTTCGCCGTCAGGATAGTGCAGGGTGCTGCCGCCTTCTTCGCCGCCGAGCATCAGGTTCTTGATGCGGATGTTGGCGAAGGTGCCGCGCACCATCACGTCGTCGTTGCCGCGGCGCGAACCGTAGCTGTTGAAGTCGACCGGCTGCACACCGCGCGACTGCAGGTACTTGCCGGCCGGCGAGCTAGCCTTGATGTTGCCCGCGGGCGAGATGTGGTCGGTGGTGATCGAATCGCCGAACAGGCCGAGCAAACGCGCGCCATGGATGTCGTCGATCGTGCCGATCGTCATCTTCATGCCGTCGAAATACGGCGGGTTCTTGATGTAGGTCGAATCGGCGCCCCAGGCGTAGATCTCGCCCTCCGGTGAGGCGATCTGGTTCCAGCGCGAGTCGCCCTTGAACACGTCGGCATAGTTCTTGGTGAACATTTCCGGGCCGACCGTGCGCAGGATGAAATCGCTGATTTCCTTGTTGCTCGGCCAGATGTCCTTGAGATAGACCGGCTGACCATCGCTGCCGGTACCCAGCGACTCGCTCGAAAGATCGATGTCGACCGTGCCGGCGAGTGCGTACGCGACCACGAGCGGCGGCGAGGCGAGGTAGTTCATCTTCACTTCGGAATGCACGCGGCCTTCGAAATTGCGATTGCCAGACAGCACCGATGCGACCGCGAGGTCGTTGTCGGCGATGCCCTTGGACACTTCATCCGGCAGCGGGCCGGAGTTGCCGATGCAGGTCGTGCAGCCGTAGCCGACGACGTAGAAACCGAGCTTTTCGAGATCGGTGAGCACGCCGGCTTTCTTCAGGTAATCGGTGACCACCAACGAGCCTGGGCCGAGCGAGGTTTTCACCCAAGGCGCGGACTTGAGGCCCTTGGCCACGGCGTTGCGAGCAAGCAGGCCGGCGGCCAGCATCACGGCCGGATTGGAGGTGTTGGTGCAGGACGTGATCGCAGCGATCACCACCGAGCCGTCGCCGAGTTCGGCGTCCTGGTCCTTGATGCGGATTTTCGACTTTGGTTTTGCGGCGAGGTGCTCGGCCTGATGCTGGTTGCCGCCTTCGCCGACGAAGTTGGCGACGTCGCCATTCTTGCTCTTGCGGCCACTGACCAGTCCGCCGAGATTGGCGTTGAAGTTGGCCTTCATGTCGGTCAGCAGCACGCGGTCCTGCGGACGCTTCGGGCCGGCGAGCGACGGTTTGACCTCGGCCATGTCCAGCGCCAGCACGGCGCTGTATTCGGCTTCAGCGTCGGTGCGCCACAGGCCCTGGGCCTTGGCGTAGGCCTCGACCAGCGCGATGAGTTTTTCGTCGCGGCCCGACAGGCGCAGGTAGTTCAGCGCTTCGCCGTCGATCGGGAAGATGCCGCAGGTCGCACCATATTCGGGGGCCATGTTCGCGATCGTGGCGCGGTCGGCCAGCGGCAGGTGGTTGAGGCCGTCGCCGAAGAATTCGACGAACTTGCCGACCACGCCCTGCTTGCGCAGCATCTGCGTGACGGTCAGCACCAGATCGGTGGCGGTGGCGCCTTCTGGCAGCTTGCCGGTGAGCTTGAAGCCCACGACCTGCGGAATCAGCATCGAACTCGGCTGGCCGAGCATCGCGGCCTCGGCCTCGATGCCGCCGACGCCCCAGCCCAGCACGCCGATGCCGTTGATCATGGTGGTGTGCGAGTCGGTGCCGAACACGGTGTCCGGGAACGCGTACTGGACGCCGTCGATGCTGCGCTCAACCACGACGCGGGCGAGATTTTCCAGGTTGACCTGGTGGACGATGCCGGTATTGGGCGGCACGACCTTGAAATTGTTGAAGGCTTTCTGGCCCCAGCGCAGGAAGCTGTAGCGCTCACCGTTGCGGGAAAATTCGATCTGGCCGTTGAGGTCCAGCGACTCGGGTTTGCCGTAGGAATCGACCTGCACCGAGTGGTCGATCACCAGTTCCGAGGGGATCAGCGGGTTGATGTTGGAGGCCGAGCCGCCGAGCTTGACCACGGCATCGCGCATCGCGGCGAGGTCGACCACGCAGGGCACGCCGGTGAAGTCCTGCAGCACCACGCGCGCCGGCATGAAGGCGATTTCGGTGTCCGGTTCTTTCTTCGCATCCCAGTTGGCGATCGCTTCGATCGACGCCTTGGTGACCGTGATGCCATCCTCATGACGCAGCAGGTTTTCCAGCAGGATCTTCATCGAAAACGGCAGGCGGGCCAGGTCGTAGCGTTGGCCGAGCTTGGCCAGGCTGAAGATGGTGTAGGACGTCCCGTTGACGCTGAGTTGGTCGCGGGTCGCGAAGGAGTCGCTCATTGGATGGCTCCTGAAAATTGGCTTGGACGAGGTGACGGAAGACACAGGACGGGTTAAGCACGTCCCAGCTGCATATTATGCCCCAGACAGCGGGCTTTTCGCAGCGATCTGACCGGATTTGCGCGCGAATCCGCTCAACCGAGCAGCTCGCGGGCGGTCTGCGTCATGGCCCGGCGCGAAAGCAGGAAATCCCAGTAACTGCCGCCGACCTGCCGCCAAAGCACCGCAGCGCGCAGCGCGGCGAGAAGGCTGGCGCGGACCTCACCGACGACATCGGGCTGACCGAGATAGACCGGATTGCCCTGCACCAGCACGCGTGCGCCCAGCGGGCTGATCTGCGCTGCATACAACTCGCCGAGCCGGCTCAGGATGGTTGGATGGGTCGGGCCAAGATCCTCGCGCTGGCGCTGGATGTCGGCGAGTGTTTTCTGCACGGCGGCGACGGCGGCGTCATTGCCGATGAAACGGCGTTCCAGGCTGAGCACGTTCATCGCCATGCGCGTCTGCGCGGTATCGCGATCGCCACCATCAAGCTGCGCGATCAGGCGGCGCAGGCCGGAGTCGAGTTCGCGCGGATTGCCGTATACCGCCTCGGCACTGTCGGCGTCGAAGCGGAACAGGCTGTCGATGCAGGCCGCCAGCGGCTGGGTCTCGGCCTGCCCGTTGTTGGCCATCTGTTGCACCAGCTTGATCGCCTGGAGCAGGGCGGCGAGGGCGATGACGCGGTCTTTCATGCGGCCTGGTTTCTCTGCTGTTGTTCGAGGCGGGCGTCGGTGTGGAGGATCACGGCGCCGCCGAGGCATTCGTCGTCACGATAGAACACCACCGACTGCCCTGGTGTGACGGCGCGCTGCGGGCGATCGAAACGCACCTGCGTGCTGCCGTCTTCGCGGACGCTCACCTGGCAGGCTTCGTCTCGCTGGCGGTAGCGGGTTTTGGCGGTGCAGGAAAAATTTTCCGCGGGTGGCTGGCCGGCCACCCAGTGCGCGGTTTCGCTGTGCAATTCGCGCGACAACAGCCACTCGCTCTCCATGCCTTGATCGACGAACAGGACGTTGCTCGCGACATCCTTGCCGACCACGAACCAGGGCGCAGCCGGCCGGCCTTTGATGCCGCCGATATGCAGCCCTTCGCGCTGGCCCAGGGTGTAGTAGAAAACGCCGCTGTGCTCGCCGACCTTGCTGCCATCGACGCTGCGGATCTCGCCGGTTTTGGCGGGAATGTACTGGCCGAGGAATTCGCGGAAATCGCGTTCGCCGATGAAGCAGATGCCGGTGGAATCCTTTTTCTGCGCGGTCGGCAGTGCGGCCGCGGCGGCGAGGCGACGGACTTCGCTCTTGGGCAGGTGGCCGATCGGAAACAACGTCGCCGCGAGTTGTTCCTGACCGAGCTGGTGCAGGAAATAGGTCTGGTCCTTGTCGCCATCGGCGCCGCGCAGCAGTTGCCAGCGACCGTCGCGAAACGCGACTTGCGCGTAATGGCCGGTTGCGATTTTTTCCGCGCCCAGCGCGCGAGCTTCATCGAGGAAGGTCTTGAACTTGATCTCGCGATTGCACAGCACGTCGGGATTGGGCGTGCGGCCGGCGCGGTATTCGGAGAGGAAGTGTTCGAACACGCCCGACCAGTATTGTTTGGCGAAATTGCGCGCGAAGAACGGGATCTGCAGACGCCCGCAAACGCCGATCGCATCGCGACGGTCATCTTCGGCGCGGCAATCTCCCGCTTTCGATGAGCCGGTGTCCGCGACACTCGCGCTGTCCTGCGCATCGGTCGCTCGCGGCGTCCTGCCTCCCGCGACACTCGCGCTGTCCTGCGCATCGTCGTCCCAGTTCTGCATGAACAGGCCGGCGATCGATTCGCCCTGTTGCTTGAGCAGCAGCGCGGTCACCGAAGAGTCCACGCCGCCGGATACGCCGACGATGATGCGCGGCCCTGTTCCTGCGGGTGCTGCCAGCTCAGACGAGCTCATGGCAGGTGCGAGAGCGCATCCAGCGGGAAGCGCCGGCCGGAAAGAAAGTCCTCCGCGACCCGCCAGACCAACGGGCTGCGATGCCGCTCCGACGCGGCCGACAACTCGCCGGGCGTCATCCACAGCGCCTGCACGATGCCTTCGTCCAGCGCGCGATCGGCGTCATGGCGGATGGGCTCGGCGGAAAACGCCATGCGCAGATAATGTCGTCCGGTTTCGGGCGCCTTCCATTGATAGGCGCCGATGAAGGCCAGCAGACGGACATGCCAGCCGGTTTCCTCGAGTGTTTCGCGCAATGCCGCTTCCAGCAATGATTCGTCCGGTTCCAGATGCCCGGCAGGCTGGTTGAGCACGCGGCGACCCTGGACTTCCTCCTCGACCATCAACAGGCGGCCATCGCGGACCACGACGGTGGCGACGGTCACGTCGGGCTGCCAGAACTGTCTGTTCCGGTAACTCAAGGCTGTTGGCAGGGCTGGGTCATCGGGGAGATTGTCGGACGAAAGCGCCATCGGCGTCCACGCTTGCATCCGGACGCGGCGCCCCGATTTATACTCGGCCCATGGCCCACAACACTCCCCCCGAGCGCGAACACGAATTTGGCACGGTGGTCGAAACCGCCAAGCCCGAGCTCGTCCGCCCGCCCCAGTACCAGGTCGTGCTGTTGAACGACGACTTCACGCCGATGGATTTCGTTGTCGAGGTCCTGCAGGTGTTCTTCGCGCTAAACCGTGAAAAAGCCACCCAGGTCATGCTTCACGTCCATACTCGTGGCAAGGGCATTTGCGGCGTCTACACGCGGGAAGTGGCTGAATCGAAAGTGACCCAGGTCAACGAGTTCTCCCGCGTGCACCAGCATCCCCTGTTGTGCAGCATGGAAAAAGCCTAGGCTGGAAATCGCAAGCGCTGTCCCCATATTGGAGTGAACGTTTCCGGAGAGCCCCATGTTCAGCAAGGACCTCGAATACTCCATCGGCCAGTGCTACAAGCAGGCGCGCGAAGCCCGTCACGAGTTCATGACGGTCGAGCACCTGCTGTTGGCCCTGCTTGAAAATCCCGCCGCTGTCGCCGTGCTCAAGGCCTGCGGCTTCAACCACGGCAAACTCGCCGATGGTCTGCAGCAGGTGATCAACGACAGCGTGCCGGTACTGCCGGCCGATGACGCCCGCGACACCCAGCCCACCCTCGGCTTCCAGCGCGTGCTGCAGCGTGCGGTCTATCACGTGCAGTCGTCGGGCAAGAAGGAAGTCACCGGCGCCAATGTGCTGGTGGCGATTTTTGGCGAGAAGGACTCGCATGCCGTCTATCTGATGCAGCAGCAGGACATCACCCGCCTCGACGTCGTCAACTACATTTCCCATGGCATTGCCAAAGTCGGCGATGGTGGCGAGGAAAAAGCACAGAGCAATGAAACTCGCCAGGACGGCGAGGCTGGCGACGAGCCCAAGGGCAACCCGCTGCAGGAGTTCGCCAGCAACCTCAACGAACTCGCGCGCGAAGGCCGGATCGATCCGCTGATCGGTCGCGAGGACGAAGTCGAGCGCACCATCCAGGTGCTCTGTCGCCGACGCAAGAACAACCCGCTGTTCGTCGGTGAATCCGGTGTCGGCAAGACCGCGCTGGCCGAAGGCCTGGCCTGGCGCATCGTCGAGGGCATGGTGCCCGAGGTGCTCAAGGACGCGATCATCTATTCGCTCGACCTCGGTGCGCTGGTCGCCGGCACGAAATATCGTGGCGATTTCGAAAAGCGTCTCAAGGCTGTGCTCGCGCAGATGAAGAAAGAGCCGCGCGCGATCCTGTTTATCGACGAGATCCACACGATCATCGGTGCCGGCTCCGCAAGCGGCGGCACGATGGATGCCTCCAACCTGATCAAGCCGGTGTTGCAGAATGGCGAGCTGCGCTGCATCGGTTCGACCACGTTCCAGGAATACCGCGGCGTGTTCGAGAAAGATCGCGCGCTTGCGCGTCGTTTCCAGAAGATCGACGTGGTTGAACCTTCGATCAGCGAAGCCGTGGCGATCCTGCACGGCCTGAAGTCGCGCTTCGAAGCGCATCACGAAGTCGAATACACCTCGGATGCGATCCAGGCGGCGGTCGATCTCTCGGTCAAGCACATCGGCGACCGTCTGTTGCCCGACAAGGCGATCGATGTCATCGACGAAGCCGGCGCACGCCAGCGTCTGCGCATCGACAGCGAGCGCAAGCGCGTGATCGATGTCGAGGAAGTCGAGTTGATCGTCGCCAAAATGGCGCGCATCCCGACCAAGCAGGTCAGCGCCTCTGACAAGGACGTGCTGCGCAACCTCGAGCGCAACCTCAAGATGGTGATCTTCGGCCAGGATCCGGCGATCGAAACACTGGTGTCGTCGATCAAGCTGGCGCGTTCGGGGCTGTCCAGCCCGGACAAGCCGATCGGCAATTTCCTGTTCGCCGGCCCGACCGGCGTCGGCAAAACCGAGGTCACGCGGCAGTTGGCGATGCAACTGGGCATCGAGCTGGTGCGTTTCGACATGTCCGAGTACATGGAATCGCATTCGGTCAGCCGGCTTATTGGTGCCCCGCCCGGATATGTCGGCTTCGACCAGGGCGG
>Ga0066823_10000064_pt1 | contig 11684 bp, 6 predicted proteins | sample SoimicmetaGmgHMB_FD_62219 | JGI IMG/M metagenome (GOLD analysis project Ga0066823, IMG submission 62219) | Soil and rhizosphere microbial communities from Laval, Canada - mgHMB | ecosystem: Environmental > Terrestrial > Soil > Agricultural land | place: Laval, Canada | collected 2014-09-23 | reverse complement strand
GTGCTGGTGGAAGAATCGGTGCTGGGCTGGAAGGAGTTCGAGATGGAAGTGGTCCGCGACACCGCGGACAACTGCATCATCGTCTGCTCGATCGAAAATCTCGACCCGATGGGCGTGCACACCGGCGACTCGATCACCGTCGCGCCGGCACAGACGCTCACCGACAAGGAATACCAGCGCCTGCGCGATGCCTCCATCGCCGTGCTGCGCAAGATCGGCGTCGACACCGGCGGCTCCAACGTGCAGTTCGGCATCAATGCCCAGGATGGCCGCGTCGTCGTCATCGAAATGAATCCGCGCGTCTCGCGTTCCTCGGCACTGGCGTCGAAGGCGACCGGTTTTCCGATCGCGAAAGTCGCCGCCAAGCTTGCGGTCGGCTACACGCTGGATGAATTGCGCAACGAGATCACCGGTGGCGTCACGCCGTCCTCGTTCGAGCCGAGCATCGATTACGTCGTCACCAAGATTCCTCGTTTCGCTTTTGAAAAATTCCCCGCCGCCGACGCCCGCCTGACCACACAGATGAAATCGGTCGGCGAAGTGATGGCGATGGGCCGCACCTTCCAGGAATCGCTGCAGAAAGCCTTGCGCGGGCTGGAGATCGGCAAGGTCGGCCTCGATCCCACCGGCGCAGCCGGGCAGGGCGAAGATGGTCTGCTGAAGATCAAGCGTGATCTGAAGGAGCCCGGTCCGGAGCGTCTGTTCCAGGTCGCGGAAGCCTTCCGCGCCGGTCTCAGCGTCGACGACGTGTTCAAGCTCAGCTTCATCGACCCCTGGTTTCTCGATCAGATCGAGGAACTGGTTTCCATCGAAGGCCAGGTGCATCACGACGGCCTCGCCGGTCTCGATGCCAAGCGCCTGCGTGCGCTCAAGCGCAAAGGTTTTTCCGATATCCGTCTCGCGCAACTCAGCGGCACCGATGAATCGGCGATCCGCGCCCTGCGCCGCGCCTTCGGCGTGCGCCCGGTGTACAAGCGAGTCGACTCCTGCGCCGCCGAATTCGCCACGCCGACCGCGTATCTGTATTCGACCTACGAGGACGAGTGCGAGGCGATGCCGAGCTCGCGCAAGAAGATCATGGTCCTCGGTGGCGGCCCCAACCGCATCGGCCAGGGCATCGAGTTCGATTACTGCTGCGTGCACGCGGCGCTGGCGCTGCGCGACGATGGTTACGAAACCATCATGGTCAACTGCAATCCGGAAACCGTTTCCACCGATTTCGATACGTCCGACCGCCTGTACTTCGAGCCGCTGACGCTGGAAGACGTGCTGGAGATCATCGACGTCGAAAAACCCGAAGGCGTGATCGTGCAGTACGGCGGGCAGACGCCGCTGAAACTCGCGCGTGCGCTGGAAGCCGCCGGTGCGCCGATCATCGGCACCTCGCCCGATTCGATCGACCTTGCCGAAGACCGCGAACGTTTCCAGCAGCTGGTCGAAAAACTCGGCCTGCGGCAGCCGCCAAACCGCACCGCGCGTACCGCCGAAGAGGCGCTGGCGCATGCGCGCGCGATCGGTTATCCGCTGGTGGTGCGCCCCAGCTACGTGCTCGGCGGCCGCGCGATGGAGATCGTCTATTCCGACGAAGACCTGTCGCGTTACATTCGCGAGGCGGTGCAGGTGTCGAACGATTCGCCGGTGCTGCTCGACCGCTTCCTCGACAACGCCGTCGAGGTCGACGTCGACGTGATCGCCGATGCCGAAGGCAACGTGTTGATCGGCGGCATCATGGAACACATCGAGGAAGCTGGCGTGCATTCCGGCGACTCCTCCTGCTCGCTTCCGCCTTACACGCTGAGCGCCGCGATCCAGGATGAACTGCGCAAGCAGATGACGATGATGGCGCGCGAGCTCAAGGTGGTCGGCCTGATGAACGCGCAGTTCGCGATCCAGTTCGACAACGAGGGCGGCGAAACCATCTTCGTGCTCGAGGTCAATCCGCGTGCCTCGCGCACGGTGCCGTTCGTGTCCAAGGCGATCGGCCAGCCACTGGCGAAGATCGCGGCGCGCTGCATGGTCGGCCAGTCGTTGGTTGCGCAAGGCAAGACCCGCGAGATCGTTCCGGAATATTTCTCGGTCAAGGAAGCGGTATTCCCCTTCGCGAAATTCCAGGGCGTCGACCCGATCCTCGGGCCGGAAATGCGTTCTACCGGCGAGGTGATGGGTGTCGGTCGCACCTTCGAAGAGGCTTTCGGGCGCGCCGAGGAAGCGGCCAACATCAAGGCGCCGCCGGTCGGCAAGGTGTTCATCTCGGTGCGCGACGGCGACAAGTCGCGCGTGCTCGATGTCGCACGCATGTTGATCGAACGCGGCTTCACCCTGGTCGCGACGACGGGCACCGCCAGCTACCTCGATGGCAAGGGAGTCGTCTGCGAACGCATCAACAAGGTGATCGAGGGCCGGCCGCACATCGTCGACCTGATCAAGAATGGCGAGATCGTCTATATCGTCAACACCACCGAGGGCAAGCAGGCGATCGCCGACTCGTTCTCGATCCGTCGCGAAGCCTTGCAGCATCGGGTAACGTATTCCACCACCATCCCGGGTGCGCGCGCGCTGATCCAGGCGATCGATACCCGTAACCATCCGCGCGTCTGGTCGCTGCAGGAATTGCACAAGGAACTTCAAGGATGAGCATCGCTCCACTGACCACGCAGGGCGCGCGTCGCCTGCGCGATGAACTCGAGAACCTCAAGTCGGTCAAGCGACCGGCAGTGATCAATGCGATCGCCGAAGCGCGTGCGCACGGCGATCTCAAGGAGAACGCCGAGTATCACGCCGCCCGCGAGCAGCAGGGCTTCATCGAGGGCCGCATCCAGGAGCTCGAATACGTGCTCTCGCACTGCCAGCTGATCGATGTCGCCACGCTCAATGCCGGTGATCGCGTCGTGTTTGGCGCGACGGTGGAACTCGCCGAATCGGAGACCGACGAGCGTGTGACCTACCAGATCGTCGGCGACCTGGAATCGGATATCAAGCAGGGCAAGATCTCGATCTCCTCGCCGATCTCGCGCGCGATGATCGGCAAGCACGAGGGCGACACGATCACCATCGATGCGCCCGGTGGCCAGCGCGAGTACGACATCATCGCGGTGCGTTACGTCGGCTGAGGCCGCACGATGGCCGCTGTCGACACGCTGACATTGCTGTTGCCCGAGCGCCGGCGTTTCGCCGGGCAGGCGCTTTCGCCGGAAATCGGTAAAACTTTGGCACGCGCCGATCGCCTGGCTGCGGTTGATACCGGCGAACGCGCGCAACTGCTGCGGCATTTCGAATTGCTGCCGCGCGGGTGGCCGATGGCGGCGATGACGCGGCAACTCGATGCTGGCGACGCTGCGGTCCATGCCTGGTTGCGCGTTGATCCGGTGTTCGTGCGTCCGGACATGACCGGCGCGCGCCTGATGGCCTGGGGCAATCTCGGACTGTCGATGGCCGAAGCGGAAGCCCTCGTCAAACCTCTCAAGCCGATGTTCGGCGACACCGGTTTTCCGATTTCGGTGGCATCGCCCGAGCGCTGGTACCTGATGCTGCCGCGCGAATCGAAGTTGCCGATATTCACTTCACCCATCGACGGACTCGGCGAGGATCTGCTCGCGCATCTGCCTGAAGGTCCGGAAGGACGGCGCTGGCGGGCGCTGCTCAACGAGGCGCAGATCCTCCTGCACAATCATCCGCGCAATGCCGAACGCATCGCCGCCGGCCTGCCGCCGGTCAACAGCCTGTGGTTCTGGGGTGGCGGCGTGCTTCCCGATTCAGTGCGCTGCTCGGCGCCGAGCGTGATCGGCGACGACGTCGAGCTGCGCGCTTTGGCGCGGCAGGCCAAGGCGAATGCGGCAGCGGCCGATGGCGGCGATGTGCTCGTCGATCTGCGCGACGCCCGCGACTGGGCGATGGTCGAGCGCAGTCATCTGCTAGATCCATTGCGCGCCCTGGGCACGCGTTACGCCGGCATCGTGCTCGATTTCGCCGACGGCCAGCGTTGGCGCATCGCGCGCGGGCAGGGCTGGCGTTTCTGGCGGCGCACGCTCACCAAGCTCGACGCGTGAGCGCCGACGCGCGCATCGTCCGGCGCACGATTCCGGAATTCGCCGCCTGGCCGGATGCGACGCCGGCGGTGCTGCAGAGAATCTATGCCGCGCGTGGCGTCTGCCGCCCCGAGGATGCCGAGCTGAAACTTGCGCGCCTGCTGTCGCCGGAAACCCTCGGCGGCCTTGATGCGGCGGTGACGTTGCTCGCAGAGGCGATAGCGGAACACAGACACATCGTCATCGTCGGTGATTTCGATTGCGACGGCGCCACCGGCACCGCAGTGGCCGTGCGCGGTCTGCGTCTGTTGGGCGCGACGCGGGTGAGCTACCAGGTGCCGCATCGCATCACCCATGGTTATGGCCTGTCGCCGGCTTTGGTCGAGGATATGGTCGCGATGGCGCCGGATCTGCTGATCACCGTCGACAACGGCATCGCCTGCCACGCCGGCGTCGCAGCCGCGAAAGCGCGCAGTTGGCAGGTGCTGATCACCGATCATCATCTGCCGGGTCCGCAGTTGCCGGCCGCGGATGTGATCGTCAATCCCAATCTCGACGGCGATGCGTTCCCGAGCAAATCGCTGGCGGGCGTCGGCGTGATGTTCTATCTGCTGCTGGCGCTGCGCCGGCATCTGCGCGATGCCGCTGCATTCGCCGGCCCCGATCCGGATCTTTCCAGCCTGCTCGATCTCGTTGCGGTCGGCACCGTCGCCGACCTGGTGGTGCTCGACTACAACAACCGTTTGCTGGTCGCGGCAGGGTTGCGCCGCCTGCGCCAGGGTCAATGCCAGCCAGGCCTGCGCGCGCTTGCGGAGGTTTCCGGTCGCGCCCTGGAAAAACTTACCGCCACCGACATCGGTTTCGCGCTGGCGCCGCGTCTCAATGCCGCCGGCCGCCTCGAGGACATGGCGCTGGGCATCGAATGCCTGCTCACTGACGACGTCACGCGTGCGCAGGAACTCGCGCGCGTGCTCGATGGCATCAATGCCGAACGCCGGCAGCTGCAGCAGACCATGGTCGAAGATGCCGAACTGTTGCTGCAGCGCCTGCCGATCGATGGCGATGGCCTGCCGGCGGCGATGGTTCTGTTCGATGCGGCCTGGCATCCGGGCGTGATCGGCCTGGTGGCGTCGAAGATCAAGGAGCGCGTGCATCGCCCGACCATCGCATTCGCACCTGCGGAACCGGACAGCAGGCTATTGCGCGGCTCCGCGCGTTCGATCGCGGGCTTCCATATCCGCGACGCGCTGGCGCAGGTCGACGCGCGCAATCCAGGTTTGATCGAACGCTTCGGAGGCCACGCGATGGCGGCCGGGCTGAGTCTGCCGATTGAGCGGCTCGATGAATTTCGCAGCGCCTTCGTCGAAGTGGCCGATGCGTTGCTCGCGCCGGAGTTGCTGCGCGCCGAATTGCTCAGCGATGGTCCGCTGCAGGCGGATGAACTTCAGCGTGATGTTGCTGAAGCCCTGCGCCTCGCCGGCCCCTGGGGGCAGGGCTTCGCCGAGCCTGTGTTCGACGGGGTTTTCGCGGTCCTCGAATGGCGGGTGCTCGGCGAGCGGCATCTGAAGTTGCAATTGCGATCGGAGGCGGGTGGGGCGGCGATATCGGCGATTCAATTCGGTGGCTGGACCGGCGAGGCGCCCGCGCCCCGCATCCATATCGCCTACCAGCTGGAGCTCGATGATTTCCGCGGCCGTCGCGATGTCCAGCTGCTGATACGGCATCTGGTCGCAGTGTCGTAGGAGCGGCTTCAGCGGCGACCATGTCTGGCCGGAATGCTCGGATTTCGCGGCTCACGCCGCTCCTACGAAGCAGCATGGCTGGTATCATTGCCGCCTGTTTTTGCCGGTCAAGAAACCATCCATGGAACTCAATCTCTACCGCCAGCGAATCGCCGACCTCAAGGGTCGGCTGGATTCGCTGAGGGGGTATCTTTGACTTCGATGCCAAGCTCGAACGCCTCGAAGAAGTAAGCCGCGAACTGGAAAACCCCGCGATCTGGAACGATCCGGATCGGGCCCAGGCCCTGGGCAAGGAACGTTCCTTCCTGGAAAAGACCACGTCGGAAATCAGCGGCAATACCGATGGCCTGATCGAAGCGGCGGAATTGCTCGATCTTGCCGAGATGGACGACGACGAAGGCACGGTCACCGCGGTCGTCGCCGATGTCGAGAAGATCGCCGCACGGCTGGAGAAGCTGGAGTTCCAGCGCATGTTCGGCGGCGAGCTCGATGCCTCGAACTGCTTCGTCGACATCCAGGCTGGCGCCGGCGGCACCGAAGCGCAGGACTGGGCGGAAATCCTTCTGCGCATGTACCTGCGCTTCTGCGAAAGCCGCGGCTGGAAAACCGAGTTGATGGAAGCCAGCGCCGGTGACGTCGCCGGCATCAAGTCGGCAACGTTCCGCGTCGAAGGCGACTACGCTTACGGCTGGCTCAAGACCGAGATCGGCGTGCATCGCCTGGTGCGCAAGTCGCCGTTCGACTCCGACAACCGCCGGCACACGTCCTTCACTTCGGTGTTCGTGAGCCCGGAAGTCGACGACAACATCGAGATCGACATCAATCCCGCCGATCTGCGCACTGACGTTTACCGTTCTTCCGGCGCCGGCGGCCAGCACGTCAACAAGACCGAGTCGGCGGTGCGCATCACCCATATCCCGACCAACACCGTCGTCGCCTGCCAGACTGGTCGCAGCCAGCACCAGAACCGCGACACCGCGATGAAAATGCTGAAGGCGAAGTTGTACGAGCTGGAAGTGCAGAAGCGCAACACCGAAAAGAACGCGCTCGAAGCGACCAAGTCCGATATCGGCTGGGGCAGCCAGATCCGCAGCTACGTGCTCGACCAGAGCCGCATCAAGGACCTGCGCACGGGCATCGAACGCACCGATACGCAGAAAGTGCTGGATGGCGATCTCGACGAATTCGTCGAGGCCAGTTTGAAATCGGGGCTTGCTGCAGGTTCCAAACGCATCGATGCGGCTTGATATTTCTTGTGTAGGAGCGACGCAAGTCGCGATTCTTCTGCAATGCCAAGCGGTTGCGACTCGCGTCGCTCCTACATCCATAAATTCATTTTCCGGCAACGCCCATGACCGAACCAACCACTGCCCCCGTTGACGAAAACCAGCTCATCGCCGAGCGCCGCAGCAAGCTGCGTGCGATCCGCGAGCAGGGCATCGCGTTCCCGAACGACTTCAAGCGTGGCGACTACGCAGACGACCTGCAGAAGGAATTCGCCGACAAGGACGTGTGGACCGCCGAGGCGCTGGAAGCGACGCCACGACGCGTGCAGATCGCCGGGCGCCTGTTGCTCAAGCGTGTCATGGGCAAGGCCAGTTTCGTGCAGATCCAGGACATGTCCGGCCGCATCCAGTTGTATCTGACGGCGAACGATCTGGGCGAAAGCTACGACGCGTTCAAGGGCTGGGACATCGGCGACATCATCGGCGCGGCCGGCGTGTTGACGCGCACCAAGACCGGCGAACTGTCGGTGAAGGCGAACACGTTGCGCCTGCTGACCAAGGCCTTGCGTCCGCTGCCGGATAAATTCCACGGGCTGTCCGATGTCGAGCAGCGCTATCGCATGCGTTACGTCGATCTGATCGTGAATCCGGAAGCGCGCGAAGTTTTCATCAAGCGCTCGAAGATCGTCTCGGCGATGCGCAGCTGGCTGGATGCGCGGCGTTTCCTGGAAGTGGAAACGCCGATGATGCATTACATCCCCGGCGGCGCTACCGCCAAGCCGTTCATGACGCACCACAACGCGCTCGACCTCGACCTGTATCTGCGCGTCGCGCCCGAGCTCTACCTCAAGCGCCTCACCGTCGGCGGTCTCGAGCGCATCTACGAGATCAACCGCAATTTCCGCAACGAGGGCGTGTCGACGCGGCACAACCCCGAGTTCACGATGCTCGAGTTGTACGAGGCCTACGCGACCTACAACGAAATCATGGACCTGACCGAAGGCGTGATCCGCGACGTGGCGAAGTCCGTCCTCGACACCACCGCGCTGACCTGGGATGGCAATGCCATCGATGTGGGTCCGGCATTCCGGCGCTGGTCGATGATCGATGCGGTGCTGGAACACAATCCCGAGATCAAGCGCGGGGAATTGCGCGATCTCGCTGCGATGCAGCGCCATTGCGAGCGTCTGAAAGTGCACGTCAAGAAAGGTTATGGCTGGGGCAAGATTCTGCTGGAAATCTTCGAGAAGACCGTCGAGCACACGCTGATCCAGCCGACCTTCATCACCGATCATCCGGTCGAGGTCAGCCCGCTGGCGCGTGCGAACGACATCGATCCGGAACTCACCGATCGCTTCGAGCTGTTCATCGGCGGCAAGGAAATCGCCAACGGGTTTTCCGAGCTCAACGATGCCGAGGACCAGGCCGCGCGTTTCCAGGCACAGGTCGAGCAGAAAGATGGCGGCGACGACGAGGCCATGCATTTCGATGCCGACTACATCCGTGCCCTCGAAGTCGGCCTGCCGCCGACCGGTGGCCTGGGCATCGGCATCGATCGTCTGGTGATGCTGCTGACCGGCTCGGATTCGATCCGCGACGTGCTGCTGTTTCCCTACATGCGGCCGGAAACGGCCTGATTGCTGCACGGCGGCATCCGGGCGCACGCAAGGCGCCCGGATCGCGTCCGGCAATTAATTCAAAACAAACACTTGCAGCACTCTTTTCAGGTTCGCCCTGACCAGCGTATGCTCTGAGCATTCTCGGCTCGGGCGGCATCGCATATGCGCGTTTTGATCGTCGACGACCAGTCATCCCAACGCACCATGCTGCGGCATCTGGTCGAGGACATCGGCCCGGATATCAAGGTCACCGACTTCGCCGATCCCGTGCAGGCGTTGCTGTTTTCCCAGAAAGAACCGCCCGACCTCGTCATCCTCGATTACCGGATGCCGAAGATGGATGGGCTGGAATTCGCCAGGCGATTCCGCCGGCCGCTGTCGCAGCGCGATGTGCCGATCATCCTGGTCACCGTCGTCGGCGATGAGCCGTTGCGCCAGGCCGCACTCGAAGCTGGCGTCATCGATTTCCTGGTCAAGCCGGTGCGGCCGCGCGAGCTGCGCCTGCGTTGCAAGAACCTTCTGGAGCTGCGCCAGCGCCAGCAATCGCTGAAGTCGCGCGCGCATCTGCTTGAGCATCAACTGCTGTCGGGCATCCACGAGATGGAGCAGCGCGAACGCGACCTGCTCGGGCGCCTGGTCAAGGCCTGCTGCCAGCGCGAGGGCGCCGACGGCCGCCATGTCGAACGCATTTCCCGCTACAGCGGCCTGCTTGCCGAAGGCGCGGGGCTGGAGGACGACAACATCCGGCTGATCGAATATGCGGCACCGCTGCATGACATCGGCAACATCTCGATTCCCGATGCCATCCTGCAAAAGCCCGGGCCGCTTACGGTCGACGAGCGCCAGATGATGCAGCGGCATACCGTGCTCGGCCACGACATCCTGCGCGACAGCAACAGCGAATACATCCAGATCGGTGCCGAAATCGCCCTCAATCATCATGAGCATTGGGACGGTGGCGGTTATCCGAACGGCATCGTTGGCGAAGCGATCCCGATGTCCGCACGCATCGCGGTAATCGCCGATGTGCTCGATGCCCTTACCAGCCCGCGTCCGTATCGCGCCGCACTCGGCATGGACCAGGCCTTGTTGATCGTGCGCGGCGGCGCTGGCAAGCAATTCGATCCCGATCTCGTACGCATCCTCGACGGTCGCGAAAAAGAGGTGCTGGCGATCCATCGCTCTTTCGTTTCCGAGCACGGCGTTTCCGTCTAGGCAGCGAGCGCCAGCGTGAACTTCCACGGCCGGCAACTTCTGCAGCGATTCCGCAATCGCCCGGACAGCGAGCATGTGCAGGCGCTGGTTCGATTGGTGATCGCCTGCCTGATCGTGCTCTATCTCTGGGGTCTGCAGCGTTTCAGCGGCGACGCGGTGGATGTGCAGGCCATGGTCATGGTCATGCTGATCGAGGCCGTGGTCGGGCTGGCGCTGGTGGCCGGCATCGCGATGGACCCACGGGTTTCGCATCTGCGCCGCTGGATCGGCATGCTCGCCGACTACGCGACACTGGCGATCCTGATGTCGCTGCGCGCCGATGCGCTGGCGCCGCTATACGTGCTCATCCTCTGGGTCACGATCGGCAATGGTCTGCGCTACGGCACGGCCTATCTGTATTCCGCCGGCGCCTTGTCGGCCAGTGCTTTTCTCGCCGTCGTGCTCAGCCAGCCGTATTGGCGCGATCAGCCGTATCTTTCGGGCGGCTTGTGGATTGGTCTGATCGCGATCCCCGCCTACCTGTCGTCGCTGCTCAAGGATCTGCAGGCGGCGACCGAGGAAGCGAAGCGCGCAAATGCGGCGAAGTCGCGCTTCCTCGCCAACATGAGCCATGAATTCCGTTCGCCGCTCAACGGCATCATCGGCATGTCCGAGCTCATGGCCGGCACGCGCCTGGCGCCGGACCAGCGCGAATACGCCGACGTGATCCAGACGTCGGCGCAGACCTTGCTGTTGCTGGTCGACGACGTGCTCGACATCTCGGCGATCGAAGCCGGCAAGCTGCGCCGCAAGGACGGCGATTTCAACCTGCACGATCTGGCGCAACGCCTGCACAAGATGTTGCTGCCGCACGCCGCCGCGAAAGGACTGCTGCTCAGGATCCGCATCGAGGAAGACGTGCCGATGCGTCTTTACGGCGACGGCGCGCACTTGACGCAGATCCTGCTCAACCTGATGCACAACGCGGTGAAGTTCACCGAGTACGGCGAAGTCGCCTTGCTGGTGCAGCAGATCGGCGGCGACGAACTGCAGCCGCGCCTGCGCTTTTCGGTGCGCGATACCGGCATCGGCGTACCCGCCGAGGACAAGGAGCGCATCTTCGGTGCGTTCGAGCAGGTCGACACCGGCCCGACGCGGCGCTTCGGCGGCACCGGCCTGGGCACGACCATCGCCAAGACCTTGAGCCAGTTGCTGGGTGGACAGATCGGTCTGGAAGACAACCCCGGTGGCGGTAGTCACTTCTGGGTCGAATTGCCGATGCGCACGCAGCAGGCGGTGGAATCCATCGGCGACGAGAATGCCGGCAACAAGGTGGTTTCCTTCGACGACCCGTTCATTCGTCACAAGGCGAGGGTGCGGCCGCTGCGCATCCTGGTCGCCGACGATCAGCACGCCAATCGCACGGTGCTGACCCGCATCCTCGAGCGTGCCGGCCATCGCGTGCAAGCGGTGAGCGACGGTGAGCAGGCGCTGGATGCGCTGGAAACCGGTGCGGTGGATCTCGCCGTGCTTGATATGCACATGCCCAATCTCAGTGGCCTGGACGTGATCCGGCAGCTGCGTTTCATGCAGGCTGGCGGCAAGCAGACGCCGATCCTCGTGCTCAGCGCCGATGCCACGGTGCAGGCGGCACGCGATGCCGAACAGGCCGGAGCACCGGCATTTCTCACCAAACCGGTGGTCGTGGCGCGCCTGCTGGAAGTGATCGCCGACCTGATCAGCCCGCAGAAATTGCCGGCGGTGCGGCCGGTCGGCGACATCAGTCGTCTGACGATGAATCCGGCAGTGCTCGGTGAGCTGGCCGGCATGGGGCTGGGCGACGATTTCCTGCGCGAGTTCGTCGAACAGTGCCTCAGG
>Ga0066823_10000063_pt1 | contig 11780 bp, 8 predicted proteins | sample SoimicmetaGmgHMB_FD_62219 | JGI IMG/M metagenome (GOLD analysis project Ga0066823, IMG submission 62219) | Soil and rhizosphere microbial communities from Laval, Canada - mgHMB | ecosystem: Environmental > Terrestrial > Soil > Agricultural land | place: Laval, Canada | collected 2014-09-23 | reverse complement strand
CACCGCTCACCGCTCACCGCTCACCGCTCACCGCTCACCGCTCACCGCTCACCGCTCACCGCTCACCGCTCACCGCTCACCGCTCACCGCTCACCGCTCACCGCTCCACGGCCGATGCAGCGCCAGGCTCACGCCACTCACGCCCGGCAAGGCGCGCAGCGCATTGATCAGCTCGGCATCGCTGCGCACCGAATTCGGGCCGTTGAGATCGATGATGCCGCGCGACTCCGGCGTCATCAGATCCAATCGCAGCGGTGTTCCGCCGGGGCGGAAACCGGTCAGCGTCTGCTGCAGTTTTTCCCAGGTGCCGGGCTTGCGCAGATCCACGGTCAGCGACAGGCGCCGGCCCTGCTGCGCGCACAGGCTGCGGAAGTCCCAGCACTGCCGCGCGCGCAGCGAGAAGCCGCCGTTGAATGCGTCTTCACGCAAACCGCCTTCGATGATGATGATGCGGTCGCGCGACAGCAGCGAGGCGTACTCGGAAAAACTGTCGGAGAAAAACGCGCACTCCAGCCGGCCGCGCGTGTCCTCGATCTGCACGAAGGCCTGGCTGTCGCCGCGACGGCGCACCTGCGTGACGAGGCCGGCGAGCACCACCTGCGCTTCGCCACGCCGGTCCTTCTTGTCGCTCCACAATTTCTCGATATCGCCCAAGGTGTAGCCGACCAGCGTGGCGAGTTCGTCTTTCCATGGATCGAGCGGATGGCCACTGAGGAAATGGCCAAGGGTCTCGCGTTCGCCGAGCAATTTCTGTTCCAGCGACCAGTCGCTGGTGGTCGGCAGGTCGAGCTTGATCTCGGGCAATTCGCTGCTACCGCCGAACAGCGACACTTGCCCGGCCTCGCGTTCGCGCGCGAGCTGCTCGGTGGCCTTGAGCACTTCCGGCAGTTGCAGCATCAGCGAGGCGCGATTGCAGCCGAGGCCATCGAGTGCGCCGGCCTGCACCATCGCCTCGAGCACGCGGCGATTGAGCTTGCTCGAATCCACACGCTGGCAGAAATCGAGCAGGTCGCGGAACACGCCATCGCGTTGGCGTGAATCGGCGATCGCTTCGCAGGCGCCACGACCGACGCCTTTGACCGCGCCGAGCCCGTAGCGGATCGTCTTCGCATCCAGCGCCTGGAACATGTAGCCCGAGGAGTTCACGTCTGGCGGCAACACCTTGAGGCCGATTGCGCGCGAGTCCTCGAGGAAGTTGACCACCTTGTCGGTGTTGTCCATGTCCGACGACAACGTCGCCGCCATGAATTCGGCCGGGTAATGCGCCTTCAGCCACGCGGTCTGGTAGGCGACCAGCGCGTAGGCGGCCGAGTGCGACTTGTTGAAACCGTAGTCGGCGAATTTTTCCATCAGGTCGAAAATCGACGAGGCGACTTTCGCATTGATGCCGTTGGTTTCGGCGCCGGCCTCGAACTTGACGCGTTCCTTGGCCATCTCCTCGGGTTTCTTCTTGCCCATCGCACGCCGCAACAGGTCGGCGCCGCCCAGCGAATAACCGGACAGCACCTGGGCGATCTGCATCACCTGTTCCTGGTAGACGATCACGCCGTAGGTCGGCTTGAGGATCGCTTCCAGGCTCGGATGCGGATAGCTGACTTCGGCGCGGCCGTGGCGGCGATTGATGAAGTCGTCGACCATGCCGGCGCCGAGCGGGCCGGGACGGAACAACGCGGCCAGCGCGATCAGGTCTTCGAAATACGCGGGTTCGAGTTTGCGGATGTAATCCTTCATGCCGCGCGATTCGAACTGGAAAACGGCGGTGGTCAATCCTTTCGACAGCAGTTGGTACGTCGGCTTGTCGTCCAGCGGCAGCGCGAGGATGTCGAGCGCTTCTTCGCCGGAAACCTTGCGGCGCACGTTGATCGCCTTCACCGCCCAGTCGATGATGGTCAGCGTACGCAGGCCGAGGAAGTCGAACTTGACCAGGCCGATCGCTTCGACGTCGTCCTTGTCGAATTGCGTCACCACCGATTTCGCGGTTTCGCCCTTGCCGACGTGTTCGGCGAACAGCGGCGAGAATTCGGTCAGCGGTTTTGGCGCGATCACCACGCCACCGGCATGCTTGCCGGCATTACGGGTGAGGTCTTCGAGCTTGCGTGCGAGGTCGATCAGGTCGCGGACGTCATCTTCGCTGTTGTAGCGCGCGATCAACTCGCTGGAGGAAAGATTGCTGTCCTTGCGCGCAGCATCGGATTCGCCCATCGCATCGTCGAGGCTCACGCCCAGCGTCATCGGGATGAGTTTGGCGACGCTGTCGACGAAACCGTACGGATAGCCGAGCACGCGGCCGCAGTCGCGCACCGCGGCCTTCGCCGCCATCGTGCCGTAGGTGATGATCTGGCTGACCTTGTCGCGACCGTATTTGCGCGCGACGTAATCGATCACCTCGTCGCGGCGATCCATGCAGAAGTCGATGTCGAAGTCGGGCATCGACACGCGTTCGGGATTTAGGAAGCGCTCGAACAGCAGGTCGTAGCGCATTGGGTCGAGATCGGTGATGCCCAGCGCCCAGGCGACCAGCGAGCCGGCGCCGGAGCCGCGGCCGGGGCCGACCGGGATGTCGTTGCGTTTCCCCCAGTTGATGAAGTCGGCGACGATCAGGAAGTAACCCGGGAAACCCATCGCGCTGATCACGCCGAGTTCGGTGTCCAGGCGCGCGTCGTAATCGCTGCGTTCGAACTTCGGCGCCAGCGGATTTTTTTCCAGACGCCCGGCGAGGCCACGCACGGCTTCGTCGCGGATCCAGGAATCGAGGGTGAAATTTTCCGGCACGGGAAAATCGGGCAGATAGTAGGTGCCCAGCGACAACTCCAGATTGCAGCGCTTGGCGAGTTCGACGGTGTTTTCCAGCGCTTCTGGCAGATCGGCGAACAGCGCAGCCATTTCCTCCGGCGATTTCAGGTATTGCTCGGCGCTGAATTCGCGCGGACGTTTCGGATCGTCGAGCACGCGGCCGGTGGCGATGCACACGCGCGCCTCGTGCGCGTCGAAATCGCTTTTGTCGAGGAAGCGCACATCGTTGCTGGCAAGCACGGGTAGACGCAATTGCGCGGCGAGCTCAAGCGCGGCGGCGTTGAAACTTTCCTCGCCGTCGCGACTGGTGCGGGTGAGTTCCAAGTACAGGCGGTCGCCGAACAGCGCCTGCCATTCGCGCAGCAGCGCCAGGGCCTGGTCGCGGCGACCTGCGGCGAGCAACTGGCCGACCGGGCTGTCGCGGCCGGCGATCGCGATCAGGCCGGCGTGTTCGTGGCGCAGCCAGTCGTTGCTGATCGCGACGAAATCACCGCGGTGGCCGTCGAGATATGCGCGCGTGATCAGGCGCGACAGACTCAGATAGCCGGTCTGGTTCTGACACAGCAAAGTGAGCCGCGCCGGCGGCTGGTTTTCTTCCGCCAACCAGACATCGGCGCCGGCAATCGGCTTGATGCCCGCACCCTCGGCCGCCTTGAAGAACTTCACCAGCGCGAACAGGTTGCTGGTGTCGGTGATGGCGACCGCCGGCGACCCAAGCTCGGCGCAGCGCTTGACGAGCTCCGCAATGCGGAGCGTCGAGTCGGTCAGCGAGAACTCGCTATGCGTGTGCAGGTGGACGAACGTGGGGGCCATGCGAGATGCCGGAAGCAGGCGACCAGCTTAGGCCGGGGGGTGGGGGCGGACAAGGCTTGACAGGTCCGCTCCGACCCCTGTCTTCCGCGCATCAATGCACCTGGAACATGTCGGCCTGGTGCGAGACGCCGAAGCCGTTCAGGCTGCGCCCACGCAGGTGCGCCAGCAGGCGGCGGTGGTCGATGTAGCTGGTGGCTTCAGGATTCAGCGCCAGCCATTCCGGGCGATCCCGGGCTGTGCGACTAGGCCCCCCTGCGTCCCTGGGAATTGAATCTCGGTCTGGGCGAACGCGCCAACCAGGTGGCGCTGCTGGCGCGCGGTCATCCCAAGCGTGAGTCCATCATCGCTGGTCTGGAATTGCAGTTGCTGCGCATGCGCCAGGGCGGCGTACACCTGTATTCGCGGGAGGCAAAAAAACGCCGGGGCGGACAGGCCCTGAATTCCTGTCCGCCCCGGAGTCTGGACGATCGGTGTCGCGATGTTTCGCTCAGCTGACGCGGAAGAAGCTCGGTAGCGGCGTCGGGCGAGAATAGCCGCGGCTGCGGATTTCTTCGCGCAGCAGGATTTCGTGGGCTTGTGCGAGGCAGTTGGTCTCCCAGGCGTTGCGCTGCTCACCGGCGTTGCCGCGGACCTTGTTTTCGCTGCGGAAGCGGCAGAAATCCAGATAGTCCTGCACTTCACCGGCAAACTCGCCCCAGCTCAGTTCGATCAGCAACGCATCGTCGAGGTGGCCGATCAGCGGCAGGTCGTCGGGGATCAGGTCGTCGAAGCGATTGATGTAGGCGAGCAGTTGCCGGCAGCGCGCGTTGAAATCCTGCGCCATTTCCCAGTGCGCGTCATGCAGCATGCGCCGGAGTGTTTCCACGCGCGCCATGCGCAGGTTGATGGTGGCGACTGCGGTTTCGGTCGGCAGCGTCTGCAGCCAGCGTACGAGGCTGGAGATCTGGTCGGCATTGACTGTCGGCGCCTGTGTGGTCAGCGCGCGCAACTCGCCGTTGAAATCATCCATCGCGTCGTCGTTGATCGCGATGTCGCCGATGCGCTGGCGGCGCGATTGCGCGTAGATCGCCGGCAAGGTCAATGGATACGGTTCGTGACGGGTGTTGTGGAAAAGCGCTGAGCTGTTCATGGTCTGCCTCGGTGTCGGGTCCTGTGCCCCTGTCTTCACTAATGATGCGAGCGAAGTATCAAAGGTTGCAGACATCGATGCGCGGGCCTTTGGTCGCAATGACCTATGGGCTAGGACAAAGCGATCGGATCAAGGCACTACACTGCGCGCGATTCAGGCAGACGATGAGGGCGCCGCCGGAATCCCGGCGACGCGTCCTGGCAGTTTCGCCATCGTAGCGATGACGAAACGATCAACGCACATGCAGGCCGGAGTCCGGCGCGCCGTAGTCGATGTAATGCTGCTCGTGCACTCGATGCAGTTGTTCCCACAACGCGCCTTCTTCGAGTCGTGCGCTCAACCACAATTGCTGGTTCGCCCGTGCCTGCGGATGTGCGTCGGCGTCGGTGCGGAAGCGGCAGAAATCGCGATAATCGTCGAGATCCTCAGCGAGCATCGGCCATACGAGCTCGACGAGCAGCGCATCGTCGAGACGCCCCAGCGTCGGAATCGAGTCGGGGATGAAATCGCTTTCATTCGCGACATAGGCGAGCAGGCGATCGATGCGCAGCGATTGCGCGGGATCGAGATTCCAGTCGGGATCGCGGCGCATGGTTTCGAGTTCGGCGAGGCGGCCCAAGCGAGCCTGCAGCAGCAGGCTGCGCTCGGGTTCGGGTTGTTCGTACAGCCAGCGCGCGATGCTCGCGAAGGCATCGACGTCGACATGCGGTGCGTCGGCATGCAGTTCGTGCAGCAACTGGTTGAAGCCTTCGATCGCTTCTGGGGAAAGATCGATCGGACCGGCGAGGTGCCGGCGGTGCACGGCGCGCGCGGCGGGCAGGGGTAATGCTGAATTGGCGGGAGTGGGGGCAGGATGGCGCATGGCAGCCTCGCTGCCGGCCGCAGGAAGGGGCTGCGTGGGCTGGTCGGCGGGGGCCGTCCGCAGCCGCATCTTTCGGGGATGCAACTCTTTAACTACGCCCACGCTTCGATGCTGTCAAATGCCATCAGTGGGAGCTTTCGCCAACAGTCATCGTGATGCCGCGGCGACGTCAGCAGGCGACGAAAAGAAGTCGCTCGCGTACTGGCGCGAAGCTGCGGCGATGTTCGGCACAGGGACCAAGGGCGTCGAGCCGCGCGACATGTTCGGCGGTCGGATAACCCTTGTGGCGATCGAACCCGTAGCCGGGAAATTGTTCGTGCAAGCGCTGCATGTAACGGTCGCGCGCGACTTTTGCGAGGATCGACGCGGCCATGATCGCCGGTTCGCGGGCGTCGCCCTTCACCAGCGCTTCGGCCGTGCAGGGCAGGCCGGGCGGAATCTTGTTGCCGTCGATCAGCGCGTGCGTCGCGGCGATCGACAACGCGGCGACCGCGCGCCGCATGCCGACCATGGTCGCGTGGAAAATGTTGAGGCGATCGATTTCTTCGGCACTGACGAATTCGATATGCCAGGCAAGCGCGTCGCGTTGGATCAGCGGGAACAATTGCTCGCGCCGGGGTTCGCTGAGTTTCTTGGAATCGCCGAGGCCGTCGATGCGTCGTGCCGGATGCAGGATCACCGCGGCCACCACCACCGGCCCCGCCAGCGGCCCGCGTCCGGCTTCATCGACGCCGGCGATGCGGTCGCTGCTGTGGTTCATCGCGGCGAGGTCAGCAATTCGACGATCGCATCCGCCGCGCGCTTATTGGCATCCTGGCGCAGCTTTTCGTGGATCGCGTGATAGCGCGACTGCAACCCCGAGATCGCTTCCGCATCCTCGAACCACGGCAACAAGGCGACAGCGAGTTTCTCCGGCGTGCAGTCCTGCTGCATCAATTCCGGAACGATCGGTTCGTTCGCGAGCACATTGGGCAGGCTGTAGCGATCGACGCGCATCAGTCCCAGGCGCATCACCAGGTGATAGGTCAGGGCCGAGATGCGATAGCCAACGACCATCGGCCGTTTCGCGAGCAAGGCTTCGAGCGCGGCAGTGCCGGAGGCGAGCAGCACGACGTCACTGGCGATCATCGCGGCGTGCGCATCGCCATCGAGAATGTGGATGCTGGCGTCGGGACTGGGGAAACGCAGGTCCGGACGCTGGCTCAGCATTTCTATTTCAGCGCGGCACTCGCCATTCGCCGCCGGGATCAGCACCTGCAATCCGGGCAACTCTTTTGCGAGCAGCGCGGCCGCGCCGAGAAAATCCGGCAGCAGGCGACGGATCTCGCCGAGGCGCGAACCGGGCAGCAACGCGAGCACGCGTCCTTCCTGTGTCAGGCCCAGATGCGTGCGGGCGGCTGGACGGTCGGGATCGAGCGCGAACTGGTCGGCGAGCGGATGGCCAACGAAACGTGCATCGACGCCGTAACGCTGGTAGATCGGCGGCTCCATCGGAAACAGACAGAGCACGCGATCGGCGCTGGCGCCGATCTTTTTCGCGCGGCCCTCGCGCCAGGCCCAGACCGAGGGGCTGACGTAATGCACGGTACGGATGCCGGCCTGCTTGAGTTGTTTCTCCAGACCGAGATTGAAGTCGGGGGCATCGATGCCGATGAAGACATCGGGCCGCCATTGCAGCAGGCGTTGCCGCAGACCGCGACGCAGACGCAGCAGGCGCGGAAGATGCCTGAGCACTTCGACCAGGCCCATCACCGCGAGCTCGCCACAGTCGTGCCAGCAATCCAGGCCGGCCGCGCGCATTTTCGCGCCGCCGACGCCGGCGAATTCCGCTTCCGGAAAACGTGCGAGCAGTTCGCTCAGCAATCCGGCGCCGAGCAGGTCACCGGAAGCTTCACCGGCAACGAGGGCAATGCGCAGCGGCGCTCGCTGGCTGGTGATGCCAGGGGTCGAAGGTTGCCCGGAAGCAACCCCGCTCACCGCTCACCGCTCACGATTCACCACGCACGATTCACCTCAGCACGCCGCGCTGGCTGGACTCGATGAACTCCAGCATCCGGCGCACGTCTTCCGAGGTCTGCGCGCTCTCGGCGAGCTCCTGGCGGGCTTCGGCCATGGGTTTGCCAGACATGTACATGGTGCGGTACGCGCGCTTGATCGACGCAATGCGCTCGGCATCGAAGCCGCGGCGCTTGAGGCCTTCGGCATTGATGCCGCGCGGCTCGGCGTATTTGTCGGCGACCAGCACGAACGGCGGCACGTCGGCGTTGATCAGGCTGCCCATGCCGACGAAAGCGTGTGCGCCGATCTTGCAGAACTGGTGGATGCCGACGAAACCGCCGAGGATCACCCAGTCTTCCACCACCGCGTGGCCAGCGAGCGTGGCGTTGTTGGCGAAGATGGTGTGGTTGCCGACCTGGCAGTCGTGCGCGATGTGCACGTAGGCCATGATCCAGTTGTCGTCGCCGATGCGGGTGACGCCGCCGCCATCGCCGGTGCCGCGGCTGAAGGTGGTGAATTCGAAGATGGTGTTGCGGTCGCCGATCAGCAGTTCCGTGCGTTCGCCGGCGAATTTCTTGTCCTGTGGCGCGCCGCCGAGCGCAGCGTGGGAGTGGATGTGGTTGTCGCGGCCGATGCGCGTCGGGCCTTCGATCACGCAATGCGAGCCGATGCGGGTGCCGTCGCCGATTTCGACATCGGCACCGATGATCGTGAATGCGCCGACGCTGACGCCGGCACCCAGACGCGCGCCGGGATCGATGCTTGCGCTGGCGTGGATCATGCTCAGGCCTTGCCTTCGGCGCAGAGGATATCGGCGCTGGCGACTTCCTTGCCGTCAACGCGCGCGACGCATTCGTACATCGCCATGTTGCGGATCACGCGCTTGATGCGCACGTCGAGTTCGAGGCGATCGCCAGGCACGACCATCTTGGAGAAGCGCGCGTTGTCGACCTTGACCAGATAAAAAAGCTTGTCCTGCTTGCTGGCGCCATCACCAACCAGCGACAGCTGCGTCAGCAGGCCGCCGGCCTGGGCCAGCGCCTCGACCACCAGCACGCCCGGCATCACCGGATGGCCGGGGAAATGGCCTTGGAAGAACGGCTCGTTCACGCTGACGTTCTTGATCGCGAGGATGCGCTGGTTGGGCTCGAGCTCGAGCACGCGGTCGACCAGCAGGAAGGGGTAGCGATGCGGCAGCAGCGCCTGGATGCGGGTCACATCCACGGGCAGCGTGACGATGGCGGAGGTCATTCTTTGTCCTTGGCCTGGAACGGGGCGCTGGGTTTGAGGTTGGCGATTTTACGCGCCAGCTCGTCGAGATGCTTGAAACGGGCGGCATTGCGCCGCCAGTCGCGGCTGGGCTGGATCGGCGTGCCCGAGGAATACTCGCCCGGCGTGACGATCGAATGCGTGACCAGGCTCATCGCGGTAACCATCACCCGGTCGCAGATCTCGATGTGGCCGACGATGCCGGCGCCGCCGCCGATCAGGCAGTAGCGGCCGATCCGCGCCGAGCCCGCGACTGCAACGCAGCCCGCCATCGCGGTATGCGCGCCGATGCGGACGTTGTGGCCGACCTGGATCTGGTTGTCGAGGCGCACGTCTTCTTCCAGCACGGTGTCATCGAGCGCGCCGCGGTCGATGCAGGTATTCGCGCCGATCTCGCAGTCATCGCCAATGACCACGCCGCCCAGCTGCGGCACCTTGATCCAGTGTCCGGCATCCATCGCCAGGCCGAAGCCGTCGGCACCGATCACCGCGCCGGGGTGGATGCGCACGCGCTTGCCCAGGCGCACCCGCGTGACCAGAGTGACGCGGGCGATGAGTTCGCTGTTGGCGCCGATGACGCAGTCATCGCCAATCACGCAGCCGGCACCGATGCTTGCGCCTGCTTCGATTCGCGTGCGTGCGCCGATGCTGACGAAAGGCCCGATGCTCGCCGCCGGCGAGATCACGGCGTTGGCGGCGATCACCGCGCTGACGTGGATGCCGGCTTCGGCAGTCGTGATGGGTTCGAACAACGCGGCGATCTTCGCGAACGCGACGTAGGGATCCTTCGCGATCAGGCAGGGCATCGGGCAGTGCGCCGCATCGGCTTCCGCGACGACCACGGCGCTGGCGCGGCTGTCGGCCAGGTGCTTGCGATAAAGAGGATTCGCGAGAAAGGCGAGCTGGCCTTGCTGCGCGCCTTCGAGGGTCGCGACGGCACGGATCTCGGGATCCGCACCGCCGGAAAACCGCAGCGAGAAGCGCTCGGCGAGTTGCGAGAGGCGATAGGTCATATCCCCTCCCGCGGGCTGCAGTTACTGCTGGCCGAAGGTGAACTGCAGGTGCTCGATCTGATCGCCCGGCTCCTTGCGGATCGGCAGCGCATAGCTGATCGAGATCGGGCCCATCGGCGACTGCCACTGCAGTGCGACACCGCCGGTCACGCGGAATTTGCTCAGCGAGAATTTGTCGTTGTGGTCGAACACGTCACCGTAATCGACGAACGCCGACAGACGCGCGCCCGGGCTGTCGAACAGACGCGGGAAGTAGAACTCGAACGTGCCGGTCGCCTTCGTCGGGCCGCCCAGCGGTTGCGGCTGGCCGTAGTACTGGGTGAATGCAGTATCCAGCGGACCCAGCGTGTTGGCGGTGAAGCCACGCACCGAACCCGGGCCGCCGGCATAGAAGTTCTTGAAGAAGGGCAGGCCGGCGCTGCCGGTATGGCCATAGCTGTTGCCGTAGCCGAGGCTCACGCCGGTCTTGAGGATCAGATAGCGATTGAGCGGACGGTAGTTTTCAAAATCGTAAGCCAGGCGGTAATAGGTCAGGTCACTGCCCGGAAGCGCGACTTCGGCGGAAATGCTGTGCAAGGTGCCGCGGGTCGGGAACAGGAAGTTGTTGCGGGTATCGACCGTATAGCCGCCCTTGAGCGTCCAGGCGTTGACCACCCATTGACGGTTCGGACCCGGCACGAGCACCGGCGGAGTCAGCGGATCGCCGTCGGTATCGAAGTAGTAGCTCGTGAAGCGTGCGCGATCGCCGAGGGTGTCGACGAGGTATTGCGATACCGACAGCGGCGTGGTGCCGTCGGACGTGGTGATCTTGTTGCGGTAGATACCGATCGCCGTGCTGAAGCTGGTGTTCTCCGACAGCGGGATGCCGAACACGGCTTCACCGGAGGCATTGCCGGCGGAATAACGCGCGGTCGAACTGGTCGACTGGTCGTAATCGCTGTAGTTGACGTTGTAGCCGACGCTGACGCCGTCATCGGTGAAATACGGGTCGGTGTAGGAGAAGTTGAGGCTGGTCGAATAGCTGTTCTTCGACAGGCCGACGCCGAAGCGGTTGCCGGTGCCGAGGAAGTTGCTCTGCTGCAGCGAAACGCTGGTGACGATGCCGCCCAACTGCGAGTAGCCGACGCCGAAAACGAAGCTGCCGGCGTTGCGTTCCTTGACCGTGATGACCACGTCGACCTGGTCTTTCTTGCCCGCGACATCCGGAGTTTCGATATCGACGGTTTCGAAGAAGCCCAGGCGTTGCAGGCGCACCTTCGAGCGGTCGATCGCCGCCTGCGAATACCAGGTCGCCTCGAACTGGCGCATTTCGCGGCGCAGCACTTCGTCAGCGGTCTGGACGTTGCCCTTGAACAGGATGCGGCGCACCTTGACGCGCGGGCCCGGGTCGATCACGAAATTGATCGCAACGGTGTGGTCGGCGCGGTTGACGTCGGGAACCGGATTCACCTGCGCGTGCGCATAGCCGATGTTGGCCAGGATGGTGGATATCGAGTCCGACGTCAGCTCGAGCAGGGCGCGGGAGAAGTTCTGCCCCGGGCGCACCACGAGCATCTTCTGCACCTGCTCGAGCGGCAGGATGGTATCGCCGGAAACCTTGACCTCGGAGATCTTGTAGATCTCGCCTTCGGTCACGTTGGCGGTGATGTACATGTCCTGCTTGCTCGGACTGATCGCGATCTGCGTGGACTCGACGTTGAAATCGACGTAGCCGCGATCGAGATAGAAGTTCGAGAGTTTTTCCAGGTCGCCGGAAAGTTTTTCGCGCGAGTACTGGTCGTCCTTGCGATAGAACGACAGCCAGTTGCTGGTGCCCGACTCCCAATCGCCGCGAATGGCCGAGTCGGGGTAGGCGCTGTTGCCGACGATGTTGATGTCGCGGATCTTGGCCGGCTTGCCTTCG
>Ga0066823_10000062_pt1 | contig 11830 bp, 14 predicted proteins | sample SoimicmetaGmgHMB_FD_62219 | JGI IMG/M metagenome (GOLD analysis project Ga0066823, IMG submission 62219) | Soil and rhizosphere microbial communities from Laval, Canada - mgHMB | ecosystem: Environmental > Terrestrial > Soil > Agricultural land | place: Laval, Canada | collected 2014-09-23 | reverse complement strand
CGGCGCACGCGTGCTTGGCATCGTTCTGCCTGATGAGGCGAGGGTGCGTCGCGAGGCCGACGCGCTGATGGCCGCGCAGGCGCGCGCGGTGCTCAAGCTCGTGCTCACGCGCGGCCGCGGTGGCCGCGGCTATTCAACCTCTTCGGAGCCGGTGCCGACGACGATCCTGTCCCTGTACACGGCGCCGGAGCCCGCGCCGGCGGCGATCGATCTGCGCTGGTGCGAAACCACGCTGGCGATCCAGCCGCGGCTCGCCGGCATCAAACACCTCAATCGTCTGGAAAATGTCCTGGCGCGCGCCGAGTGGCGCGATCCGGCGATTTTCGAAGGCCTGCTCCGCGACAGCGCCGGGCGCGTGATCAGCGCGACCGCCGCCAATCTTTTCGTGCGCATCGATGGCGTCTGGCGCACGCCGGCGCTGGACAACTGCGGCATCGCTGGCATCGCCCGTGGCTGGCTGCTGGACACGCTGCCCGGGGTCGACGTGACCGTGATGGGCCGCGAAAGCATCGAGAACGCCGAGGCGCTTTTTCTCTGCAACGCCGTGCGCGGTATCCTTCCGGTCGGCGGTCTCGGGGCGCAGCGCTGGCGCCCGGATGCCGCGACCACGGACCTGCGCCGCCGGCTCGCCGCGGCGCAACCGGCCTTTGCTTTCCAGGAGTGATGCGTGCCTCGTCAACGTCGAATCGGACGAATCAAGTTGTTTTTCGCGGTGCTGCTGGTTGCTGCGGTCGCTGCCGCGGGCATCTGGTGGCAGCGCACCCAGGAATTCGCGGATCGGCCGCTGCTGCTCAGCGATGTCGAGCGCGTGCTGATGGTCGAGCAGGGCGATGGTTTCAATCGCGTACTGGAAAAAATCCGTGGCCTGGGCGTGGAGCAGGGCAGCGATCTGGAATGGAAAACCCTGGCGACCACGATGAAGGTCGCGCAACGCCTGCAGGTCGGCGACTACGCAGTGACCTCGGGCATGACGCCGCGCGCGCTGCTGATGCGGCTCGAGAACGGTGAGGTGATCCAGCGCAAGTTCACCATCATCGAAGGCTGGAATTTCCGCGATCTGCGCAAGGGCCTTGCCGGCGATATCCTGCTCAAGCACGAGATCGAACAGCTCAGCGATACCGAGGTCATGAAAAAACTCGATCGCGATGGCGTGTTTCCCGAAGGCCGCTTCCTGCCGGAAACCTATGTCTACACGCGCGGCACCAGCGACCTGGCGATCCTCGACCGCGCCGCCAAGGCGATGGACGAAAAGCTCGCCGAGGCCTGGCAGTCGCGGCGCAAGGATCTGCCGCTGGCGACGCCGGATCAGCTGCTGACGCTGGCCTCGATCGTCGAAAAGGAAACCGGCAAGGCCAGCGAGCGCCCGCAGATCGCCGGCGTGTTCATTCGTCGCCTCAATACCGGCATGCGCCTGCAGACCGATCCGACCGTGATCTACGGCATGGGCAGCGCTTACGCCGGCAACATCCGCAAGACCGACCTGCTCACCGACACGCCGTACAACACATACACCCGCGACGGCCTGCCGCCGACGCCGATCGCGATGCCGGGCAAGGAGGCGCTCGCTGCCGCGGCGAATCCTGCCGATGGCGATGCGCTGTATTTCGTTGCGCGCGGCAACGGCGCGCATTATTTTTCCGCGACGCTCGCCGAGCACAACGCGGCCGTGCGCAAATATCAGTTGGGGCAGTGATGCGCGGGAAATTCATTTCCATCGAAGGCGGCGAAGGCGCGGGCAAGTCGACCGTCATCGCGGCGATTGTGCAGGCGCTGGGCCAGCACGGGCTCGAGGTCGTGCAGACGCGCGAGCCCGGCGGCACGCCCGCCGGTGAGGCGATCCGCACCTTGCTGCTGGATCCGGCGCGCACGCTGGCGGCGGAAACCGAATTGCTGCTGATGTTCGCGGCGCGCGCGCAACTGGTGCGCGAATTGATTTTGCCGGCGCTGGCCCGCGGTGCCGTCGTGGTCAGCGATCGCTTCACCGATGCCAGCTTCGCCTACCAGGGCGGCGGTCGTGGCATCGAGATGGGCCGCATCGCCGAACTGGAACGCTGGGCGGCGGGCATCAAGCCCGATCTGACTTTCCTGCTCGATGTCGGTGTCGACGAAGGCTTGGCGCGTGCACGTTCGCGCGGAGGCGAGCTCGACCGGATCGAACGCGAACGCAGCGATTTCTTCGAGCGCGTGCGCGCCACTTACCTCTCTCGTGCCGCGGCCGAGCCCGGGCGTTTCCGCGTGATCGATGCGTCGCAGCCAGCTTCTGCGGTGGTCGCTGCCGTTACGCGGGCACTGAGCGAATGGCGGACACGCGCGTGAGTTTCGCGCCCTGGCAGCAGTCCGTGCTCGACAACGCGCTGGCGGCGTTGGCGGAAGGCCGTCTCGCGCATGCCTTGCTGCTGGTCGGGCCGGCGAACATGGGCAAGGGTGCGGTGGCGGAAATATTGGCGCAGCGCCTGCTGTGCAGTTCACCCGCCGCCGATGGCCTCGCATGTGGAAAGTGCCGCAGCTGTCTGCTGTACGCAGCGAAGACACACGGCGATATCCAGCGCGTGAGTTTCGAGCTCAATGAAAAAGGCGACAAGCTGCGCACCGAGATCAGCGTCGACCAGATCCGTCGACTCGGCCAATGGTTCTCGTTGACGCCGCAACTCGGCGGCGCGCAGGTCGCGCTGATCGAGCCGGCGGACGGCATGAACGTCGCGGCCAGCAATGCCCTGCTCAAAACGTTGGAAGAACCGTCGGCGAATCGTTTCCTGCTGATCGTCACCTCGCGGCCCGGGCGCTTGCCGGCGACGATACGCAGCCGTTGCCAACGACTCGAATTCCGCATCCCCGCGCGCGGCGAAGCACAGGCATGGCTGCGCGGTCTTGGCCATGCCGATGCGCAGATCGAAGTCGCGCTCGATGCCGCTCGCGGCCAACCCGGCCTGGCCGCAGAATGGTTGGGCAATGGCGGCCTGCAACTGCGGCGCGATGTCGTCGCCGACCTCAACGCCGTCGGTAGTGGCCGCATGAGTCCGATCGAACAGGCGCAGCGCTGGTTGGCCGACGACCGCGGCGAGTTGCGCCTGCGTTTCGCTGCGGACCTGGCCTTGTCGGCGGCCTCGCGGCAGGTCGGGGCATCGGCGAAGGAGCCCGGAGGCTTGACGATGCCGACGGATTTTCCCAAGCTCTCGGCGTGGTTCGATGCGATCAACCGCACGCGCGAGCAGTTGCGTGCACCGATCCGCAACGACCTGGTACTGGCCGGGCTGCTCAGGGAATGGCGTACCATGTTCCAGTGACGGCTGCCCCGGCAGCCTGGTCGGATCGAATTCAGACGGGCGCCGCTGGCTGCCCGGATTGATCAGGGAGTACGACGATGATCGGTGGCGCAGGCGCAAGACAGGGCATTCTCTCGCTCGCGATCAAGGACAAGGCGCAGCTCTACAGCGCCTACATGCCCTTCGTTCGCGCTGGCGGCATCTTCATCCCGACCACCAAGCGCTACGCCCTCGGTGATGAAGTTTTCCTGCTGTTGTCGCTGCTCGAGGACAAGGAACGCCTGCCAGTGGCCGGCAAGGTGGTCTGGGTCACGCCGCCGGGGGCGCAGGGCAATCGCACTGCCGGTATCGGCGTACAGTTCTCCGATTCGGCCGAAGCGGAAACCGTGAAAGGCAAGATCGAAACCCTGCTCGCTGGCTCGCTGGATGCCGACAAGCCCACGCATACGATGTAGTTGGCGTGAGACGGGAGGCGTGAGACGGGAGACGGAGCTGAGAGGCTCCGTTTTCATTTCCGGCATTGCGAAAAATTTTCTGTGCGGAAAGTAAAGCGAAAATCGATCAAACGGAGAATCACCATGCGCTTTGCCGCGTTGCCGATGTCCCTGCTTCTCTTCTGCGTCAGTGCATGCACTTCGACGCACCCGCATTCCGGCACGCCGCAGGCAGCGACGACGACCGACGTGACATCGCCAACCCCCGCGGGCGAGCTGCGTTTTTCCGGCATTGTCGAAAAAGTCGACACCGGCTGCTACGCCGACGGCGTCTGCCTGATGATCATTGCCGGCCGCGAAGTGGTTTTCGGCCGGGGCTGGTCGCACGACACCTGGGGAGAGGTCGCGACGATGGAACCGACCGAGGCGTATCTGGGCAGGTGGGTCGATGTCTACTGCAAGGGCAGCGGCAAGCAATGCACGCTGGCCGGCAGTGCCGGGTATTTCATCCGGCCGCGCAAGGAAAAGTAACGGAGTTCCCGCGCGCGTGGCCGAAAGCGCGAAACCGGAAAACGAATTCTGGAAATGAATTCAAGAAGCGAATTCAGATCCGCCCGGTGTAGAACAGCGCGAAAATAAGCGTGCCCAGTCCCAGAGTGAAGCCGACGACGCAGCCGATCCGCGCCCACATTTTTTCCTTTCGCCGCTTCGCTGTCGCCGCGATCGGATCGCGACGCATTTCCTCGGCACGCCGGCGTGCGACGATGCGCGGCAATACGTACGTGGTCATGGCCATCACACCGGCGACGTAGGTGAGCGTGACGACCACCGGCGCGATAAAGCCCGCCGGCGTGCTCGACCAGACGATCGCGCCCATGAAGGCCAGCACCCAGACGCTCATCGCCAGGCCGTAACGCAGCAGTTGCCGGCGTTCGAGGGCATCGAAAGGATCGCGCAGATATTTGCGCAGGCCCCACCAGACGCCGCCGAGCGCGCCGGCCAGACCGATGCCGATGCCGCCGAGCGAGCCGATGAGGATTTTCAGCAGGCCCTTGCCGGCGAGCGCGCTACCTGTCACCGCGATCGTCGCCGCCGCCGCCGGCGGGCTGGCGATGGTCATCGTAGTCAGCACCGCGGCAGTGAAGGCCGCGCCCGGTGCGCTCTGTTTGGCGAATTCCGCGAGGCGCTGCAGCAGTTCGTCGCGGATGCTCTGGCGTGCGCGCGACAGCCGCTTGCGCACGGCGGCATCCTGCATGCCCAGCAGCGCGGCAACCTGTTTCGAGCTCTGGCCTTCGCGGTAATACAGCAGCAGCACTTCCCGCGATTCCTCCGGCAGCGCGTCGATCACCGCCGCGGCGATGCGCGCTTCCTGGGTTTCGGCGAGATGCTCTTCCGGATCCAGACCAGGATCGGCCACGGCAGCGATCACCGCTTCGATATCGCCGGCGGGATTGGCGCGATAAACCTGCGCACGCAGATGATCGCGGGCGAGATTGCGGGTGATCTGCCGCAGCCACGGCAGGAAGCTGCTGGGATTGCCGAGCTTGCGCAGGTTCTGCCAGGCGCTGATGAAAGCATCCTGGGCGATGTCTTCGCTGGCGGGCACGTCGCGCACGATCGACCAGGCGATCGAGGTGACCATGCTCTGGCAGTTCTGCACGATGCGGCCATATGCAGCCTGGTCGCCTTTGGCCGCAGCGGGCAGGTGGCTTTGGATGATCGAATCGAGGATGTCGGCACTCATGTCGGGATTCCGTGGCGCATCGCTGCAGATCAGTGCGCTTGCTTGCGCGCGGGGCGCACGGCGACACCCGGGCGGGAGCCGCCGAACCCGGCGATCAGTCCGATCGCGCCGAAGCTCGCTGCCATCGCCGCGCCGGAAGGCGCCGCCAGCGCACCCGCGCTCGCGACCAGCAGACCCAGACCGAGGCAGGCAAGAGCAAGGAGGGCGTAGCGGTTGATGCGGTAGCGGGTGGCGGTGCTCATCACGGGTTCCTGGAGGTGGGCATCATCAATGATGCATAAGCCAGGACGCTCCATCGTGCCGGATGTGACAGCGATCAGTGCGGATGCGAGAACAGCATCTTCAGCACCATGCCTGCCGCCATCGCGCCAATCACGAACAGCAGCCCGACCTTGATGCGCAGCAGGCGGGTCTCCGGCGAGGCCGCGGCCTTTTCGGCGAACTGCAGATCGATCGGCACGTAGGACGGTGCGTCGGTCTTGTCGAGCAGGCCCAGCCCGTGCATCAGTTCGCGCGCCTGCTTGTAGTCCTCGGATTTGATCACCCAGACCGAGGCGGGGACTTCGTTGGCCTGGGCTTTCTTGTCGGCATAACTGAACTGCCGGCGGCTGTAACCCTTGTAGCCGGGGTCGCCCATGATGCGGTTCTCGATACCGGCTTCGTCGAGCATGCGCGCGACTTCCTGGACGTTCTCGAAGCGCGACGAAGTGAAAATCTGGCGCATCAGCTCGCCTCCGGTTCTTCGGGAAGCACGCGGATCAGGCCTTCCTGGGCGACAGACGCGACCAGCTTGCCCTCGCGCGTGAAGATCTGGCCGCGGGCGAGGCCGCGGGCGTTCTGCGCGGTCGGGCTGTCCAGCGAATACAGCAGCCAGTCGTCGACGCGGAACGGACGGTGAAACCACATCGCGTGATCGAGCGAGGCCATCTGCACGTTCGGCTGGTAGTAGCTGATGCCATGCGGAAACGTCGTCGTGCCAAGGAGGTAGAAATCCGAGGCGTAGGCGAGCAGGGCGCGATGCAGGTCGGGTGAGTCGTCGACCTTGTCGGTGAGGCGCAGCCAAACCTGCTGATACGGCGGACGCTTGGGCGGTTTGACCTCGTCGCGCGGATAGATCGGCCGCATCTCGAACGGGCCCATGCGCGACAGCCAGCGCTGCATTTTCGCCGGCAGTTTCGCCATCACTTCCGGCGCCGGCGCGACCGTGGGTTCGACGTCTTCGGGCTGCGGCACTTCCGGCATGTTGAACTGGTGCTCGACGCCGGGCTCGGCTTTCTGGAACGAGGCCGCGAATACCAGGATCGGCTGGCCGTGCTGGATCGCGGTCACGCGGCGCACGGAGAAACTGTGGCCATCGCGGGTGCGGTCGACATCGAACACGATCGGCGCATTGATGTCGCCGGCACGCAGGAAATACGCGTGCACCGAATGCACGCTGCGGTCGGCGTCGACGGTCTGTTGCGCCGCCGACAGCGATTGCCCCAGCACCTGGCCGCCGAACACGTACTTGGTGCCGATGTCACGGCTCTGACCGCGGAACAGATTGTCCTCGAGCCGCTCGAGCGTGAGCAGGGAGACGAGTTCGGAAACGACGGGTTGGGTCATGGCGGCTCCAGGCACGGGCCGCAATTATACCGGCCCGTAGGAGCCAGCTTGCTGGCGACAGCTGCAACAAGCCGCCCATAGGAGCCAGCATGCTGGCGACCATGCCTATCGCGGCGGCACCTATCCAAGCTCACATTCTTCCGCGGTGAAGTCATGCCCCGTCGCCAGCGAGCTGGCTCCTACGCCTACGCCCAGGTCAACGCTACGGCTTGAGGCGGAGCAGGCCGCTGTCGCGCAGCACGCGTGGCCAAGGGAATTGCGGACCGGGGTCGCGTTTGCGCCAGACCTGCAGGTCCGGATTATCGCTGGCGTTGACCTTGGCGGTGTCGAGGTCCTCGTGGCCGGCGATCAGTTCCAGCGTCGGGAGCTCGCGCTTGAGTTGCCGCAGCAACGCAGTCAATGCCTGGATCTGCGCATCGGGATAGGGCTCGCGCATCGTCTGCTGGCGCGAGTCGTACCAGTCCGGATAACGGCCGGTGTTGACCAGTTCGATGCCGATCGAACGCGGGTTGTAGCCACGCGTGTGGTTGGCGATGCGCTGCGGGCGCACGAAGGCATGGATGCTGCCGTCGCGATCGATGTAGTAGTGGCCGCTGTTGCCGGTGCTGGCGTCGTAGAGGATGCGCTCGCCGTATTCGCGTGCGATTGCCAGGTCGGGCAACTCGGTGCAATGGATCACCACGAGATCGATCTGCGTGGTCGCGCGCTCGTCGAGGCGGGCTTCGTAAGGCAGTGGCCAGGCGTGCTGGGGCGGGTTCGAAGGCAGGTCTTGGCTCATGCCTGCATGGTAGCATTCGCGCCTGTTTTGGCCTGTCCAGTGAGCGTCGCCATGCTGCCGCCAACCGATACCGCGCTGGGCGCGTTGATGCGAATCCTGCCGCGGCCGGGGCGCGTGCGCTGGATCGGCCTGCGGCCGCAGCGCGATGTGGCGATGAACGAAGTGCTCGCCGTCGTCGCCGAAACCGGCAAGGGTCTGATTGGCGATCGCTACAACAGCGCCAGTGGCAAGCGCGGCATCACCCTGATCCAGGCCGAACACCTGCCGGTGATCGCGACACTCGCCGGTCATGCCGAAGTCGCCGCAAAGACGCTGCGGCGCAATCTCGTCGTCGAAGGCATCCCACTGATTGCACTGAAAGAGCGGCGCTTCCGCATCGGCGAGGCGGTGTTCTTCGGCACCGATTCCTGCGATCCGTGTTCGCGCATGGAAGACGCACTGGGCCCCGGCGGTTACAACGCCATGCGCGGCCACGGCGGTTTGTGCGCGCGCATCCTCGAAGGCGGCTGCATCCGCGTTGGCGATGCGGTGGTCGTGCTCGACGACATCGCCGAATGAACGGCCACGTCATTATTTCGCACGGACTGGAAAGCAGTCCCGAGGCAACCAAGGCGACCGCGTTGGCGCAGGTCGCCGAGGCGTTGGGTTGGACCCACGAACGCCCCGATTATCGGCGCTGGGATCAGGATGTTTCGCGTAGCCGCCTTGGCGATGTCCATGGCCGCCTCGCGCATTTGCGCGAACTCGTTGGCCGCGCGCGAGGGCCGCTGGTGCTCGCCGGATCGAGCATGGGCGCATTCGTGTCGGCGCGGGTATCGTTGGAAGTGCCAGTGCTTGCCCTGTTCCTGATGGCGCCGCCGACCGAGCTTGTCGGCTTCGAATTTCCGCTCGATGCCGCACGCGTGACCACGCGCATCGTGCATGGCTGGGACGACGAATTGATTCCTGCGTCGGACGTCGCGCGCTGGGCCGGGGCGCGCCGCGACCACACGGTGTTCGTCAACGACAGCCATCGTCTTGCCGATCATGTCGGGCTCTGCGCCGAGGAATTTTCCCGTCTGCTGAAGACGCTGGCATGAAATTCTTCGTCGCCTGCGCCAAGAGCCTCGAATATCTGCTCGCCGATGAATTGCTTGCGCTGGGTGCGGATCGCGCCACCGCGGCGGTCGCCGGCGTCAATGTCGAGGCCGACGATCGCGTCGCCTATCTCGCCGTCCTGCATTCGCGCCTGGCCAGCCGCGTGCTCTGGCCGTTGGCGGAATTCGCCTGCGACAACGAGCAGGATCTGTATCAGGGCGTGCACGAGATCAACTGGTCGCGACACGTCGCGCCCGAGGGAACGCTGGCCGTGGACGCGCACGTGTCCGGCACCGAGATCACCCACGAACGTTTCGCCGCACAGCGCGTGAAAGACGGCATCGTCGATCGCATCCGCGCCAGTCATGGCACGCGGCCGTCGGTCGATATCGATGCGCCGGACCTGCGCGTCAACGCGGTGATCCGCAAAGGTCGCGCGGTGATTTCGGTCGATCTCGGTGGCGGCCCGTTGCATCGCCGCGGCTGGCGGCAATCGCAGGGCGACGCGCCGCTCAAGGAAAACATCGCTGCGGCGATGTTGATCCGCGGCGGCTGGAAAAAAATCTACGCCGAAGGCGGCGCCTTGCTCGATCCGATGTGCGGCAGCGGCACCTTGCTGATCGAAGGCGCGCTGATGGCCGCCGACGAAGCGCCGGGCCTGTTGCGCTGGTGCGGCGCGCAGCCGAGCCGCTGGCTGGGTTTTGACGCCGCGTTATGGGCCGAATTGATCGCGGAAGCGACGCAGCGCGCGCAAGCAGGCCGCGCCGCGCTCAAGCCGGTGTTCTTCGGCGCCGATAATGATCCGACCGCGCTGCACGCGGCGATGGCGAATGCAGATCGCGCCGGGCTTGCTGAACTCATTCGTTTCGATCGTCGCGCGATCGCGCAATTGCAGGCGCCGGGCCAGGAACGCGGATTGGTTGTCTGCAACCCGCCTTACAACCAGCGCCTCGCGGCCGATCAATCGCTGTATCGCGAGATCGGCGATGCGCTGCGCCAGGCCGTGCCCGAGTGGCGTGCCAGCCTGCTCTGCGGCGATGCCGAACTCGCGCACGCAACCGGACTGCGCGCGGCGAAAAAATACACGATCTTCAACGGCGCGCTGGAATGCAGCCTGATCCTTTGCGATCCAATCCAGCCGCCGGCGCGCGAGGCGCGGCCGCCGGCCGAGTTGAGCGAAGGTGCGCAGATGGTCGCCAACCGTCTGCGCAAGAACCTGAAGAAATTCAAATCCTGGCGCGAGCGCAACGGCATCAGCTGCTACCGCGTTTACGACGCCGACCTGCCGGAATATTCCGCGGCGGTGGATGTGTATCAGGAAGACGAAGGCGAGCGCCGGCTATTCCTGCATGTCCAGGAATACCAGGCGCCGGACACGATTCCCGAAGCCGACACGCGCCGCCGTTTCGGCGAGTTGCTCAACGCGCTGCGCGAGGTGTTCGCGCTGCCGCGCGAGCAGATCGCGATCAAGACGCGGTCGCGCGGCAAGGGCGGCAGCAAATACGGGCGCATGGATCAGGCCGGCGATTTCATCGTCGTGCGCGAAGGCGCGGCGCGCCTGCGCGTGAATCTTTTCGATTACCTCGATACCGGCCTGTTCCTCGACCATCGTCCGATCCGCCTGCGCATGGGCCGCGAGGCGAAAGGCGGACGGATGCTCAACCTGTTCGGCTACACCGGTGTTGCCAGCTTGCATGCGGCGGTCGGTGGCGCGGCGCAGACCACCAATGTCGATCTGTCGGGCACCTATCTCGACTGGTCCGCGCAGAACCTCGCCTTGAACGGCATCGCCGGCCCGAAGCATCGCTTGATCCAGGCCGATGCGATGAAATGGCTGGAGGCCGATCGCGGCGAGTACGAGTTGATCTTCTGCGATCCGCCGACGTTCTCGAACTCGGCGCGCGCCGAAGATTTCGATACCCAGCGCGACCATGTGCGCCTGCTGCGCGCGGCGGTCGCGCGGCTGGCGCCCGATGGCCTGCTGATTTTTTCCAACAACTTCCGCCGCTTCCGCCTCGACGATGCCGCCGTGGCGGAATTCGCGACGGTGCGCGAGATCAGCCCGCAGACGCTGGATCCGGATTTCGAACGCAATCCGCGCATCCATCGCACCTGGGAACTACGCCGCGGCTGATTTCATTTCAGCATCCGGTTTCATTTCACCATTCGGCGATTCGATTTGCGCTCTGCCTCGGCGTCCTGGACCGCCTGTTTGTGCTCCGCGCTGCTCAGCAGTTCGATGCGATTGATCTTGCAGGGGTAGTCGCGAGTGATGATGGCGTCGCCGATGCTGCCGCAGACCTGGTTCGTCGCTGGGTCGCCACGGAAGGCCAACTGGTTGGTGTAGCTGAGGGCGGTGCAGCTGCGGCTGACCTCGATGCGATATTTGCGCTGGCCGGCATCGACCAGCACGTGCTGGTCGTCGACGAAGACAAACGACCGGGCCATGACCGGATTCAGGCATTCCTGGCCGCGCAGGGGTTTTGCTGAGGTGGTCGGTGTCGCTGTGGTGTCGGCCGGGGCGCTCAGCGGGAAGGCGGCGGCGAGCAGCAGGGTCAGGGCGATGGGGGTGCGCATGGGGGTTTCCTCGGGCGGGAGCCCGATTTTGCCCCTTTGCTCTTAACGCGGGCGAAATAAGACCTCAGGCATTATGCTCGCCACATGAAATCTCCCGACGACCAGAGCCGCAGCCTGCCCACGAGTTGGACTTTCTTCCGGCAATGGCTCAAGGACCCACTGGGCGTTGCGGCGATTTCGCCATCCAGCCCGCAACTGGCGCGGCAGATGATGTCGCAGCTGCCCAAGACCTGCCGGCGCGTGATCGAGCTCGGCGGCGGCACCGGCGCGCTCACCAGTGCGCTGCTCGACCAGGGCATCCGCGGCGAGGCGCTCCTGGTGCTGGAGCTCAACGAGGAACTGCACGCCCACC
>Ga0066823_10000059_pt1 | contig 12083 bp, 13 predicted proteins | sample SoimicmetaGmgHMB_FD_62219 | JGI IMG/M metagenome (GOLD analysis project Ga0066823, IMG submission 62219) | Soil and rhizosphere microbial communities from Laval, Canada - mgHMB | ecosystem: Environmental > Terrestrial > Soil > Agricultural land | place: Laval, Canada | collected 2014-09-23 | reverse complement strand
GGCGTCATAGCGCATGCAGATGATGGCGTTGGCGCCCAGCCGGTCGGCATCGCGGCACATCAGGTTGAAAGCCTCGATGCGTGCCTGTTCGCACAGCTGCGTGTAGATGGTGATGTTGCCGCCGAACAGCGACTGGATGCCGCCGAGAAAATTGCCGACCACCGACCGCGAACGCACGGTGATGCCGCGCACGATGCCGAGGTTCTTGAGGACGCGGTGCTCGGGCAATTCAAGCGCGCTGGTGATCAGGTTGCGCTGCATCGGGGGCTTACTCGCTTTCCGGCGGCTGATCGCCGACGGTCCACAGGCGCTCGAGCGCATAGAACTCGCGCACGCGCGGCAGCATCACATGGACGATGACATCGCCGAGGTCGACGAGTACCCATTCGGCCTCGCGTTCGCCTTCGACGCCGATCGGCATCACGCCGCATTTCTTGGCGAACTGCACCACTTCATCGGCGACCGATTTCACGTGCCGGGTAGAAGTGCCGGAAGCGACGACGAGGTAGTCGGCGATGCTGGTCTTGCCGCGCACGTCGATCTCGACGGCGTCTTTGGCTTTCATTTCTTCCAGCGCTGCATGGACTTGCTTGAGCAGCGCCTCCGGCGTGGGAGCCGGGTTGGGCATTTTGGTCTTGATGACGTGGGCTTGGCTGGTCAACGCAATGTCTCGATGGCGGCGGGGAGATCGGGTGGGCGGCGAGGAGCCGGCCGGGCCAAATCGGCGGGGATTATACCCTTGCCGCGTACAGACCCTGCTTGCGGACGTATTCGGCGACCAGCGGCGGCAGCCAGCCACGATCGCCGCGCCCAGCTGCCAGCGAGCGCCGGATCGCGCTGGCCGAGGCGGGATGCAGCGGCATCGCCAGCCGATAAAGACGGCCTGCGGGCTGATCCGACAACGCTGCCGGCTGATCGCTCCAGCGCCCCGCGCACATCTGCGCGAGATCGCCGTGCAGATCGTCGAGGGCGTAGCCGGGCCGGGTCGCGATCACGAAATGGCAGAGCTCGAACAGCGAGCGCCAGTCGTGCCAGGTCGCGAGCTGGCGGAAGGCATCGTCGCCGACCAGCCAGGCCAGCGGTGTTTCCGGCGCCAGCTTGCCGCGCAATTCGCGCAGGGTGTCGATGGTGTACGAGGGGCCGGCCCGCTCGAGCTCGCGGCGATCGAGAAAAAAGTTTTCCTGGCCGGCGATCGCCAGCGCGATCATGCGCACGCGCTGCTCGGCACTCGCACCTGGTGCCGGGCGATGCGGCGGATCGCCGGAGGGCAGGAAGTAGACCTTGCCCGCGAGCGCATCGCGCGCAGCCGTGGCGACCGCGATGTGCCCGGTGTGGACCGGATCGAACGTGCCGCCGTAGAGGATGCGCAGCATCACGAGACCAGCAGTCGGCGCGCCCTGGTTTCGGCGATCGCCACCAGCAGCCGCTCCAGCGCCAGCCAGGCATCACCCGACTCGCGGCCTTTGGCGATGCGGTCGATGCGCCCGGTTTCGCCGACGAAAACTTCCCAGCGCGGCGCCGGATGCCGGTCGATCGCACGCCGGTACAACGCCTGCTTGTTTTCCCAGATGCGCGCCTCGCGCATCGCGTTCATCACGTTGCCGCCATCGGCCTGCACACGTGCGAGCTGGCCCAGGCGCAGCACTTCCATCGCCAGGATCGGCACCAGCCCCGGCACCTGTTCGCCCTCGGCCTTGAGCGCGTGCAGCATGCGCGTGGCGCGCAGCGCATCGCCGGCGAGCGCAGCTTCGACAAGTTTGAATACATCGAAGCGCGCCGAATCGGCGACGAAGCGATCCATCGCGGCTTCGTCGATCTGTTCGCCCGGTGCGAGCAAGGCAAGCTTGTCGATTTCCTGCGCCGCTGCCAGCAGATTGCCCTCAACACGTTCGGCCAGCAGCGCGGTCGCCTGCGGCGTCGCGACCAGCCCGCGTAGGCGCAGGCGTTTTTGCAGCCATTCCAGCAATTCGTGCGGCTTCACCGGCCAGATCGGCACGACATGGCCGACGCGCGCGATCGCCTCGCTCCATTTTCCGGCGTGCGATTTGCTCCAGTCCTGCGCGGTGATCAGCAGCACCGTATCGGGCGGCGGATTGTTGCAATAGGCGCTGATCGCCTCGGCGCCGTCGCGGCCGGGCTTGCCGGTCGGCAGGCGCAGATCGAACACGCGCCGCGTCGCGAACAGGCTGAGCGTCGCCATGCCCATGCTCAGCGTGTTCCAGTCGAAACTGCCTTCGGCATCGAAAACTTCGCGCTCGTCGAAGCCTTCCGCGCGTGCCTTCGCACGCAGCGCATCGGCGCATTCCTGCACCAGCAGCGGCTCGCTGCCGGCGATCAGGTAGACCGGACGCAACGGCTCGCCGGCGAGCTGGCGCTCGAAGCGATCGGGCCGCAGCTCCATCAGTGCTTGTTGCGCAGCACGATGTCGATGCGGCGCAGGATCGCCGCCTGCATGTCGCGGCGCAGTTCGCGCTGGATCAGTTCCTGCTCGGCCGGGCTACCGGCGGAGGCATTCGCGTCGTAGGTGTATTCGCGGGAAAGCTCGATGCTCTGCGGCTCGATCAGCGGCTTGCCGTCGGCCGACTGCATGGCGAAATCGACGCGATAACGCGTGAGGTATTCGCGGACCTGCGCGAACTGGTCGAGCGACAGCGGCGTGGTCGTCCAGGTCTCGCCGATGATCTTGAGCGAAGCCGAAGCGGAGCCGTCCGCGGGCGCTTCGGCGCCGGAGCGACTGAGCGCACTGGCCAGCTCGATGCCGAGCGGGCTGTAGGGATCGGAGGTTTCGACTTTCATCGGCCCGATCGCCTCGGACAGCTTGATCTGCTGCCGCGGATGGAAGCCGCAGGCGGAAAGCGCGCAGGCGACGATGAGAGTGATCAATACACGACGCATGCGTTTACCCCGCCACGATGTTGACGATCTTGCCGGGCACCACGATGATTTTCTTCACCGTCTGCCCTTCAAGGAATTTGACCACGTTCGGCTCGGCCTGGGCGAGCGCCTCGATCTCGCCCCGCTCCGCGCCCACCGCGACGTCGATGGTACCGCGAAGTTTGCCGTTGACCTGCACCGCCAGCGTGAGCGCGTCGCGGACCAGTGCCGCGGCATCGGCAGCCGGGAATGCGACGTCTTCCAGCGTCGTCTCGGCATGCCCCAGCGCCTGCCACAGCGCATGGGCGGAGTGTGGGGTGATCGGATTGAGCAGCAGCGTCACCGCTTCGAACGCTTCCTGGCGCAGCGCGCGCGCGTTGTCGCCGGCTTCGTCGAATTTCGCCAGCGCGTTCAGCAACTCCATCACCGCCGCGATCGCGGTGTTGAAGGTGTAGCGACGGCCGTAATCGTCGGCGACCTTGGCGATGGTTTCGTGCAGCTGGCGACGCAGGGTTTTCGCTGCCGGCGACAAGGCCGCGATATCGAGCTTCGGCGCGGCGGCGTCGGCAACATGTTTCTGCACCTGCGTCCACAAGCGGCGCAGGAACCGCGACATGCCTTCAACGCCGGACTCGTTCCAGTCCAGCGATTGTTCCGGCGGCGCGGCGAACATCGAGAACAGGCGCACGGTATCGGCGCCGTATTTGTCGACCATGGTCTGCGGATCGATGCCGTTGTTTTTCGACTTCGACATTTTCTCGGTGCCGCCGATCAGCACCGGCAGGCCATCGGATTTCAGCGTCGCGCCGGTGACGCGCGCGCGCTCGTCTAGGACGACGTCGACGTCGTCTGGGTTATGCCACTCCCGTCTCCCGTCTCCCATTTCCCGGTAAAACGTATCCGCAATCACCATGCCCTGGCACAGCAGATTCGTCGCCGGCTCGTCGCTCTTCACCAGGCCCGCGTCGCGCATGAGCTTGTGATAGAAGCGGAAATACATCAGATGCATGATCGCGTGCTCGATGCCGCCGATGTACTGGTCGACCGGCAGCCAGTGGTTCGCGCGCTCATCGACCAGATCGCTCGCGCCCGGCGAGGTGTAGCGCGCGTAGTACCAGCTCGACTCCATGAACGTGTCGAAGGTGTCGGTCTCACGCTCGGCCGGGCCGCCGCAATTCGGACAGGTGGTCTTGCGCCATTCGGGATCGGCCTTGATCGGCGATTTCATGCCGGTGAATTCGACATCCTCGGGCAGCACCACCGGCAGTTGCTCTTCCGGCACTGGCACCGCTTCGCATTTACCGCAGTAGATGATCGGGATCGGGCAGCCCCAGTAGCGCTGGCGGCTCACGCCCCAGTCGCGCAGGCGGAAATTCACCCGGCGCGCGCCGGCTTTTTCGCGCTCGAACTTCGTCACCAGATGTTCGAACGCCTGCTTGTAGCCCATGCCGTCGAGTTCGCCGGAATTGACGATGATCAGGTCGTCGCGGCTCTTGTCGCCGTACCACTCCTTCCACGTGTTCGGGTCGTAGGCGAACTCCGGCGCGAGATGCGGCGGCAGCGGCGTGCGGATCGCGATGACCTGCTTGATCGGCAGCGAATACTTGTGCGCGAATTCGAAATCGCGCTGGTCGTGACCCGGCACCGCCATCACCGCACCGGTGCCGTAGCCCATCAGCACGAAGTTGGCGACCCAGACCGGCACCTTCTCGCCGCTGACTGGATGCACGGCGAACACGCCGGTGGCCATGCCCTTCTTTTCCTGCGTTTCCAGCTCGGCTTCGGAAACACCGCCGTGCTTGCATTCGTCGATGAAAGCGGCGAGCTGCGGATTGTTCGCCGCAGCTTTCAGCGCCAGCGGATGTTCGGCGGCGACGGCGACATAGGTCACGCCCATCAGCGTGTCGGGGCGCGTGGTGAATACGGTCAGCGGCTCTGACTCTTTTTCTACAGCGAACTGGATTTCCAGACCTTCACTGCGCCCGATCCAGTTGCGCTGCATCGTCTTGACCGCATCGGGCCAGCCCGGCAATGCATCAAGGCCGTCGAGCAATTCCTGCGCGTAGGCGGTGATCTTGAGGAACCACTGCGGAATCTCGCGCTTCTCGACGATCGCACCACTGCGCCAGCCGCGGCCGTCGACGACTTGTTCGTTGGCGAGCACGGTCTGGTCGACTGGATCCCAGTTCACCACCGAATTCTTGCGATAGACGATGCCCTGCTTGAACAGACGCGTGAACATCAACTGCTCGCAGCGGTAGTAGTCAGGCTTGCAGGTGGTGAGCTCGCGGCTCCAGTCGATCGCGTAACCAAGCGCCTGCAATTGCCCGCGCATGTGGTCGATGTTCGCGTAGGTCCATTTCGCCGGCGCGGTGTGGTTCTTGATCGCGGCGTTCTCGGCGGGCAGCCCGAACGCATCCCAACCCATCGGCTGCAGCACGTTGAAACCGCACATGCGGCGGTAGCGGCTGATCACGTCGCCGATCGTGTAGTTGCGCACATGGCCCATGTGCAGCGCGCCGGAGGGATACGGCAGCATCGACAGGCAGTAGTACTTGGGCTTGGAAGCGTCTTCGGTGACTTCGAAAGCGCGGCTGTCGCGCCAATGCGCCTGCGCGGCGGATTCCACCGCCTTCGGGTCGTAGGCGCCGGGGTCTTGGGTGTCTTGCATGGGGGAGTGGGGCCGAAAAACGAAAATCGGCGTTCAGGGTACCGCAGCCGGGGAGGTCGGAAAACACGTCAGGACGGCGATGGCGGCGATCCGACAGCTGATCCGGCTGCCGATTCGTCGGGGAAATCCGGCTGGGAAATCCTGACCCGGATCGCTCCGGCCCGCCGATGGGGCTTGCGCGATGCGGAAACGAAGCTCGACAGACCTGTTCCGGAGTGCCTGTCGATGCTGCCGTATCCCCCGGGCTCTGCCCTGCAACTGGTGCAACACAGCCGGTTCCGGCGCGCGCAGCTGATCACGCCGGAAGACTATCGGCTCGCTCTGGCCAGACTGCGCAGCCTCTCGCTGCGCCATGCCTGCGCGATCCATGCCTATGCCTTGCTGCCCGACCAGTTGCAGCTGCTGGTCACCGGCCTGTTGCCCGATGGCCTGGCGCGGATGCGCCGCGATCTCGACGGCCTCGGCGGCAGCAGCGGGCTGGGCTGGTTTCCGCTGAGCGAAAGCCGCCTCGTCACCGGCGAAAAAGAAGTGCTCGCCTGCCTGCGCGCGATCGAGCAGGCACCGGCGCGCGCCGGTCGGGTCAGCTGCGCCTGCGCGTATCCGTGGAGCAGCTATGCGCTGCATGCCGACGGCATCCGCGACCCCCTGATCAATCCGCACCGGGCCTGGCTGGCACTCGGGCGCACGGCACGCGAGCGCTGCGCGAGCTACCGGGCATTTTTTCGCAGCGACCCCGCAGCGAGTTTCGCGATCGCTGCGCCGGCATGGCGATCCTGCACGACAGAGGCGGCCACCGGCCCGCCCGCGCCCCTGCCATTCGCGGACGCCGGCGCTATGATCGGCCCATGATCCGGATCGCCCTGCCCTTGCTACTGCTGTTCTGCCTCCCGGCGATGGCGCAACAGGCGGCACCTGCGGCGGCGACGACTGCCGCAGTGACGAATCCGGCAGCGGCAGCTTCGACAATCTCGCGCCCGATCATTGGCGTGCTCAAGTTCCAGGACGAGAGCGGCGCGATGTTCCTGCAGGGCGGCGCCGGTCGCGCGCTGACCACGATGCTCACCAACGAACTCTCCGCGCGTCCGGCCTTCAACGTCGTCGAACGGCAGAAGCTGCGCGCGGTGATCGAGGAACAAAACCTCTCCGCTTCCGGCCGCGTCTCGCCCGAGACCAGCATCCAGATCGGCAAGCTCACCGGCGCGCAATACCTGATCACCGGCACCGTGACCGCGTTCGAGAACAACACCGAGACCAAGGTCAAGCGCGGCTTCATGGGGTACGGCGGCAGCGTCCAGCAGGTTTCGCTGGGCGGCTACCTCGCCGTGGACCTGCGCGTGATCGATACCACCACCGGCGAGATCCGCTACGCGCGCACCATCGAAGGTCGCACGCCGCCATCGGAGAATACGGATGAGCAAGGTGGCCGCATCGGCCTGGGCGCGCTCGACGACGGCCCGGGCTCGCGCGCCTTGCGCGCGGCGGTGATAGAGATCATCGACTACCTCGAATGCGCGATGACCCGGCGTGATGCCTGCCTGGCCGAGTTCGACGCCCGGGAAAAAGCGCGCGTCGAGCGCACCCGGCAATCCATGCAAATCCAGCACTAGGTAAAGAACACATGCCCTACCTCGCTCCTTCCTCGATCGGCCCAACCCTGCTGCGCGGCAAATCGCTGGAACAATTTCTCGGTCACGTATCCGCGCTCGGCAACACCGGCATCCGCTGGCTGGAACTGCGCCCAAAATTCAACGGTTTCGAGATCTGGGCCTTCGATGTCGAGGACGTCGGCACCACCAGCCACGTCGACATCTACAGTTTCCCGATGGTCCGCGGCGAGCCGCCGTCGTTCCCGGTGGCGTTGTTCACCACCAGCCTGGAAGCGGTCAACTACGCCGACAAGCACTACGGCGCGACGGCGAAACGCTGGCTCGAAGCCGGCACGATGAAGGACGAGTACAGCATCTTCGTGCACGAGGGACGTCCGGATGTCTGGGATCCGCCGATCGAATAAGGCCGCGAGCGACGGCGATCATGGCGCTGGCATCGGCTATTGCTGCAGGCCTTCCTGCATGTTGAAGCGCTGGTAGCCGGCAGGAATTTCGAAGCGGGTTGCCGGGACCGCTGGCGTACCGACTACCAGCGTCGCGCTGCCGCGCTGGCTGCCGTCGGGTGCGTAGCAAACCTGCGACATGATCAAGCTTTGCGCGGGATTGGCGCCTGCGGGCGGCGCATCGGCGGCCTTGAAGCGCGACGTCATGCCCTTGAAGCTGTCGCCGTAGCGCTGCATCACCTTGATGCCGCGCACCAAGCCGCGACGATCGGGCTCGGCGATCGCCAACGTGGCCGGATCGGCATGGCATTCCTCCTGCGCGCGGACGCCATTTTCCCAGCGTTCGGCGACGCTGCAGGCGACGCCCGCGACCGTCGCCTGGCGATCGGTCACGCGTAGTTCGACTTTCGGTGGCGCGGCGGCGGGCAGCATCTGCATCATCTGTTTCATGTCGGGCATGTTGGCGCAGACACCGCCGGCTCGACCCTTCGGTGCCTGCGCGCATTGCTGCTGCAGCATCCCCTGCATCTTCTGCATCTGCTTGTCGATATAGGTACCGGTGCTGTTGGCGACATCGGTGGTGTAGTCGAGCGCGTCCTCGTCGACCTCGATCTGCTGGTACCGGTGCTGGTCGTGCATGAGATAGGTGACCAGGTCCTCGCTGCCATCGAACAAGGCGGTCATGTTCGTTTCCGTCGCCCGCATGTCGATGCGCACCTGACTGCCCGATACCTGCACGACATCGAACTGCGTCGGACAACTGCCTTCGATGCGGTAGCGCAATTCGGCATCGGCGAACGCGACAGGACTGAGCAGCAGGCATCCGGCAACGAGCATCGATTTCATGGCGTGGCTCCGGTGATCGGCCCGAGTCTACCCCGGTGCCGCTGCCTCCTCGACACTGCCGGTCAACCATTCCGGCGCCGCCGCGTTCTTTCCCGCATACCCCAGCTCCGGAGGTCACGTGGCCGCTTCCCTCGACACCCACCATGCCCTGATCCGCTTCGGCCTGGGCCCGCGCCCAGGCGAGGCGAAAGCCATCAACGATCCACGCGCCTGGTTATTGGCGCAGGTGCAGGGGAAGCCACGCGAACTCTCCGCCGGCTTCGCCGCATTGCCGTCCAGCCTCGATTATTTTGGTCGCGAAATCGACTACATCAAGGAAGCCGCCGCCGACAAGAAACAACGCGGCGACCAGCCCACGCCGCAGGCCAGCCCCACGCAGGCGACCGCCGCCGTCCTGGGCAGCGCCGACGATCCGAGCCCCGCTGGCCGCAAGCGCAAACAGCCCGGACAGGTGCAGGGCTTTCGCAAGGTGTTCGGTGCCGATCTTCTCGCCGAAGTTCGCGCGCGCTACCACTGGGCAATCAGTACCGAAGACGGCTTCCATGAGCGACTCACGCATTTCTGGAGCAATCATTTCGCGGTCTCGCTGGACAAGCGCGCGGCCTCGCTCTACGTGATGCCGATGGAGCGCGAAGCGATCCGTCCGAATGTCGGCGGGCGCTTCGAGGACATGCTGCTTGCCGTCGCGCGACATCCGGCGATGCTGCGCTATCTCGACAACGTCGCCTCGGTCGGCGACGACTCGCAGGCGGCGCAACGCCTGCAGCAACGCGCGCAGCAGAAAGGCCGGAAACTTGGCCTCAACGAAAACCTGGCGCGGGAAATCCTCGAACTGCACACGCTCGGCGTCGATGGGGGTTACTCGCAGAGCGATGTCACCGAATTCGCACGCGCCCTCACCGGCTGGAGCATGCCGCGGCCGCGGCAATTGCAGGGGCGTGCGCCGAGTGCAGCGTTCGAGTTCTACGACATCACCCACGAACCCGGCGCGCGCACCGTGCTCGGCAAGCGCTATGCCGAAGGCGGCGAAGAACAGGCGCAGGCGATCCTGCACGATCTCGCCCGGCATCCGGCCACTGCGAAACACCTGGCGACAAAACTCACGCGGCATTTCGTCGCCGACCAGCCGCCACCGACGATGGTCGCGCGCATCGCGAAAACCTATCTCGACCACGACGGCGATCTCGCCGCGGTCTACAAAGCCGTGATCGACAGCCCGGAAGCCTGGGATCCGGCCAATCGCAAGCTGCGCACACCGGACGACTGGCTGGTCGCGGCGATGCGCGCCGGCGCGATCGACATCGACCAGAAACTGCGGCCCTCGATGGATCTGCTCGCGAAGATGGGCCAGCCAACGCTGACACCGCGCTCGCCAGCCGGCTACGCCGATATCGCCGCCGACTGGAACGGCTCCGATGCGCTGTTCAAACGTGTGCAGGCGGCGCAGTTGCTGTCCGACTGGATCGCGCGTGACCGCGATCCGATCGCGATGGCGCAGGACGCACTCGGCACACAGCTCGATGGCGACACCGCCACCGGCATCCGGCGCGCCGAATCGCCGCAGCAAGGTTATGCCCTGCTGCTGGCCAGCCCCGCTTTCCAATGGAGATGAGCCATGCTCAATCGTCGTGAATTCGTTCTTGGTCTCGGCGCCACCGGTCTGCTGACCGCGTTGCCGGGCGTCTCTTTCGCCGCTGCCGGGCCAGGCACACGCGTGCTGGTGGTGTTGCTGCGCGGCGCGATGGATGGCCTCGATGCGCTGCGCCCTTACGCCGATCCGAACTACGCGCGGCTGCGCGGCGCGCTGGCGGATGCCAACAACATCGGCCACAAACTCGACGGCACGTTCGCGTTGCATCCGTCGCTCGGCTTCGCCAGCGAGCTCTACCAGAACAAGCAATTGCTGCCGGTGCTCGCGGTCGCGCCGCCGTATCGCCAACGCTCGCATTTCGACGCCCAGGACTGCCTGGAAAACGGCACCGGCACGCCCAGCGGCGCCCGCGACGGCTGGATGGATCGCTGCGTTCGCGCGCTGCCCGGCAGCGAAGGTCTCGCGCTGGCCGCAGTGATGCCGCTGATCTTTCGCGGTGGCGGCGCGGTAAGCAACTGGTCGCCGCCGCTGCCGGAAGCCGCCGATGCCGCACTGCTGCAACGCCTGCAACCGCTGTATGCCGCCGATGCCGCGCTGGCGGAAAATTTCGCGCATGCGCTCAGCGGCGATGAAGAAGCCATGCCGGCGATGGCCGGCATGAACACGCCGCGCGGTGGCGGCACGCTGGTGGCGATGATGACCGCGGCGGCGACGTTCATGGCCAAACCCGACGGCCCGCGCGTCGCTTTCGTCGAAGACACCGGCTGGGACTCGCATCGCGGCCAGGCCGCACAGCTCACGCGCAAGCTCGCTGAACTCGACGCCGCGCTGAAAGCTTTCCACGCCGGCGCGACGACAATCTGGCCGCAGACCGTGGTGATGGTCGCCACCGAATTCGGCCGCACGGCGGCGGTGAACGGCACCGGCGGCACCGATCACGGCACCGGCGGCACGATGCTGCTCACCGGCGGCGCAGTGAATGGCGGACGCATCGCCGGCACCTGGCCGGGCCTGGCGAATTCCGACCTCAACGACGGCCGCGATCTGCGCACCACCACCGACATGCGCTCGGTGTTCAAGGCGGTCGCGCAGCAACACCTGGGCGTGGCCGAAAGCGCGCTGGAAACGCTGGTGTTTCCCGATAGCCGCGCCGCCACGCCGCTCGACGGTCTGCTGCTTGCGCGGCGCAACGCCTAGGGCGTCGGCCCGACCCAGCGGAACACGTCCTGCACGCCGACGCCGAACGCGTTGGCGATGCGGAACGCCAGTTCCAGCGACGGCGAATATTTTCCCGCCTCGAGCGCAATGATGGTCTGGCGTGTGATGTTGCAGCGGCGCGCGAGATCTTCCTGGGTCAGGTCGTGGGTCGCGCGCAATACGCGGATCTGGTTGGCGATGGTCGCGTCGGTCATGTCAGGCCAACTTCGCCAGCGCGATTTGCGTCGCCGAAAACACCAGCAGGCAAAGCTGGAACAACATGACGATCGCCCAACCGAGATAGCCGGCGGCGAGATTCAGCGTTGCCGCGGCAACCGGGCCGGTCAGCGTCAACGGCCCGAGCACCGCCAACGCGATCAACGCCAACGCCGCTGTCGCATTCGCAGCCCGACGCTGATGACCAAGCTCGCGCTCATCCATCGCACGCGCACTGGCTTCGCGGGAAAAAACCACCGGCAGCAGCGCCAGGCTGATCATTCCCGCCAGCGGCTTGTAGGTCTGGCGCAGCGCGAGCAGCAGCGCGCCGGGATCGCCCCAACAACTCAGCAGCAGATAACCCAGCACGACAACGGCGATCGTGCTGTAGATCGCCATGCCCCAGAGCATTGCCTCGCGACGCGACAGCGGCAGGATCAGCCAGCCGGGTCGATAGCCGCTGATCACCTTCAGGCCGAGATCGGAAAACGGCGATTTCTTTTCGGTGCTCATGCGCGATCCTTTCGGTACTGGATGACGGCGGAAAGATGTTCGGACAGAGACGAAAGAATCAGCAACCCAATCAGCCAGTACGCGATGTTCAGCGGTGTGGCGAAGCCGGCGAGGGTCGAGCCGCC
>Ga0066823_10000055_pt1 | contig 12447 bp, 11 predicted proteins | sample SoimicmetaGmgHMB_FD_62219 | JGI IMG/M metagenome (GOLD analysis project Ga0066823, IMG submission 62219) | Soil and rhizosphere microbial communities from Laval, Canada - mgHMB | ecosystem: Environmental > Terrestrial > Soil > Agricultural land | place: Laval, Canada | collected 2014-09-23 | reverse complement strand
TGAAATAGATGCGGCCGCGTTTGCGCGCGTCGATGCCGCACTCGCCGCATTGCAGGATCTGCCGGCCGCGAAGAAACGCGAATGGTTCGGCCGTTTCATCACCCGCTATCGTGCCTCCGGCGAAATTTCCGCCGCGCCGAAAACGCCAAGCCTCGCGGTGGTTGAGAAAACCCTGCTCGAAGGCGGATTGCTGCTGCGGCATCCGTTCGCGCGCACGGCCTGGGCGAAGGATGGCAAGCAGGCGACGCTGTTCGTAACCGGCGAGTCGTATGCGATGGGCGCCGCATCCGCGCGCTTGCTTGCCAGTTACGATGCCCTCGATGAAGCGGCGTTCGCCAAGCTCGATGCGCCGGCACGCGCGGCGCTGGAAACCTTGATCGGCCAAGGGCACTATCAGCTGCAACGTCCGCCAAAATCCCGCAAATAACCCGCCGAGGAGGAGCCAATGAACACGTTGGATATCCCGGATTTTCGCGTCGAACCCGCCGACTACACGGCCGATATCGATGACCTGCGCGCCATCCGCGAGCCGGTGTTCGTGGTCGAACAGAACGTGCCGATCGAGATGGAGTGGGACGAGCTCGATCCGCTCTGCCACCACGTCATCGCCCGCGACAGCGAACATCGACCCATCGGCACCGGCCGGCTCACGCCCGAACACAAGATCGGCCGCATGGCCGTGCTGCGCGAATGGCGCGGAAAGGGCGTCGGCGATGCCCTGCTGCAGGCGTTGATCGAACAGGCTCGCGACCTGGGTTGGAGCGAGGTCAGCCTCAATGCCCAGGTCGATGCGATCGGGTTCTACGCGAAATTCGGCTTCGTCGAATACGACGCGCGCTTCGAGGAAGCCGGTATCCAGCACCAGGCGATGAAGCTCGCGCTACCGCCGCGTGAACCGCTGCAGCGACATACCGCCGCCGCGCGCGGACCGTCGCAGAAAGCGATCGAATTCGATCATGTCGACGCAGCGATCGAAGCCACCTGCCGGGTGATCGTCGAAGCGCGTCGTGGTCTGGTCGCCTATACCCGCGATCTCGAACACGCGTTGTACGCGCAGCCGGCGGTGGTCGATGCCTTCAAGCAGTTCGCGGTGTCGGGCCGCGGCGGCGTCGCGCGCATCCTGGTGCAGGATCCAGTTCTCGCGCAGCGCCAGCCGCATCCTTTGCTGGCATTGGCGCAGCGCTTGCCGACCGCGTTCCAGTTCCGCACACCGGTCGACCCCGAGGACCTGCAATACGCCTCGGTCTATCTGGCCAGCGATCACGACGGCTACTTGTTCCGACTACTCGGCAGTCGCTTCGAAGGCGACTGGAGCCCGGCCCTGCCCGCGCGCAGCCGCCAGCTCAACGAACACTTCGGCCGCGTCTGGGAACGCTGCCGGCCGTGCACGGAATTCCGCGCGCTAGGGTTGTAGGGCCTGGGAGACGGGTACTAATGCCCTTCCCGCTCGCGTTATACTTCCCGGCCTTGTCTGCCCTTGGCCGGCAGGGCAACGAATCCCAACCCGAACAATGACTTGGCCTGCACTCCTAATGGGGCCCGAGCGGACGCCGTGGATAGCCTGATCAAGCAGTTTTCTCAGTCCTCGCAGCTTTCCGGTGGCAATGCCGCCTTCATCGAAGACCTGTACGAGCAGTACCTGGTCAATCCCGACAGCGTCGGCAGCAAATGGAAGGCGTATTTCGACGGCTTCAAGGGCCGCGAAGCCGGCGACGTCCCGCACTCGGTCGTGATGATGCAAGTGCAGGCCGCCGCCAGGCAGGGTGCCCACGCCAGCGCTGGCAGCATCGATGAGGAAGCAGCGCGCAAGCAGACTGCGGTTGGCAAGCTGGTCACGGCGTACCGGTCCCGCGGCCATCTCGCGGCACACCTCGATCCCCTCGCGATGGCCCCGTCGCAGGACGCGCCCGACCTCAGCCTCGCCTTCCACGGCCTGAGCGATGCCGACCTCGACCACGAATTCGCTGTCGCCACCTACTTCGGCGCCCCCAAGTACAAATTGCGCGACCTCGTCGCCAAGCTCAAGGCGACCTACAGCAACACCATCGGCGCGGAGTTCATGTACATCTCCGACGCCGCGCAGCGGCGCTGGATGCAGGAGCGCTTCGAAGGCGCCGCCGGCGCGCTGGGTTTCGCCAAGGAAGACAAACTACGCATTCTCGAGCGCCTCACCGCGGCTGAAGGTCTTGAGCGCTACCTGCACACCAAGTACGTCGGCCAGAAGCGTTTCTCGCTGGAAGGCGGCGATTCGCTGATTCCGCTGATGGACACGCTGGTCCGTCGCGGTGGCAGCACCGGCGTCAAGGACGCCGTGATCGGCATGGCCCATCGCGGCCGTCTCAACGTGCTGATCAATACCCTGGGCAAGTCGCCGCAGAAACTCTTCGCCGAGTTCGAAGGCCGCTTCGACCATCCCGATACACCCGAACACAGCGGCGACGTGAAATACCACATGGGATTCTCCGCCGATGTCGCCACGCCCGGCGGCCCGGTGCATCTCGCGCTGGCCTTCAATCCCTCGCACCTGGAGATCGTCAATCCGGTGGTCGCCGGCAGCGTGCGTGCGCGCCAGATGCGCCGCCAGGACGGCGAGCGCAAGCAGGTGCTGCCGATCCTGATCCACGGCGATGCCGCATTCGCGGGCCAAGGCGTGATCATGGAACTGTTCCAGATGTCGCAGGCGCGCGGTTTCGCGGTCGGCGGCACGGTGCATGTGGTGATCAACAACCAGGTTGGTTTCACCACCAGCCGCCCCGACGACGCCCGCTCGACGCTGTATTGCACCGATCCCGCCAAGATCATCGGCGCGCCGGTGATCCACGTGAATGGCGATGACCCGGAAGCCGTGGTGTTCTGCGCGCAGGTCGCCTATGACTTCCGCCAGCAGTTCGGCCGCGACATCGTCATCGATCTGGTCTGCTATCGCCGCCACGGCCACAACGAGGCCGACGAACCGGCCGCGACGCAGCCGCTGATGTACCAGAACATCCGCGCCCGCAAGACCACGCGCGAGCTTTACGCTGACGCGCTGGTCGCGCAGGGCGCGATCGCCGCTGATGCCGGCAAGGCGCTGGTCGACGCCTATCGCGACAAGCTTGATCGCGGTGACGTCACTACCGAGATCGCCAAGGTCGACGGCGACCCGTTCGGTGTCGACTGGACGCCGTGGTTGAACGGCACGCTGGCCGACGCCGTCAAGACCGGTCTCGCGCGCTTCTCGCTCGACAGCCTGGCCAAGAAGATCAACACGCTACCGGAGACGCTGACGCTGCATCCGCGCGTCGCCAAGATCTACGAAGACCGCCGCAAGATGATGACCGGCGAGCTGGCAATGGATTGGGGTTTCGCGGAAAACCTCGCCTACGCCACTTTGCTCACCGAAGGTTATCGCCTGCGCCTGGTCGGCCAGGATTCCGGTCGCGGCACCTTCTTCCATCGTCATGCCGTGTTGCACGACCAGGTCACCGACGGCACCTACATGCCGCTCGCCGAACTCGCACCGCAGCCCGAGCACGCGGTGATCATCGACTCGCTGCTTTCCGAAGAAGCAGTGATGGCGTTCGAGTACGGCTATTCCACCGCCGAGCCGATGACGCTCAACATCTGGGAAGGCCAGTTCGGCGACTTCGCCAACGGCGCGCAGGTGGTGATCGATCAGTTCATCACCTCCGGCGAATCGAAATGGGAGCGCCTCTGCGGCCTGGTGCTGTTCCTGCCGCACGGCTATGAAGGCCAGGGCCCGGAGCACAGTTCCGCGCGCCTCGAGCGCTTCCTGCAGTTGTGCGCGCTCAACAACATCCAGGTCTGCACACCGACCACGCCCGCGCAGATGTTCCATATGCTGCGCCGGCAGATGTTGCGTGCCACGCGCAAGCCGCTGGTGGTGATGACGCCGAAATCGATGCTGCGCAACAAGGTGTCGGTGTCGACGATGGACGAGCTCGCCAATGGCAGCTTCCAGAATTTGATCCCGGACAGCCATTGCAAGGACGCGACGAAAGCCAAGCGCGTCGTGGTCTGCGGCGGCAAGGTTTATTACGACCTCGCCGAGGCCGCCGATGCCAAGGGTCTTACCGACGTGGCGATCGTGCGCATCGAACAGCTGTATCCATTCCCGCGCGCCGAACTTGAAGCCGAGCTCAAGCGTTTCGGCAACGCCAAGGAAGTGATCTGGTGCCAGGAAGAGCCGCAGAACCAGGGCGCGTGGTATCAGGTCCAGCATCACCTGCGCTTCTGCCTGCAAGCCGGTCAGAACCTGCATTACGTCGGTCGCAGCCGTTCCGCCGCGCCGGCCTGCGGACATCTCAACACGCACAACGCCGAACAGGCGAAGCTGCTCGCCGATGCGCTGGTCAATCCGGCCAACGGCGAACACGTCAGCGAATAACCGAAACCTCACCCAGGGCCCTGTCCATGAGCATCGAAGTCAAAGTACCGGTTCTGCCGGAATCCGTTTCCGACGCCACCATCGCCACCTGGCACAAGAAGGCCGGCGACAGCGTCCGCCGCGACGAGAACCTGCTCGATCTGGAAACCGACAAGGTCGTGCTGGAAGTGCCCTCGCCAGTCGACGGCGTGCTCAAGGAAATCAAGTTCAAGGAAGGCGACACCGTCACCAGTTCGCAGGTGATCGCGGTGATCGAGGAAGGCGCGGTTGCTGCGGCGCCGGCTGCTGCGCCTGTTGCAACGGCTCCGGCCGCGGCTTCGGCGACACCAGTCGCGGCTAAAGCCGCTCCTGCGCCTGCGAAGATCGATTCGGCGCTGCCGCCGGGCGCGGCCAATTTCGCTGCGCGCAACGACGTCAATCCGGCCGATGTCGCCGGCACCGGTCGTCGCGGCGCGGTGACCAAGGAAGACCTCGTCAACTTCGTCAACAGCGGCGGCGCCAATGTCGCCAGCGGCGCCCGCCCGGAATCGCGCGTGCCGATGACGCGCATCCGCCAGCGCATCGCCGAACGCATGATGCAGTCGAAGAATTCCATCGCGATGCTCACGTCCTTCAACGAGGTCAACCTCGGCAAGGTCATGGCGATGCGCAAGGATCTCGGCGAGCCGTTCGAGAAGACCCACGGCATCAAGCTCGGCTTCATGAGCTTCTTCGCCAAGGCCGCCGCCAACGCGCTGGCCAAGTATCCGGTGGTGAACGCCTCGGTTGATGGCACCGACGTGATCTATCACGGCTACTCGGACATCTCGATCGCCGTCGCCACCGAAAAAGGCCTGGTCACGCCGGTGCTGCGCGGGGTCGAAAACCAGAGCTTCGCCGACATCGAGCTGGCGATCGCCAATTACGCGAAAGCGGCGCGCGAAGGTGGCCTCAAGCTTGAAGACCTGCAGGGCGGCACCTTCACGATCACCAACGGCGGCACCTTCGGCTCGCTGATGTCGACGCCGATCGTCAATCCGCCGCAGTCGGCGATCCTGGGCATGCACGCCATCAAGGAGCGTCCGATCGCCGAGAACGGCCAGGTTGTGATCGCGCCGATGATGTACATCGCGCTGTCCTACGATCACCGCATCATCGATGGCAAGGACGCGGTGCTGTTCCTGGTCGACATCAAGAACCAGCTGGAAAATCCGCACCGGATGCTGTTGGGCCTGTAATGCCGGGAGATGGGAGAAGGGAGTCGGGAGAAAGACCCCAGCTCTTGCGTCTCCCGTCTCTCCTCTCCCGTCTCCAGAGGAAGTTTCATGAGCGAACAATTCGACGTAGTTGTGATCGGCGGCGGCCCCGGCGGTTACGTGGCCGCGATTCGCGCCGCGCAGCTGGGCCTGAAAACGGCCTGCGTGGACGCCTTCATCGGCAAGGACGGCAAGCCCGCGCTCGGCGGCACCTGCCTCAATATCGGCTGCATTCCGTCGAAGGCGCTGCTCGATTCCTCGCGCCAGTTCCACAACCTCACGCACAGCTTCAAGGACCACGGCATCAGCGCCGACAATGCGAAGATCGACGTCACCGCGATGATCGCGCGCAAGGACAAGATCGTTAAGCAATTCACCGGCGGCATCAACGTGTTGTTCAAGGGCATCAAAGGCAATGCGGTCACGCCGATCGCTGGCTTCGCCACGCTCAAGCCGGGCAAGGTGATCAGCATCAAGGGCCACGATGGCAACGTCGCCGAGATCACCGCCAAGCACGTGATCCTCGCGGCTGGCTCGGCGCCGATCGAACTGCCGTTCGCGAAATACGACAACAAGCTGATCCTCGACAATGCCGGCGCGCTCGACATCGGCAGTACGCCGAAACGCCTTGGCGTGATCGGCTCGGGTGTGATCGGTCTCGAGCTCGGCAGCGTCTGGCGCCGTCTCGGTGCCGAGGTCACGATCCTCGAAGCCCTGCCTGAGTTCCTCGCCGCCGCCGACGCCGACATCGCCAAAGCCGCCGCACGCGAATTCAAGAAACAGGGCCTGGACATCAAGCTCGGCGCGAAAGACAGCAAAGCCGAGATCAAGGGCCAGGAAGTCCACGTCACCTACACCGATGCCGCCGGCGAGCAGACGATCGTCGTCGACAAGCTGCTGGTTTCGGTCGGCCGCAAAGCCGCCACCGCCGGCCTTCTCGCCGATGGCACCGGCGTAAAGCTCGATGAGCGCGGCCGCGTTGTCGTCGACGAACATTGCGCCACGGGTGCCGACGGCATCTGGGCGATCGGCGACTGCGTACGCGGCCCGATGCTCGCGCACAAGGCATCCGAGGAAGGCATCGCAGTTGCCGAGTTGATCGCCGGCCTGCCCGGCCACGTCAACCTCGACACCGTGCCGTGGGTGATCTACACCGAGCCGGAAATCGCCTGGGTCGGCAAGACCGAAAAAGAATGCAAGGACGCCGGCATTCCGTACAAGGTTGGCACCTTCCCGTTCGCCGCCGTCGGCCGCGCCGTCGCGATGAACGAAACCGCCGGCCTGGTGAAGGTGATCGCGCACGCAGAAACCGACCGCATCCTCGGCCTGCACATGTGCGGACCGAACGTCTCGGAAATGGTCCACGAAGGCGTCGTCGCGATGGAATTCAACGGCTCCGCCGAAGACCTCGCGCGCATCTGCCACGCGCATCCGACGCTGTCGGAAGCTGTGCACGAAGCGGCGCTCGCCGTGGACAAGCGGGCGATACACAAGGCGAATTGAGCGGCGAGGTTTTTCTCGATCACCTTTTCGAGCACCATCGATGCATTGCAGGAAAGCCGCCGAAAGGCGGCTTTCTTGTTTGTTCCTCGGCCCGCTTTTTTCCCGTCATCCCGGCGAAAGCCGGGACCAAAATTGATCTTTCGAGACAGGAAAAAACAAATGGGCCCCGGCTTTCGCCGGGATGACGGACTCTGGGCAACCATGCCCTACAGAACATCCGGCACACGCTGACTGACGGTCGGCCACAAATTACAGAAGCTCGCACGTCTCTACAGAATCAATCGAAATGCGCGAACGTATGCCCTGCGTCTATATACTTGCCAGCAGCGAACGCGGAACACTTTACGTTGGTGTCACCTCGGATTTACGCCTTCGCATTTGGCAGCACAAGACCGGAGCAGTCATCGGATTCACCGCAAAACATCGCGTTCACGAACTGGTTTGGCATGAGCAACACGAAACGATGGTCTCCGCCATCCATCGCGAGAAATGCATCAAAGAATGGAAACGCATCTGGAAGATCGAATTGATCGAAAAAATGAATCCGTCGTGGCGCGATCTATACCCAGATATCACATAGCCGGTTCCCGGCACCTGCCGGAATGATGGAGTCGCAATGACTGACCAAAACCCCTTCCGCGCCTTCCGTATCCACAGCGACGTTTCCGGCCACCGCGCCGGAATCGAGAGCATGACTGTCGATACGCTCAGCCCCGGCGAGATCGTCATCAAGACCGCCTACAGCAGTGTCAATTACAAGGACGCGCTCGCCGGTACCGGGCAAGGAAAAATCCTGCGGACGTTTCCGCTCAATGGCGGCATCGATGTCGCCGGCCATGTCGTTGCTTCCAGTGATCCGAAATTCCGCGAAGGCGATGCGGTGTTGTGCACCGGCTGCGGGTTGTCGGAAACCCGCGATGGCGGCTACAGCGAGATCGCGCGGTTGGAATCGAAATGGGCGATCGCGCTGCCGGATGGATTGAGCCTGCGCGAGAGCATGATCCTGGGCACCGCTGGCTTCACCGCCGCACTGGCCCTGTATCGCATGCAGCAGAACGGCCAGTCGCCGGAGCTCGGCCCGATCGCGGTCAATGGCGCGACCGGCGGCGTCGGAAGCCTTGCGACGGCGATCTTTGCCCGCGCCGGCTATCTGGTCCATGCGATCAGCGGCAAGGCCGAACACGGCGACTACCTGCGCGAACTCGGCGCCAGCGCGGTGCTCGGGCGCGACGCCGTCCTCACGAACAAACCCATGGATACCGCGCGCTTCGGCGGCGCCCTGGACAACGTCGGTGGCCCGATGCTGGGCGCTCTGCTCGCGCAGATCGCGCCTTACGGCAATGTCGCGAGCTGTGGCCTGGCCGGTAGCCCGACGCTGGAGGCCACCGTCATGCCTTTCATCATCCGCGGCGTTTCCCTGTTGGGTATCGCCTCTGCCGGCACGGCCCGGGACATCCGCGAGGCGGTCTGGTCGCATCTGGCATCGGACTGGAAACCAGCCGCGCTGGAACGCATCTGCACGCGCGAAGCGAGCCTGGAAGAGTTGCCCGAGGTCTTCCCGCCCATGCTGGCTGGAGCCTCCTTCGGTCGGACAATCGTCAAACTGTGATCTCATTCTTGCGTCATCCGGCTTTCACAGGCATACAATCACGCAATCTTTGTGGAGGGCCCCTATGGCACGCATCCTGATTGTTGACGATTCCCCGTCCCAGCTCATGGGCATGAAGCGCATCGTGGAGAAGCTCGGCCACGAGGCATTGAGTGCCGAAGATGGCGCGGCGGGCGTCGAAGCGGCCAAGGCGACGCTCCCCGACCTGATCCTGATGGACGTGGTCATGCCCAACCTCAACGGGTTCCAGGCAACCCGAGCGATCTCCAAGGAAGCCACCACCGCGCATATTCCGGTCGTGCTGGTGACCACCAAGGATCAGGAGACCGACAAGGTCTGGGGCATGCGCCAGGGCGCCAAGGCTTACATCACCAAGCCGTTCACCGAAACGCAGCTGGTGGACGTGATCAACAGCCTGCTGCCAGGCGGCTGATCAAGCCGGCAGGAAAGAAAAAGGCGGGGATTCCCCGCCTTTTTTGTTGCCTGTCGATTGTGTTTTTCAGGGCCGGAAGGCTTCCGCCATTTTCCTGTACAGCTCGCGCTGCGCAGCTGTTTCCGCCCGCGGTGCGCGGATCTCGATCTCGACGATCTGATCGCCCGCGGCAGGTTTCCCGGGCAGACCGCGTCCGCGCAGGCGCAACTTGCGGCCGGCATCGGAGTCCGGCGGGATCTTGAGCTCCACCGAGCCACCCAGCGTCGCGACGCTGACCGTCGTGCCCAACGCTGCTTCCCAGGGCGCGAGAACCAAGGTGTAGAGGATGTTGCGGCCGTCGACCTCGAAATCGGCATGCGGCCGGTAATCGATTTCCAGCAGCAGATCGGCGCGCTGCGAGCCCTGCACCTGCCCCTGTCCGGAAAGACGGATCACCTGTCCCGGGCGGATGCCAGCCGGCACCTTCACCTCCAGCGTGCGGCCATCGATGCCTATGCGTTGCGCACCGCCGGCGTATGCCACTTCCAGCGGTATCGCGACCTTGGCACGGGTATCCCCCGGCGGCTGCGGCCGCCCTCGCGGCCCGGCGCGACCGCCAAACAATGATTCGAAGAAATCGCTGAAGCCAGCACCGCCGAGTCCTTCATCGCTGCGAAATCCTCCGCTGCCAAACCCACCGAAGCCCTGGCCGAACTGATCGCCAAAATCCGGTGGCGGCCGGAAGTCTTCGCCGGGGCGATATCCGCGCGAGCGCAGTTGGTCATAGGCGGCGCGCTTGTCCTTGTCGCGCAAGACCTCATAAGCCTCGTTGACGGCTTTGAAGCGCTCCTCGGCGCCTTTTTCCTTGCTGACATCCGGGTGGAACTTGCGCGCCAGGCGGCGATACGCGGTCTTGATTTCCGCTTCGCCCGCCGACGCCTCCACACCGAGGACATCGTAGTAATCCTTGAATTCCATCTTGCCTCCAACAGAAGAGCCCGCGGAGCGAACTCCGCGGGCCCATTCTATCCGCCGCGTTGCCTGGACGCGGAGTTACTGCACCTGGATGCGCCGCGGCGTCGACTGCGGACGCTTGGGGATCACGACCTCGAGAACGCCATGCTTGTTGGTCGCCACGATGCTTTCCGGATCGGCGCTTTCCGGCAGCGCGAATTGCCGCAGGAACTCGCCATGTTCGCGTTCGCGGCGCGAAACGCGGTCGCCTTCGCCGTGCGCATCGGCGCTGCGCTCGCCCTTGATGCTGAGCACACCCTTGTCCATGCTGATGTCGATGTTCGCAGGGTCGACGCCGGGCAGATCGGCGAGAATCACGAAGCGTTCTGCCTCTTCGCGGACATCGACGCGCGGCTGCCAGCGATGTCCCGCAGTATTTGCCGGCGCGGATTCGTTGAACAGATGATCGAACACCTGCTTGAGCTCGGCCTGCAGCGGGTTGTGCGCATAACGGATGTGATGACGGGACAGACTCATTTCCTACTCCTCGGGCGGCGGATGATTACCGCCATGTCCGCTATCTGTATTCGCCGCGGGAAATTTCAAGGCCGGAAATTTCAAGACCCGGACCATCGACAGCACAACGGACTTTTCACGCGTCTCGTTTAGACTTGCGTTTCCCAATGGAGACCCCAATGAGCATCCAGATCGGCGACAAGATTCCGCAGGCCACCCTCAACTATCTCAAGGATGGGGTACAGGCCATCAACACCGACGAATTGTTCGCGGGCAAGAAAGTCGTGTTGTTCGCGGTACCGGGCGCGTTCACGCCTACCTGCTCGGCCAAACATCTGCCGGGTTACGTCGCCAAGAGCGAAGAATTCCAGAAACGCGGCATCGATGTCGCCTGCCTCTCGGTCAACGATGCCTTCGTGATGGGCGCTTGGGCAAAAAGCCAGGAAGTACCCGACAGTGTGCACATGCTCGCCGACGGCAACGGCGTGTTCACCAAGGCGCTAGGCCTCGAACTCGACGCCACCGCTTTCGGCATGGGCCTGCGTGCCAAGCGTTTCGCGCTGTATGCCGAGGACGGTGTGGTCAAGCAGTTGTTCGTGGAAGCACCCGGTGAATTCAAGGTGTCCGCGGCGGACTACGTGCTCGAGCATCTGGCCTGAGTCCACTCGCATAGAGGCATCGGCCGGGCCGGTCCAGACTGGTCGTCCAGGCGAAGAAACCGCGACTGGCTTCAGCTGGGATTGGGTTATTTCGCTTCCATCGCCGTCGGCATAGGCTAGCCTTGCGCTACCGGCGTCATGCCACTGTCAGGAGAGCCACCATGAAGAAACTCGCTGCCGTATTTTTCGCCGTCGTTTTTGCTCTTTGTGTTCCCGTCGCTGCGATGGCGTCCTGTGGCGATTGCGGACGCGTCCAGAAGATCGACACTGTTGTCGGACATCGCTCCACCACCGGCGGCATGATCACCGGCGCAGTGGTTGGCGGATTGCTCGGCAACCAGGTCGGCAAGGGCAGCGGCAAGACCGTCGCCACTGTCGCCGGCGCTGCCGGCGGTGCCTATGCCGGCAACAAGATCGCCAAGAACATGGAAAAGACCCAGTACCAGGTCACCGTCCGGATGGAAGACGGGCATTACGAGACCGTCGTGCAGAACAGCGTCAAGAATATCCACGTCGGCACCTCGGTGCGGATCCGCAACCACAAGGCTGTCAGGCTCTGATACCCGTCATTGAAGAAAGAAAAAAGCGCCCCGCCGGGGCGCTTTTTTTTCGCACGCTTTCAGCGCAGCACGCGGATATCGAGCTCAGCCCAGGCACCGGTTTGCGCCATCGCGGTGATGTGCTGATCACCCGGCAGCGCAAACGCGTGCGTGAAGCTGCCGCCGCCGCTGGTCTCGCCGACCCATTGCCCGTTCACCAGCCAATTCACGTGGGCATTCGTGCCGAGCGCGCGCAAGTGGATCTGCGGCGGCACCACGCTGTTGGGCGCACGCGCGATGGCACTGCCGTTGGCGGGGCCTTCGATGCGCAACACTTCCATCGCGGCGAGCGCATCGTCGCTGCAATCTGGCGACAAGGCCGGAACTTGCGCCGCCTGCCGCTGCGCCACCGGCAACCAGGGATAGGCGAGGCTCGGCCAGCGCGCGATCGCCAACGAATGATGTGCGTGAACCTGCGTGCATTGGCCGGACAGGCGCAGGCCGCTCTTGTCGTCGACATCGACGACCAGTTTTCCCGAACTCCACAGGCGCGCGTCACGTTCCGGCAGGGTTGGCGGCAGACTGCCAGCCAGCGCCAACGCCTTTCGTTTTTCACGACACAGTTCCGGATGC
>Ga0066823_10000053_pt1 | contig 12787 bp, 14 predicted proteins | sample SoimicmetaGmgHMB_FD_62219 | JGI IMG/M metagenome (GOLD analysis project Ga0066823, IMG submission 62219) | Soil and rhizosphere microbial communities from Laval, Canada - mgHMB | ecosystem: Environmental > Terrestrial > Soil > Agricultural land | place: Laval, Canada | collected 2014-09-23 | reverse complement strand
CGCTGGCAGGCGCGGACCATGCAGGTGGTTTCGTCCATCACGATCACCGCACCCGAGCCCAGGCCGGAGCCGGCTTTCTGGATCGAGTCGTAATCCATCGTGCAGGCCATCATCGTGTCGGCGGGCAACACCGGCATCGACGAGCCGCCCGGGATCACCGCCTTGAGTTTCTTGCCGTCGCGCACGCCGCCGGCGAGCGCGAGCAGATCGGCGAACGAAGTACCCAGACGGATTTCATAATTGCCCGGCTTGTTGACGTGGCCGGACACGGAAAAAATCTTCGGGCCGCCGTTGTTGGGCTTGCCCAGACCGAGAAACCACTCGGCGCCGTTGCGGATGATCGCCGGTACGGACGCATAGGTTTCGGTGTTGTTGATCGTGGTCGGGCGACCGAACAGGCCGTAGTTCGCGGGGAACGGTGGCTTGTAGCGCGGCTGGCCTTTCTTGCCTTCCAGCGATTCCATCATCGCGGTTTCTTCGCCGCAGATGTAGGCGCCGGCGCCAAGCGCGGTGTGGATGTCGACATCGATGCCGGAACCGAGCACGTTCTTGCCCAGCCAGCCATTCGCGTACGCATCCTTCAGGGCCTGCTCGAAGTGTTCGAAGGGCTCGTGGTGGAATTCGCCGCGCAGATAGTTGTAGGCGACGGTGCAACCGGTCGCATAGCAGGCGATCGCCATGCCTTCGATCACCGAATGCGGGTTGTAACGCAGGATGTCGCGATCCTTGCAGGTGCCCGGTTCGGATTCGTCGGAGTTGCACAGGATGTACTTCTGGCCGGGCGCGCTGCGCGGCATGAAGCTCCACTTCAAGCCGGTCGGGAAGCCTGCGCCGCCGCGGCCACGCAGGCCGGACTGCTTGACCATGTCGACGACCTGCTCGGGCGGGATCTTCTCGGCGAGGATCTTGCGCCAGGCGGAATAGCCGCCGGTCTTGAGATAGTTTTCATAGGACCAGGGCGTGTCGAAATGCAGGGTCGTGTAGACGACGCTGTGTTCCTGCGGGGCCGGGCCGACCGGGCCGTGGGTCTCAGAGTGAGCCATGGGCGGTTCCTTACTTCAGTCCGTCGAAGAGTTCGTCGAGCTTCGCCGGCGTCAGGCGCTCGTGATAGTGACCATTGATCACCATCATCGGCGCGCCGGCGCAGGCAGCCAGGCACTCTTCTTCAATTTTCAGGGTAATGCGGCCGTCGGCACTGGTGCCGCCGTGCTTGCAGCCAAGTTTCTTCTCGGCGTGGCGGACCAGGTCTTCGGCGCCGTTGAGCCAGCAGCTGATGTTGGTGCAGATGGCGACCTTGTTGCGGCCGACAGGCTGCAGGTCGAACATCGAGTAGAAAGTCGCGACTTCGTAAGCCCAGATCGGCGGCAGGCCGAGATACTTGGCGACGGCGGCGATGATTTCATCGGTCAGCCAGCCACCGTTCTGTTCCTGCGCGGCCATCAAGCCCTGGATCACGGCCGAGCGTTTGCGATCGGGCGGAAACTTCGCGACCCAATGATCGATGTGTTCGCGGGTAACAGCCGTCAGCGCGACCATCGGGTCGACGTGCTGGCAGGCTTCGAAATTGCCGGTGGCTTTCATGCGGTCAGTTCTTTTCCGATTGCTTTGTTCGACTGCTGGAAGCGACTGCCTGCAGCAGTGGCGAACACGCGGGGCGCACGCGCGTACGTTTCGAGTCGCTGCCCGATATCAGCTTGGTCGAAACGCACGCGCGTGCGCTCCGCTTCGGCGATTTGATTCATTTTGACGCTTCGGCTCACCGATCCACCTCGCCGAACACGATGTCGTAAGTACCGATCATCGCGACCACGTCGGGCAGCATGTGGCCGCGCACGATCGTGTCCATCGAGGAAAGATGCGCGAAGCCCGGCGCCCGCAATTTCAGGCGGAACGGCTTGTTGGCGCCGTCCGACAGCAGGTACACGCCGAACTCGCCCTTGGGGGCTTCGACTGCCGAATACACTTCGCCCGCCGGCACCGAATAACCTTCGGTGAACAGCTTGAAGTGGTGGATCAGCGCTTCCATGTCGTCTTTCATCTCAGCACGCGACGGCGGCGAGACCTTGAAGTTTTTCGCCATCACCAGACCGGGATTGCGCCGCAACCATTCGATGCACTGCTTGATGATGCGATTGGACTGGCGCATTTCCTCGACGCGGACCAGGTAACGGTCGTAGCAGTCGCCTTGCACGCCGACCGGAATATCGAAATCGACCTTGTCGTAGGCGGCGTAAGGCTGCTTCTTGCGCAGGTCCCAGGCGATGCCGGAACCGCGCAGCATCGGGCCGCTCATGCCCCAGGCCATCGCCATCTCCGGCGGCACGACGCCGATGCCGACGGTGCGCTGTTTCCAGATGCGGTTGTCGGTGAGCAGGGTTTCGTACTCATCGACACGACGCGGGAAATCGTTGGTAAACGCTTCGAGAAAATCGAGCAGCGAACCTTCGCGCGATTCGTTCAGGCTCTTGAGCTGGGCGCCCTTGCGCCACGGCGATTCCTTGTACTGCGGCATCTTGTCCGGCAGATCGCGGTAGACGCCGCCGGGCCGGTAGTAGGTCGCATGCAGACGCGCGCCGGACACCGCTTCGTACACGTCCATCAATTCTTCGCGTTCGCGGAACGCGTACAGGAACACCGCCATCGCGCCGAGATCGAGACCGTTGGAGCCGATCCACATCAGGTGATTGAGGATGCGGGTGATCTCGTCGAACATCGTGCGGATGTATTGCGCGCGTTCGGGCACTTCCAGGCCCATCAGCGTTTCGATCGCACGAACGTAGGCGTGCTCGTTGCACATCATCGACACGTAATCGAGGCGATCCATGTAGCCGATCGACTGGTTGAACGGCTTGGATTCGGCAAGTTTCTCGGTGCCGCGATGCAGCAGGCCGATATGCGGGTCGGCGCGTTGCACGACTTCGCCATCCATTTCCAGCACCAGGCGCAACACGCCGTGCGCGGCCGGATGCTGCGGGCCGAAGTTCAGGGTGTAGTTGCGGATTTCCTGCACGCTCACTTTTTCACCTGTGCCTGTTCGGCCTGTGCGGCCTGCCAGCGCGAGTCCTCGCGCACGACGCGCGGCACGCCTACGCGCGGATCGATGCTGACCGGTTCGTAGACCACGCGTTTTTTCTCGGCGTCGTAACGCACTTCGACGTTGCCGATCAGCGGGAAGTCCTTGCGGAACGGATGACCGACGAAACCGTAATCGGTGAGGATGCGGCGCAGGTCCGGATGACCTTCGAAGACGATGCCCATCACGTCGAACGCTTCGCGCTCGAACCAATTTGCCACTGGATACACAGCCGTCAGCGATGGCACGACCGGCAAGCTGTTGTCCAACGCAAAACAACGAAGTCGAAGCCGGCGGTTGTGCGTGATCGACAACAGATGCACGACGGCCGCGAAACGCCGCTCCGGGCCCTTGCCGCGCGGACGATCTTCCCAGGTGAAGCGGCCTGCGCCCTGCCCTTCGACGCCGCGGGAAAAACCTTCCGACGACACATCCGCCGTATCCCACTCATCCTCGCCATAGCTGAGGTAGTCGACACCGCACAGGTCGATCAGGCATTCGAAGCGAAAATCGGCGTCGTCACGCAACGCCAGCGCGACATCGCGAAAGGCCGCAGCCGGCACTTCCAGCGTGGTTTCACCGCGGGCTTCGACGACGGACAAGGCCTGTTCGCCGAAGCGGGCCTTGATGCGGTCGGAGAGGGTCAGGGTCGGTTCGGGCATGGCGTCGACGGTGCCTTCTTAGCGGGCGATGGTGTTGGTGCGACGGATTTTCTTCATCAGCTGCAAGATGCCGTAGACCAGCGCTTCGGCGGTCGGCGGGCAACCCGGCACGTAGATGTCGACCGGCACGATGCGATCGCAGCCGCGCACCACCGAATACGAGTAGTGGTAGTAACCGCCGCCATTGGCGCAGCTGCCCATCGAGATCACCCATTTCGGGTCGGGCATCTGGTCGTAGACCTTGCGCAGGGCCGGGGCCATCTTGTTGACCAGCGTGCCGGCGACGATCATCACGTCGGACTGGCGCGGCGACGGGCGGAACACCACGCCGTAGCGATCCAGGTCCAGGCGCGAGGCGCCGGCGTGCATCATTTCCACCGCGCAGCAGGCGAGACCGAAAGTCATCGGCCACATCGAGCCGGTGCGCGCCCAGTTGATCAGCGTGTCGACGCTGGTGGTAGCGAAGCCGCGTTCGATCAGGGGGTTGTCGGAACCGGGACGCAGGATGTCGTCGACCGTCTGGATCGGCAACGGGTTGTGCATCACGTTCGAGACGGTTTGGATCACTCCCATTCGAGCGCTCCCTTTTTCCAGACGTAGATAAAGCCCAGCACCAGCAGGCCAAGGAAGATGCCCATCTCGTACAGGCCGGTCACGCCCAGCGAGCGGAAGATCACCGCCCAGGGAAAGACGAAGGCGATTTCGAGATCGAAGGCGATGAACAAAATGGCGATGAGGTAGTAGCGCACGTCGAACTGCATGCGCGCGTCTTCGAAGGCCTCGAAGCCGCATTCGTAGGGGGAGAGTTTTTCGCTTTCCGGACGCTGCGGGCCGAGCAGATTGCCCAGGACCAGCAACGCCACGCCGACCACGGTGGAGACCGCGAGGAACAACAGGATCGGCAGATATTCGCCCAGCATGCGCGACTCCTTTGCCAGCGCCATTGGGCGCGTTACTGCCGTCGCGCCGCCAGGCGGGCAAGGGCCGATTGATAGGTTGGTCGAAAGCGGCCCGAAGACCCGCCCAAGACATTGATTTGTCTAGGCCAACGGACCAGCGGCTCGGAAATCCATCCCCAAACACCCCTCACCTGCGCCCGTCGGGCGGTCGGCAGATATGAGGGCGGCGCAACCTAGTCCGGTAGTTTACGGGCAGGCGGCGGGATCGCGCTAGAGAAAACCCGGGTCAGAGTACATTTTCCGGGGTCACGGGCCATCCAGTCCGCCACGCGGCCAAAGCCTGACCACAAGCGTGCGCTGCGACCACCTCGAGCTCAGCGACTGGATCGAGGCACCGCAAGTCTTTTCCACGATTCGTCCGGAAGCCTGCAAACCAACTCCCCATCACCGAAACAGCCAAAGTACCAACACTGTTCGTTTTCGCTTTGCTTGGATTCCATTTCCCATGCATCGTCCTCGACGGACAAGTCCGGGGAGAAAACCAGCTGTGTGCTGCCTATCTGACAATTCAACTGATTGTTCTCGGCAATATTGATCCCGACAACACTTTCCCCGATCAGGTCATACAACCCCAGGATGGCTGCCCTTCTTTCCTCCACAAATGAATCAAGTGGTTCAGACACGATAAGCTCGCCGTGGGATGTCTTGACCAGCAAAACACACGTCGCTGTCAGCCAGACCTCGCCTGGAATTTCTGGCACTACCGGAATGCGAAGGAATCGGATTTCCAGCATAGAGCTACATACCCGGAACGAATCCAGCATTGCCCCAAGCAGCATCCGGTCCAGGATTTCTTGCGATTCCACGGCAGAGCATTTTTTTATCATCGCCAATCATCCGTCTCTGGCTTGAAGAAAAGGCGCCGGAAATAGCAAAAGGCCTTGCTCCACCGGAACTGCCTCTATCCCTTTCCAACAAACAAAAAACCCGCCATCAGGCGGGTTTTAGGGTTCCAGGCTGACTCGATGGCCTGAACTCATCATTGGTGCCCAAAGGGGGACTCGAACCCCCACGACCTAAGTCGCTACCACCTCAAGGTAGTGCGTCTACCAATTCCGCCATCTGGGCTTTGTATCGTCCCGATCCGTCACCGGAGCGGGAGTGAATTGTACCAGCGGATCAACCGCCCTTGCTGTTCCCGGCCGGTGCCGGAGCAGCTTCGCCTGCCTTGGCCGGCGCCGGAGCAGCGGTCGGTGCGGGCGCGATGATCGGCGTGGTCGGTGCAGAAACCGGCAGGGCCGTCGAGGCTGCAGGCAACGGCGCCGGTGCAGGCGTCGCCTTGCCGGCGGGAGCCGCGGCGGGCAGATCGGACATCACGCCGAGATCGGCCTTCTTGGGCACGTTCTTGGCGACTTGGCCGGACTGCCAGGCCATGAACAGGCTGATCCCGAAGAACGCCGCTGCCAGCCATTTGGTGGCGCTGGACAGGAAGTTCGCCGAGCCGCGCGCACCGAAGACGGTGGCCGAGGCGCCGGAACCGAAGCCGGAACCGGCCTGGGCGCCCGCACCGCGCTGGAGCAGGATGAGCACGATCATGGCGATCGCGATCAGCACGAAAACTACATTGAGCAAGGTCTGGATCATGGTTCGTTTTCAGCGTGCCGCCGCGTTGGCGATGGCAAGAAAATCCTGGGCGACAAGTGATGCCCCCCCGATCAGGCCGCCATCCACATCCGGCTGCGAAAACAGCTCGGCCGCGTTGGCGGGTTTTACGCTTCCGCCATAAATGATCGGGAGCGAGCCGGCGATTCTAGCATCCTGCGCGCGGAATTCGCCACGGATGAAGGCATGCACTTCCTGGGCCTGAGCCGGGGACGCGGTCCGGCCGGTGCCAATCGCCCAGACCGGCTCGTAGGCGAGCACGGCGTTTTCGAAGGCGCTGACGCCCGCGCGCTCGAATACCGCCGCGAGCTGGCGCTGGATCGCCCATTCGGTCTGGCCGGCCTCGCGCTGGTGCAAGGTCTCGCCGACGCAGAGCATCGGCACCAGTCCGGCCTTTTGCGCGGCGACGAATTTCTCGGCGACGAGCTCGTCGCTTTCCTCGTGGTATTCGCGGCGCTCGGAATGCCCGACCAGCGCATAACGGCAGCCGATGTCCTTGAGCATCGCGCCGGCAACCTCACCGGTGAACGCGCCCTGCACGTTGACGCCGATATCCTGCGCACCGAACTTCAGACCGGCCTTGTCGTATTGCCAGATCAGTTCAGCGAGATACGGCAGTGGCGGCAGGATCGCGAGTTCGACATCGGCCGGACGGGTGGCGCCGACGACAGCATCGAGGAGTGCTTTCGCGAAAACGCGATCGCCATGCAATTTCCAGTTACCGGCAACAATCCTGGGGCGCATTTCGAACTCCTTTTCAGCTAAGCGGCAAAGCGAGGCGGCAAGGATAACGCCTGCGTCGATGTTTTTATCCACCTCACCCTCTGCCGGCCGAATGGGCGAGCGCCGCCCCGGGCCGAACGCCGCGTGAGGATGGAGGCGATTCCGGGCACAATCGGCGCTCACCCGAGGAGCGTACATGTCATCGCCGGAACAACGCGCTTATGTCCTGATCACCGGCGCTTCCAGCGGCATCGGCGAAGCCATCGCCCGCGAATATTCGCGTCGTGGCAAGGCGCTGATCCTGGTCGCACGCCGGACCGGACGATTGGAAGCACTGGCAACCGAACTCGGCGTAAACGCGCCCTGCACCGTCATCACCTGCGATCTCGCGCAACCCGATGCGCCGCAGCGGTTGTTCGAGCAGACACAGGCGCGTGGTCTATTCGTCGACACGTTGGTCAACAATGCCGGCTACGGCGTGCCCGGGCGCTATCTTTCGCGCGACTGGAAAACCCATGGTGATTTCCTGCAGGTGATGATCGTCGCGATCGGCGAACTCACCCACCTCTATCTGCCGGCGATGGAAGCCGCTGGTCGCGGCCGCATTCTCAATATCGCTTCGCTGGCTGGCCTCGTGCCGGCCTCGGCCGGACACACGATGTATGGCGCGACCAAGGCCTGGCTGATCCGCTTCAGCGAATGCCTGGCGCTGGAATGCGCGCCGCGCGGCATCCACGTCACTGCCTTGTGCCCAGGTTTCACCTACTCGGAATTCCACGACGTCAATGGCATGCGCGCGAAGATTTCGCAGCTGCCGAAATTTCTCTGGCTGAGCAGCGAGCAGGTCGCGAAGATCGGCGTCGATGCCGTCGAGGCGGGCAAGACACGCGTGGTGACGGGGTTCGCCAACAAGGTCGTGGCTTTCATATGCAAGTACTTGCCTGACGCTCTCGCGCGAGCCCTGGTCGCGAGCAAGAGCAAGGATTTCCGGGACGACGAATGAGCATGCCGCCCGCAGCACCCCGCCTCGCCATCCTGCCGTATCGCAAGCCCACCGAAGGCCGCGACTACTGGGTTCTGGACAACGCCCTGGCCAACGCCGAGGCCGTGCGTGCGCGTTGCCTGGCCAAGACCGACTGGATCGAAGGCTATCCGCACAAGCCGGAAAGCTGGCCGGGCCTGCGCGCAATCCCGGCGCTGGAGCCCGATGAACTCGCCAGCATCGAGGCCTGGGTACGCAAGGTCACCGAAACGAAAAAGCTCTGGGCCGAGGCCGTGCCGGACGGCGCGCATTCCAATCACAACTGCGTGCAGGTGGTCGGCGAAGGGGAATGCCAGTCGCGACCGCATACCGATTCGCGCAAGATCTGCCGCTACGCCGCCGTGCTGTATCTCAACCCCGCCGTACCCGACGACTGCGGAACGAGTTTCTACCGGCAACGCCTGCCGAACGGGCAACTCGGCGGCAACATGGTATCGCCGCCGCACAACAACCTGGTCGAGGCGCTGGGCGCGCGCTTCGTGCCGCCCAACTCCTTCGTCGAAGACCTGCGTATCGATCACCGTTTCAACCGCCTGCTGGTCTATCGCGCCAACCTGATCCACAGCGCGACGGCGTACTGGGGTCATGAGCTCGCCGAGAAACGCATGGCGGCGGTGTTTTTCTGGATGGCGTGACCTTGCCCGGCGAATCGCTGCCGCGTCTGCATTGTTTCGCGCCCGTCGCAGCCGCCGACGCGCGCATCCTCATCCTCGGCAGCATGCCGGGCAAGGCCTCGCTGGATGCCGTCGAGTACTACGCGCATCCGCGGAATATTTTCTGGCGGATCCTCGGCGAACTCACCGGCGCTGGCCGCGAACTCGCTTACGAACATCGGCTGCAGAAGTTGCAGACCGCCGGCATCGCGCTCTGGGACGTGCTCGAATCCTGCGAACGCCGCGGCAGCCTCGACGCCGACATCCACGGCGACTCGATGCGGGCGAATGATTTCGCCAATTTTTTCCGCGCGCACCCACAGTTGCAGCGCGTGCTGTTCAACGGCGCGACGGCAGCGACGACATTCGACCGACTGGTGCGGCCAGGGCTGTCGACGACGACGTTGCAGTTCCAGCGTCTGCCATCCACCAGTCCAGCGAACGCGGCGATCAGCTACGAGCGCAAACTGGAGGCCTGGCGGCAGGCACTCGCCGGCGGCGAGCGCACCTGAATCCGTCATGCGAGTTTCGGCGACGGCACGATCGCCGCAGCGAAAACACCACCGCTAAAGTCAGACCAGCTTGATCTCGCGCAGACGCTCCATCAGGTACTCATGCGAGGTGATCGGCGTCGGATAGCGATCCGGATTTGCCGCACTGATGCAGCCCGGCAGGGTTTCGATCAGGTAGTCGGGATTCGGATGCAGGAAAAACGGCGTCGAATAGCGCGGCTTGCGCGCAGCCTCGCCCGGCGGATTGACCACGCGGTGGGTGGTCGAGGGATACACGTGATTGCTCAGACGCTGCAGCATGTCGCCGATGTTGACGACGATGGTGTCGGCTTCGGAGGTGAACGGCACCCAGTCGCCTTTCTGCGACTTCACTTCCAGCCCGGCTGCGCTCGCGCCGACCAGCAGGGTGATGAAATTGATGTCTTCGTGCGCACCGGCGCGCACGTTCGGGATGTTGTCGGCGGTGATCGGCGGGTAGTGGATCGGCCGCAGGATGGAATTGCCGAAGTTGGTCTTGTCGAGGAAAAAATCGCCGGGCAGATCGATATGCAACGCCAGCGCCGACAGCACGCGCGAGCCGAGCGCATCGAGCGCTTCGTAGAGTTCGTAGGCGTAACGCTTGAATTGCGGCACCTCTTCCGGCCACAGGTTCGGCGACATCACATCGGCGTACTTCGAGCCGGCCGGCAGCTCGCGACCGACGTGGTAGAACTCCTTGAGGTCGGCGTATTTGGAATCCTTCGCTGTCTCGATGCCGAACGGCGTGTAGCCGCGCGCGCCGCCACTGCCAGGCACATGGTATTTGCGCTTGGTTTCTTCCGGCAGCGCGAAGAAGGCCTTGAACGCCTCGTAGGCGCCATCGATCAATGCCGGCGCGATGCCGTGGCCACTGATGCCGCAGAAGCCCCATTCGCGATACGCGGCGCCGAGCTCGGCAACGAAGGCGGTGCGATCGGTTTCGAAACGGCGGATATCGAGGGAAGGAATCTGGCTCATGGTCGGGCTCATGGTTCGGTGTGAAATGGATTCAGACGGCAGCGCGGACGACATCGGACAAACGATCAAGCACCTGTTGCATCAGTTCGCCATCGGCGGCTTCGACGGTCACGCGCACCACCGGCTCGGTACCGGAAGGACGCAGCACCAGTCGGCCCTTGCCAGACAACGCCGACTCCGCTTCGGCGCGCGCGGCCTGCACGGCAGGCGCGTCCAACGGTTTGGCGCCGGCAGCAATGCGCACGTTGACGGTTTTCTGCGGCAGCGGTCGATAGTCCGCGAGTGCGTCCTTGAGCGACAGACCGCGCCGCTGCAGAACTTCCAGCACCTGCAGGGCGGCGACAATGGCGTCGCCGGTGCTGGCACTGTCGAGACAAAGCAGATGCCCGGAGGCTTCGCCGCCGAGCGTGCCCTGCCCTTCGACCAACGCCTGGTGGACGAAACGATCGCCGACGCGGGCGCGCACGAAAGCGATGCCGCGCTCGCCCAGGGCTTTTTCCATCGCGTAATTGGTCATCAGCGTGCCGACCACCGGGCCGCGCAAGCGGCCGCTGGCCTGCCAGTCGGTAGCGAGCAGATAGATCAGCGCGTCGCCGTCGAGCAGGCGGCCGTCGCTGTCTATCATCAACACGCGGTCGCCATCGCCATCGAAACAGATGCCGAGATCGGCACCGCTGGCGCGGACATGCGCGATCAACGCTTCCGGATGCATCGAGCCGACATCGCGATTGATGTTCAGGCCATCGGGCTGCACGCCGATCGCGGTGACGGTCGCACCGAGTTCGGAAAAAACCTTCGGTGCGACCTGATAGGTTGCGCCATGCGCGCAATCGAGCGCGATCTTCACGCCGCGCAGGGAAAATTCTTCCGGAACGCTGGCTTTGCAGAACTCGCCGTAGCGGGTGAGCGCGTCGGCAATGCGTGCGGCCTTGCCGAGATGCTCGGAGGCGACGGTGGCGAAAGGCTGGTCGAGTTCGGCCTCGATGGCCAGCTCGACGGCATCGGCGAGTTTCTCGCCCTGCGCCGAGAAAAACTTGATGCCGTTGTCTTCGTGCGGATTGTGCGAGGCGGAAATCACGATGCCGGCATCGGCGCGCAGCGAGCGCGTCAGATACGCCACCGCCGGCGTCGGCATCGGCCCGAGCAGGCGCACATCAGCGCCGGCCGCGACCAGCCCGGCCTCAAGTGCGGCCTCGAACATGTAACCGGAAATGCGCGTGTCCTTGCCGATCACGACGGTGGCATGCGCCTTGTCGCCGGCAAGTACGCGACCGGCGGCGCGACCCAGGCGCAGCATGAAATCGGCGGAAATCGCACCCTCGCCAACCCGGCCGCGGATACCGTCGGTACCGAAATACTTGCGCCCGGCCATGCCCTCAGGCCTCGGCGATGACCGGAGCCGGCTGCTTCATCATCAAGGCCAGTAGCGCGGCGATGCGATCGCGCATTTCCCGGCGGTCGATGATGATGTCGACGGTGCCGTGATCGCGCAGGAATTCCGAGCGCTGGAAACCTTCCGGCAATTTTTCCCGCACGGTCTGCTCGATCACGCGCGGGCCGGCAAAGCCGATCAGCGCCTGCGGCTCGGCGATGTTGAGATCGCCCAGCATGGCCAGCGAGGCGGTGACGCCGCCGGTGGTCGGATGCGTGAGCACGGAAATGTAAGGCAGTCCGGCCTGGCGCAGGCGGCCGATCGCCGCCGAGGTCTTGGCCATCTGCATCAGCGAGAACAGGCTTTCCTGCATACGCGCACCGCCGGAAGCGGAGAAGCAGACGAACGGGCTGCCGATTTCCAGCGCACGCTCGGCTGCGAGCGCGAAACGTTCGCCGACCACCGAGCCCATCGAGCCGCCCATGAAACGAAATTCGAAAGCGCTGGCGCAGATGTCGCGGCCATACAGCTTTCCCTGCACCGACACCAGCGCGTCGCGCTCGCCGACGTTTTTCTGCGTCGCCTTGATGCGATCGGAATATTTCTTCTGGTCCTTGAAATGCAGAGCGTCGGTCGGGCCGAGTTCGGCGCCGATCTCCAGGACTTCACCTTCATCGAGGAAGGACGCGAGACGCTCGCGCGCGGCGATCGCCATGTGATTGCCGCATTTGGGGCAGACACGGATGTTCTTTTCCAGCTCGGGGCCGTAAAGCGCGGCGCCACAGCGTTCGCATTTTTCCCACAGGCCTTCGGGCACGCCGCGTTTGCCGCCGCCCTGGGTGCGGATGCGCGCAGGCATCAGTTTGGTCAACCAGCTCATCGAGCCACTCGCAGTATCCAATTGGGGGGAGTTTAGCCCGATCGCGCCGGGAGGTTCACGCCAGGGCGTCCAGTGCCTGCCGCAGGGGCGTCAGGAAGGCGCGGGCGGATTCGGCCGCATCCGCAGGCGACTGCGCCGCCGCCAGGCTTTCGACCAGCGCGCTGCCGACGACGATGCCGTCGGCGATCGGCGCCATCAGCGCTGCCGAGGCCGCATCCTTGATGCCGAAACCGATCAGCACCGGCACCTTGGCGATCGCACGCAATGCCCCCGCGCGCGTCGCGACATCGGCGACATCGATGCCGCTGGCACC
>Ga0066823_10000048_pt1 | contig 13645 bp, 11 predicted proteins | sample SoimicmetaGmgHMB_FD_62219 | JGI IMG/M metagenome (GOLD analysis project Ga0066823, IMG submission 62219) | Soil and rhizosphere microbial communities from Laval, Canada - mgHMB | ecosystem: Environmental > Terrestrial > Soil > Agricultural land | place: Laval, Canada | collected 2014-09-23 | reverse complement strand
GTTGCCGGCGGCACTGGGCTCGCAGCAGGCGGTTGCGTGTTCGGCGCGCCGGCATTCCATCCGGGCGGCGGCGGTGGTGGTGGCGGTGGTGGACGATCGTTGCCGAAAGGTGCGTGGTTCGGCGGGGGCGGTGGCGGCGGTCGATCGGGCTGTTGCGCGAAAGCCGCCGCGCTCACGCCGACGAAAAACAAAAGCAGCAAAAGGCGGTTCGTCGCGGGTGCGAGTAGGCGTGGCAGCGGACGTGGCTCGATCATGGGGCCTGGTTCTGGGGGTGGAACAAGCGGCATCTGCCGCCCGGGTCTGACGGGATTCTAGCGTCTTTAGGCTTGCGCGAGCCCGCGCCAGTCGCCGGCGCGCAGCGCCTCGACCTGCGCCTGCAGGTCGCGCTTGGCACTGACCGCAGCGATCACCGCGTCGGCCAGCTGCGGCTGCCCGAGCAAGATTGCGCCGACCGCGCGACCCTCGCGCAGGACCAGTCGGCGATAACTGCCCGGGCCCGAGACTTTCATGATGAAGTCGGTCGGTTTTCCGCGGAAATCGCCGATCGAGGTCATGTCGAAACCCACGACCTTGAGTACGGTTGGCAGGGGCGTTGGCTGGAAGCTGGCCTCGCCGCCGAGCGCATTGATCGCCGCGACCCGACCCTGCTCCACGGCCTGCGTCCACAGGCCGGCGATCTCGCCGGGGCGCTCGCGGAATTCGGCGATATCGCCGGCGGCAAAAACGTTCGGCAGGCTGGTGCGCATGCCTTCGTCGACCATCAGTCCGCGTCCGGATTCGGCGCCGGCGTCGCGGCCCAGGTGCAGGTTGGGCACGATGCCGGCGGCGACCAGCAACAGGTCGGCGGACATTTTTCGACCGTCGCTGAGCAGCAGTTGCTCGACCTTGCCCTTGCCTTCGACGGCAACGAGTTCGGCGCGATGCGCGACCTGCAGGCCCAGACCTTCGAGATAGGCACGCAGCAATTCCGCGCCGGCGGTATCGAGCTGGCGCGACAGCAGATGCCCGGAGCGTTCGAGTACGCGCACGCGCAGCCCGAGCTGCGACAACGCGTACGCCGCTTCCAATCCGAGCAAGCCACCGCCGGCGACGACAGCTTGGCGGCAGTCGTGGCGTTGCACGTATTCGCGGATCGCCATCGCATCGTCGGCGGTACGCAGCACGAAGGCGCCGGGGCGTTCGAAGCCGCTGATCGCCGGCACATGCGCGGCGCTGCCGGCGGTAAGGATGAGACGGTCGTAGGCGATGGTTTCGCCGGTGGCGAGTTCAACCTTCTGCGCCGCGCAATCGATGCGGCGCACACGTGTGTTGAGCCAGGTGGTGATCTTGCGCTCTTCGTACCAGCGCTCCGGCATCAACAGCAGCCCGCTCATCGCAGCGCGGCCGTAAATGAGTTTCGAGATCGCCATGCGGTTGTACAGCGGATGTTTTTCCGCGCCGACCAGGTGCAGTTCGCCATCCGGCCAGTGTCGGCGCAGCACATCGGCGGCGGTGACGCCGGCGATGCCGTTGCCGACGATCACGATGCGGCGCAGGTCCGCCGGAACCGCGATCGGTTCGTCGTTGCCGGCGCTGCTGCCAGCGACGCGTGGATCGAGATGGATGCCGACTTCGCCCTGCACCTTGGCACAGCAGGCCATGCGCACACCGTCGCCGTAGCCCAGACGTTGCACGGTGTCGCGTTCGCGTGCGCTCATCGGCGACAACGCATCCGCGCCGGAAATCACCGCGACCGGATCTGCGCCGCAGGCACCCATGCGGCAACCGGCGTTGATCTCGCAGCCGCCTTGTTCGAGCAGGTCGAGCAACGACGTCCCCGATTGCGCGGGCAATTTTTTCGCGCCGGGTTCGACCAGTACCAGCGGATCGCCCTGGCGTCCGAGGCGATGGTCGGACAGTGCGCCGGCGTCGGCTTGGGTCGGGCCGGTGCTGGCATTGCTTTCAGCAAGGAAGGCTTGCTCCTTGCGGAAGGTGCGCAGCAGCCAGAACAACGAATACGCCGCGACCGCGATGCGCAGTGCGATCGCGAAGGCCGGATCGGGCAGGGGCACACCCAATGCGATCAGGCCGTGCGCGAGCACGGGCGCGGAAAAGAAATAGAAAATGTTGAGGCATGCGACGGCGAACAAGGCCGTGATGCGTTGCGCGCTGGTCTTGAGCACGATTTCCAGCAGCCAGTAGGCGCCGATGCCGATCAGGCAATACAGACCGAAATGCAGGTAGAGCGACCACAGCGGCACGCCCTGCCAAGGCAGCGTGTAATAGGCGACGATCAATCCCGGCAGGATGCCCGCGAGCAGGCGGCGGTCGTCGCCGTAGCCGGGATCGTCGTCGTGCAGATCGGCGAGCCAGGCGACCTGCGGATTGAAGTCGTAGCAGTTGCGCGTGCAGCCGACGCAAGGTTGGCAATGGCTGTTGCTGATCACCGCCAGCGGCGTTTGCCCGTACAGGCGTTGCACCGGCAGCAGCGGACAGAAGCTGCCGCACCAGCCGCTCTTGCCCTTGAAAAACAGGCCGCCGACCAGGGCAAGTCCGAGTGCTTCGCCGATCAGCAAGGCCAGCGCGTGCGCGTCGTGATCGAACAGCACATGCCGCATCGGGATCAACACGAACAGCATCGCCAGCCCGACCAGCGGCGCATAGCGACGTGGCAAAGCCGGCAGCGTGAATCCCGCACTGAGCCCGAACAGCCGCGGCAGCTGATTGCTCGCAGCCAGCGGGCACAGGTTGCGCCACAGTCCGGGCAGCAACCAGAACAGCAAAGGCAGCAGCGGTACGACGATCTGCCAGAACCATTGCAGCGCGAAGGCCGGCTTCAGCAGGCACACGCCGATGAAGCCCAGCGTGGCGAGCAGGCTGAGCGCACGCAGCACATGCCATACCCAGATCGGCAGCCAACGCCGACGCTCAAGATAATTCGGAAACTGCGTGGCGCGCGTGGTGGCCATGCCTCAGCGGGAGTTTTTCGCCAGCAGACGCGTGGTTTCGCGCAGACGCAGCGAAACGATCCTGCCCATGTCCATCAGCAGTTCGCGGGCCAGCGCTGGTTCGCGCGCGGAAAAAACCAGGAAGGCTTCGCGGCTCAGGCGGTAGACCTCGCCATTGCTGAGCGCGCGGATATGCGTCGAGCGTGGTTGTCGATCGAGGAATGCCTGTTCGCCGACCACCGAGCCGGCGCGGATCACCGCCAGTTGCCGCGTCGCGCCGTTGCGGCCGGTGGGCAGCAATACTTCGAGGTCGCCCTCGGCGAGGAAATACAGCGCGTCGTCACGGTCGCCTTCGTGCATCAGCCATTCGCCGGCGACGAACCGGCGCGCCGAGGTATGCGCCAGCAGGCGCTCCCAATCTTCCTTGCCGGCCTTGGGCAGCAGCGACATCGCCGGCTCCGCGCGCTGCGCGGGCTCGCTGGGATATTGGAAGAACGTGCCTGTCTGCATGGTCTTCAGCGCACCCTTTGGCCGGGACGGGGAAAGACTACACCGATTGCCCGTGGCCAAGGTTTCAGCGCCGGCATCGGCTAGACTCGCCTGCATTCTTCCTGCGGAAACCGGACAATGAGCTGGCTCGGAATCATCGTGGTGATCGTTGGCCTCTATCTGGCGATCAAGGTTGTCGGCTTCGTGCTCAAGCTGGCGATGTGGGCGCTGGTGTTCGCCGGCATCTATTGGCTGGCGGCGCCGTATCTGGGCCTGCCGATGCCGTTTTGATGACGATGGTAGGAGCGACGCAAGTCGCGAACGCGACTGTCAACGATCGTGGCGTTCGCGACTTGCGTCGCTCCTGCCAAGCACCTGCCAACCGCGGTTTTCTACACCGTGGCCGCATCCGCCGCTGCGGTCTGCTGCTGCAAGCGCCACATCGCGGCGTAGTGGCCATCGCGGGCGATCAATGCGGCGTGGTTGCCGCGCTCGACGATATCGCCGGCATCCATCACCAGGATTTCGTCGGCGTCCATCACGGTCGACAGGCGGTGTGCGATCACCAGCGTGGTGCGGCCGACGGCGATGCGGTCGAGTTCGGACTGGATGGCTTTTTCGCTCGCGGAATCCAGTGCCGAGGTCGCCTCGTCGAAGATCAGGATGGCCGGATTCTTGAGCAGTGCACGCGCGATCGCCACGCGCTGTTTTTCGCCACCGGACAATTTCAGGCCGCGTTCGCCGACCTCGCTGTCGTAACCATCGGGCAGTGACTCGATGAAGTGGTGGATGTGCGCGGCTTTCGCGGCGTCCTCGACCTCGGCATCGCTGGCGGCGGGTCGACCGTAGCGGATGTTGTAGCGTATCGAGTCGTTGAACAGCACCGTGTCCTGCGGAACGATGCCGATCGCACCGCGCACCGAGGACTGCGTCAGCTGTCGCAGGTCCTGGCCGTCGATCGCGATCGATCCGCTGTCGACATCGTAGAAGCGATAAAGCAGCCTCGCCAGCGTCGACTTGCCACTGCCGGAATGTCCGACCACCGCGACGGTGTGCCCGGGCGGAATCTCGAAACGGATGCCGTGCAGGATTTCCCGGCGCGTGTCGTAACTGAAACGCACGTTGTCGAAACTCACACGCGGCTGGATCGCATGCAGAGTTTGCGCGCCAGCGTCGTCGCGTACTTCCTGCTGCTCGTCCAGCAGGCCCCAGAGCCGCTCGATATTGGTCAGCGCCTGCTTGACCTCGCGGTACATCATGCCGAGATAATTGAGCGGCATCGCCATCTGCAGCAGGTAGGCATTGACCAGCACCAGGTCGCCGACGCTTAGCTTGCCGATCACCACGCCATGCGCGGCCTTCCACATCAGTGCGGTGACGCCGATCGCGACGATCGCGCTCTGCCCGACGTTGAGCACGGCCAAGGTCTTGTAACTCTTGACGTTGGCTTCCTCCATGCGCTGCAGGCTTTCGTCGTAGCGCGCGGCCTCGTGGCCCTCGTTGTTGAAATACTTCACCGTCTCGTAATTGAGCAGGGAATCGACCGCGCTGGCGCTGGCGCGAGTGTCGGCCTCGACCGCGGCGCGATAGAACTTGGTGCGCCATTCGGTCACACCTATCGTCCAGGCGACGTAGGCGACCAGCACCGCGAACGTGATCAGCGCGAAATAGATGTCGTACAGGAACACCAGCACGCAGGTGACCAGGGTGATCTCGATCAGCGTCGGGATGATCGTGTACAGCGTCCAGTCGAGCAGGTCGGAGATCGCACTGCCGCCACGCTCGACATCGCGGGTGACGCCGCCGGTGCGGCGATTGAGGTGGAAACGCAGCGACAGCGAGTGCAGGTGCCGGAACACCGACAGCATCACCATGCGCGAGCTGCGCGCCATCACCCGTGCGAAAACAATCTGCCGCATCTCGGTGAACACGCGCTCGGAAAGCCGCGCGGTGCCGTAGGCGAGTAGCAGCGCGACCGGGATCAGCACCGGCGTTGGCGTGATGCCGAGGGTGTCGATCAGGCGCTTGAGCACCATCGGCACCAGCAGGCCGGTGACCTTGGCGACCAGCAGGCAGGCCATCGCGATCGCGATGCGCAGGCGGTAGGGCTTGAGGAAGGGAAACAGGCGGCGCAGCACCGACGAGGTCGAGCTTTCGCCATCGGGGCGGGCGAGGGAGAGTTCGGGGACGGGTGTGCTCATGACGCAAGTATGCGGCGGATTTGCCGCATCACAAGCCATCGCCGGCGGTCGGTCGGTAGAATGGCGGCATGATTTCCCATCTCGGCATTTCCCGCGCCCGTCTCGCCTTCATCCTCGGCGCATTGGCGATGCTCGGTCCGTTCTCGATCGACACGATTTTCCCGGCCTTCGCGGTGATGCAGGCCGACCTGCACGTGGACAAGGTCGCGATGCAGCAGACCATCAGCATGTACCTGCTTGGCTATGCCGGCATGTCGCTGTTTCACGGCCCGCTTTCGGACGCGCTGGGGCGGCGCCCGGTGATTCTCGCCGGCATCGTCGTTTTCACGCTGGCCTCGGTCGGCTGCGCGCTGGCCACGAGCATGCCGCAGATCCTTTTCCTGCGCGTGGTGCAGGGGCTGTCCGCGGGCGTCGGCCTGATCGTCGGGCGCGCGGTAGTGCGCGATGCCCTCGACGGCGACGACGCGCAGCGGCTGATGAGCCATATCTCGATGATCTTCGGCGTCGCGCCGGCGATCGCGCCGATCATCGGCGGCTGGATCCTCGGCTGGAGCAACTGGCAGGCGATCTTCTGGTTCCTGTCGGCCTTCGGCCTGCTGATGCTGACCGCGACCGCGTTCGCGTTGCCCGAAAGCCATCCGCCGGAACGCCGCCTGCCGCTGGACGTGCGCGCGCTCGCCGGCGCCTACAAACACATCGTCGGCAATCGCCGTTTCCGTTTGCTGGCATTCGCGGGCACGGCGAATTTCGGCGCGTTGTTTCTCTACATCACCTCCGCGCCGGCCTTCGTGCTCGACCTGCTCAAGCTCAATGAACAGCAGTTCGGCTACTTCTTCGCACCGACCATCGGCGGCATGATCCTCGGCGCGTTTTTCAGCGGTCGCGCCGCCGGGCGCATGACCGGTGTGCGCCTGGCCAACATCGGCTTCGCCTTCTGCGGCCTTTCCGCGGCCTACAACATCAGCTACACGCTGCTGTTCCCGACGATGAGCCTGCCCTGGGCGGTGCTGCCGACCGTGCTCAGCGCGTTCGGCATCGCGCTGGTATTCCCGATCCTCACCATCGCCATCCTCGACATGTACCCGAATCAGCGCGGCAGCGCCTCGTCGATGCAGGCATTTGTCGGCTTATTGTCGAACGCCCTGATCGCCGGTGTGTTGTCGCCGCTGCTCAGCGACAGCGGTCTGCATCTGGCGCTGGGCTCGGCGGTGTTTTCTGCCGTCGCCTACGGTATGTGGCGCTGGTATCTCGCGCACACCGACAAATTTCCGGAACCGAGTGCGACGCCGGAAATCCTCGAGCCCACCGACGAGATGTGAGGCCGCGTGTTTTCCGTCGACGCGATTCGATGCGATTACGCTGGCGGTGAGTTCGCCGCCATCGACGCGCCGCGCCGCTGCCACAGGTAAATCGGCAGGCCCGCGAGCAACAGGCCCGCCCCCCAGATCAGCGCTTCGCTGCCGGTGCCGATCAGGGCCCAGAGGCTGTAGACGAGGGCGCCGGCGCCGGCGAGTTTTGCCGCGATCGAACTCGCCGGATTCATCTTGAACCAGGCCGCGACGCTGACCGCGTACGGCAGCAACGCCGAGGCGGTCGAGAGCAGGATCGAGAACTTGAACAGCGTCACCAGCGATTCGCTGAAATTGGCGGCCGCCAATGCGGTGGCCAGGCAAGTGCTGAGCAGCAGGCCGAACCAGGGCGTGCCGCGCTGGTCGAGTCGTGAGAAAACTGCCGGGAACAAACCATCGCGCGCGGCCGCCATCGGCACCTGCGCCTGCAGCAGCACCCAGCCGTTGAGCGCGCCGAAACAGGAAATGGTCGCGACCACGCCGACGCCGACGCCGGCCATCGGACCCCACAGGCGGCTCGCCGCTTCGGCCATCGGCGCCGCGGATTTTTGCAGCACGTCCGCGGGCAGCAGGCCGATCACCACGGTGCAGGTGAGCATCGTCGCCAGGCCGGCGATCAACACGCCGATGATCGTCGCGCGCGGTACGGTGCGCTCCGGATCGCGGATCGCGCCGGCGGGAATCGTCGCGGCTTCCAGACCGAGAAACGCCCACAGCGTGAGCGCGGCAACGGTGGTGGTCACCGTCATCCATGGCTGCCCGCTGGGATTGAATGGCTGGTAGGAACTGGCCTTGACCCAGAACAGGCCGAGCAGACCGAACAACACCAGCGGCACGAGTTTGAGGATGGTGGTGATGATCTGCATGCGTCCGGCTTCGCGCAGGCCGGCGAGATTGACCAGCGTGCAAAACCACAGCGCCGCGAGCGCGGAGATCGCGCCGCGCATCGGTGTCGCCGTCGCTGCCGGCCAGACCGCGCCGAGGCTGCCGGCGAACGCCACCGCCAGCGCGGCATTGCCGCACCAGGTGCAGGTCCAGTAGCTCCAGGCGACGAAGAAACCGGCGCCGTCGCCGAATGCCTGGCGCGCATAGGCGTAGGCGCCGCCATCGGCGGGATTGACCCGCGCCAGCCAGGAATACACGAGTGCAAGCAGCAGCGCGCCGGCCAGCGTCAGGCCCCAGCCAAGCAGGCTCGCTGCGCCGAACGAGGCCAGCGTTGCCGGCAACAGGAATACGCCCGAGCCGATCATGCTGCCGACCACCAGCGCGATTGCGGTCCACAGGCCCAGCGGCCGCGCGTTGGTGCTCATGCGTTTTCCGCAGCGTCGCGATAGGCGCGGCGTAACAGTTCGTGGAAATGATGTACGGCGTTTTCGCGCAGCGGATTCAGGCGTCCGGCTTCGTACGAACCCGAGGCCAGCCCGCGCTGCACGTGTTCGCAGATGCCGATGTCCTCGTCCTGCACCTGGTGCGCGAAGTCGTGATCGGCGACGCGGCGCGCCAGCGCTTCCGGGCTTTCGTCGGCGGTGTAGAAATAATCGAACTCGACGCGGCAGCGATCCACGCCCAGCGGAATCACGCGATTGCTCTGCAGCCGGCCCGGCAACAGGTTGAGCATGGTGTTGGGATAGATGAAGTAGTACAACGCGTCGCCGTCGCCGTACAGCGTGGCATCGCTGGTCAGCGGGCTGTACTGGTAGGAAAACCAGTCACCGGTTTCGGTGACGTACTGGCGGTAGTCGAGCAGGCTGTTGAGTCCCGGATGGATGTGCGGGACGTGGTAGCCCTCGAGGTAGTTGTCGCAATACACCTTCCAGTTGCAGGCGACCTCATAGCTGAAGCGCTGATGGAAAACATAGTCCTGCGGCGACAACGAGCGCAGCGGGCCGTCGAGGCCGCGCACGAAATCCGCGAATGCCGGAGCCGCCTCGCCGGCGACGAACACCAGTCCGTGCCAGCTGTCCACGCGCAGCTCCGGCAGGCGGATCGATGCCGGATCGAAATCCTTTGTCTGCGACATTTCCGGCGCACTGCGCAGCACGCCGTCGAGGCCATACGTCCAGCCGTGATATTTGCAACGCAATACTTTTGCCGCCTTGCCATCGCAGAGCGCAAGCGGGCCGGCGCGATGCCGGCAGACGTTGTGGTACGCGCGCAGCTTGCCTTCGGTATCGCGGATCACCACCACCGGCAGACCGGCGAGTTCGGCGACGCAGTGATCGCCGGCATCGCGCAACTGCGATTCGTGCGCGACCAGCTGCCAGCTGTGCGCGAACACCGCGCGGGCATCGAGCGTGGGCGCATTGGCATCGGTGTAATAGCGTGCCGGCAGCGCGAGCGCGTGGTCGAGAGCTTGCGGGCTGAGGGCGTTGGGTGAGAGCAGGGCGTTCATGGGCAGGCGGCCGGCGGTGTCGATGCCGGAGTATTGCCCGAGCCCGCGTCCACGGGAAGCACGGGCTCAGGACCGCGGCAGGCCGAGGGTGTAGACCAGGAATTCATCGTCGCGCACGTAGCCATGATTGACGTACAGGCGTTGTGCCGTGGCATTGCTGCGCGCGGTCTGCAGGAATATCTCGCGGGCCCCGGTTTCTTCCGCCAAGGTTCGCGCCGACTGCAGAAGCGCGGTGGCGACGCCGCGGCCGCGCGTTTCCGGCAGCACGAACAAATCGTTGAGGATCCAGCTTGGCGCCAGCGACAGGCTGGCGAAGCTCGGGTACAGCTGCATGAAACCGACGGCTTGCGCGTCGATGAAAGCGAGATGGATCACCGACTGCTTGCGACGCAGACGCTCGCCAAGGAAATGCTTCACCGTCTCCAGCGACGCCGGCTTGCCGTAGAAATCCAGATAGCCGAGGAACAGCGGGCTTAGCTGCGCGAGCGCGGCTTCGTCGGCGGTTTCGATGCGCACGATGGTCATTTCTTTTTCCGTAGGAGCGCTCATGAGCGCGATTCGTCCAAGTCGTAGCGAACCATTTTCCGATCAACGCAATCTGGTGAGCTTGGGTGTAGTCGCTGCTGAGGCAAACTTGGTCATGCCCGCTCCCACGGAGAAGCCCGCTTCGCGTGTTCTTACCAGCCGCAAGTCTTGCCTTTGTTCTGCTCGTCCAGCCAGGTCTTGAGCGGCGCGAAATATTCCAGCACGGCGGAGGCATCCATTTGTTCGCCGCCGGTGAGTTCTTTCAGCGTCTTCTGCCAGGGCTGGCTCGCGCCTTTCGCCAGCATCGCCGAGTAGCGGCTGCCGGCTTCGCGGCTGTTGGCGAAGCTGCACTGGTACAGCGGGCCCTTGTAGTCGGACGCGTCGCAGAGCGATTTGTAGAACTGGAATTGCAGGATGTCGGCGAGAAAGTAGCGCGTGTACGGCGTGTTGCTGGGCACGTGGTATTTCGCGCCGGCATCGAAGAATTCCTCGCCGCGCGGCGTTGCCGGCGTCACGCCCTGGTACTTCGCCTTCAGTTCCCACCAGGCCGCGTTGTATTGATCGGGCTTGATCGAGCCGTCGAACACGCCCCAGCGCCAGCGATCGATCATCAGGCCGAACGGCAGGAACGCAACCTTGGCCAGCGCCATGCGCATCTGCGAATTGATCACCGCTTCCTTGCTCACCGTCGGCTTGTCGACCAGGCCTTTCGAATTCAGATATTCCGGCGTCATCGACAGCACGATGGTGTCGCCGATCGCTTCGTGGAAACCGTCGTTGGCGCCGCTCTGGAACAGCGCCGGCGACTTCTGGTAGGCGAGGTAGTAATAGACGTGGCCGAGCTCGTGGTAGATCGTCGTGTACGATTCCTCGTCGGGTTTGATGCACATCTTGATGCGCACTTCGCCGTCCATCGACATCGGCCAGGCGCTGGCATGGCAGACCACGTCGCGGTCGCGCGGCTTGATGAACTGCGCTTTCTCCCAGAACGAATCCGGCAGCTTGGGCATGCCCAGGCTCATGTAGAAACCCTCGGCCTCGCGCACCATGGCTTTCGCCTGGGCGAGATCGGCGGCACGGCCGACTTCGATGCTTTCTGCGGCGCTGGCCGCGTGGCCGTTGCTCTTGGCGAAATCGGCGAGCAGGATCTGGTAGCGCTCGTCGCGTTGTTTCTGCAGCGCGGTGGTGATGTCGAGCTTGGGCACCTTGCTGTATGGCTGCAGCAGCGGCCACAGATTGCCCCAGTCCTGCTGCCAGAGATTGCCGGTGAGGTGCGCGGGAATCATGCCCTTGATCTGGCCCTTGTCGGCACCGTATTTGTCGACCAGCTTGTTCTTGGCATAGCACTGCAGGTCGTCGTAAAGCGGTTTGACCTGGCTCCAGAGGCGATCGGTTTCGCTGCGGAAATCGGCCGGCGACATGTCGTAGCCGCTGCGCCACAGTTCGCCGGTGTTGGCGAAGCCCTGGTCGCGCGCGCCTTCGTTGCTGAGTTCGACGAAGCGCTGATAGTCCTTGCGCATCGGCACCGAGATCGTGTGCCAGCCCTGCCAGGCGGTGAGTTGTTCGTCGTAACTTTTATGCGCGGTGTCGGCGAGGATGTCCTCGATCTGGCCAATGTCTTCGCAGGTCGCGCTGTTGTTTGCATCCGGGCAGAACTTGCCGGCGCCGTAGGCACCGTCGAGCCGGGTGCCCAGTTGCGTGAGCTCGGCCAGATGCGCGGGATTCTTCGGCGGCGGCACGGTGATGCCCAGGCGCAACAATTGCAGGGCGCGGCTGCTGTCGGCACTCATGGTCTGGCCGTTGAAGCGCCGCGACTGCTCGACGTATTCGCCAAGCTTGATCAGCGCGCGCTCGTTCGCCTTCGAGGCGATGGTCGCGCTGTCGTCGTTGATGTACGTTTCCGACAGCCATTGCGCGGCGGTGTTTTCGACATAGTCGGCACGCATTTCGGCGTTGACGCGGGCCACGAATTCGTCGGCGGTTTCCTTGCCGTCTTTACCCTTGGCCATGGCGGCGCTGGCGATCGTGAGCAGGCTGGTGCAGATGGCAAGCGTGAGCAGCGCGCGTTGAGGTTTCACGTGTCGACTCCGGAAGCGGCCGCGAGGGCAGGGAGTCCGAAGGCTAGACCTCGCAGGTGGCGCGACGCAAGTCAGCTCGTGTAGGAGCGGCGTGAGCCGCGATAGGTCGCAATCGAAGAGAAAGCAATCGCGGCTAAAGCCGCTCCTACGGATCAGCGGGGGAGAAGATTCTTCTGCACAAGAAACGCCCGCGCATCCTCGGCATCGTTCTCGAACCAGGCGCGCGCGGAACCGAGACGGAAGGTGTAGCCCCATTCGTCCATGTCGGCCATCAGGCGCGCGCTGCCGACGCCTGGCAGGCGCTCGGCGAGAAGAATCTGCAGGTAGCAGGTGGCGTCTTCCTCGGCGACCGAATCGGTGGCATCGGTGTGCACCGCGGCGCGACGTTCCGGCGGCATCACGATCAGGTGACCGGCTTCGTGCAGCAGCGAATGCACCGGCGTATCGCTGCGCGCGAAGACATCGCTGCCAATCAGCCCGGCCTCGACCTCGCCCCAGAAACTGCCGGGAATCGCCTCGCCGTCGGGGATTTCGACCAGCGACAGCCCATGGCTCGCGAGCAATGCACGCGGGGCGTCGAAACCGATGTCGGCGAGGGTGAGCATCAGACATGCGCCTGTAGGAGCGACGCCAGTCGCGAATGCGGCGAAGTGAGGAGCGTCGCGTTCGCGACTGGCGTCGCTCCTACACAAACCGCATCAACCTGCGGCGGCGGCGCCTTTTTCCGGCAGGGTCACCGAGATGTCGAGCAGCTCGTGCTCGCCGTCCTTGTGCAGGTCGACTTTCACGGCCTCGATGTCGACGTTGATGTATTTCTTGATCACTTCCAGCAACTCGCGTTGCAGCATCGGCAGGTAATCGGGGGCGCCGCGTTCGCGACGGCCCTGCTCGATGATGATGCGCAGGCGGTCCTTGGCGACGTTGGCGGTGTTCTTGCTGCGCTGACTCAGGAAATCGAAGAGGCCCATGGCTCAGCCTCCAAAGATCTTCGAGAAGAAACCTTTCTTCTCGACGGTGATGAAGCGCAGGGGTTTTTCCTCGCCGAGGATGCGTGCGACCGCGTCGACGTAGGCCATGCCGGCGTTCGAGGCTTCGTCGAGGATCACCGGGTTGCCGGAGTTCGAGGACTGCAGCACTTCCGGCGATTCCGGAATCACGCCGATCACTTTCAGGCCGAGGATTTCCTCGACGTCGCCAATCGAGAGCATGTCGCCCTTCTCGACGCGCTCGGGGCTGTAGCGGGTCAGCAGCAGATGTTCCTTGACGCGCTCGCCGTTCTCGGCGCGCTTGGTCTTGGAGGCGAGCAGGCCGAGGATGCGGTCGGAGTCGCGCACCGAGGACACTTCCGGATTGACCACGACCACCGCGCGATCGGCGAAATACATCGCCAGGAACGCGCCTTTCTCGATACCGGCCGGGGAATCGCAGACGATGAAATCGAAACCGTCATCGGCGAGATCCTTGAGCACTTTCTCGACGCCTTCCTTGGTCAGCGCGTCTTTGTCGCGCGTCTGCGAGGCGGCGAGGATGTAGAGATTCTCGAAGCGCTTGTCCTTGATCAGGGCCTGCTTGATCGAAGCTTCGCCGTGCACGACGTTGACGAAGTCGTACACCACGCGGCGCTCGCAGCCCATGATCAGGTCGAGGTTGCGCAGGCCGACGTCGAAGTCGATCACGGCGGTGC
>Ga0066823_10000047_pt1 | contig 14230 bp, 14 predicted proteins | sample SoimicmetaGmgHMB_FD_62219 | JGI IMG/M metagenome (GOLD analysis project Ga0066823, IMG submission 62219) | Soil and rhizosphere microbial communities from Laval, Canada - mgHMB | ecosystem: Environmental > Terrestrial > Soil > Agricultural land | place: Laval, Canada | collected 2014-09-23 | reverse complement strand
CCGCACACACTTTCGCAGTTGAGCCTGTTGGCAGCAGTGCGTCTGCCGTTGAAGAAACCATGAGCTCCGTAGACAGTTGGGCTTGCCGCCGCCGCAACTACTGCCAGGCGCGGGCGGGCGAAGGTCCGAATGGCTACGTCCGCCTTCAACAGACCTCGCCAGCCCTGCCCCAATCCCAGCCCACTGGCCAACACCCGATCCACGAATGGCGTAAGCAATGCCTCTGAAAAGCCGGCTTGACATACTGTGTATTGCACAGTACTGTGCGCCCCATGGTCGACACAGACGCTTTCGGCAAATTGGAACTGGAACTGCGCCGCGGCGTGGTGGTGGTGGCCACGCTTTCGCAACTGCGCACTCAGCGCTACGGGTATGAGTTGCGACAAGCCTTGGCGGACAAGGGAATGCCTATCGAAGAAGGCACGCTGTATCCGCTGCTGCGCCGCCTGGAAACGCAGGGCCTGCTTAAAAGCGAGTGGAAACTCGAGGCTGGCTCGCAGCGGCGCTACTACTCGCTCAACGCCGATGGCCGGAAATTGCTCAAGAAGCTCACCGAGTCATGGCAGGGCATGAACAACGCAATGGATCGACTCCTGAAAGAGGACTGACAATGAACGCGAATGACGTGATCGAATCCTACGTAAACGATGTCGCCGTGCAGCTACCACGCAAGCAACGCAACGATGTCGCGTTTGAATTGCGGCTGCTGCTCAAGGAAGGGCTGCAGGACAGGGCCGAAGCTGCTGGTCGCAGCGTCGATGCCGCGATGGCAATCGAATTCCTGCAGGCCTTTGGTCGGCCAGAAGAGGTGGCCGCACGCTATCGACCGGCGTTGACCATCATCGATCCCGCGGACGGATATGGTTTCCTGCGGATGACGGGCATCGGCCTGGCGATCATCTGGTGCCTGGGGCTGTTGTTGCGCCTGCGGCAACCGATCGATTCCGCAGGCGACCTTCTCGGGATGCTAGGCCAGTGGTGGGGAGGCACCGTGATTCCTTCCCTGTGGTGGCCGGGCGTGTTGGTCACAGGCTTCGCCGCTGCCGCATGGGCGCGTCGCCGATGGCCGCAAACCTACGCGTGGAAGCCGCGCGCGGGCGACCGCATCATCGGCGGCCGCACTGCCATGGTGATGGGACTCATCGGCATCCTTTGCGGGGTGTTCCTGATCGCCGATCCCCGCTGGATACTGGATTTCTTCTGGAACGGTCGAGCGGCGCCCGCGGCATACGCAGCGCTTACTTATGCCGATGGCTTTGTGCATCGTCAGGCTTTCTGTTTGCTTGCGCTCATCACGCTAAACATTCCCCTGCTGATTGTTGTGATCGTGCAGGGTCGCTGGTCGCCGGCGATGCGACGCGTCGAAACCGGGCTGAGTCTCGCCACTTGCGCCGCGATGACGTGGACTGTCCTGGACGGCCCAGTGTTCATGGCCTCGAGCAGCGACCGGACGGTCAAGTTCTTCATGGTGCTCATCGTCGCTGTCACGCTGATCAATCTCGGTATCAAACTGTACCGAAACGTCAGGCCAACGCCGGAGCAACCGGCGCCAGTCAATTCGATCTAGTGGGCATGGCCATGGTGCGCGTCCGCTTCGGCCGCACCACTGCCCTCGCCGCTTGCCTCGCCGCAGTTCGGCCCCGCGCACGATGTCGTTTCCATCTGCAGCGTCACGTGATCGATGGCGAATTTTTTCTCGAGGATTTCGGCGAGTGCAATCCGCACGCTGGCAGAGTCGACAACATCGGCATCGACAACCACGTGCGCAGCCATCGCCGGTTTGCTGCTGCTAAGCGACCACACATGCAGATCGTGGATCGACGAAACGCCCGCCACGGCCTGCATCGCCTCCCTGACCTCAGCCAGATCCATACCGTTGGGAACGCCTTCAAGCAGGACATGCATCGCTTCGCGCACGAGTGACCAGGTGCGTGGCAATACCCACAGGCCAATCAGCACGGCGAGGATTGGATCGATCACCGACCAACCGGTTGCCCAGATCAAGCCGGCGCCGATGATCACCGCGATCGAGCCGAGCATGTCGCTCCAGACTTCGAGATAGGCGCCTTTCATGTTCAGGCTCTCACCGCTGCCGGCCTTGAGCAGCCGCATCGCGATCAGGTTTACCGCCAATCCGATCGCGGCGATGACCAGCATGCCGGTGGTCGCTACCTGCGGCGGTTGCCGGAAGCGGCCGACGGCTTCCCAGAAAATGTAGGCACCGACGAGAAACAACAGGCCGCCGTTGATCAACGCGCCGATCGCTTCGAGCCGCGCGTAACCGAAGGTGCGCTTGGCATCGGGTGGCCGTCGACTCAGCCGCACGGCCGTCACTGCGATCGCCAGCGCCAGCGTATCGGTAGCCATGTGCGCGGCATCGGACAGCAGCGCCAGACTATTGGTGAGCCAGGCGCCGATCAGTTCCGCAATCAAAAAACCGCCGGTGAGCGCCAGTGCCCACCAAAGCGGCTGCTCGTGCTGGACATTGCCCAGGCCATGGTCGTGGTCGTGTCCCACCAATCACCTCGATCCGTAATGCGGAATTTCTGCGCTGCGCCGACGCGAGATCGGCGAGCATCGACTGCCACGCATGACGAGATATCGACTGCCGGCTACTGGGAAATGGTATCGGCCGATCGTGCTGTAACACAATTTCATCGGCGTTTCGGCAGGGTTGCCGCGATGACACTCGTCACTGTGCCGCCCGCCCCGATATCGATATGCTCCACCCTCGCCTTCCCCCGTCATCACCTACCCGCGGCCAAGCCATGATCGAAGTCAGTCATCTCAGCAAACGTTACGGCGAGTTCACCGCCGTGCACGATCTTTCGTTCTCCGTGCGTCCCGGCGAAGTGATGGGGCTGGTTGGTCCGAACGGCGCGGGCAAGACGACGACGCTGCGTTGTGCGACCGGCATCATTCCGGCGACAACGGGGACCGTGAAGCTGTGCGGCATCGATATCGTCGAAGATCCGATCGGCGCGAAAGGCCAGATGGCATTCGTGCCCGACGAGCCGCGGCTGTTCGACTATCTCACCGTCTGGCAGCACCTCAATTTCATGGCGCGCCTGTACGGTGTGAGCGATTGGGCCGAACGCGGCGAGCGCATCCTCGCCAACCTGGAAATGTCCGACAAGAAACAACTGCTGCCTGGCGAACTTTCGCGCGGCATGAAACAGAAACTGGCGATCGCCTGCGGCCTGCTGCACCAGCCCAAGGTCGTGATCTTCGACGAACCTCTGACCGGCCTCGATCCCGGCGGCATCCGGCGCATGAAGGAAGTGATGCGCGGCCTGGCACGCGATGGCGTCGCACTCATCCTGAGCTCGCATCTGCTCAGCCTGCTTGAGGAAGTCTGCACACACCTGCTGATCCTCAAGAATGGCGAAAAGGTGGCCGATGGCAGCGTGGCCGAAGTGCATTCGCGCTTCTCCGATGGTTCCGAACTGAGCCTCGAGGACGTGTTCTTCCGCGCCACCGGCGATACGGAAAGCGCGACGCAGCGATGAGCCGATCCACGGAAATTGCCCACGCCTATCTTTATCTGAAGGCGACGAGCCTGCGCGGCTTCTTCGCGCAGCGGATCAAGCGCCTGCGCCAGCCGAAATACCTGTTCGGCGCACTCGCCGGCGCAGCGTATTTCTACTTCTTCTTTCTCCGGCACGTTTTCGGCGACCACGGCAACAATGCGATACCTGCCCTGCCCGCGGAACTGACGCCGTATCTGACGCCGTATCTGACGTCGATCGGCGCGCTGATTCTCGCCATCATCGTGTTGCTGACCTGGATCGTCCCCAGCGCCCGCGCGGCATTGCAATTCAGCGAACCGGAAGTCGCCTTCCTGTTTCCAGCGCCTGTCACGCGACGGATGCTGGTGCATCTGAAGCTGCTGGGCTCGCAATTCGGCATCCTCCTCACCTCGTTCTTCTTTACCCTGATTTCGCGGCGCGCTAGTTTTCTCGGCGGCAATCCGCTGCTGCACGCGGCTGGCTGGTGGCTGCTTTTCTCGACACTCAGCCTGCACATGATCGCCGCCTCGTTCACGCGCGAACGCCTGCTGGAATTCGGCGTCAATGTGCTGCGTCGACGCATCGCGGTCCTCGGCATCACCGCTGTACTCGCCGGTCTGTGCTGGTGGTCACTGCGACGCACGGTGCCCTTGCCCACCGAAAACGACTTCGCCAACTTCAAGACCATACTCAACTACGCCGGTGGCGTTCTCGCGAGCGTGCCGCTGGCCTGGATCCTCGCCCCGTTCAAGCTGGTCGCGGCGCCGTTGTTCGCGAACGATGCCCGGGAATTTCTCCGGGCCGCCCTGCCCGCGTTGTTGATCCTGGTCGCGCATTATTTCTGGGTCGTGCATTCGGATGTTTCGTTCGAGGAGGCATCGATCGACGTCGCCCGCCGCCGTGCCGAGCACGTCAGCGCGCGGCGTTCGGGGAAATTGCGCAGCAGCACGCCACTCAAGCCTAGGACAGAACCGTTTCCACTCGCCGCACGCGGTTTCATACCGCTGGCTTTTCTATGGAAGGGCCTGATCGCCTCGGGCCCTTGGTATCGCCTTCGCACCTGGTTGATCGCCTGTGCGGTGGTGGTTGCCGGCAGTTTCTGGATCGCTGCGGATCCGGAACGGTTGCCCGTACTGCGCATCATCGGCGGCGTTTCGCTGGGTCTCGGCGGCTGGCTGATTTTTGCCGGACCGATGTTCATGCAGCGCGGTTTGCGTCAGGTGCTGCCGCAGCTCGACATCATCAAGGCCTGCCCCTTGCGCGGCTGGCAGATCGTCATCGGCGAATTGCTGTCGCCGATGACACTGATGATTTTCGGGCAATGGCTGTTGCTTCTGATCGTCGCGCTGGGCTTTGGCATCGGCAGTAGCGACCCTCTGCTTACCGGAATCAATGTCGGAGTCGGCGCGATCGGCATCGCTTTCATCGCGCCGCCGCTGTGCGGGTTGATGCTCTGCCTGCCGTTCGCGGGCATGTTGTATTTCCCAGCCTGGAGCGAGGCGCCGAGCTCCGGCGGTGGCGGAATCGAGATCATGGGGCAGCGATTGCTCGCCCTCGGCGCCTACATGCTGATCCTCGCGCTGGTTCTGGTCCCGGCCGCGCTGCTGGGCATTCTCGCGTTCCTGCTCGGGCACTGGCTGGCCAACCTGACCGTCACGCTGCTGCTCACGGCGCTGGTCGCAGGCCTCGTACTGGTGATCGAACTGCTGGCCGCGGTCTGGTGGCTGGGCGAGAAGATCGAGAGCATCGATCTTTCGCAGGACGTGTCGCGTTGAGAGGCAGCCTTCCCCGCTGAAGCGGCTCGGCGATTGATTCGCAAACCGGGCCGGCAGCGTTTCGTTGCCACGAAAATTTGCTGAATGAGTTTCGTGTTTTTTATGCAATAGTTTTAATAACTATTTGATTTAACTAATTTTAAGCCTGGTTCTTTCACTCATTCTCGTGGTAATGATGGGCCTCGGCGTCGGCCAGCACACGTGATCTGCGAATCACTTTCCCAGCCAGCTCCATTGCAGTTAGCTGCCTATGCAGCTAATCTCCGCCGGTGCCTCGCCCGCCCTCACCCTCGCCTGCTCCGGAACCCGTCGTCCCCAACGAAGGCTTCTATCGCGGCGACCGTTATGCGATCCAGGAGTCGGTCGGCTACCTGATCCGCAAAGTGCTTATTTCCTTCGATCGCCGGATCGATGCGCGCATGCAGGCCTACGACCTGACTGCAATGCAGTGGAAACCGCTGCTGATGATCAAGCACGGCATCGCCGACACCGCCGCGAGCATCGCGCGCGAATCCGATACCGATACCGGCGCAGTCACGCGCATGGTCGACCGCCTTGAGGCCAAAGGCCTGCTTGAACGCCGACGCAGCGACGAAGACCGCCGCGTGATGCATCTGGACCTCACCGAAGCCGGCGAGCAGATCACCGAACGCATCCCTTACTGCCTGTCGCAGGTGCTCAACGAGCATCTCAGCGACTTCAGCCCAGAAGAATTCGCGCAACTCAAAAGCCTGCTGCGCCGCATGCTCGTCAATGGCTGCAACGCCAGCGCCGAGACGAAGAAATCCTGCCCAGGAAACGAAACATGAGCGTTCCCGCAACTGCGACCAACCCGAAACGCCAGCGCGCACTGACCATCATCGCGGTGATCGTGATCGTCGTGGCGATCGTCTACGCGATCTACTGGTTCCTTTACCTGAGCCACTACGAAAGCACCGACGACGCCTACGTACAGGGCAATATCGTGCAGATCACGCCGCAACTCGCCGGCACAGTCGTGCAGGTGAAAGTGCAGGATACCGATCAGGTGAAGGCCGGACAGACGCTGGTCGAACTCGATCCCGCCGATGCCCGCGTAGCGCTCGAGGAAGCCGAAGCTGCACTCGCCCAGACCGTGCGTGAAGTCCGGCAGATCTACGGCAACGACGCCGCGATGCAGGCCGATCTCGCGTTTCGCCAAGCCGATGCCGCGCGCAGCGCTGCCGATCTGCTGCGCGTGCAACAGGACCTGCGGCGGCGCCAGGACCTGGCGATGAAAGGCGTGATTTCGAAGGAAGACCTCGCGCATTCGCTCGCCACCGTCACCGCCGCGCAAAGTGCGCAACATGCGGCTCTCGCCGCCGTCGATGGTTCGCGCGAACAACTGCAGGCGACACGTTCGATCACCCGCGGCGTGGCGATCAATGAGCATCCGAAGATCAAGGCCGCGGCGGCGAAAGTGCACGAGGCGATGCTTGCCCTGCAGCGCACGCAATTGCTCGCGCCTGTCGGCGGCTACGTCGCCAAACGCAGCGTGCAGCTCGGCCAGCGCGTGCAGCCGGGCGCAAACATGATGGCGATCGTGCCGTTGGACCAAGTGTGGGTCGACGCCAATTTCAAGGAAGTGCAACTACGCAAGATGCGCATCGGTCAGCCGGTCGCGTTGACTGCGGATGTCTATGGCAAGGACGTGGCCTATCGCGGCCGCATCGCCGGTCTCGGCGCCGGCACCGGTGCGGCGTTCGCGCTGATTCCCGCGCAGAACGCCACCGGCAACTGGATCAAGGTCGTGCAGCGCGTGCCTGTGCGCATCGCGCTCGATCCAGCGCAGTTGCGTGAGCACCCGCTGCGCGTCGGCCTGTCGATGCAGGTCGAGGTCGACGTCGGCGATCAGGCCGGCAAGCCCGTCACCGAAACCACAGCTGCAGCGTCGGACGCGCCGGTGTTGATTTCCGCGGTCGATGCCCAGGCCGATGCGATCGTCCAGCGCATCATCGCCGACAATCTCGGCGCGGCAGTCGTCGCGAAAGCTTCCTCGCACTGACGCGAGCCGATCATGGCCAACCAGACCATGGAAGCGGCCGGGGCGGCACCGGCTCCACCACCGGCAGCGACAGCCGAACTGCCGCCACTCAAGGGCACCGCCCTCGTGCTCGGCACGCTGGTGCTGTCGCTCGCCACCTTCATGAACGTGCTCGACACTTCCATCGCGAACGTGTCGATCCCGGCGATCGCAGGCGATCTCGGTGTGAGTCCGTCGCAGGGCACTTGGGTGATCACTTCGTTCGCGGTCGCGAATGCGATCTCGGTGCCGCTCACCGGCTGGTTGACGCAGCGCTTCGGCCAAGTGCGGTTGTTCACAGCGAGCGTGGTGTTGTTCGTGATTGCGTCTTGGCTGTGCGGCCTGGCCACGAGCCTGGAATCGCTGATCGCCTTCCGCGTGCTGCAGGGCGCGGTCGCCGGACCGATGATCCCGCTGTCGCAAACGCTGCTGCTGTCGAGTTATCCGAAAGCGAAAGCCGGCACGGCATTGGCGATGTGGGGCGTGACCACGCTGGTGGCGCCGGTGATCGGGCCACTGCTCGGCGGCTGGATCACCGATCAAGTGTCCTGGCCATGGATTTTCTACATCAACATTCCGGTGGGCCTCGGCGCGGCGGCGATCACCTGGAGTCTTTACCGCACGCGCGAATCGCCGATCCGCCTGTTGCCGATCGACAAGGTCGGCCTCGCGCTGCTGGTGATCTGGGTCGGTGCGCTGCAGATCCTGCTCGACAAGGGCAAGGAACTCGACTGGTTCGAGTCGAACCAGATCATCATTCTCGCGCTGGTGTCGCTGGTGGGATTCGCGCTGTTCCTTGCCTGGGAACTCACCGAAGAACATCCCGTCGTCGACCTGCGCCTGTTCCGGCGACGCAATTTCTGGACCGGCGCGCTGGCGATGTCGCTGGCGTATGGCGCGTTCTTCGGCAATGTCGTGCTGCTGCCGCTATGGCTGCAGCAATACATGGGCTACACCTCGACGCTGGCTGGCATGGTGCTGGCACCGGTCGGGTTGATGGCGATCCTGCTCTCGCCATATGTCGGCCGGAAAGTCGGCAATACCGACCCGCGCTATCTCACCACGGTGGCCTTCAGCGTGTTCGCGCTGGTGCTGTGGATGCGTTCGTATTTCAACACCGACGCCGACTTCACCACCATCATGATTCCGACCGTGATTCAGGGCGTGGCGATGGCGTTCTTCTTCATCCCGCTGGTGAGCCTGACGCTGTCGGGCCTGCCGCCCGATCGCATTCCGGCGGCATCGGGACTGTCGAATTTCGCGCGCATCACCGCCGGCGGTTTCGGCGCGTCGCTGGCGACCACGCTCTGGGAAAGCCGTGCGACCCAGCACCACGCGCAACTCGCCGAAGCGATCAATGTCGGCAATCCCGGCGCGACCTCGGCGCTGAACTTCCTGCAGGCGCAGGGTTTCAGCAACGACCAGGCGCTGGCCACCATCAATCGCCTGATCGACCAGCAGGCGGCGATGCTCAGCGCCGACGATATTTTCCGTGCGTCGGCCTTGCTGTTTCTGTTGCTGATCCCGGTGGTCTGGCTGGCGCGACCGATCCGCACCGGTGCGCCCGTGGATGTCGGCGGCGCGCATTGACGCGGGTGCGTGGAGCAGTGGCCTCTGCGACAATGACGCCCCGATTTCGCCCGGTGACGCCGCGCATGTCAGCGATCTGGAAACAACCGTGAGTCCACGCAGCGATGATTCGTCGCAGGAAATCAAAGCGCGCTCGACGCCGTGGTTCGGCTACGCCCTGCTCGCCCTGTTGCCCTTGCTGATCGCCATGCTGGTGGTCGCGCATGCCCCTGCTGCCGAGAATATCGTCGCTGCGTTGCCGGCAAACACACCACTTGCAACTCTGCTCGCACATTTTGGCGACCCGCTGCCGCGCTTCATGCTGCAATTGCTTGTCGTGCTGGCGGCCGCGAAATTCGCCGGCATCGCAATGCGCCGCCTCGGGCAACCGGCGGTGATCGGCGAAATGCTCGCCGGCATCCTGCTCGGTCCATCCTTGTTCGGTCTGCTGCTTCCGCAGGCGCAGACTTGGCTGTTCCCGAGCTCCTCGCTGGTCACACTCAATCACGTCAGCCAACTCGGCGTACTGGTTTTCATGTTCGCGGCCGGCGCCGAAGTCGATCTTTCGCGTCTGCGCGGCCGCCGCGGCATGACCTTGCTGATCAGCCACGCCGGCATCGCCCTGCCCTTCCTGCTCGGCATCCTGCTGGCCTGGCCGCTGTTCCGATCCTATGCGCCGAACGGCATCGCTTTCGCCGGATTCGCGATGTTCATGGGCATCGCGCTCAGCGTCACCGCCTTTCCGGTGTTGCTGCGCATCCTCGAAGAACGCGGCGACAGCGCGACACCGATCGGCCTGATCGCGATCACCTGTGCCGCGCTCAGCGACGCGACGGCCTGGGGCATGCTCGGCGCCATCGTCGCCCTGGTGAAATCGCAGAGCCTGCTCGGCGTCACCGTGAGTCTGGCGCTGGCACTGATTTTCGCCTGGCTGATCGTCGCACGCGCACGCGCCTGGTTTGCCCATCGCATCGTTGAGGAAGTGCGCGAGCCGCAATGGATGGTCGCGCTGGTGCTGTTGATCCTGATCTGCGCGCTGTTCACCGAAGCGATCGGCCTGCACGCGATGTTCGGTGCATTTCTCGCTGGCATCGCGGTGTCGCGCAATACCGCGTTGCGCACCCTGGTCGAGCACAAGATCGAACCCTTTGCCGCGGTGCTGCTGCTGCCGGTATTTTTCGCCAGCACGGGCCTGCGCACGCGTATCGACCTGCTCAGCGGCAGCGAATGGTTGCTGTGCCTCGGCATCGTCGGCGTCGCGACCCTGGGCAAGCTCGGCGGTACGGCGATCGCCGCACGCTGGTCAGGCCTGAGTCGCATCGATGCGTTGCGTCTGGGCAGCCTGATGAACACCCGCGGCCTGATGGAATTGATCGTGCTCGGCCTCGGTTACGATCTCGGAATCATCAGCCAGGCTCTGTACGCGATCCTGGTGTTGGTGGCGATCATCACCACCGTCATGACTGGCCCGCTGTTGACGGCCATCGACAGGTTCGAGGCGAGACAAAAAACCTGATCGTGGGAACGGCATGACGGCGACTGTCTCAAGAAATCGCGATGCTTCAAGCCGTCGCGGTCATGCCCGCTCCTACAGAGCCCAGTAGGTCGGCTCTGGCGCATTCTCCCAGCCGATCAAATGCGCGCGGATTCCCTGCGCGCCGACGATCGCCAGCGTCACGCCATCGCTCTGCCAGGTCAGTGCCATGGCCTGCTCGGGAGCGCACTCGCTGAAAGTCTGCTGCCGCGCCGCCTGAATGCGCAGGCCTGTGCCCTGCCGCTTTCCATAAGCTTCCTTCAGCGTCCAGCAGCGATAGAACGCAGCGGCGGATTCGCTCTCGGGCAATGCGCGCAGAGCGGCATTCTCTTCCGGCGAAAACACGAACTGCGCGAGCGCGGCAAGATCGCGCGGCCGCGGATTGAATTCGAGATCAAGCCCGATCGCCTGCCTGGCGACGGCGCTGGCGATGCGATCACCGCTATGGGTCAGCGAAAGTTGCAGCATGCCGCGACTGCCATCGCGCGAAACGAGCATCGGCGCGCCGCTGTCGGAACTCACGATGTCCCAGTCGTCGCTGTCACCGCCGCCATACTCGGCCGCGATCTCGCGCGCCAACCAATGGCCGGCAAGAAACTGCCGGCGTCGGCGCGGTGCAGAAATCGCTGCCAGGCGCTCTTGCTCGGAAGAATTCAACCAATCCAGCGATGCCTCCGCCGACGGCGAAAGATCCGCCAGCGAAGCGAGGCGGATGCGGATCGCTTCCCTGTCATCGCTCACGATATTCATCACCGATCATCCACGCGCATCACGATGCCAGCGATGCCGCGAGAAAATTCAGTGCTTGCCGATCTTCGCGTACGTGCCCTTCAGCGCCACGCCCGCCATGATGTTGCCGGCATGGCATTCGTACTGCGTCGGGCTGGCCCAGGTGACGTTCTTGTAGTTGCTGGTGATGCCGATCACTGCGTTCGCGCCATGCGCCTTCGCGTCGTCCTGCAATGCGACCAGCGCAGTCAGCATCACCCAGCGGCAGGCATCGGTGTCGCTCTTGCCGGCACCGCTGGTCTTGCGATTGGTGGTTGCCGCGCCGAGATTGCTCAGCACCGCCGGCGTCTTCTGCCCGGCGAAATAGAATTTCACCGAACCATCGAGCTTCCCCTGCGAGAAACCCGGGTCAGTGACGGCGTTCACGTCCAGATGCAGGACGGTGTCGCGGGCGAACGCTGGCATCGCGACGGCGATAGCTGCGAGCAGTACGAGGGAAATTCGCTTCATGGTCATGGCTCCGGAGTGTGTTGGGTCGGGAAACTGGGAAAGGAATTCAATCGCGCCAGCGACGCAGGATAAGCGACGTGTTGATGCCGCCGAAAGCGAAGTTATTGCTCATCACGTACTCGCCTTCGATGCGCCGGCCTTCGCCCATGATGTAGTCGAGTGCACCGCAGCGCGGGTCGACTTCGTCGAGATTCACGGTTGGCGCGAACCAGCCTTCGCGCATCATCTCGTAACTGATCCAGGCCTCGAGCGCGCCGCAGGCGCCGAGCGTGTGGCCGGTGTAACTCTTGAGCGAACTGATCGGCATGCGCTCGCCGAACACCGCGTTCGTCGCCGTGGTTTCGGCGATGTCGCCGTGATCGGTGGCGGTGCCGTGGGCGTTGACGTAGGCGATCGCTTCCGGCGGCAGATCGGCATCCTGCAGCGCCAGACGCATGGCGATCGCCATCGTCGCGGCATTCGGTTGCGTGACGTGTTGGCCGTCGCTGTTGGTGCCGAAGCCGACGATTTCCGCGAGGATGCGCGCACCGCGCGCGACCGCGTGATCGTAGTCTTCCAGGATCAGCGTGCCGGCGCCTTCGCCCACCACCAGACCATCGCGCTTGGCGTCGAACGGTCGCGGCGTGAGTTCCGGCTCGGCGTTGCGCGTACTGGTCGCGAACAAGGTGTCGAATACGGCGGCGTCGGTGACGTCGAGCTCTTCGGCACCGCCCGCCAGCATCACCGTCTGGTGCCCGGCCTTGATCGCCTCGTAGGCGTAGCCGATGCCCTGGCTGCCCGAGGTGCAGGCGCTGGACGTCGTGATGACGCGGCCGGTGATGCCGAAAAACACGCCGATGTTCACCGGCGCGGTATGCGCCATCATCTTGATGTAGGTGGTGGCGTTGATGGTCTGGGTGTTTTTCTCCAGCACCATGCGTCCGAAATCGCTCATCGATGCCGGCGTGCCCGCCGAGGATCCATACGAAATGCCGACGCGACCGCTCTTGAGCAATGGATCGCCGAGCAGGCCGGCATCGATCAAGGCCAGCTCACTCGCTCGCGTCGCCATCAAGGCGACCCGGCCCATGCTGCGCGTACTCTTGCGGTTGTAATGTTCGGGCAATTCGAACGGCGCTGCCGGCACGCCGAGGCGCGTGTTCAATCCCTTGTAAATCGACCATTCGTCGTAGTGCCGCACGCAGTTGCGACCGGCGCGGAGATTGGCCAGTACCGTCGGCCAATCGTGACCCAGCGGGCTGATCGCGCCCATGCCGGTGATGACCACGCGTCGTTGCACATTCGAACGCATCAGACCATTCCTCCATTCACCGAAATCACCTGACGGGTGATGTAACCCGCCCCCTCCGACATCAGGAAACTCGCCAGCGCCGCCACTTCTTCCGGTCGGCCCACGCGGCGCATCGGGATCATCTTCATCGCTTCCTCGATGATCTCGCTACCGATCATGTCGGTCTCGATCAGGCCCGGTGCGATGCAATTGACGGTGATCTCGCGCTTGGCCAGTTCCAGCGCCAGCGCCTTGGTCGCACCGATGATGCCGGCTTTCGCGGCGCTGTAATTGGTCTGGCCGCGATTGCCGGCAAGGCCAGACACCGAAGCCAGCGTGACGATGCGTCCGGGTTTGCGTCGGCGCACCATCGGCATCACCAGCGGCTGCAACACATTGTAGAAAGCATCGAGGTTGGTGTGGATGACGCTGTCCCATTCCTCGCCAGTCATCGCCGGAAAAGCATTGTCGCGGGCGATGCCGGCGTTGCAGACGACGCCGTAATACGCGCCATTCGCCTCGACATCGGCAAGCAGCAGTTGCGCGCAGGCCGCGCGATCGGCGACGTCGAAAGCGAGCACGCGGGCATCGCGGCCGAGCCCGCGGATTTCCGCGGCGACGCTTTCGGCTTCTTCGATGCGGCTGCGGCAATGCACGACGATGTCGTAACCGTCCTGCGCAAGCCGCAACGCGATCGCCTTGCCGATACCGCGGCTGGCGCCGGTGACGAGGATGCTGGGGTTTGTCATGGTTGCTGGCCCTCCAGGAAGGCCTCGGGATTCTGCGGTTCGAAAACGGAAACGTTGGCGGTGGCGATTTCCTCATCGCCATCGAGGATGCGGCAGGCGAACAGACCGAGGCCGTTCTCGCCGAACAGTTCGCGATGACCTTCGATGCGCAGGCGCAGACCGAAGGCAAATACCGAACGGGCGCAGGTGTAGCGGCGCGTACCCAGAAGGAAACCGAGCTTGACGGTTTCCTGCCGCGCCAGCGCACGATAGCCAGCCCATGCGGCGATCGCCTGCGCCATGTATTCGATGCCGACCCAGGCCGGTACGCCGGTGTCGTCCGCGAACTGATTGCCCGCGCCGACATCCGCTTCGACCACGACGTTGTCGTCGTCACAGAAAATCAGGCGATCGACCAGCAGCATCGCACCGCGATGCGGGACGACGTCTTCGATAGGAATATCAGCGGGCAAGCGATCGGCGCGCATGCTCAGTCCACTCCCAGCACGAGCGCGGCGTTGCTGCCGCCGAACGCGAAACTCTGGCTGAGCACATGGCGAAGCCT
>Ga0066823_10000041_pt1 | contig 14861 bp, 13 predicted proteins | sample SoimicmetaGmgHMB_FD_62219 | JGI IMG/M metagenome (GOLD analysis project Ga0066823, IMG submission 62219) | Soil and rhizosphere microbial communities from Laval, Canada - mgHMB | ecosystem: Environmental > Terrestrial > Soil > Agricultural land | place: Laval, Canada | collected 2014-09-23 | reverse complement strand
CACTGGCGTGGCTTCAGTCGCTTCGCTGGCATCCATCGCATCGCCGGCTTCAGTGGCGTCGACTGCATCGGCAGCATCCGATGCCTCGACGGGTTCGACGGCATCGACTGCTTCAACAGGATCGACAGCATCGGTCGCATCCTCGGCAGCGGTGGCCTGCACGGTGGTCTGGGCTTTTCCGCGAGTGGGCGTAGACGTGCCCTGCGCGTAGACGGTGAGACAGACTGCCGTCAATCCCAGGATCGGCAGAGCCAGTCGCCAGTTGAGTGTGTGGACGTTGGGGCGGATCAATCGCTGTATCCGTGACATGAGATTTCCTCCGTGCGCCGCTGGCGCGAGGTGGGGAGTGGAGAACTGGAAACGCTCCAGTTCCTGGAGGGCAAGGGCCAGGCGCCTAGGTTCGCCGAGGGCACTTGCCGCGAGATCGTCGGCAATCTGTTCGCGTTCGATGCGGATCTGCCGCGACAACCACCACACGACCGGGTGATAGAACAGTAGGGCTTCGATCGCGCTCTGGATCAGGTTGATGAGGTAGTCGTGACGCTTGATGTGCGCAAGTTCGTGCGCAAGCAACGCTTCGAGCAGGTCCACCGGCATGTTCGCGATCAGCGCAGCGGGCACGATTACGATCGGACGCCACCAGCCGGCGGCGACGGGGCTGTCGAGATCGTCGGCGACACGCAGGCCAATGCTGCGGCTTATGCGCAGACGCGAAGCGAGACGATCCAGGCGCAGTTGCCAGGCGGGGTTCACCGCCGCAGACGTCGCGCGACGGATGCGACCGACCCAGGCCAAGCCGAGCAGCATGCGCAGCGAAAGCAAAGTCGCGCCCAGCGACCAGGTCGCGACGATCCAGGGCAGTCGTACCTGCAGGTCGGTGCGCCAGGAGGCAAGCGGCATCGCGATGCTGGTGTTCGATACGGCGACGGCATCGACACTGCTCTGCGTGATCGGCGTCGCGAATACGCCGTCGGTGGGAAGGCCGCGCCAGATGCCGATCAGCGGCAGCGCCATGCACAGCGCCAGCGCCAGACACGCGACGAGGTAGCGCTGCTGCGGTCGGGCATTGCGCAGCACGGCCAGCAACAACGCCGCCGCCGCGCCGATCAACACGCCCTGCCAGAGGAAATGGATCAGCGCCCACCCGAGCGCAGCGACGAAAACAGGCAGACTGGCGATCATGGTTCGTCTCCATGCAGGAATTTCTGGATTTCCTCGCGTTCCTTCTTCGTCACGTGCCCGCGCAATGCGGCCATGACCAATTCCTTGCCCGATCCGGCGAAGGCCTTGTGGATCAGTTCTTTCAGCAGACCGGTGCGCAGCGAGTCCTGCGCATGCGCGGGAGCGTAGACATGCGAGCGCTGGCTTTCGTCGCGGATCAGCAGGCCCTTGCCGTGCATGATCTGCATCAGCCGCAGCACCGTCGCGTAGGTGAGGTCCGGCCGCTTTTTCTGCATGGCCTCGTGCGCCTGTTTCACCGTCGCCGTGCCCAGTGGCCAGATCGTCTGCAACAGATCGAGTTCGGCGGCGGTGGGCTTGGGCAGGGGCGCGTTCTTGGCCATGGGGCGAGGCTGTCCGGAAGGTCGTTGGACAGGAGCCTAGAACGTCTAGACCGGTTTGTCTAGACCAATTTGTCTATGACTGATGGCAGGGGTGGGGGTCGCCAGCAAGCTGGCTCCTACGGGTGCTGCGTGGTTGTAGGAGCCAGCTTGCTGGCGACCCATCCGATGTATGCGGATCGGCGTCAGGACGAAAGCGGCGTGACGTCCGCCAACTGCAGCGAAACCAGTTTGCCGCCGCCCAGGCGCTGCTGGCCAACTTCCCGGAATCCGTGCCGCGCATGAAAAATCCGCGAGCCTTCATTGGGCGGATCGATATCGAATTCGCAAGTGAGTTTGTCGATGCCGTCCGCGCGCGCGAAGGCGAACAGGTCGTCGTAAAGCACCGCGCCCAGACGTCGACCCTGATGCGCCGTCGAGACCACCACGCGATCGATGTAGAGGAAGCGCGCGTAGGTCGCGGCGAACCAGCGGTAATTCGGGCTGTCGTAGTCGGCGCCTTCGCGCAATACGAGCAGGAAGGCCGCGACCTCGTCATCGATCTGCACAACCCGGTGATAGGCCGCCTGCTGATCCAAGTGCAGCAGCCGCGGCGCATCCATCGGGCTGAGAAACTGCACCGACTCGGCGTTCAAGGCCAGGATCGCGGCATGGTCTTGCGAAGTGGCGGCACGGATCAGCACCGCGCCGCCGGCTTCTCAATGTATGTGTGCGCGTTGCAGTGAACGCAGTAGTTCACGGCCACAACCACCAGAACGTCAGTGCGCTGATGATCGCGTAGATCAGGCCATCGAGAATGTCCTTGGCCACCGCCGCCCAGGGCACGCCTTTCCAGATGCCGTGCTGGACGCTGCCGCCGGCATAGGCGAGCAGGCTGAGCACGCCGACAAGATGGCCGGCGTGATGCGAATGCGAATGCAGGCCATAGGTCTGCAGCGCGACCGCGCCACCGATGGCGGCGATCAGCACCGTGTACAGAAACCATTTGATCAGCGCGCCGCCGATCGTCGGTGGACCGGGCTGGCGCAGCGTGAGGAAACCGATCGGGCCTTCGCGGAATTTCTTCTGGATCTCCTCGCCTTGCATCGCCTTCATGTCGGGGCAATGCGGAAAAACGTATTGCCCGGGTTTGGCGGTGCCGGCGCGAATCGCCGCGATCACGGCGTCCTCGTTCGACAAGGCCTGGTATTCCGATTTGTGCCACTGGAACACCATATGGATCAGGCTGCTGGCGATGAAGATGAAACCGGCGGTGACCAGGATAGGCAACCAGAGCTGGACGAAATCGTTCATTACAGGCTCCTGTGAATTGACGCGGAAAAAACGTTTGTTGCGGACCAAGAAACGCGATAGATGTCGGCGGATGAAACTGCGGGCACAGCGTATTCCAAAAACCATCCCGTCGCCGCAATCAGGTGGGTTGCATGATCGCACCGCCGGTGCCTGGCTCCGCCAGTTCGACGCGATTCCTGCCGCCGGATTTTGCGGCGTACAAGGCTTGGTCGGCACGACGCAGCAGTGCGGCGAAACTGCGGTCGCCGGCATCGAGCACGGCGACGCCGATGGAGACGGCCAGGGGAATGTCGACGCCATCGAAGCGCAGGGGCTGCGCACGCAACTGCTGCTGGAAGCGCTCGGCCACAGCCAGGCTTTCGCCGCGATCGGCGCGATCGAGCAGCAGGAAAAATTCCTCGCCGCCAAGTCGGCCAGGCAGATCGCTTTTGCGGCAGACCGCTTCGAGCAGTGCGGCGAGATGTTTGAGCGCGAGATCGCCGACGTCGTGACCGTGGCGGTCGTTGATCGCCTTGAAAAAGTCCACGTCGAGCACCGCGACCGCAAAGACCTGATCCTGCCGCCGTGCCGCATGGAAAGCGCGTTCGCCGGCCAGCGCCACCGTGCGGCGATTGGCCAGACCGGTGAGGTAATCGGTGGATGCTGCGCGCTGCCATTGCCCGCGGATGCGTTCCAGGCACATCAGCAGGAAGGCAGTGGTGCCGATCACCGGCAAGGTCGCCGCCAGCACCAGGCCCAGCGAGTATTGCCAACCGCTGAGTTGAAGAAGATTTTTCGCGACCGGCGGCGCGACGATCGCCTGCACCGCGCGCGCGAACATGATGCCGGCGATGATCAGGAAAATGGCGGCGAGCACCGCGCGGCTGGTCATCGCTTCGCGTTCGGCGAAGCGTTGCAAGGTGCGCGCGCTGGCGAACAGAACGCCGGCCATCGTCAGCGAAACCAGCGTGATGCGCAGGCCGAGATCCGGATGCACGGCGGTAAACCAGAACACCGCGACGGTGGCCAGCAGTGGCGGCAGCAGCAACGACCAGCGCTCCGGCAGACCGTAGAACTGGCGCAGCGCACGCAGATACGCGGTCATTCCCAGCAACAGCAAGGCGTTGGCCAGCGGTAGCACGAATGCTGGCGGCAGCGATTGCTGCACCGCTTGCAACACGCAACCCGCCGCCTGCAGCAAGGTGCCGACGCGCCAGCTGAAAGCGCTGGGTTGCACGTCCGGCGCCAGGCTGCCGTGCATGAGCCCGAGTACGCCGCCGTTGAGCAGCATCATCAGCATCGCCACCAGAAAAACGGTGCGCGGATCGATGGCGAAGAGCTCTGGCATGATCGGCCCGTGTCGCAGGTTCGGCCTGCATCCTAGCACTTGGGTCGGGCGGTATTTCTGCCGCGGATCTTCGTCTCCGCCGACAGGTTCGTGGGCTATGGAGCAGTCAGGTTGTCCGCCGGTTTGCTCGCGTATAGGCTGCACCGGAGGCTCGGATGTGCGAATGCGCCTTGGGCGATCGCCGCGACTTTCATCAGCTGCCAAGGAGATCATCGATCATGATCAGCTCGCGTATCTCGCTGCGAAAGATGCTGATCCGTTGCCTGCGTGCGGCCGCCATCGCCGGCCTCGCGATATCGGCGGCGGGTTCCGCGCAATCGGGTGCGGCGAGCCTGCGCGGCTGGGTCGCATTCGAGGACGTCGCCTACGTCGACGTGCAGCCACGGGCAAAGGTGCAGTTGCGCCACGACGCGCCCGAGGCCGGCACAGTGTATGTGACGCAGACGGATGAGCACGGCTTCTTCGTCTTTCCGCACACCGGCCTGGGACGCTTCATGCTCACGATCACCGCAGCAAATTTCCGGCCGTATTCGGCCGACGTCTACCTGGCCTCGGATTTTTCCGGAAACTGGGCGGTGCAATTGCGCGCGATCAGGAAGAAGCGGGCCGCGCGCTGAGTGCGTGCCGCGTTCGGTAATCGATCCACGCGATTGGAATTTGTCTGTGTTTGCGCGAGCAAAACCGGCGAGGGCGCAGCGGTTGCCCATTGCCGCCCCATAGGCGAAGCTCACCTCGCGCAACCAGCATCGGAGTCGACGTGAGCGAGCGCTTCCTGACCCACCAGGTCGAAAACCAGCCGCCATCGCTGCTGCCTTACGATGCCTTCAGCACCGACCTTCCGTTGCGCGAGGCATTGGCGCGCGAAGGCGGCGGTTGGGCGCAGGCACAGGTGCAGGCTTACGGCGTGCTGGCCGGTGGCGAGATGATGGCGCTGGGCGTGCAGGCGAACGAAAACCGGCCGACGTTCAAGCCGGTCGATCACTACGGCCATCGCATCGACGAAGTCGAATTCCATCCGGCGTATCACCGTCTGATGGAGCTCGGAACGCAGCATGGCGTCAGCGGGTTTGCCTGGCGTCATGCCGACAGCGAAGGTGCGCACGTCGCGCGTGCCGCGCTGATGTATCTGCATTACCAGGCCGATCAGGGTACGAGCTGCCCGCTGACGATGACTTATGCCTGCGTGCCCGCATTGCAGCAGGCGCCCGAATTGGCGCGCGACTGGTTGCCGCGCATCGTCTCGACGGATTACGACGGCAGCCATCGTCTCGCGTGGTTGAAGGCCGGCAATACCATCGGCATGGGCATGACCGAGAAGCAGGGCGGTTCCGACGTGCGCAGCAACACCACGCGCGCGACGCCGATCGGCGACGGGCTGTACGAACTGGTCGGGCACAAATGGTTTTTCTCGGCGCCGATGTGCGACGCCTTCCTCGTGCTTGCGCAAGCGGAAGCGGGATTGACATGTTTCCTGCTGCCGCGTTTCGCGCCCGACGGCAGCCTCAATGCCGTGCGCATCCAGCGCCTGAAAAACAAGCTCGGCGACTGGAGCAATGCCAGTAGCGAGGTCGAGTTCCAGGGCGCGGTAGCGTGGCGGGTCGGCGACGAAGGTCGCGGCGTCGCGACGATTTTGCAGATGGTCGCGCTGACGCGACAGGATTGCCTGATCGGTTCCGCCGCACTGATGCGGCAGGCGCTGGTGCAGGCCTGGCATCACGTCCGGCATCGTCGCGCGTTCGGACGGACCTTGAGCGAACAACCGCTGATGCGCAACGTGATCGCCGATCTCGCACTGGAATCGGAGGCGGCGACTGCGCTGACTTTCCGCGTTGCGCGCGCCATCGATGCCGGCGCGTTCGACGAAGGCGAAGCGGCCTTGGCGCGCGTGATCACTGCCTTGGGAAAATATTGGGTCTGCAAACGCGCCACGCCTTTCGTCAACGAGGCGCAGGAATGCCTGGGCGGCATCGGCTACGTCGAAGACTCGCCGCTGCCGCGACTGCTGCGGCAGGCGCCGCTGAATTCGATCTGGGAAGGCAGCGGCAATATCCAGTGCCTGGATGTGTTGCGCGCATTGCAGCGCGAGCCGGCCTGCCGTGCGGCGTATTTCCGGGAGTTGCTGGCCGCGCGCGGTGGTCACGTACTGCTCGATGCGGAAATTCTCAGGCTGGAGACGCTGCTGGGCGGTGACCCGACGCAACTCGAAGGGCAGTCGCGCCTGCTCGCCGAACGCATGACGCTGGCCCTGCAGGCAGCGCTGCTGATCCGTCACGGCGATGCCGCGATCGCCGACAGCTTCTGCCAAAGCCGTCTCGGCCATCAGCATGGCCTGGCATTCGGAACATTGCCGGCAGCGGCGCCGACAGCCCACCTGCTTGAGCGCGCCTGGCCAGCGTGAACCCCGGTGCCGTGGATGGCGAAGCCGTCGCCTCCGCTCAGTGCGGCGCCATCTCCGTCGTCGGCGCGGACACGCACACGCAACAGAATGAATCCCGTCGCCGCCAGCAGCGCATGGCCGATCGTCAGCGGGATGGGCAGCGGCCGCATCTTCAGGTGGAACGGCAGATTCATCCCGACCCCGCCCGCGGCGGCGACGATTGCGGGCTTGAAAGACGCCAGCAGTGGCGTCTTTATTTTTCAGCCGAAACCCGAACTTTCTTCGACGATTTATTCCGATTTTCACGGCCGCCTGATCCGCTTCGCACTACGTTGCGTGGGTCGATGCAAGGAGAACGTCATGTCAGAGAAAAAATATTTTGCGACCGCCATTTCCCTGGTCTTCGCGCTGACAGGCTGCCGCGAGTCGGCGACGCTGAGCGTCGAGCAAGGGTCTGGCCCCGATCCGGCACTGCCTATGCCCGACGCGCGCCTCATCCCGACCATCGACATCGCACCGGCGATCGGCTGGCCGGCAGGTACAACGCCGAAAGCCGCACCCGGGTTTGTCGTGGCGGCTTTCGCCAGCGGCTTCGATCATCCGCGCTGGCTCTACGTATTGCCTAATGGCGACGTGCTGGTCGCCGAATCGAATGCGCCGCCGAAACCCGAGGATGGCAAGGGCCTCAAGGGCGCGGTGATGAAGTCGGTGATGACGCGCGCCGGCGCCGCCGTTGCGAGCGCGAACCGGATCAGCCTGCTGCGCGATGGTGATGGCGACGGCGTCGCCGAACTGCGCACGGTTTTCATCAAGGACATGAATTCGCCGTTCGGCATGGCACTGGTCGGCAATAATTTTTATGTCGCCAACAGCGATGCCGTGCTGCGCTTTCCGTATCGCGAGGGTGCGACCGAAATAAGCGCCAGGCCGGTCAAGGTGGTGGATCTGCCCGCCGGCCCGATCAATCACCACTGGACCAAGAACCTGATTGCCAGTCGCGACGGAAAACGCTTGTACGTGACCGTCGGATCCAACAGCAACGTCGGCGAAAATGGCATCGAAAAGGAAGAAGGCCGCGCGGCGATCCTGGAAGTGGATCTCGCGACCGGCCATTCGCGCGTGTTCGCCAGCGGCCTGCGCAATCCCAATGGCCTTGGCTGGCAACCGAGCAGCGGACAACTCTGGACCGCGGTCAACGAACGCGACGAGATCGGCAGCGACCTCGTGCCCGACTACATGACGTCCGTGAAAGACGGCGGCTTCTACGGCTGGCCTTACAGCTACTACGGCCAGCACGTCGATGCGCGGGTGAAACCGCCGCGTCCGGACCTCGTCGCCAAGGCGCTGGTGCCTGACTATGCGCTCGGTCCACACACGGCATCGCTGGGTCTGGTTTTCTACGAAGGGAAATCCTTTCCCGCGCACTATCGCAACGGCGCCTTCATCGGCCAGCACGGCTCGTGGAATCGCCGACCGCCCAGCGGCTATCGCGTCGTGTTCGTGCCGTTTACCGATGGCCGCCCCTCGGGAAAGGTCGAGGACGTACTGACCGGGTTCCTCGATGCGAAGGGCAATGCCATGGGTCGGCCGGTTGGTGTGGCGGTGGACAAGACCGGCGCGCTGCTGGTCGCCGACGATGTCGGCAATGTGGTGTGGCGGATGCAGGCGAAGTAAGCGAGCGGATCGGCAGTGTTGACCTTATCCTGTAGCGCACTCGCCGCAACGGATCAGGCATGTCTGAATCTCGAATCCCATTCGCCTTCCATCCCATCGCCCACGTGCGCTCGCCGTACGCGCGGCGCATCGATGCGCCGCATCAGTCGACGGTGGTGGCGGGGACGGAGAGCGGTGATGTGGTGGAGGCGGTGATCGAGTTCGTCGCGGATTTTCCGGCGGCGGCGTTTCGCGATCTGGCCGGTTTCGAACGGATCTGGCTGCTGTTCGTGTTCGATCGCAGCGAGGGCTGGAAAGCGGAGGTGCGGCCGCCGCGCGGCGGCGGCAAGCGCAGCGTGTTGGCGACGCGCTCGCCGCATCGGCCGAATGCGCTCGGCTTGTCGGCGGTGAGTCTGGTCGCGATCGAGGGAAATACCTTGCGCGTGCGCGGCATCGATCTGCTCGACGGCACACCGATCCTCGATATCAAGCCTTACGTGCCCTATGCGGATGCATTTCCCACATCTGCGGCGGGCTGGATCGACGCCCTCGATGCGCAGCAGGGCCGGCAGTCCGCGCCTGGCCCGAAACGCCCGCGTACGAAAGTCATCGCGCCGAAAGCGTAGGCGGACGCTTCGTCACGGCGGCAGTGACTTCCGGACCATGCGCCGCTCACCCTGCGTGTCATAGTTCCCCACCGCCCTGCTCCGGAGATCGTCATGCGCGCCATTCCTCTTTTTCTCGCGGCCTGCCTGTTGGTCGTTGCCGGTTGCGCGAGTGTCGGCAGCGGCGCACACGATCCTGATGTCCTCGCCACAGCGCTGGCGAATCCGGCGCGTTCTGATGCCGATCGTGAGCGCGATGGCCGTGATCATCCCGCCGACGTATTGGCGCTCGCGAATTTCCGCCCCGGCATGACCATCGCCGACATTTTCGGTGGCGGCGGTTACTACAGCGAGATCATCGCCGGCATCGTCGGCGCGAAAGGCCAGGTGCGCCTGATCAACAATCCGTCCTACGACGGTTACGCGAAGAAAGGCCTGGCTACGCGTCTGGCCGACAACCGCCTGCCGAATGTCCATTACGAAGTTTCGCCGCCGGACAAGATGGCGCTGGGCAATGCCACGCTCGACGGCGCGCTGATCGTGATGTCGTATCACGACCTCTACGTCAACGACCCCAGCGACAACTGGCCGGGCATCGATGCCAGCCAGTTCATCGATCAGATCGTCGCCGGTCTCAAACATGGTGGCGTGTTGCTGATCGTCGATCACCAGGCGCGCGCGGGCAGCGGCAAGAGCGATTCGCAGGCGCTGCACCGCATCGAGGACACGTATGCGATCGCCGATTTCAAGGCGCATGGTCTGGACTTCATCAGCTCGATCCCGGTGCTGCGCAACAGCGGCGACGACCACAGCCTCAATGTGTTCAATCCGGCGATCCGCGGCAAGACCGATCGTTTCGTGCATCTGTATCGCAAGCCCTGATGCGGGGGCGGCAGCCGTTTCTGCTGACCTCGCGGGCTTATCAGGGTAGGCTCGCCTGACCGAGCGTGCCGGTGACTGCCGTTTGCTTGGGTGACCCAGCCCGGGGCCGAACAGTGATCCTGTCTTCACTGCCCGATGTTTCGTCGATCTCCGGGGCTGGCGATTGCTACGACAACGATAAGGAAGAACCATGAACAAGCCTCTCGCCACCAGCCTCATCGCCCTTGGCCTGGCCATCGCCGGTCCGGCCGCGGCGCAAGACTCGCAGGACACGAAAGACAGCACCGCCAAGGACTGGGCCGGTTTCTACATCGGCATCCACTACGGCCACGGCAGCGCCAAGGCCGATACCGACTTCAGCCCGCTGCCGACCGCGACCCAGTTCGTCAACCTGCAACCGACCACGATCGCATTGCGTCCCAGTGGCTCGGTGTTCGGTGGCCAGCTCGGCTACAGCTGGCAATCGGGCCATGCGGTCTGGGGATTCCAGGGCGATGTGTCCTCGCTCAACATGGACGACAGCGTGACCCGCTCGCCGATCACGCAGAACAACGGCACGCCGTTCTTCGCCGGTAGCTACATCAGCGCCAGTGCCGATTACGGCCGCATGTACACCTTGCGCGCGCGCCTGGGCTACGCCACGAACAACGGCTGGCTGTTCTACGGCACCGGCGGCTTCGCCCGCGCCAAGATCGAAAACAGCGCGGTCACCAACTTCCGCCCGGTCGGCTCGACGCAGTACATCGCGCTCACCAGCGACTCGCATACCGGCCATGTCTACGGCCTTGGCGCGGCTTACAAGATTTCCGAGCACATGTCGGTCAACGCCGAGTACACGCACTTCGGCTTGGGCGACCAGTCGAAGGTCGCCGACGCAACGCCGCTGCTGCCGCCGTTCCAGGTCGGCTATCACTGGCAGGCCGAAGGCAAGATGTGGCAGATCGGCTTCAACTACCACTTCTGATTTTTCATGCAGGAACGGAATGACCGCGACGGTTTCAAGTCGCGGTCATGACCGCTCCCACGAAGTATCACCAGACTTTTACGCGCTGCTCCGGTGCGAGATAGCGCTTCTGGCCAGGTTTCACGTCGAAGGCCGGATACCAGGCTTCTTCGTTGCGCACGGTGGCGGCACGGTATTCGCCGGGCGCGTGCACGCCGGTGAGGATGCTGTTGCGTAGCGCCGGCTCGCGTGCCTTGCTGCGCCAGGCCTGGGCCCAGCCGAGGAAGAAGCGCTGGTCGGGCGTCAAGCCTTCCAGTGATTGCGCCGGTTTGTCTTTCTGCGACAGACGGTAAGCGTCGTAAGCCGTGGCGAGGCCGGCGACGTCGGCGATGTTCTCGCCCAGCGTGAGCTTGCCGTTGACTGCCAGATCCGGGAACGGACGATAGGTGTCGTATTGCGCTGCGAGCGCTGCACCCGCCGCGTCAAAACGCTTGAGGTCTTCGGGCGTCCACCAATTCGCCATGCGTCCGGTTTCGTCGAACAGCGCGCCGCTGGAATCGAAACTGTGCGTGACTTCGTGGCCGATCACCGCGCCGATTGCGCCATAGTTCACCGCATCGTCGGCGGCGCCGTCGAAGAACGGTGCTTCCAGAATCGCGGCCGGGAAGATCAGGCGATTTTCCAGCGGAATGTTCAGCGCGTTCACTTCCTGCGGCAGCAGGTACCACTCGCCGTGATCGACCGGCTTACCGAGCTTGCCGATGTTGCGCTGGTAATCGAACAGCGACGCACGCTCGGCATTGCCCAGCGCGTCGTCGGCGCGAACCTCAAGCGCGGAGTAATCGCGCCAGGTCGAGGGGTAACCCATGCCGATCTGCAGACCGGCGAGTTTCGCTTTCGCATGCGCCTTGGTCGCCGGCGTCATCCAGTCGATGCGATCGATGCGCTTGTCGAATGCCGCGAGGATGTCCTTGACCATCGCGTCGGCGCGCGCCTTGGTCGCGGCGCTGAAATGACGCTCGACGTAGATCTTGCCGACGGCTTCACCGAGCGCGCCGTCGACGGCATTGACGCCGCGCTTCCAGCGCACCTGCTGTTCGGGCGTGCCGTTGAGCGTCTTGCCGTAGAACGCGAACGCTTCGTCGGAAAAGGCTTTTGGCAGCACGCCGGCTTCGCGATCAAGCGCATGGAAAGCGAGGTAATCCTTCCAGGTGTCCAGCGGTTGCGCCGCCACGAGCTTGGAAATGCCGGCGATCGCCGACGGCTGCCAGACGATGAAATCGGTCTGGTTCTGCAGCGCGGCACCGGTGAGGAAAGCATTCCAGTCCATGCCCGGCGCTTTCTTTGCGAAATCGGCCTGCGCCCAGTAATTCGCGCCTTTTTTCACGTCGTTGGTATCGACCTGGCTGACATGCGCGTGCGCGATCGCGGTTTCCAGCGCGAGGATGCGATCGGCTTTCGCCGATGCATCGGAAATTTTCGCCAGGCCCAGCACCGTCGCGATGTGGTCGTGATACTGCTTGCGGATCTGCACGAAGCGTCCGCCCTCGAGATAGAAATCGCGATCGGGCAGGCCCAGGCCGCCCTGCACCAGATACGGCGCGTATTGCGTGGGCTTGTCGAGATTCTGCGAGACCCACAGGCCGAAAAGACGGTCGGTGTAATAGTTGGTGGAGTTCATCAGGTCGACGTCGGCGCGCAGCGTGCCGCCCAATGCCTGCGACAGTCCGGACTTGTCCTTGATCGCGGCGATCGCGTCGAGTTCGGGTTGCATCGGCGTCAGGCCCTTGGCCTCGATGCCGGTCTCGTCCATGAAGGCGGTGTAGTAGTCGCCGATCTTTTTCGTCTCGCCGGTCGCGGCCTTGTTAGCGGCGGTTTCCTCGATGATCGCGCGGGTACGCGTCAACGCTTTTTCGGTGAGCACGGTGAAGCTGTTGTAGCTGCTGCGGTCGGCGGGAATTTCCGTGCTCTTGAACCAGCTGCCATTGGCATAGGAGAAGAAGTCGTCACCGGGCGCGACGCTTTTGTCCATGCCGGCGGTATCGAAGCCGAAGCTGCCGAGTTCGGGCTTGGCCGGCGCTGCCGGCGCCGGGGGCGGCGTGTTCGCGACGTTGGTCGGCGTGGATTCCGCCGCGGGTTTGCAGGCCGCGAGCAACGCCGCGCTGACGAGGATCAGGGCAGGGCCCCGGAGTGGATGGGCGGACATGCTGTGCTCCCGGACATTGGCGAAGGCAGAGAATAGGCTTTCCCGCGAGCGGCGCAAGTGCAGCGATCGCGTATGCGACACTTCCGCCCTGACCTCAGGGAGCCGCGCCATGAAACCATCTCCTCTCGCAGTCCGGCGGATGCTCGCGGGTCTCGCGCTCGCTTTCGCGGCCCAGGTTTCCGCCGCCGAACCAGCGCCGACGATGCGCGTGGATTATCTGCATAGCGGCAATAGCAAGAGCGATCACTACGCGCTCGAGCGCGTGCTGATCGAGCCGCTACCCTGGCCGGGCAATCCGGCGCGGCCGCTCGACGACAGCGACCGCGGCAACAATCGTTTCGAGGTGATCGACGGCAAGAGCGGCGCGGTGTTGTATTCGCGCGGATTCAACACGGTGTTCGGCGAATGGCGCAGTACCGACGAGGCCACTGTCCGCGATCGCGGCTTCGAGGAGTCGCTGCGTTTCCCGAAACCTGCCGGCCCCGTGCATGTGCGCGTGCTCGCGCGCGGTGCGGACAATAAATTTGCGGAAGTCTGGCGTGTCGATGTCGATCCTGATGCTCCCGATGTCGTGCGCAAGCAGGCGCCGGCAGCGGCGACGCCGATCGCGATCCGCCATAACGGACCGTCTGCCGACAAGGTTGACCTGCTGATCCTCGGCGACGGCTACACGCAGGCGGAAGCGGCGAAGTTCGAGGCGGACGCACGCCGGCTCAGTGATCACCTGTTTACGGTGTCGCCGTTCAAGGAACGCGCCGGCGATTTCAACGTCTGGGCGATGATGGTGCCGACCGCGGAATCGGGCATATCGCGTCCTTCCGGCGGCATGCATCATGCGTCTTCGTTGGGGACGAGTTACGACATCTTCGGCAGCGAGCGCTACGTGCTCACGCTAGACAATCGCGCGCTGCGCGAAGTCGCGCAATATGCGCCGAATGAATTCATCGAAATCCTGGTCAACAACGAAACCTACGGTGGCGGCGGCATCTTCGGCCAGTTCAGCACGGCGGCGGCGGGCAATGCCTGGGCCGATTATCTGTTCGTGCACGAGTTCGGCCACCACTTCGCCGGTCTCGCCGACGAGTACTACACCTCGCCGGTCGCCTATCAATCCAGTGCGGATCGTCCGGAACCCTGGGAGCCGAACGTCACTGCTCTGCACGATCCGGCGCAGCTCAAATGGCGCGACCACGTCAAGCCCGACACGCCTTTGCCGACCTCGTGGCCGAAAGCCGAATACGAGGAGTATTCGCGCGAGTACCAGAAGAAACGCGCCGCCCTGCGCGCCGCACAACGTCCGGAAGCGGAGATGGACGCGTTGTTCCGCGCCGATCTCGCGCACAGCAACAAACTTTTTTCCGCCAACCCGAACTACCACGTGATCGGCGCCTTCGAAGGCGCGAACTACGAGGCCAAGGGTTACTACCGCTCGCAAATGCAATGCCTGATGTTCGACCGCAGCGATACCTACTGCCAAGTCTGCCAGGACGCGATCAGCACGATCATCGATCTGTATTCGCGACCGTTGCCACGCTGATTTATTTCATCCGATAAATTTTTTACCGTCGCCCCGGCCTGCGCCGGGATGACAGAAATGATTTCGCGCTTTGACACGGAGCTCGTGCTCCGCACTCAGGTTTTCGCGATGGCTTCCCGCCAGCGTCTTCGTGCATCGGCAACGATCGTCCGCGCCAGCCTTGGCTCGAATCGTCGCTGCGTCGGATAGGCGCGGCGCAGTTCTTCGGTGCCCGACCACAGGCCGACACCCAGCCCCGCGAGCATCGCCGCACCCAGCGCCGTGCTTTCGAGCATGCGTGGACGCTGCAACGACAGACCGGAAAAATCCGACTGGATCTGCATCAGCAGATCGTTGGCGGCGGCGCCGCCATCAACGCGCAGATCGGTGAGTGGCGTGCCGAGGTCAGCGGCCATCGCGTCGAGGATGTCGCACTGACTGTGGGCGATGCCTTCGAGCGCGGCGCGGGCGATATGCGCCGGCGTCGTGCCGGGGTTGAG
>Ga0066823_10000034_pt1 | contig 16088 bp, 12 predicted proteins | sample SoimicmetaGmgHMB_FD_62219 | JGI IMG/M metagenome (GOLD analysis project Ga0066823, IMG submission 62219) | Soil and rhizosphere microbial communities from Laval, Canada - mgHMB | ecosystem: Environmental > Terrestrial > Soil > Agricultural land | place: Laval, Canada | collected 2014-09-23 | reverse complement strand
CGGTTGGCCTGGGCGCGATCGTCCTGCAACTGCTCGTGCTCGCCTGGCTCGCGATCATGATCGTGTCCGCGTTCAAGCCCGACCTCAGTTCGCCCCCGCAGAACGTCGTTGGCATCGTCGCCACCGCATTGCCGCTGCAGATGGCCGGCTGGATGTTGTTCATGCTGATCTGCTTCGGCGCTGAATTGGTCTGGATCATGCAAGGCACGCATCCCAACAACCTGCCGACGCCGATTCCGGGCAGCGCGAAGGAAGCCGACAACGCCGAACCCAAGGATCTGATCATCGCTGGCCTGCGCAACAGCAGGGCCGCCGACGCGCCGCTGTGGCGCGAACAGGCCGCGATCTCGGACGTGTTCCAGATGGCCACGAACGTGCGCTGGAACCCGGTGCGCAACGAGCTCACCAACAAGGATCCGATGGAGTTCGACGACGACACGCGGCGTATCCGCTGGGTATTCAGTCACGACAGCATGCGCTTCGAGGGCTACAGCCTCGCCGATTTCCGCGCGGTGGGTCGCCTGGGTGTCGATGGCGACGGCGCCTTTCCGACGCCGCCGATGATCGGTCCGATGGATTCGCTGATCAGCCGCGACACCGTTTTCCAGTACGACAGCGACGCCAAGCTGGTGCTGCCGCGTCTGCGCGTGCCGGCCGGTGAAACCATCACGTCGATCGAAACCTTTGACGAACGCATCCTGCTGATGAGCGACCGCGCGCTGTACTTCTACGACATCCGCGAGCTGCACAACGGCGACGGCGTGCTCACGCCGCGGGCCCATGTGCCGGTGCCGGGCAAGACCGGCAATCTCGAGCGCGTCGATGTCATGGAGCTGCTCGACGGCTATCTGGTGTCCTTCGTCTACAGCCGCTACTCGCATAACGGCGACGGCCCGGCATTCCAGGAAGTCCTGCGCGTCGACGAGCACGACCGCACCGTGTCGGTCGGTCGCCGCGAGCTGGGCATCGGTTACGGACCGGTGTTCCGCTATTCGAACTGGTACATCTCGCCGGTGTTGTTCAAAGTGCAGAAGTTCGCGGTGAACCTATTCGCCGGCTACGTGCCGGTGCGCGACTTCCAGCGTCCGCCGGTGCTGCCTGCGGCGGTGGGCATCGCGGTCGGCATGGCCCTGCTTTCGCTGATCGGCGGCGCATGGCGCCTGCGTCGGGTCGCGGTGTCGATGCCGGCACGCCTGGCCTGGCTCGTCGCCTGCTTCGCCATCGGCCCGCCGGCGCTGTTCAGTCTGTGGCTGCTGTATCCCGAACGCGAGCGCCTGGACGATCTGCCGATCGCGTCCGCCGCGACGGCCTGAACGAATCAAACCATCACCGGCCCGTCGCGCGAGTCGCGCGCGGGCCTTGCAGGAGAAACCCATGAAGACGTTCCCGAAATCGTTCGGGGCGCGGCTCACCGCGTCCTTGCTGACGGGCCTGGTGATGTCGACGCTGTTCGCCTTCGCCGGGCCGGTACGCGCCGACGACGATGCTGCAGCACTGAAAGCCGCGCTCGCCGCCGAACGCCAGCGCGCACCGGCGCCACGCATCGAACGCACGGCCTTCCTGTCGCGCAGCAACCAAGGCGAAACCGCGCTCTCGCCCGACGGCCGGCAGTTCGCGTATCTGCGCGAGCAGGGCAGCAATCGCAGCGTGTGGCTGTTGCCGACGGCCGGCGGCGAACCGCGGCGTGTCCTGCTCGAAACCGAGGCCAATGAAATCGCGTGGTCGCACGATGGTCGCTGGCTGTTGCTCATTTCGCCGCGCGAGGTGTTCAAGCTTGCCGTGACGGGCACGACCGGCTCGGGCATCGTCACCTTGCTGGGCGAGCGCACACGCCGGGAATTCTTCGGCGTCGATGCGTCCCTGCCCGCAGCGATCCTCGTGCGCGAAGTGCCGCCGGTGGTGTCGCGCGCACCCAAACGCTGGCGTTTGTGGCGCGTGGACATGCAGGGCAGACAGACCCTGCTGCGCGAAGAGGCCACCGCGATCGTGGATGCCGCGTTCGCTCCGCAAGGGCGGCTCGCGTATCTGTTGCGCGCCGAGGGCGAGGGCCAGGTCATCCAGCATGTGGATGCCGCCGGCCAGTTGCATCCGATCGCGCGTTGCGAGCGCATGATCCGCTGCCTGTTCCTGGCGACCAGCGAAGATGGCCGCGACCTGATCCTGCGCACCAATCTCGGTGGCGAGTTCATGCGCCCGGTGCGCATGTCGCCCGACGGCGCCATGACGGTCCTGTTCGAAGATCCGCGCGGCGAGGCCGATGTCGACGGCATCGTGCTCGACCCGATCACGCGGCAGCCGCTGATCGCGAGCTATCGCAGCACGACCGCGGCGAGTTACGGCCTGACCCCCGACGGCAAACGGCAGGTCGATGCGATCGTTCGTCTGTTCCCGCAGCGCAATTTGCAGATCGATGTCGGCGTCGGTACGGCGGCGCGCTGGATCGTGCACGAACGCTCGGGCTCGCTGCGCGGCGAGCGCCTGCATGTCTACGATCCGGCCACGGGCGCCACGCGCCGCATACTGGATGACGCACGCTTCGAATTCGATGGCAAACCGGTCCCGGCCATTGCCGAAGCGGTGATGGCACGCAAGATCGCGTTCTCCTGGCGCGCCTCCGACGGCATGCGTCTGCATGGCTTCCTCATGGTGCCGCCGGGCGTGGATCTGACGACGGTGCCGCTGGTCGCGAACGTGCATGGCGGACCCTTCAATCTGGTGCGACCGACCTTCAGCAACGACGGCCAGTTTCTGGCCAATCGCGGCTACGTCGTGTTCCAGCCGAACTTCCGCGGGTCGACCGGCCTGGGCCGCCGCTATCTGTTTGCCGCGAACGGCGACTTCGGCAACGGTCGCGTGCAGCTCGACATCGTCGAAGGGGTGCGCTATCTGCTTGCACAAGGCATCGGTGACGCGAATCGCGTCGGTATCACCGGCGCGTCGTTCGGCGGCTATTCGACTCTGCTGGGCGTGACTTTCCAGCCGGAGCTGTTCAAGGTCGGCATCGCCGGCGTCCCACCGGCGGATTTCGGCTGGGTGCTGCGCGAATACGTCGGCACCGGCACGGAAATGGTGCCCGGGGTGCCGATCGCGACGAGCATGCGGCATCTGTCACTCGACCCTGCGGATCCGGTGATTGCGCAGCGTTTGACAGCGCAGTCACCGATCGCCAACGCGGACAAATTGCGTCGGCCGCTGCTGATGCTCGCTGGCGGCGAGGACGAGCGCGTGCCGATCCGCGGGGTGACGCACTACGCCGCCAAGCTCAACTCGCTGCACAAGGATGTGAGCCTGTTCGTCGACGCAGACGCGGGACACAGCGCGACCGATCTGCGCACGCGCGAGGCCTATTATTTCCTCATGGAATGGATGCTGCACCGCAATCTCGGCGGCCCAGCACCGACGCCGCCGTCACGCGAACTGCGTGCGCACATCCGCAAGAATTTGCGGCTGGCCGGCAAGGACCTGCAGGACCTTGCCTCGCCGTAGGAGCCAGCTTGCTGGCGACAGGGGCCACGACAGGGTCGCGCTGGCCAGCATGGGAAATTTCTTTTTGCACCCGCGCCGCCGCGGCCGACGGGGAGTCCGTGCCGGTTCGGTCGACACATCCTGTGTCGACTCACCGTCGCAGGCCATCCCTGGCCTGCTCACGGACCCACTCCGTCGGCCCCGGCATCGCTCTGAAATCGTGTCGAGATGTTGCGAAACGCGAGTCGCTTCGTCGTCAATTCATCTTGCCGGCACCGGTACGTGGCGGGTCGTTGCTGTTCGCATTTTGTTCAACAAGCCGAGCCGATCAGAGCGTTTCCGAAGCCCATGGGAAGACTGTGAGTCGGCCAGGGATGGCCGGCGACGGTGAGTCAGCACAGGAGGTGCTGACCGAACCGGCATCGGTCATCCCATGGGTTTCGGGGGCGCGGATGCGACAGGGGATTTCAAGCGAGACGCGTTGTGCCGCCAGCTACGATGTTTCACCCGTCTGCAACCGCCACAGCGCCGCATAGAAACCGTTGCGGGCGATCAGTTCATCGTGGCGGCCGCTTTCGACGATGCGTCCGGCATCGAGCACATGGATCGCATCGGCTTGGCGCACCGTCGACAAACGATGCGCGACGATCAACGTCGTGCGCTGATGCGAGATGCGCGCCAGCGAGCGCTGGATCGCCGCTTCGGTTTCGTTGTCGACGGCGGACGTCGCCTCGTCGAGCACCAGCACGGCGGGGTCGCGATAGATCGCTCGCGCCAGCGCGATGCGCTGCCGCTGGCCACCGGACAGTTGCGCTCCGCGTTCACCGACCGCACTGGCATAGCCCTGCGGCAGCGCGGCGATGAAATCGTGGGCCTCCGCGGCGCGCGCGGCGGCTTCGACTTTCGCGATGTCCGGTGCGTGTTCGCCGTAGGCGATGTTGTCGGCGACGCTGCCATCGGTGAGGAAGGGGTCCTGCGCGACATAGCCGATCACGCGGCGCAGCGCGGCCGGATCGAGCGCCGCGATGTCGATGCCGTCGAGCAGGATGCGGCCGTGGTCGGGGTCGATGAAACGCAGCAGCAATTTCAGCAGCGTGCTCTTGCCGCCGCCGGTGCCGCCGACCAGCGCGATGGTTTGTCCGGCCGGAATCGCCAGCGAAATATCGCTGACAGCGGGGCGGCCGTCGTAGGCGAAGGCGATTTTCTCGAAACTCAGCGTACCCTTCGCGTGCTGCGTGAGCTGCTGCGTGCCGCGCAGCGGAAGCTTCGTTTCCAGCAGATCCATCACGCGATTCACCGAGGCCATCGCGCGCTGGTAGAGATCGGTCATGTCGGCCAGACGCGTCAGCGGCCAGAGCAGGCGTTGCGTCAGATACACCAGCGCCGAGTAACTACCGACGCCGAGGCGGCCGTTGAGCGCCAGCCAGCCGCCGTACAACAGCGTGGCGACGAAGCCGGCCAGCACCGCCATGCGGATCACCGGCGTGATCGCAGCGGAAACCCGGATCGCATCGGCATTACGCGCACGGAAATCGTCCGATGCCGCGCGCACGTGTTCGGCTTCGAAAGCTTCGGCGGTATAGGCCTGGATCGTCGCCATGCCGGCGAGATTGTTGTTGAGCCGCGACGACACCGTCGCCGCCGCCTCGCGCGCCGCTGCGTAACGCGGATACAGGCGGCGCTGAAACCAGAACGCGCCGAGCAGGATCAGCGGAATCGGCAGCAGCGCGAGCACCGCCAGCGTGCTGGTCAGGAAGAAGAACACGGCGCCGACCATCAGCGACGAACAGAACACCTGGATCAGATCGTTGGCGCCGGTGTTGAGGAAGCGTTCGATCTGGTTGACGTCCTCGTTCATCAGCGCCATCAAACGGCCGCTGCGCTCGCGCGCAATCGTGTCCGGCGGCAGTGCCTGCAGATGCGCATAGGCGGCGTTGCGCAGCGTGTGCTGCAGGTCCTGGGCGAGGCCGCGCCATTTGAGCGCGTACAGGTATTCGAACAGCGATTCGAACACCCAGACCGCGATCGTCAGCGCTACCAGGGCGTACAGCTGGTGCATCGGCTCGACCAGGCCCAGCCCGGCCAGGAAGCTGGCCCGCTTGTTGACCACCACGTCGACGGCCACGCCGATCAGCAATTCCGGCAGTACGTCAAAGAATTTGTTGAGGATCGAGTAAATCGTGCCCAGGGTCGCGGCGCGCCGGTAGGGCCGGGCGAAGGAAAACAGGCGTTGCAGGGGATGCATGGCGGCCGGGAGGGGTGGCAGGTGACCCGCGGATTCTCGCATGGGCTATGCTGCGGACATGCTGATAGCTTTCAACAAGCCCTATGGCGTGCTGTCCCAGTTCACCGACGCCACGGTGCCGCCTCGACCGACCCTGGCCGACTTCGGCCTGCCGGCGGATATTTATCCGGCCGGTCGTCTCGATGCCGATTCCGAAGGCCTGTTGCTGCTGTCCGACGATGGCCCGCGCATCGCGCAGATCAGCTCGCCGAAATTCAAATGGCCCAAGACCTATCTGGTGCAGGTCGAAGGCCAGGCCGACGACGCGCAGATCGAAACCCTGCGCAAAGGCGTCGAGCTCGTCGACGGGCTGACCGCACCGGCGCAGGCGTCCTTGCTGCAGTCGGTGCCGGATTGGTTGTGGCCGCGCGATCCGCCGGTGCGCTTTCGCAAATCGGTGCCGGAAAGTTATATCGAACTCACCATCCGCGAAGGCCGCAACCGGCAGGTGCGACGCATGACCGCCGCTGTCGGCCTGCCGACGCTGCGCCTGGTGCGCATCTCGATCGGACCGCACCGCCTCGATGGCCTCGCGCCGGGCGTGTGGCGCGAAGAAAAGCTCTAGCTTCGTGGGAGCGGGCATGACCGCGATTTCCTCACGAAGCATCGCGATTTGAAACAGTCGCGGCCATGCCCGCTCCTACGAACCGGCGCCGACGCGATGACATTCAAGGATCATTTCTCCGCTCAAGCAGAGTTGTATGCGCAGGCGCGGCCGACGTATCCCGTCGCACTGTTTGAGTGGTTGGCGAAACAATGCGTGCGGCATGACATGGTCTGGGATGCCGGCTGCGGCAACGGCCAGGCCAGCGTCGCGCTCGCCCGGTATTTCACCGACGTATTCGCCAGCGATCCAAGCGCGACGCAGATCGAAGCCGCCGCTGCACACGCGCATGTGCGCTATGCGGTCGAGCCCGCCGAACAATGCTCGCTTGCCGCTGCCAGCGCCGATCTGGTGACAGTGGCGCAGGCGCTGCACTGGTTCGATCACGAACGCTTTTATTCCGAAGTGCGACGCGTGCTAAAACCGGGAGGCGTGATAGCCGCCTGGACTTACGGCCGTTCGTCGGTGACGCCGGATATCGATGCAGTCTTCATGGGTTTGTACGAAGGTGTGCTCGGCGCGTATTGGCCACCGGAGCGTCGGCACATCGAAGCCGGCTACGCGACGCTGCCGTTTCCATTCGCGGAAATCGCCACGCCGGAATTGCAACTGCGCTGCGACTGGACGCTGCCGCAATACCTCGCCTACCTGCGCAGCTGGTCGGCGAGCCAACGCTTCCTGCAGGCCACCGGCCGCGACGCCGTCGGCGAATTCGCCGACGCATTGGCAGAAGTCTGGGGCGATCCGGAAAAAGTGCGCGCGGTGACCTGGCCGATGCAGGTGAGAGCCGGTAGGTAGCCTGCGCTCCGCGTCTCCCGTCTCCCGTCTCCCGTCTCCCGTCTCCCGTCTCGAAGCGAGAATCACGCCATCGAGCGCGGAGTGCAGGCTAGGTGCCGCGGGGTTTTGCGCGATGGGTAGCGGTCGCGGTCCAGGGGTCATCGGGCCAGGGGTGGCGCGGGTAGCGGCCTTTCATTTCTTTTTTCACTTCGGGGTAGGTGCGCTGCCAGAAACCCTTTAGGTCTTGGGTGATCTGCAGTGGTTTGCCGCCGGGCGAGAGCAGGTGCAGGGTCAGCGGTACGCGACCGTCGGCGATGCGCGGGGTGTCGGCGAGGCCGAACAACTCCTGCAATTTCACCGCCAGCACGGGCGGCTCGGGATGGCCTTCGGCAGCGGTCGCATATTCGATGGCGCGCTCCATGCCGGAAGGCACGGTGATGCGCAGCGGTGCAAGTTGATCGAGTTTCTGTCGCTGCGGCCAATCAAGCAGGGCGCGCAGTGCATCGCCAAGTTCCGTTTCGGTGAGCGCGTCGAGGCGGGTTTTCCCCGCGAGCGCAGGCTTTAGCCAGACATCGAGTGAAGCGATCAGCGCGGCATCGCCGAGATCGGGCAGCAGCAACTCCGGGCACCAGGTACGAATGCACAGCACGCGCGCGATGAATTGGCGCAGGCCCGGTGTCCACGGCAGGGCGTCGAGACCGAGTTCGGCGACGGCGTCGCAAAGCGCCTGCGCGGCGAGTGCGGGATCGGGGCGGCCGGCGGGTTTGCTCGCCAGCACGATTTTGTCGAAGCGTTTTTCGCGGCGCGCGATCAATGCGCGCGCGTCCGCATCCCAGCGCACGAAGTCGCGCTCGACGAAGCGTTCGGGAAAATCCGCCTCCAGTCGCGCCTCATCGAGCGGCGCCGCGCGCAGCACCAGCGAATCCTTCGCTTCGAAACGCAGTTCGCTGACGACTATCCAGGGTTCTCCATACAGCGCGCTGTCGTCGAGCAGGCGCGCCATGCGGCCGTTCGCGAGCTGGTAGCGGCGCGGATCGCTTGGATGCTGGCGGGCGATGCGTTCGGGAAATGCGTGCAACAACAAATCGCCAAGCAGGTGTGTGGGGATCGAGTTCGGCGAAGAAGAATTGCAGCGCAGGCGACGGCGCCATTGTGTGGCGGCTTGGTCGATGGCGGCGAGCGCACCCTTGTTGGCGTCGATCGGAGAGTGATCACGGTCGTGCCCGCCACGACGAGGCGGATGACGGAATGCCGCGAGCGCCTGCCAGCGCGATTGCCAATCGTCGCGGCGCGGACCTTTGAGCGGGTCGCGGGCTTCGATCAGCGCGGCGAGGTCGCAGGCGAGCGCGCGTTCGTCGTCGCCGCGCGCGGCCAGCAGCATCGCCGCCAGGCGCGGATGTGTGCCGAGTGCAAGCAGCTGCCGGCCGAAGGAAGTGATGCGACGGTCGCTGGCAATCGCGCCAAGACGCTGCAGCAGATCATCGGCGGCAGCGAGTGCGCCGGTTGGTGGTGGATCGAGAAAGCGCAACGCGTCGCTGCCCCAGGCGGCGAGCTCCAGACGCAGCGAGGTCAATTCCGATTGTGCGATTTCCGGCGTGCGCGCGGCATCGAGGCGCTGTGATTGCGGCCACAGGCGGAAACAGAAACCTTCGGCGACGCGACCGGCGCGACCGGCGCGCTGATCGGCCGAGGCCTGCGAAATAGCCACGGTTTCCAGGCGCGAGAAGCCGCTGTTGGGATCGAAGCGCGGCTCGCGTGCGAGGCCGGCATCGATCACCACGCGCACGCCCGGCAAGGTCACGCTCGACTCCGCGACATTGGTGGCGAGCACCACGCGACGACGACCCTGCGGATCCGGCGACAGGGCTTCGCTTTGTTTTTCCAGCGGCAATTCGCCGTGCAGGGGAATGGCGATGACGGCGCCGCCGTCGAAATCGAGCAGGCGCAGCGCGTCGCCGATCTCGCGCTGCCCTGGCAGGAATACCAGCACATCACCGGGATGATCGGCGAGCGCTTCCTGCACGCAGCGCTTGAGCTGGAACAGCAGGCTTTCGTCGCGGCGCGCCGGGTAGTACGCCGTCGTCACCGGGAAGCTGCGGCCCGCCGAAGTCAGCCGTGGCGCATCGAGAAAGCGCGCGAGTTTTTCGCCATCGAGCGTCGCCGACATCACCAGCAGGCGCAGGTCGGGGCGCAGTTGTTGCTGCACGTCGAGCGCGAGTGCGAGGCCGAGGTCGCCGGCAAGGTGGCGTTCGTGGAATTCGTCGAAGATGATCGCGGCGATGCCGCTGAGCTCGGGATCGTCCTGGATCAGGCGGGTGAGAATGCCTTCGGTGACGACTTCGATGCGCGTCTTCGCCGAGACCTTGTTCTCGAAACGAATGCGATAACCAACGGTGTCACCGACGGCCTCACCGAGTTGCCTGGCCATGAAACCGGCAGCGGCGCGCGCGGCGACACGACGTGGCTCGAGTATCAATATTTTTCCATCGCCGCGCCAGCTCGCCGAAAGAAGCGCCAGTGGCACCTGCGTGGTCTTACCGGCGCCGGGCGGCGCTTCGAGCACAAGCCGCGGCTGTGTGGCCAGCGCGCGCAGCAGCTCGGGAAGCAGCGGAGTGATGGGGAAGTCGGGTGTCGTCACCCGGCAAGGCTAATGATCGCCGCGGCTGCCGTCGAGGAAATAGATTTTGCGTGGCGCGGGTCGGGTGGTATCGCGCGTCGTTTTGGTGGCGGGCGCCGCGCTGGTCGTGCTTTTGACCGGAGTCGGTGCGGTGATTTGCGTTGCCGGCGACATCTGCGGCGGCGGTAGCGTGCCGCGGACGAAATCGAGTTGCCGCAGGCAGAGCTGAATCAGCGCGATCTCGTCGCTTTTCATCTTGCCCAGGTCGCCGAGCACGAGGTACACGCCGCTGACGCCTTGTTGCCGGTCGACGAAGGGATAGGTGCCGTAAGCGCCCGGGCTCGACACGCGATAGGCGACGCCGCGCGCGTCTTCGGCCTCGCGCCACTGCCCGATGCCGTAGCCAAGGCTTTCCGGATAGGGCGTGTAGGCGATCACGGTGCCGGCGCTGTGATCGAGCGCCATGTAGTCGAGCGTCGTCGAATCGAGAAAACGACCACTGGGTGCGAGACCGCCGGCGAGCAGCATATCGAGCACGCGCGCGTAGTCGGCGACGGTGCTGCGCACGCCGCCGGCGATGCGCGGATTGTTGGTGCTGACGTAGCCCGGTTGCAGCGATGCCGTCGCGTAATCGGTACCGGTAAGACCGAGCGGCACGACCATTTCATCGACGAACAATTGATCCCAGCTGCGGCCGCTGGCGATCTCGGCCATGCGTCCGGCCACCTGCATCGAATTGCCGCCATAGGCGAACACCTGGCCCGGCGCAGCGATCATCGGCATCTGCAGGATCTGCCTGGCGCAGGTATCGAGCGTGACCGTGCGCTGCGACAGGCAGGGGGCATCGCCGTTGCCGGGCAGGCCGCTGGTATGCGAGAACAACTGCCGCAGTGTGATTGCGCGCGTCGCCGGCGGCGCATCGGGGAAATACGCGCCGACCGGATCCTGCCATTCCATTTCGTGTTTCTCGACCAGGCGCGCGATCACCAGCGCCGACAACCATTTGCTCGCCGAGGCGATGGGGATGCGCGTGCTCGGCGTGTAGCTGCCAAAGTCCTGCTGGTAGACGACACTGCCGGGCGTGTCCAGGCGCAGCGTCGCGCCAGGCAGCGAATACAGCTGGACCTGGCGCTGCACTTCCGTGGTGATCGGGGCCAGGTCGTAAAGCGAGCGTGCCTGCGCGGCAAAGACGGTGGCCAAGGCGAAGGCGAGCGCAAGCAGGAATGCAATCGGTCGGATCGGGCGCATCGGGTGGATCCGGCAATGGGCACAGCGGCGATAACGCCGTGATGGCGAACGCGTTGACGCGCTCGGCTACCATGGCGGCATGGACCTGATCGATATCGGCGCCAACCTGGGCCACGAAAGCTTCACCCATGATTTCGACGCCGTGCTGGCGCGTGCGCGCACCGCTGGCGTCGTGCAGATGGTGGTGACCGGCGCCAGTCGCGAGGGCTCGCGGCAGGCGCTGGAAATCGCCCGCGCACAGCCGGGATTTTTGTATGCGACGGCCGGCGTGCATCCGCATCACGCCGTCGAATACACCGACGAGGCCGACGCCGAATTGCGCGAGCTGCAGCGCGCGCCGGAAGTCGTCGCGGTCGGCGAATGCGGGCTGGATTATCACCGCGATTTTTCGCCGCGGCCGGCGCAGCGACGGGCGTTCGAGCGGCAATTGCAGATCGCGGTCGATACCGGCAAGCCGCTGTTTCTGCATCAGCGCGATGCGCACGCGGACTTCATGGCGATCATGAAAAATTTCAGCGGCCGTATTGGTGCGGCGGTCGTGCATTGCTTCACCGGCACGCGCGAGGAAATGCAGGACTGCCTCGATGCCGGTTACCACATCGGCATCACCGGCTGGCTGTGCGACGAACGTCGTGGTCTGCATCTGCGCGAGATGGTGAAGGACATTCCCAGCGATCGCCTGATGATCGAGACCGACGCACCGTATCTGCTGCCGCGCAGTGTGCGTCCGCAGCCGTCGCATCGGCGCAACGAGCCGATGTATCTGCGGCATATCGTCGAGGAACTGGCCAGGGATCGCGGCGAGGATGTCGCCGATACGGCGGCAGCGGCGACGGCCACTGCACGCCGGTTCTTCGGTTTGTCAGCAAGCTGAGAGAAAACGCAGGCGCGTCGCCTTGTCAGGCGGGAGGCGCGTTTAGCGCGCCGCTGCCGGCGCCCAGCTCAGCGATTTGCCGTTGGCGCCGCGCGTCACCACGATGTTGGCTTCGCCGGCCTTGCAGGCTTCGCCGGCGGCCGACATCAACTTGTGGCGCAGGGCGCTGGTCTGGGTGCTGTCGTTGACGATGAGTATCCGGGCGACGTCGTCGGGGCTGGGCAGGCTGGGGTTGCTGCAGGAAATGGTCAGCGTGTTCGCTGTTTCCGCACGCACCTCGACGGCGGCGATGTTCTGGTCGGCGGCCATGGCGGCGCTGCTGGCGAGAACGAGGGAAAGCGCGACAAAAAGCTTGGCGTTCATTGTGCGTCTCCTGGAATCTCGGCGGGCGGCGATCTGCCACCCCGTCCCGAAGCTGCATCGTTCTCGCTACGGAGAGTGAGTTCATGTGCAATTGGTCGGGGTGCCGACTCGCCATCGCCGCAGGTATTGCTTCGGCGGACGGATCCGCGGCGGTCTTTCCTGCAGATTGCTGCGAGGAAATCGCTTGGAAATCGCTAGCCCGGATCGGGCCGGGAGGATCGGTCCGCGATCGCCGTGCCGGGGCAACGGCGATCACGGGATTGTTCCATCGTACTGGCAGGAATACAGCGGCTTATTGCACCGTGCCGCCGCCTTTGCCCTTGCCGCCGAACAGCTTCTTGATCGCCGCGCCGATCGCGGCGATGCCGATGATGATGAATTTCTTCAGGCCCAGCAGCAGCAGGCCGAGCTTGCCGAACAGACCGGCCTTCGCCGCGACGCCGCCACCGATCAGCGCCGCCAGACCATAGGCGGCGAGTTTGTCGCTGCCCGCTTTGTAGTCGGCGTAGCGATGGCCGCTGTCGAATTCGGCCATCGGCAGCACCTGCGTCATGCCCTGCTTGACCACGCCGAGGTCGTCGATGCTCGAGAGCGCATTGAGGCTCAGGTAGCCCTCGCGGCCGAGCACGCGGATGTCGTAGTTGAGCGTGTGCGCGGTTTCGCCTTCGACGGAAAAATCCTTGGCCCAGTACAGACGTTTGCCGACCGCGTCGTAACTCGGCGGCTGCGCCCAACCGGCGAGTTCCATGGTCGGGTAGCCTTCTTTCTTGCGATCGGCATTGTCGTCATGCGTGGAGGTCTGCATTTCCTTGAGCAGATCGGCGTAGTTGATCTTCGCGGCGTCTTCGTCGGACACGAAACCATCGTCGCTGAAAGTCACCACGACCGCCCAGCCATGTTCGGAGTTGAGCGGCGCGGCATCGGGAACCAGCAGGCCGAGCACGTCGTCGTCAGGCGGATTGCCCCACAGGTCTTCGAGCACGCGGCGGGTGTCGTCGTGGCCGAGATAGCGGAAGCCAGGCTGCACGTGCAGGTGCGCGCCGGCTTTTTCCAGGGCGATGTCGCCGGTCTGGAAGTGCAAGGAAGCGAGGAGGGCCTGCGTCTTCGCCGCATCTGCCGCATCCTGTCCGTCTTGGGCGCAGGCTGCGCCCACCCACAAGCCGCAGGCCAGCACGGCCGCGGTCATTACCTGTTTCATTCGATTCCCCTGAAGTGATGCGCGCCGACCCCCGGCGCTGACAGGAAGACTGCCCAAGCGCCGCGCCGATGACAAGCGCGGCAAAGGCCAGCGGCGCATGCGGCCTTGCTAGAATCCGCTCAGGAAAATCGGCCCAGCATGCTTATCATCAGCCCCGCCATCAGCATTCCCGACCAGGAACTGGTCGAACGTTTCGTTCGCGCCACCGGTCCCGGCGGCCAGAACGTCAACAAGGTTTCGACCGCGGTCGAGTTGCGTTTTGACGCGCTCAATTCGCCGTCGCTGCCCGAGGATCTGCGCGCGCGCCTGCTGGCGCGCCGCGATCGTCGCATCACTGGCGACGGCGTGGTGGTGATCAGCGCGCAGCGTTTCCGCACGCAGGACCGAAATCGTGAAGATGCCCGCGATCGCCTGGTGGCATTGATCCAGGCGGCGCAGCACGTTCCGAAAAAACGCATCGCGACCAAGCCGAGCAAGGGTTCGAAAGAGCGTCGTCTGACCGGCAAGCGCGAGCGCTCCGAGGTCAAGAGCGGGCGCGGCAGTCGCGGCTGGGAGCGCGAGGCATGATGCGGATCGTGCCGGACCTGCCGACGAATGCACCGCGCAGCGGCGGCAACGCCTTCAGCCGTTGGCTGGGTCGCAGCGTGCTGCGTTTGGGTGGTTGGCGGGTGATCGGCGAGTGGCCGGATGTGCCGCGCGTGGTGGTGATCGTCGCGCCGCATTCTTCGGCCTGGGATGCGATCTGGGGCATCGCCGCGAAAGTCGCGCTCGGCCTCGGTATCGTTTTCATCGGCAAGAAGGAAATTTTTCGCGGGCCGCTGGGCTGGGCCTTGCGCAAGTTCGGCGGCCGGCCGGTGGATCGTAGCGCGCCCGGCGGCATCGTCGATCAGGTCGCGCAGCAACTGCGCGAATCCGAGCGCATGTGGTTCGTGCTCGCGCCCGAAGGTACGCGCCGGAAAGTGACGCGCTGGAAATCGGGCTTCTGGAAAATCGCCAAGCGCGCTGATGTGCCGGTGTTCTGCGCCTGGTTCCACTATCCCGATCGCGTGATCGGCCTCGGCCCGATGGTAGAGCTCAGCGACGACATGGAGGCCGACCTCGTACGCATCCGGCAAATGTTCGCCGATCACCACGGCAAGAATCGCGGCGCGGTGTGATCTCGCTTTCGTAGGAGCGGCGCGAGCCGCGATTCCTGCTCACAGCATCGCGAATCGGAAAAATCGCGGCTTGCGCCGCTCCTACAGAACCTTGCGATTCATCGCTCCGAATGCCCCGAATCGAAATAATCGCGGCGTTCGAACGCGCCGGGTTTGACGAGGTCGGAAAACGCACGCGCCTGCGCTGACAGGAATTTTCCCTTGCGCACGACCACGCCGTAGCTGCGCGGCGGAAAGTATTCGCGCAGATTGCGCACTTCCAGGCGCTCGCGGTCGGCCTCGGTGAGGCAGATGCCGGTCACGATCGAGATGCCCATGCCCATCGCGACGTATTGTTTGATCACTTCCCAGCCGCCGACTTCCAGCGCCACGGTGTAGGGCACGCGGCGCTGCTGGAAAACCAGGTCGACCAGACGCCAGGTGGTCAGGCGTTTCGGCGGCAGGATCAGCCCGTAGGGCGAGATGTCCTCGAGTTGCAGCGTCGCTTTCGCCGCCAGCGGATGGCCCTTGGGCAGGATCAGCATCGGATCGAAGGAATACACCGGTGCGTAGGAAAGATCGGTGGGCACGTCGAGCATCGAGCCGACGGCGAGATCGACGGTGTCCGAGCGCAACAGCGCCAGACCATCCTTGCCAGTGACGTTGTGCAGCACCAGCTGTACCTCGGGATGCGCCTCGCGGAAGGCGCGCACGAGTTCCGGCAGCAGGTAGAGGATGGTCGAGCTGCCCGCCGCCACATGCAGCTCGTCGCCCTCGAGACCTTTGAGTTTGTTGCGGAATTCGCCCTCGAGTCCGTCCAGACCCTCGACCAGCGGGCGGGCGAGCTCATACAGGGCATTGCCTTCGCGGGTCAGGCTCAGGCGCCGACCGAGGCGTTCGAACAGGGCGACGTCCAGATCGCGCTCCAGCGCCTGCAATTGCAGGGTCACCGCCGGCTGGCTGAGAAACAGGGCCTCAGCGGCCCGTGACACCGAGCCCAGCCGGGCCGCCTGGCAGAAGGCGCGCAGGGGTTTGAGGCGGTCCCCCTTGTAGTAGAAGCGCGGTTTGCGGTCAGGCATGGGGTCGTTCCCGTTCCTTTCGGCGGCATCTAAGCCAAATTCGCAATTCCGATCCGCAGGAGCGCCGCTGGATTGGAGTTTTAGCTCGGCGGTAAGTGGTTGGAATCACTATTTATACGATTTGTTAATACATTCTATTCAAATATTTGTTTTGTCAAATTCAAACGCGCGCTTTACGGTTGGCTTCCCCGGATCACCGATGAAATCTCGATGGCAGGCGACATGGCGCAGCTCAACCCCGGACTGGAATTGCGTGGCCCGGCCGTCCCCGGCCAGGAGGACCTGCTCACGCCCGCCGCTCTGGCCCTGCTGACTGAACTGCATCGCCGTTTCGAACCCGCCCGTCAGGCCCGCCTGGCCGCCCGCCGCGACCGCCAACTGCGTTTTGATGCCGGCGAGCTGCCCGACTTCCGTGCCGACACCGCCGCGATCCGCGCCGGCGA
>Ga0066823_10000033_pt1 | contig 16128 bp, 13 predicted proteins | sample SoimicmetaGmgHMB_FD_62219 | JGI IMG/M metagenome (GOLD analysis project Ga0066823, IMG submission 62219) | Soil and rhizosphere microbial communities from Laval, Canada - mgHMB | ecosystem: Environmental > Terrestrial > Soil > Agricultural land | place: Laval, Canada | collected 2014-09-23 | reverse complement strand
ATGAATCGATTGAACGCGACCCAGGAAAAAATCGAAGCCACCGCGAACAAACTTTCCGCCTTGCAACACAGCAGCACCATCGCCGCGGCGTTGCACGAGATGAACCTGCCAGAAAACATCACGCAGGATTACGCCTCCTACGCCAGTCTGCTGCATTACGGCAGCGGCAGCGAACAACCGGGTGTGAAATTGCTCGCCGCCTGGCAAACGCGCAACCTCGAAATCTGCGCGCGTCTGGTGCAGAGCCTGCATCCCGGCGACCGCGCCGTCGTGTTCTACGGCGCCGGCCATTCCTTCCTGCTGCGTCAATGCGTCAGCCAGACGCCGGGGCTGCAGCTGGTCGAAGCGAATTCGTTCCTGCCGTAGTATCGGGGAAACGCCGCGCTGCCTTTCACATTCAATCGGACTCGCCAATGAAAACCCTGCCGCTGCTTTTCCTGATCGCCCTGTCTGCGAATGCGCTCGCCTCGCCCGCGCTGGCGACAACTGCCTCGACGCCCGCGCCCGCCGCAGTGAAAACCGACGCGCTTTACGACCGTCTATCGGCGCTGGACAGCGAAGTGTTCGATGCTTTCAATCATTGCGATGTCGCCGGCCAGCTGGACAGGCATGCAAGTTATTTCTCGCCCGATGTCGAGTTCTACCACGACACCGGCGGCGTCACCTGGACGCGCGACGCGATGATTGCCAACACCAAAAAATATGTCTGCGGCCATTTCCGCCGCGAGCTCGTGCCGGGCAGCCTGAGGGTCTATCCGATCAAGGATTTTGGCGCCATCGTCCAGGGCACGCATCGCTTCTGCCATTTCGATACCGGCGCCTGCGAAGGTATCGCCGATTTCGCGATCGTCTGGCGCGAGAAAGACGGGCAGTGGCAGATCACACGCGTGCTCAGCTATGGCCACCGGCCCAACGACTGACGCTTCATCACGGGAACGGGCACGATCACGGCGCAGATCGCTCAATTCCTTTCCCGGAAAAAATCAGCGCTGCACGCAATCGATGACCTGCTGCACCAGTTCATTGACCCGGATTGCGGTCGGATCTTCGTCGTAGGCGCCGGCGCTGGTCACGATCGCCAGATCGAGATCGGGCACGATATACAACCGCTGGCCACCGTTGCCGAAACCGGCGTGCCATTCGATGCTCCGGCCGTGCCAGTGTGCGCTGCCCGCCCACCATTGATGGCCGTAGCGATAGTCGCGGACCTCAGTGCTGAATTTTGGCTGCAGCGATTGCGCGATCCATTCCGCCGGAACGATTTGTTTGCCCTGCCAGCGGCCCTGAGCCAGCACCAGCTGGCCGATCTTCAACAAGTCGCGCGGCCGCATGCGCAGGCCGTTGAAGGCCATCGGTCGCCCGTGCACATCCGTCACCCATTCCCAATCGTGGATGCCCAGCGGCGCGAACAAATGGCTGCGCGCATACGCGTCCAGCGATTGCCCGCTGCCGCGCGTGATGAGATCGGCGAGGATCGCGGTGCCGCCGCCGTTGTAGTTGAAGATCGTGTTCGGCGCGGCCGCGACGTCGTGGCTGAAAACGTAGCGCGGGATGTCACGCCGCCAGAACAGGCGCAGCTCGTCGTTCAAGCCAGCGCCGCCTTCCTGCCAGCGCAGGCCGTTGGCCATGTTGAGCAGGTCTTCGATGCGGATGCGCTTTTTTTCCGGCGTCGCGATATCGGCCAGGTCCGGATACGCCGCCAGCACCGTGGTCGACGGCGCCGGCACTTTGCCTTCCTGCAAGGCGATGCCATACAGCAGGCTGGTGACGCTCTTGCCGATCGAGCGGATGTCCTGTTTGACGTCGGGCGCGAAACTCTGCCGCGTCGACAGCAGCGCATACACCGAGCGATCCTTGCCGCCCTGGTAATACTCGGCGACCAGAGCGCCGTGGCGTTCGATCACCACGCCATGCACATTCAATGGCGCATCCAGCAATGACGTTATCGATTTGCGCAGCGCCGCGTCATCGATGCCTTGCGCGGCAGGATTGCTCAGTGCCCAGCCATCGCCGATGTCGGCAGGCGTCGGCCCCGTGCGCGGCGACATCGGGCGCAGGAAACACAGCCAGATGCCCGCCAAAATCAACAACAGAAGAATTGCGCGTCGCACGCTTCTGAAGCGGCCGCCTCGTTTTTCCTGGGTCATACCCGCTCCCGCGAACCAGCCACGATCACGTGCGCGCATGCCAGGCTTCCAGCAACTCCGCTTCGCGCTCACGCGTCAGGCCGTCGCGCAATTTTGCCTGGCGTTCTGCTGGCAAGCTGCCGAACCACGCGAGTAAATCGCTGACTGTTGTCGCGAGTGGTCGGAACGTCAGGCCCGCCGCGATCGCGCGGGCATTGCTGACGTCGCCATATCCTTCGTAGGCATTGCCTTTCGCCGGCACCCAGATCGGCAATTCGACTTTCTGCGCATCCAGGAAGGACGCTGGCACGTGCGTGTAGGTCACGCCGCCACCGGTGACGGCCTGACAACCATGCAGCATCGCATCGGTGCTCATCGTGTAGCCAGGACCGACGGCGTTGAAAGTACCGGTCGTGCCGGCCTCGGCCATGCGCACCATCCACTCGGCGAGATCGCGACCGTCGATGATCTGGATCGGATCGGAACCGTCGCCGGGCACCAGCATCTCGCCGCCCTGCGCCACGCGATGCGGCCAATAGGTGAAGCGGTCGGTCTCGTCGCGCGGCCCGACGATGAAACCCGGGCGCACGATGGTCACGTTCTTGCCGAACTGTTTGTGCGCTTCCGCTTCGCTCAAAGCCTTCAGCGGGCCGTACAGATGTTCGATATCGGCGCGCAGACTCACCTGCGTTTCCGCCATCGCGTCCTTGCCGGCGTATTTCGCCAGCGGCGCGTCTTCAGTCATGCCGTGTTTCGTGCCGTCGTCGTACACCGAGATCGTCGAGATGAAGAGATAGCGCCCGACATTCCCTTTCAGCACCGCGCCGGCATCGCGCACCCAGCGCGGCAGGCTGGTTGGGTTGTCGATGCACACATCCCAGGTGCGACCCTTGAGCGAGGCCAGATCGCCGGTATCGCGATCGCCATGCAACTGCTCGACCTCGCCCGGCCATTCCGGCGATGGCCGCTTGCCGCGATTGAACAAGGTGATCTTGTGTCCGCGCGCCAGCGCGTAGTTGACCTGGAATGGCCCGGTGAACCCCGTGCCGCCGAGGATGAGGATGCGCAACGGTTTCGCCGCACGGGCGACCGGCGCAGCTGTGGCGGCCGACGAAATTTTCGGGAGCGCGCTGGCAACAGTGGCGAGCGCACTGAGCTTGATCAGTTCACGACGGGTCAGTGACATGCGGGCTCTCCTGCTGAGGATGATTCCGGCGACGCCCTCCCCTGCAACTGGGCGCCGAATCGAATCCGACTGATAGCACTTTCCACGCGAGCATACACAGGCCAAAAGTCGGGGATAAAAAACATTCACCGGCAAGCTGTCAACGGATCGCCTGCATCCTTGTTTCGATCGCTAACACCCACACGCCCCCTCAACCCCGACCGCAACCCGCTTTCCATCCGCGTCCACCGTCACCTTGCATTGGTAGAACGTAGCCTCGCAGCTCTCGCTGGGATTTTCCGCGCAAGTCGCCGTGGCCTTGCAGTCAATGACGGCCTTGGTCCGATCGCCGGCGAGCGTGAAGACGTCGCGGTCGCCCTTCCTCAATTCCTTGTCGGGGCCGGGTTTTCCTGGCGCGATTTCGCTGATGAGCTTCAGGCGGCGAGTCGCGCCGTTGATCTGGATCGGGACGTGTTTCTCTGCACCGAACTCCCAGGCGATGACGCTGCTGCTGGCACCGGCACTGCGCTTGGGGACGTAGAAATCGCAGCTGCAGCCCTGGACTTCTTCTCTGACCAGGGCTCGCGGCAGCAAGCTCAGCGTCAGCGTGCCGTCTTTCGAGCGGGCGACTTCATCACCCGTAATCGCCACCGAAGTGGAGCCAAGCAGGGCGAGGGTCAGCAGAGCGATCTTCATGGCCGCACCATCGCCAAATTCGCGGCGCGGCGCAAGTCGGCCAGGAGATCGCGAGCGGCGTCGATCCCGCAAACAGGCAGGAGTCCGTCGCATTTTTGGATTTGCCGAATATATCGCATCGTTGTATATTTGCAACCCGCCGCTCGACCACACAAGCGATGATCGCCAAAGAACAATTCGCCGCGCTGTCGGAATTTCGCCATCGCCTGACCCGGTTCCTGCACTTCAGCGAGGACGTCGCGCGCCAGTCCGGAATCACGCCCGCGCAATATCTTCTGCTGCTGCATCTGCGCGGTTACGCCGGGCGCGATTGGGCGACCGTCGGCGAGCTGGCCGCGCGGCTGCACACCACTCACCAGGGCACGGTGGCGCTGGTGCAGCGCTGCGAACGCAACGGTTGGGTAACCAAGAAGCGCAGCCCGGACGATGCCCGTTGCATTCGAGTCAGCCTGACGGCAGCGGCGAGGGCGAAAGTCGAACGGATCGCCGCCTTGCACCGCGACGAACTCGATCATCTGGGCGAAGTGCTGGCCACCGCCCGCGCATCGAAAGTCAGCTCCCTGCCCACGAAGAAAAAATCTCCCCGTCATGCATAAGCGCGATTTTTCCGGCAACAACCGCCTGCTGCTGCTTTCGCTGTTCGCGCTCGGCATCGGCGTGATCAGCAGCGTCGGCGCCTGGGCACTGCTCGCGGCGATCCGATTTTTCACCAACCTGTTTTTCTTCCAGACGCTGTCGCTGGCGTCGCGTTCGCCCGCGACCCATCATCTTGGCGCCTGGGTGATCGTCGTACCGGCGATCGGCGGACTGATCGTCGGCCTCATGGCGCGTTATGGCAGCGAAAAAATCCGCGGCCACGGCATTCCCGAAGCGCTGGAGGCGATCCTGTTCGGCAAGAGCAAGATGTCGATGAAGGTCGCACTGCTCAAGCCGCTGTCGTCCGGCATCGTCATCGGCAGCGGCGGACCGTTCGGCGCTGAAGGCCCGATCATCATGACTGGCGGCGCGGCGGCATCGTTGCTTGCGCAGGCTTTCCATCTGAGCTCGGCCGAGCGCAAGGCCTTGCTTGTTGCAGGCGCCTGCGCCGGCATGACCGCAGTGTTCGGCACGCCGCTGGCGGCGGTGTTGCTGGCCGTGGAGTTGCTGTTGTTCGAATTGCGTCCACGCAGCCTGCTGCCGGTGGCGCTGGCCTGTGCGGTCGCCGGTTTTCTTCGTCCAGTCTGGTCGGATGCCGGAGCGATTTTCCCGATGACGACACCGGCGCCGACGACGATCGCGCTGCTTTCCTGTGTGATTGCCGGCCTGGCATCGGGCCTGCTTTCTTCGGCGATGACGCTGGCGCTTTACAAGATCGAAGATGGCTTTGGCAAGTTGCCGCTGCACTGGATGTGGTGGCCGGCGCTGGGTGGGCTGGCGGTCGGCCTCGGCGGTTTCATCGAGCCGCGCGCGCTAGGCGTCGGCTACGACGTGATCGGCGATCTGCTTGCCAACCACCTGCTGTTGTCGACGGTGATCGCGTTGCTGCTGGTCAAGGCGATCATCTGGGCGATCGCGCTGGGCTCGGGTACGTCGGGCGGCGTGCTGGCGCCGCTGTTGATGATCGGCGCGGGTCTGGGCTGCGTGCTTGGCCCCTGGCTTCCCGGTGGCGACCCGCGGCTCTGGGCGCTCGTGTGCATGGCCGCGACACTGGGCGGCACCATGCGCGCACCGCTGACAGCGGTCGTGTTCGCGTTCGGGCTCACCCACGATGCCAACGCGTTCCTGCCGACGCTGCTCGGTTGCGCCGTGGCCTACGGTTTTTCCGTGATCGTCATGCCGCGTTCGATCCTCACCGAAAAAATCGCCCGCCGCGGCCACCATGTCTATCGCGAATACGGCGTCGATCCAATGGAACGACAGTTCGTCGACGAAGTGATGACGCGGGAAGTGATCGCCATTCCCGCCGAGCTTGCCGCGTCCACCGCGCTTGTCGAATATTTCGGCGCCGGACAAAAACAGCGCGCCTACCCGGTGGTTGCCGGACAGCAACTGCTCGGCCTGCTTGATCGGGATGGCTTGTCCACCCTTTCGCCGGCGTCGCTGGCGGCGGCAGTCGCAGACTTGTTTTCCCAACCTCCCGCCGATTACGCCTTGCCCGGCGAAACCTGCCGCGCCGTTGCTTCACGCATGGCCGCGCACGGCATCGAACGACTCGCCGTCGTCGATGCCGCCGATTCACGACGCCTGGTCGGCATCGTCAGCCGCAGCGATTTGCTGAAACCATCGCGGCAACTGCACGAGGAAGAAGTGCAGCGGGAGCGATCTTTCTAGAGTTGGACGCGTTGTGCGAGTCGCGACTTGCGTCGCTCCTACAGTCGCTCCTATGGGAACGCGGTCGCGGCTGAAGCCGCTCCTACGAGCGGGCTGCGTCAGTCGGGATTGGTCGGCAGATTGCGGACGTCGGGGATGGGGATTTGCTGCCAGGGCTGGTCGAGGTGATCCACGGATTGCCATTCGACGTGGTAGTCGCCGAGGGCGCTGCCGGTGTTGGGGGTGTCGATCTGCCAGATCGTCGTGGTGATCGCGCCCATCGTGCCGCTGTCTTCGGGGCAGCCCCAGGGTTTGCCGTTGTCGTCGGTATCGGTCGTGGTATTGGCGCGGGTGATCACGGGTTTTTCCTTGATCGTGCGCCATGGCTGCACAAGGCGCGCGCAGATCGGGCGCGTGTGCAGGTTGCTGAAATAGGTTGGCACTTCGCTGCCGTGGTTGATCCAACTCGCGCGCCGCAGGCGCACACCTTCGAGACGGGCGACGGCGGCTTCGTCGCCGGGGTCGCGCAGCGGCCAGCGATACCAGCGTGTGCGCGTGCCTCGCCCCAATGGAATGCCGGGACTGTCGCCCCAGCCGATGCTCTGTTTGGAACTCACGGTCTCACCAACGATCAGCGCACCGCTGTGGTCCTGGCCCATGCGGAGTTCTTCATAACGGAAGTCGTCGCCACCGGTGTCCTGCCGCGCGATGCTGTAGAGCCAGCCGCTGCGACAGAAGTACTGCGCGTTTTCCTTAAGCGTGATGCTGCGACCGAGTCCGCCGAACGGCGGTTCGCCTTTCAATTGTTCGCCACGCGCGGCGCGCATGCCCTTGGCGTTGAGACCGAGATCCAGGCGCAGCCAGGAACCGTCGTCGGCCTGCGTGATGCGGGCATGGTGGTCGCGCCAGCGATCACGCTCTGAGCCCACGCCAAACATCACCAGGATCTGCGAGTTCACGTCGGTGTAATCGCCCTCGAGATTCGGGCAGGACCAACCCTTGCGTGCGATGAACATGCCTTTCGTGCCGGGCCAGTCGCTGGGATATTGATCGCCGCAGCCGGTGAGTGCCGACATCAGCACGATGAGCAGGCCGGCGATCAGCCAGCGGTGCGGGCGCGGACCTTGCGCCTGGGTGGTCGATTCATTGTGCGGACCATCCGATCCGTGTCGCACCAGTGCTTGCATGCATCCCCGCAGGTTGGCGTATTGAGCAGTGCCGATGGTGCTACAGATCTCGATGTTGCGGAATGGTACGGCGACGCTACCGCTTCAACAGCCCACGCTGCCGGGCCGCGCGCCTTGGGCTAGACTCGGCGCTGGTCCGCACTGGGGAGTTTCGGATGAAGCCGCATCGCCTGATTTCTGGCCGCGCACTCGCGCTGGCCTGCGCACTCAGCCTCGCCACGCTGGCGCCTGCCGCCTTCGCGGCCGATCCCGACCTCGCCGCGGTCAAGGCGCAAGTCGCCGCGCAGCACGATGCCAACGTGCAGCGGCTCAAGGACTGGATCGCCCTGCCCTCGATCGCCGCGGAAAATCGCAACTATCCGCAAGGCGCCGACTACATGGCGCAGCTGCTGCGCGACGCCGGCTTCCAGCACACCGAAGTGATGGCCACCGCCGGCAAGCCCGGCGTGTTCGCCACGCTCGATGCCGGCGCGAAGAAAACGTTGGGCGTGTACTTCATGTACGACGTCAAGCAATACGATGCGAGTGAATGGAGTTCGCCGCCGCTGGAAGGCCGCATCGTCGACAAGCCCGGCATCGGCAAGGTGATGATGGGCCGCGGCGCGGTCAACCAGAAAGGCCCGGAAGCGGCTTTCCTCGCCGCGCTGCATGCGATGAAAGCGTCTGGCCGCAAGCTGCCGGTGAACCTGGTGCTGATCGCCGAAGGTGAAGAAGAAATCGGTTCGCCGCACATCGCGCAGATCGTGCGTGCGCCGAAAGTGCAGGCGGCGTTCGCGAAGAGCGTGGGCGTGTTCATGCCTTCGGCGATGCAGGATCTCGATGGTGTCGTCACCGTCACCCTGGGCGCGAAAGGCATCGTTGAACTGGAGCTGGTAGCCAGCGGCGAGAAGTGGGGCCGCGGACCGAGCAAGGACGTGCATTCGTCGCTGAAGGCGATGGTCGACAGCCCGGCCTGGCGACTGGTGAAGGCGCTGGGCACGCTGGTGTCCGACGACGGCAACACCATCACCATCGACAATTATCCGAAAGCGCCGCCGCTGAGCCCGGAGTTCAAGGCGATGATCGACGCGGCCTCGCCCGCATCCAGCGAAGCGATGATGAAAAATGCGTACGGCGTGCAGCACTGGATCGACGACCTGCCCTACGCGCAGGCGCAGGAGCGCCTGACTTCGCAGCCGACCGTGAATATCGAAGGCCTGGTCGGCGGCTACACCGGCGCTGGTGGCAAGACCGTGCTGCCGCATCGCGCCGTCGCCAAACTCGATCTGCGACTGGTGCCCGGCATGCACTTCGACGACGCTGTCGCCGCACTCAAAGCGCATCTGGCCAAGCGCGGCTATGGCGACATCGAAGTGAACGTCACCGGCGGCTACAACCCCACGCAGTCGCGCGCCGATGCGCCGCTGATCCAGGCGCAACTCGCCGTGCTGCGCGCCCGCGGCATCACGCCGCTGCTATGGCCGCGCAGTGCCGGCTCGTATCCCGGCTTCGTGTTCACCGACCCGCCGCTGAGCCTGGCCTCCGGCCATTACGGCATGGGCTACGGCACCGGCGCGCATGCGCCCGACGAGTTTTTCGTGATCGAGTCGAGCAACAAGAACCTCGACGGCTTCGATGGCGCGGCGATGTCTTACGTCGAATACTTTTACGAGTTGGCGAAGTAGAACCTGTCTGGAAATCGAAATAGCACTATGCGATCAATTAACAATCCGTCATTCCCGCGAAGGCGGGGATGACGATGAAAAAATTCCGTGCGAACAAATTTGAGATAGATTCTCGCAACTACCGAAGCGGTAGTACGCCACCGATCACACGGACAAATTGATCACGACACCCATGCGAACCTTTGTATTGAGAGCCCGGGCAGCGCCCACGGACAGCCAGAAACTGCTGGCGTCCGTCGGCCAGGAAGCCCATAGCGAAATCCTCGCGCATACGCTGATGAACGCGATCTTCGTCGCGCAGTCGCATCGCCCCGACGTGACCGTCTACCTCGTGTTGGAAAGCACGCAGGATTATTCGCGCACGATTCGCTTCGAAGCCAATGCGATGCATGAGATCGGCGGTTTCGACGAACGCGCATTGCTCAGCAAGGTCGCGAAAGCGCTGGACGCGTCGCGCGGCATGGGCAAGGAAGAAACGCGGCCGGTGGAATCAGGCGTGACCGTGCGCACGCAAAGTTTCGAAAAACTGGTGCAGGAGTTGGCTGACGATCACCAGCTGTTCGTCATGGACCGCAAGGGCGCTTCAATTCGCGAGCAGGCCTTCGCAGGCAACCCCTGCTTCCTGCTCACCGACCACATCCCGATGCCGAAGAACACCTTCCACACGCTGGATCGCCTGGGCACGAAGAAAATCTCGCTCGGATCAACGATGCTGTTCGCGTCGCAGTGCGTGGTGGTGATCCACAACGAGCTGGATTTGCGTTAGGCAAAAAAATGGGACGGAGGGAATTAGACGCGCTTGATTCCCTCCGTCGCATTTGTCAGTCGATAGCGAGCCGCCCTACTTCACTTCGTCGAACACGTACTCGTGTTGGCCGTCGCGCACAACGAGCTTGCGCACACCGTCCTTGTCGGCACGCACGAACTGGAAGCCAAGCGCGACCGGGTCGATGGTGACGAAGGCCATGCTGCCATCGGGTTGCAGCTGGGTCGCCACTTCCGAACGGAACGCACCGACATCGAACCAGGCCTTGCCGTCCTTGCGGGTGACCACGAGCTCGCCGAGCGCGTCACTGCGATAACGCGGCGCCAATGTGGCCAGCGCTTTTGTATCGGCCGGATGTTGCAGCAACTTGGTGAACGCATCGAAGCCTTCGCGGTTGGCCTTCGCGCCGGCTTTCGCGCCGGCCTCGGCCTGCAGTTCGCCGTCGAACATCAGCTCCATCAGGCGGCGCTTGAACGGGCCGCGCAGGTTCACGCCGTCATCGGCATTGGTCAGGATCACCGCGCCAACTTTCTGGTCGGGCCACCACATCATGTTGGAATGGAAGCCGCCCATGTCGCCGCCGTGGTCGACCACGGTGACACCATCGCTTTTGTCCACCATCAACGCCATCGCGTAGTTGCGGTCCACGCCAACCGCGACCTGCGGCTCGCGCCGCTGCATCAACGCGGCCTCGCCGATGTAGCGCTTGCCGCCCGGCAACACGCCGCGGTCGATTTCCATCTGCACGTACTTGAGCAAATCGTTGACCGTGCTCCACGCGGCACCGGCCGGACGCGAGGCGCGGATCGTGTCGTTCAAGTCCATGCCCATGACCTGCACCTTGTCGCTGATGTCCATCCCGTGTGGCGCGGCATAGTCGCCGGTCTGCGCTTTGGCGTAGTCGAACGTGGTGTTGCGCATGCCCAGCGGATTGAACACCAGGTTCTGCATGGCCTGATCGTAGCCGGCACCGAGTTCCGTGCCGGGATACGCCACCTGGCCGCCGATGAAACCTGCCGCCGCCGCCATCGGATTCGAATACTGGAACAGTTCACCGAAGCCACTCGTCGGCTGCATCGTGCCCAGCGTGGCGATGACCGTGGCCGGCGTCTGCTTCTCGCCCTCGAACAACCACTCGTAATCCTGGCGCGGCACGCCAGTACACGCACAGATCAGGTTCTTGACCAGCACTCTGTCTGTGGTCGCCGCATCACCGAGCTTGAAGGTCGGATACACATCCTTGGCGCGCGCATTCCAGTCCAGCTTGCCGGCATCCACCAGCTTGGCCAGCATCAGCGTCGTCAGCGCCTTGGTGTTCGAAGCGATCATGAAACGGGTGTCGCCGTCGACCTTGTCGGGCTTGCCCAACTGGCGTACACCGAAGCCCTGCGACATCACCACCTTGCCGTCCTGCACGATGCCGATGGCCACGCCGGGCACATCAAACTCCTTGCGCATCTGTTCGACGAAGCTGGCAATCTGCTGCAGGCGCGCGGCATCGAGTTTGTGCGCGGTACGTCCAGCGAAGGTTTCGCGGCTGTAGCCGGCGGGCTGCAAGCGCTGCGACAGCTTTCCGAATTGCGAGCCGCGCTTCTCGGCGATGCCCTGGTCCACGTCTATCACCACCGCGGTCCACGTCGTGCCCTTGCGGAAGGCACTCGCAGCGACAACGCGCTTGGCGTTCGCGGCAACGTCGTAATCGTAGAAACGCCGTGCCTCCCAACCGTCCTTCGGCGCGGCATCGCTTGCAACCAACAGTTTCGGACTCATGCCGAGGACCTTCCACGCTTCGGCCACCGCCGCGTCCGCCGTCGCCGCCGTCGCATCAACAATGGCCACACGCGACCCGTCCGCCTCGGGCGGCATCACCAGCACTGCGTTGCCCTGCACACGCTGAGTAAAGCCGGCGGGCAGGATGAAAGTGGTGCCGCGCGGCGTCTTCGCCGGCGCGTCCGCTGCCGCGTCAGCAGCGACAGCGTTCTCATCAGCGGCATAGGCAGGCGACAGGATCAGGGGCGATGCCAGCGCGATAGCGAGCACCAGCGGATGGAGGCAAGGACGCATGGGAATCTCCGACGAGGGGTGTGACGCAGGATACGCACACTCGATGTGAGGCACGGGAATCAGGGCGGTACACAGGCCATCGCTGACCAGAAGGAACGGAGGGAATTAATTACTCTGGCTCCCCTTTTGCCCGTAGGAGCGACGCAAGTCGCGACTCGCGTCGCTCCTACACCGCCAACCCCGCATCGCCTTCCACCACCGTCTGCCGCATTTGTGGCCGCTCGCCTGCTCGCCACAACGACACTTCGTGGCGGACGCGATAGCGCAGCGGCCCGCCGTCCGTGCCGGGGCTGCGCGCGATTGGCCGCGGGATGCAGACGAACTCGGTCACCATCGTGTTGGCATCAACGCGGACGGTGGCGTAGCCGTGTCCGCCCACGTCGACGAAGGACAAGTGCGGCGCGAGGTCGGGATTGCTGACAGCGCGCGCTTTCTCATGGTCACCGCTGCGCGCGTATTCCAGCGCCGAACGCACGCCGTGGCGTAGTAGCAAGTTCATGGTGGGCTGCGGCGGGCCGCCATTGATATTGGCGACGTACAGCGGACGCTGTGGATCGTCCTTTTTAAAATTGTGTTCGTTGGCTTCGGCCGAGCCCACGGAAGAAATCGAACCGCCCACGAAAGTGACGCCCACCGGCTCGAACGCGGCGGGCGGCAAGGCCTTGGCCGCATAGCCTGCCCAGAAGCTGTGGCGATCGCCGGCTACGATCGCGAACCCGGTGATGCCGGCATCGCGCACGGCGTCGAAGATCTCGGCGCGCTCGTGGTACGTGCCACCCCAGTCGTAGGTGGCCATGAGGCCAAAGCCAGCGCCGTCGGGCCATTTGCCCAGTGCGGCCGGGAGATTTTGCGGATCGACGCGCTGGTCGGGCGTTCCCAGCGAAGTGCCCCAGATCTTCCAGGTGGCCTTCGCGCCGCGCAGGCGTTCGAGGAACCAGGCTTTCTGCTTCGCTCCCAGCATCGTCTGCGCGGCTTCGGCGGCGCGATAATTGGCCACGCTCTTGTCGCCGAAAGACAGCTTCGCCGGCGGATGGCCGTTGGCGTAGTCGCGGCCGGCGTCGAGCTGCGCCCACAATTCCTCGGGTACGAAACCCAAAGTGTCGCCTTCGAACAGCGGGTTGATTTCGTCGTGGTTACCGGGGTCGCGCGAGCGGAAACTGCGCTGGTCGGTGAGGATCAGGTCGATGTGCCGGCCCCAGCGCAAGGCGCGATAAATGATCAGGCTGTTGATCGCGGCGAGATTGTTGGCTTCGGTCCCCAGGCCGGTGTCGTCGAATTCCTTGACCAGCGTGTCGACTACGGGCGGCGCGTTGAAGGTGTCGAGCTTCGAACCCGGCGGTAGCACCCGCGCCGGCTGGTATTCGAACCAGGCCTGGTTGCCCGCGACCTTGAGCGTCTGCGCGGGCACCCAACCGTCCGTGCCGGCAAATTCCTGGATCGACTGCCAGCCGTTCCAGGAGATCTCGTGGTTGTCCCAGATGCACACGAAGGGCCATCTGGCGCGCGCGTCCTGCAAATCCGGATCCAGCAGGTAGGCCTTGTAGGCGACGCGGTAATCCTCCAGCGAGTCCGGCACCCAGAAGCGATTCTTGGCGACGACCTTGCCCTTCGGGTACTTGATCGGGAAGGTGAGCTTGCGGTCGTAGCGGCCGTTCTTGACCTGATCGGGGTACTGCACCACCTCGTAGATGAAATCGCCCAGGTGCAGCACGAAACCGATCCGCTCCTCGGGCGCGGCGCGCTCGTCCTCGAAGATCATCTTGCGATAGGCGTTCATCGCGCCCTCGGGCAGGCACTGGCAACTGACGAAAGCGAAGCGCGCAGGCTGGGAATCGTCGGGGGCGGGCGCGGTCAGCGTGCGGCCGATGCGGCTGCCGCTGCCGTCCTCGTCGACAAAGCGGTACCAGTATTCGCGTGCCGGTTGCAGGTCCGCGACGAGCACGCGGCAGGTCCAGTCGCTCTCGGGCAACACCCGCACCGCCGTCGTCGCGATCACGCGCGTGAACGCCGGATCGTCCGCTATTTCCACCAGCAAGGTGGCGCTCTTGCGCCCGTCCGCATACGGGCGTCGCGTCCAGAGAAGGACGCTTTGCTCATCGGGATCGCCCGATGCGACACCTTGCGGATACAGGTCGCGGCGCTCGCGCCAGCCACTCGATGAAGGGCGCACGGGCACACAGCCCGAGGCCAGGGTCGCGCCCAGTGCGGCGGCGAGTTTCAGGAACTGGCGGCGGTCGACGGTCGGCATATCGGTCACTCCCCTGCGCGGATCGCGATGATCGATGCGCAGGGACGCTAGACCTGATCAAGGGCCGGTGAGCGTGCCGGAAGTACTGCGGCGGGAAATAGTTCCAAATAATGGCCGCAGGGGCTAAGGGAAAAGTGTCCCTGATACCGTTTCCACCGCTCCTACTTTTTGCCTCGAAGCCACCTACTGCAGTCGCTAAGAAATACTACTCTGACCCATGTTTTCAACCGTCAAAAGCTTGAGAAGAATTTGATCCGATCAAACACTCAGCAGCTTTGACCTGACACCCTTCACCCCTCATCGCCAAGCGCATCCGACAACACCGACTGGTACAAATCCAAGCGCAGCCCCGTCAGCACCGACCACCAACTCGCGCCATACAAAATTACAAGAAACGCGGCAGCGATCAACTCCAGATAGTTCACGCTTCCAGACCACGTAAAGCTGCGCACTTGCAGAAACAAAGCGACGACCAACGGAAGAATCCCCAATCTCTCAACCCCACCACTTAGTAGCCCGAGCTTCCGTCTCATCGTCTCGCTTCGACGACGGACATAACCCAGGCCATCTCGAAGAGTGGTGGACGGATAGCCGCGCAGCCACTCGATCAATTGGCGATAACGCGCGTAATCCACATCCATTGCACCAGCGAAGACCGCTTTTCCCTGGCGTAAACTTTTCCAATCACGCTTCAGCTGCAAGACAAAGCTCGTGACGAGGCCGATGACCTCCGCTGCCCCACCAACGACGACCAACCAGATTCGTCCCGGGATGGACGGGAAGAAAATTCCCGTCATGCCGACAAGCGCCCCAACCATCCCAACGAGCAGAAAAGCCCTCACTTTTCCGGCCGCATCTATCAACGGGATGTCAGGCGAATACTTGGCGACTTCTTCTTCCAGCAGGGCGAAAGTGAAATCTGGGCGGTCTGTGCGCATGCATTAGTCTTTCGCTTTGGGAAAGTGCCGTACCGCTGTTTAGAAGCCGCTGATGGCGGCCCCAGAGAAATACTACTCTGACCCCTGTTTTGGAAAATTGCTTCAAGAACTGAAGTCAAAAAAAGGGGCCAGAGTGAATTTCTGTTTCAAACGGAAATTTACTCTGGCCCCTTTGTTGGCGGTTATTTTTTTGGAGGCGGTGGCGGTGGCGGAGGTGGAGGTCTGGGCGGAACGACGCTGGGATTCGGCTTCATTCCCTTCGTGACGCCTTCATTCAGTGGAATCGGCTTCTTCTTGTCAACCATTTTTCTTCCCTCTCGGCTGCTCGATGATCAACAGATCTTCTTTCGAACAAATATACATGGCCTCTACCTCATACCAAAACTTGTGGTCGTCAGCGCGATACACCCTCACATCTCTCAGCAAAACTTCACGGCATCCGTCCTGTTCGGAATGGCTCTCCCTAACCCCTTCAACGAGCTTATTTTGATCAGGCAACAAAATTCTGACCCATGCCACGTCCGACGAATTCAGATAGTAATAAAACAGCGAATCATCGCCATACTTTTCGGTGATACCGAATTTCGCGGCCAACCGGTGAATCCCTCTAGTGTTTATCGCGATCGTGCAAATGAGTCCCAAGCATAGCCCAACACAGACGACACCAAGAATTTCCGGGAAATTGATGACTGATTGCGACTGATCAAGCGAGCTCCAAAAGGTCAACAGCTGATATTGGCCGCCGAATAACATCGCAAGGAGCATCACTATCTGAGCAACCAAATAAGATGCAGCCCCGAGCAGAACCGAATTCAAACCGAATCGAAACGGATCCCATGGCTTATGAACCGTAAGCCTCTCGACTACAGAAGCTGCGACGACGCCTGGCAAGAGCATAATCGTGAGTCGCACTGCAAGTTCAGAAATATCCAAGCTATAACCTCAATTAGTAGCAAATATCTTGAATTTCTGGTGATCGCTGACT
>Ga0066823_10000032_pt1 | contig 16154 bp, 14 predicted proteins | sample SoimicmetaGmgHMB_FD_62219 | JGI IMG/M metagenome (GOLD analysis project Ga0066823, IMG submission 62219) | Soil and rhizosphere microbial communities from Laval, Canada - mgHMB | ecosystem: Environmental > Terrestrial > Soil > Agricultural land | place: Laval, Canada | collected 2014-09-23 | reverse complement strand
TCGCCCATCATGCGCAGCGCGAATTCGGTGCTGAAGATGCAGGTGTTCTGCGCCTGGTCTTCCTTGAGAATGTCGGCCTGCACGGTGCCGCGCACAGTGGACAACGTTTCGGCGCGGATCTTGCCGTAGACCTCAGGTTCAAGCAGCTGATCGCCGGTGATGCCGAGCAGCGCCAGACCGAGGCCGTTGTTCGTCGGCGGCAGTTCGCCATCGTAAGTCGGGGCTTTCTTGCCTTTGAAAAATTCCTTGATCTTTTTTTCTGCAGCAGACCAGCGCGCGGGCTCCGCCTTGAGGTATTTCTCGACTTGCTGATCGACGGCCGTGTTCATGAACATCGCCAGGATCATCGGCGCCGGGCCGTTGATGGTCATCGATACCGACGTGGTCGGCGCGCACAGATCAAAGCCCGAGTAGAGCTTTTTCATGTCGTCGAGCGTGGCGATGTTGACGCCGGAGTTGCCGACCTTGCCGTAGATGTCCGGGCGCATCGCCGGGTCTTCGCCGTACAGCGTGACCGAGTCGAACGCGGTGGACAGACGCGCGGCGGGCTGGCCGACACTGAGGTAATGGAAGCGGCGATTGGTGCGCTCGGGCGTGCCTTCGCCGGCGAACATGCGGATCGGATCCTCGCCGACGCGGCGATACGGATACACGCCGCCGGTGTACGGATAGGCGCCGGGCAGGTTTTCCTTCATGAGGAAGGTCAGCAACTCGCCCCAGGATTTGTACGTGGGCGCGGCGATCTTCGGAATCTTCTGGTGACTCAGCGACTGCCGGTAATTTTCGACCTTGATCGCCTTGCCGCGCACTTCGTATTCGGTCACGTCATCGGTGATCGACTTCAGACGCGCCGGCCATTCGCGCAGCAGATGCACGGCGTCGGCGCTGAGTGCCTTGACCGCGTCCTGGTAGCGTTGGCGGAGGATAAGCAGGCTGCGATCTACCGTTGCCGCTGTAGGAGCGACGCGAGTCGCGATGCCTTTCTGATTTTGATCGGCGGCGGAAGTCGCGGTCATGCCCGCTCCTGCGACGTCATCGTCGCTGCGGCTCTGCTCCCACTTGAATTTGATCTTGCGGCGATCGCCCTGATAGCTGCGGCGATCGGCACCGGATTGGTAGTTGGCGCCGATGTCGCTGCTACCCGCGGGCGACGCGGTGGCGGGCGCGACGAGATTGATGGCGATGTCGGCGGCATCGTAGAGGCCGAGCATGGGCGGCAATTTTTCGTCACCGATATCTTTCAACGATTGCCAGTACGACTGCGCACGGTCGGCGGCTTCGGCCTGCTTGTCGATGCCGCTGTTGATCGCCCTGCCCTGCTCGGCGATCTCGGCGAGGTAGCGCGTGCGTGCACCCGGAATGAGCACGGTGGCTCGCGGCTCTTTCAGCGAGGTGTCGAAGTGCGGATTGAAATCGCAGCGTGATGCTGTAGGAGCGACGCGAGTCGCGACCGCGTCGTTCTTGCCTGGGCTGCTGTCTTTGCGGGAGGTCGCGACTTGCGTCGCTCCTACATTGACGTCGGTCGTGCCTGGCGTCGCTCCTGCATTGATGTCGGTCGCGATTTCCATCGCTCCTACATGCAATTTTTCGCGCAGCAGGCGGCAGAGATTGACGAACATCCAGGTAACGCCGGGGTCGTTGAACTGGCTGGCGATGGTGGGATACGCCGGCACGTCTTCGTCCTTGACCATGAAGGCGACGCGATTGCGCTTCCACTGCTTGCGCACGTCGCGCAAGGCGTCTTCGGCACCGCGCTTGTCGAACTTGTTGAGCACGATCAGCTCGGCGTAGTCGAGCATGTCGATTTTTTCCAGCTGGCTGGGCGCGCCGAAATCGCTGGTCATCACGTAGACCGGGAAATCGACGAGATCGACGATTTCGGAATCGGACTGGCCGATGCCGGCGGTTTCGACCAGCACGAGGTCGTAGCCCTGCCCTTTCAGGAACGCGATGCAGTCTTTCAGCACGATATTGGTGGCGACGTGCTGGCGACGCGTGGCCATCGAGCGCATGAAGATGCGCGGGCTGCGCAGCGAGTTCATGCGGATGCGGTCGCCGAGCAGGGCGCCACCGCTGCGGCGGCGGGTCGGGTCGACCGAGATCACCGCGATGCGCATTTCGGGGAAGCTTTGCAGGAAGCGATTCATGATCTCGTCGGTGACCGACGATTTGCCGGCGCCACCGGTGCCGGTGAGGCCGATGACGGGGGCGGGGAGACGGGAGATGGGAGATGGGAGGCGTGGATTTGCCCAGGCCTTGCGCAACATCGCCAGTTCGGCGTCGGTAAATTCGCCCTGTTCAATGCGAGACAGATAACGACCGACGGCGATCTCATCGTCGATTGACGGAAGCTCGGGCATGCCCTTCTCCCGTTTCCCGTCTCTCGTCTCCCGGCCGCGCCGCGTACGCGCGACGAGATCCTCGATCATCGCGACCAGACCCATCTGCATGCCGTCGTTGGGGTGGTAGATGCGCTCGACGCCGTAGTCCTGCAGTTCCTTGATCTCTTCCGGCGTGATGGTGCCGCCGCCGCCGCCGAACACGCGGATGTGCGAGGCGCCGCGCTCTTTGAGCATGTCGACCATGTATTTGAAATATTCGACGTGCCCGCCCTGGTAGGACGAGAGCGCGATGCCGTCGGCGTCTTCCTGCAGCGCGGCGCGGACGACATCCTCGACGCTGCGGTTGTGGCCGAGGTGGATGACTTCCGCGCCCTGCGCCTGGATCAGCCGACGCATGATGTTGATGGCGGCGTCGTGGCCGTCGAACAGGCTGGCGGCGGTGACGAAACGCAGCGGACTGCGTTCGGTCTGGGAGTCGGCGTCGGGCAGATGGTTGGCGGCGGTGCTCATGGCTGTTTTCCCCGGTCAAGGGGTCTTGGGTACGGACAGATCCCGATTGTAGCGCGGGGCGAATCCGGGTGGCCCCTCACCCCTCCGAGAGGGGGTTTCGTAGGAGCGATGGCAATCGCGACGGGAAATGCCGACGGCGCTGGCGTCATGGCAGGCCTTGTCGCGATTGCCATCACTCCTACGGGAACAATGGATCACGAGCGAAAAAAAGCCCGCCGAAGCGGGCCTGCCCAAAGTGAAGCAAAGGAATCGGTTAACGGGTTTCGATCTCGCGGTGCATCGGCGCGAGTTTTGCGAGCAGCTTGTTCTGCGCGTGGAAAGGGATGTGGCGTTTGTTCATCGCGACCTGCAGGTCTTCGACCAACGCGTTGAAATTGCTGCGGTCGATGTCCAGATGCGCGTGCACGGTCTTCATGTCGCGGCCGGTGTAAGTGCAGGGGCCGCCGAGGATCACGCAGAACTGTTCGACCAGATGTTTCTTGACGCCTTCCTGGTCGACATTTTCGAAGAACGGTTTGGTGCGTGGATCGGCAAGCAGTCCGCGCATCAGATCGTCCATCAGCGCGATCAGGCCTGGCTTTTCGCCGAAAGCCTTGTACACCGGCAACAGCGACGGATCGGCAGGCGCGGGATCGGCGGCGGTGGGATCGCGCAGCGGCGTCGTGTCGGCGGGCGCAGCGGGTTCGTTGTCGACGGGGATGTCGGCGTCGCTGGCAGCGGCTGCGCTGGTGGGCGGCGCCGGCGATACCGGTGGCGTGCTCTGCGCGAATGCCGGCACGGAAACAGCGACGGACAGGGCGAAGGCGAGCGCGAAACGCAGACGCAGGGAATCGATACGGATCATGGAAACTCCTTAGAAACCGACCTGCACCGAGGCGTAGAGGCCGCGCTGATGGTCTTCGGTGACGATGTTGCCGAGATTGGCGTAGGCCAGGGTCAGGGACAGGTTCTTGTTCGGCGCATAAGCGACGAAAACGTCGTACCAGTCGTCTTCCTTGGCGATGCCGAGGTTGTCGGGCTTCATGCGGTACTCGGCACCGATCGCGACGTGGCGGTTGAGCAGATACGCCGCCGAGAGTTCCAGCTGCGGGCGGTAGTTGTCGTGCAGATCACCACCGAAACCGAGAATGCCGATCTGGTTGGCTTTGGTGAAACGCAAGGTGCCGTTGAGCAGCAGGTTCTGGCCGAGATAGAGCTTGCTGGCGGAAACGTAGAAATCCACGCCGGAATCGTCTTTCGCGCCGATGTAGGCCAGCGTACCGGCCTGGTTGTTTTTCTTGTACTGCAGGCCGATCGAGATCTGCGGCAGCGCGCGATCGCTGTCGAGCACCGCCTCGCCAGCGACACGAACTTTCACGCCAACCACGTTCTGCTGGAAGGTGTAGCCACGACCGAGACCGAGTGCGGTGCCGACGTTTTCGGTGTTGAATTTCTGCTGCGCAATGCTGAGTTCGACGCGATCGTGGAAGCCGATCATCGCGCCGTAATCGTCGAGGTGGTAGGCGCCAACATTGACGTGCGTGTAGAAGGCATTCGCGCCGATCTGGTCGCGATCTTCATTCCCGCCGATCACCGCCCAGGGCGTGAGACCACCGCCGGCCGCGCCCTCGAGTTGGCTGACGCCGCCAGTGAGCAGCAACTTGCCGCTGATGTTTGCGGGCTCGGCATCGTCGGCAAATGCCGGCAGCGACGCTGCGCTCAGGGCGAGAAAAATCGACGTGCGCAGCAGGCTGCGCGCGTGAGGTATTCGGATCATGGTCTGGCCCCGATAAATCAGTGTGTGGTGGGCGCGGAGGCCGATGCGGGCGGCGGCGCGGGGGCCGTGGCGGCCGGGAGCGCGATATGCACGAGATGCCAGACCCCGGCGACGCCTTCACCACCGGCATCGCCGCGATTCTTGTCGGACGCCCAGCGATACAAGGGCTTGCCTTTGTAAGCCCATTGCCGCGAACCATCGCCACGATCGAGTACGGTGAACGATCCCATGGGCTTGGCATCGGGCTCGGCCGTGATTGGCGGCCAGAGCAGGCGGCACTGGTTGATGCATTTGCTCTTGCCGATAGGGTCGCCATCGAAGGTGTAGAGACCGCGCCCCTTGAGATCGACGAGGATGCCGTCGCGGGTGCGCACCGGTGGATAGCCGGGCTTCAAATCATCCGCCAGGGCGAACAAGGGCAGGCAAAGCAAGGCAAGCAGAACGGCACGTTTGACGGTCGACATGGAAACTCCCCTGGTTGAAATGGCGCGGCGGACCGCGACCTCCTGTTTACGCGAAAAATCGCCCGTCGGATGCAACGCTGTCAACGCCGCGGACCGACGAATGCCGAAGGCTCCGGCACGAGCTCGCCGCGGATCAGGAACAGCGCGCCCTGCGGCGCCTCGAATGCCTGGTGTCGATCGCCAGCCCGAGCCAGCAAATAGTCGCCGGCGAAATATTCGATGCCGTCATGCACGATCACGCCCTCGAGCACCAGGCATTCCTCCTCGTGCGAATGCACATGCGGCGGCACGCGCGCACCCGGCTGCACGCGCCACAGCGTGGTCTGGGTGCCGCTGTTGTCGTCGCGGCGCAGCGATTTGATCTCGACACCGGGCAACAACGTCCGCCATTCGCCCTGCTCTCTCCGGATGACGTGCACGACGGCAGCGCCGCCGGCGCCGATGCGCGCCAACAACGCGGCGCGCAAACGCGCGGCGGTATCGGGATCAGGCTGCCTCTCCGGCAGGATTCCCGCCAGCGCGGCCAGCAGGATGGCGTCGTCGGCGCGCGGATCAGTCATGTTTCAGGCCGTGTTCGACCAGCGCCGCACGCAACGCCGCCAGGCCCCGGCGCGCATGCGATTTGACGGTACCCAAAGGCAAGTCGGTCAACTGGGCGATGTCCTGATGGGTCATGTCTTGATAGAAGGCCAATCGCAGGACGCGCTGCTGGACCTCGCTCAACCTGGCGAGGGCTGCCTGCACGGCCTTGGCGGAGCTCCAGGCTTCGGCGACTTGCGCCGCATCGAGGCCTTCACAATCTGCATACGCGTCCTCGCCCGACTCCGGATGCAGGGAGATGTCGCGGGCACGACGGCGGCCACGGCGCAGGCGATCGACCGCGCGGCTCCAGGCCATGTTCTGCATCCAGGCCATGACCGAGCCGCGAGCGGGCAAGTAGTCGCCGGCTTTTTCCCAGACCTGCAGATAAAGATCACTGACCACTTCCTCGGCATCGCCCGGATGCCGCAGTACCCGGAAGATCACCGCATGGATGCGGCCCAGGCTGAGGTCGTAGAGCTGGCCGAGGGCTTCGCAATCGCGGTTGACGATGCGCTGAAGCAGACGCTGCAGGATGGTTTCGTCGGAGATCGTGGGTGGGTCGGCGAGGGCGGTAGCAAGTGTCACGCAGGCCAACCAGCAAGAGAGCGGGCGCTCATTCAACCACCGAGGTGTGCAGGCGGTATGTGAAAACCCGGGTGACGGCGGATCAATGCCGGCAAATCGCGGACAAAAAAAGGCGGCCGGAGTGCGGCCGCCGAATCCCTGCTCAAGGGTTTTGTGCCAGCCGGTTTCCGGGGAGAGACAAAGCGGCCAGGCAAGGAGGCGAACGGGGCTGCTTTGCAAAAGCGGCCAGGCCTTTTACCGCCCTCCCCGACCTGCGGCACGAGCCCCCGACTAGAGTGATTGCTTTACACTACGCCGCGCCAAGCGCCCCCGCGGCCTTGGCTTGGACCCGACAATTTCCTGAATTTCAAACACTTGCAGACGTTTTTCGAAGTCGAACCGGGGCGCCGCCCAGGTTCGATTCGGCGCACGCAAGCACGGAGCTCGCCATGATTTTCGAAACCCTCGCCCAAACCGGTCACGAAGAAGTCATTTTCTGCCACAACAAGGACGCCGGACTGAAGGCGATCATCGCCATCCACAACTCCGTGCTCGGCCCGGCCCTCGGTGGCCTGCGCATGTGGCCTTACGCGACCGAACAGGACGCGCTCAACGATGTGCTGCGCCTGAGCCGCGGCATGACCTACAAGGCGGCGGTGTCCGGCCTGAATCTCGGCGGCGGCAAGGGCGTGATCATCGGCGACCCGGGCAAGGACAAGTCGGAGGCGCTGTTCCGCGCGTTCGGTCGCTTCGTCAACTCGCTCAATGGCCGCTACATCACGGCTGAAGACGTCGGCATCGACGTCAACGACATGGAATACGTGTTCCGCGAAACCGAATTCGTCACCGGCGTGCACCAGGTGCATGGCGGCTCCGGCGATCCCTCGCCGTTCACTGCCTACGGCACGATGCAGGGCCTGATGGCCGCGCTGCAGGTGAAGTTCGGCAACGAGGACGTCGGCAAGTACAGCTACGCGGTGCAGGGCGTCGGCCACGTCGGCATGGAATTCGTCAAGCTGCTGCGCGAAAAAGGCGCCAAGGTCTTCGTCACCGACATCAACAAGGATCTGGTGCAGCGCGCGGTCGACGACCACGGTGCCGAAGCCGTCGCCGCCGACCAGATCTACGACACCGACGCCAACGTCTACTCGCCCTGCGCGCTCGGCGGCACGGTCAACGCCAACACGTTGCCGCGCCTGAAATGCCAGGTGATCTGCGGCGCCGCCAACAACCAGCTGGCCACCGACGAGATCGGCGACGAGGTGATGCGCAAGGGCATCCTGTACGCACCCGATTACGCGGTGAATGCCGGCGGCCTGATGAACGTCTCGCTGGAAATCGACGGCTACAACCGCGAGCGCGCGATGCGCATGCTGCGCACGATCTACTTCAACCTCGGCCGCATCTTCGAGATCAGCAAGCGCGACAACATCCCGACCTACAAGGCCGCCGACCGCATGGCCGAAGAGCGCATCGCCACGATCGGGAAGCTGCGCCTGCCGCATCTTGGCCAGACGGCACCGCGTTTCCAGGGGCGTCGCGGCAATTGATGCTTGGCGAGCAGTGAATGGTGAGCGGTGAGCGGAAAGCGATTCCGTTCGCCGCGTACCCCAGCCTTTCCCGCTCACTGTTCACTGCTCACCGCTAACAACGAACGGACAATCCATGCGCGCATTCCCCCTCGGCGACGATATCGATGCCCTCCGCGACGCGGTCCGCCGCTTCGCCGACAGCGAGATCGCGCCGCGCGCCGCGCAGATCGACCACGACAATCTTTTCCCCGCCGACCTGTGGCGCAAGCTCGGAGATCTCGGTGTGCTCGGCATCACCGTTCCCTCCGAATACGGTGGCAGCGACATGGGCTACCTCGCGCATCTAGTGGCGATGGAGGAAATTTCTCGCGCCTCGGGTTCGGTCGGCCTGTCTTATGTCGCGCATTCCAACCTGTGCGTGTCCAACCTCTTCGCCAACGGCAACGAGGCGCAACGGCACAAATACCTGCCGAAACTGTGCAACGGCGAACACAAGGGCGCGCTGGCGATGAGCGAGCCGGGCGCCGGCTCGGACGTGGTCGGCTCGATGACCTGCCGTGCGGAAAAGCGCGGCGACACCTGGGTCGCCAACGGCAGCAAGATGTGGATCACCAATGGCCCTGAGGCCGACGTGCTGGTCGTCTACATGCGCACCGCCGGCAAGGATGCAGGCAGCAAATGCATGACCGCCTTCATCGTCGAAAAAGGCATGAAGGGCTTTTCCACCGCGCAAAAACTCGACAAGCTCGGCATGCGCGGTTCCAACACCTGCGAACTGGTGTTTGACCAGTGCGAGATCCCCGCCGAAAACGTGCTCGGTGAAGTTCACCAGGGCGTCAAGGTACTGATGCGCGGCCTGAACACCGAACGCCTGGTGATCAGCGGTGGCCCACTCGGACTGATGCAGGCGGCGCTCGACATCACCCTGCCCTATGTGCGCGAACGCAAACAGTTCGACGTGGCGATCGGCACCTTCGGCCTGATGCAGGGCAAGATCGCCGACATGTACACCGCGCTGCAGAGCGCCCGCGCCTACGCCTACCAGGTGGCGCGCGATTTCGATGCTGGCCGCGCCTCGCGCGTGGATTCCGCCAGTTGCCTGCTGCATGCCTCGGAAGCTGCTGTGCAGGTGACGCTGGAAGCGATCCAGTCGCTGGGCGGCAACGGCTATATCAATGAGTATCCGACTGGCCGATTGCTGCGCGACGCCAAGCTGTATGCGATCGGCGCGGGCACCAACGAAATCCGCCGCATGCTGATCGGCCGTGAGTTGTTCGAAGACAAACAGTAACGCCAGCTAATATTCGAGCTCCTGTAGGAGCGACGCAAGTCGCGATTCGTGCAGACGTCACGGCGTTCGCAACTTGCGTCGCTCCTACGGACCAAGATATCCGCCAACCCTGTCCGATTCGCCTCTCACCACGCAGCGCGGGCGTGGGATAATCAGTGTTTACCCCGTTCGGCTGCCCTACGGCCAGCTACCCATCCGGAGTCGTCATGTCTGATGTCGTCATCGTCGGTGCCAAGCGCACCGCCCTCGGTTCCCTGCTCGGTCAGTTCACCGGTGTTCCCGCGCCCACGCTCGGCGCCACGGCGATCCGTGCAGCGCTGGCGCAGTCGGGTTTGCCGGGCGAAGCGGTATCGGAAGTGATCATGGGCTGCGTGTTGCCGGCGGGCCTCGGCCAGGCACCGGCCCGCCAAGCGGCGATCGCCGCCGGTCTGCCGCTCTCGGCTGGCGCGACCACGATCAACAAGGTCTGCGGCTCGGGCATGAAAGCGGTGATGCTGGGCCACGATCTGATCAAGGCTGGCTCGGCCGATGCGGTGGTTGCCGGCGGCATGGAGAGCATGACCAATGCCCCGCACCTGTTGAACGGCTCCCGCACCGGCATCCGCTTCGGCAGCGCCGAGATGCTCGACCACATGGCCTGGGATGGCTTGACCAACCCGTACGACAAGCAGCCGATGGGCGTTTTCGGCGAGCTTTGCGTCAGCAAGTACAACTTTACCCGCGAGGAGCAGGATGCCTTCGCCGCCGAATCCGTCCGTCGCGCGCTCGCCGCACAGGCTGACGGCGCGTTCAAGGACGAAATCGCACCGGTGACCGTAAGCGGCCGCAAGGGCGACGTGATCGTGGACAGCGATGAACAGCCTGGCCGCTGCGACATCGCCAAGATTCCCAGCCTGAAACCGGCTTTCAAGAAGGACGGCACCATCACTGCGGCCAGCTCATCGAGCATCAACGACGGCGCCGCCGCGTTGGTCCTCGTTTCCGGCGACCAGGCCAAGGCGCGTGGACTGAAGCCGTTGGCGCGGATCGTGGCGCACGCCACCCATTCGCAGGAGCCGGAGTGGTTCACCACCGCACCGGTCGGCGCAATCCGTAAATTGCTGGAAAAAACCGGCTGGAGCGTCGACTCGATTGACCTGTTCGAGGTCAACGAAGCCTTTGCGACAGTTGCGATGGCACCGATGCGCGAGTTGGGCATCCCGCACGCAAAATTGAACGTCAATGGCGGCGCTTGCGCCCTCGGCCACCCGATCGGCGCCAGCGGCGCCAGGCTGATCGTGACCTTGCTGCATGCCCTGCAGCGCCGGGGCGGCAAGCGCGGCATCGCGGCACTGTGCATCGGCGGCGGCGAAGCGACGGCGATTGCCATCGAACTTGCCTAAGCGCCATAATCGCTGTCTGCAACAAATATCTTGACTAACGCAAAGAGTTTGTCATCATGTCCGCCACGTGCGCCTTCGCGCACGTTTTGTTATTAACAAACGTTAACGTCTAGACGAGGAATCACCATGTCCCTGAACAAAACCCTGCTCGCCCTGGCCCTTGGCCTGGCCCTGACCGCCTGCACCAAGCCGGCTGACCAGGCTACCGACGCCGCTGCCACCGCGACCGACGCTGCTGCCACCGCGACCGACGCCGCTGCCACCGCTGCTACCGCCGCCACCGACGCTACTGCCGCTGCGACCGACGCTGCTGCCACCGCCGCTACCGCTACCACCGACGCCGCCGCCACCGCGACCGACGCCGCTGCTACCGCGACCACCGCTGCTGCCGACGCTGCCACCACGGCCGCTGGCGCTGCCACGGACGCCGCTGCTGCCGCCACCGACGCCGCTGGCGCCGTGAAGGACGCCGCTGCTGACATGAAGGCTGAAGACGGCAAGGCTAAGAAGTAATCGTCTTTCGACTTCGGTTGAAAACATGAAAGCCGCCGACGCAAGTCGGCGGCTTTTTTCATGCCCGACGTCCAGCCGGGACGCATCGCGGCTAGGCGCATCGGAGGCAGGCGCTTAAACTTCACCGTTCCGCCATCGAGCGATATCCCATGCCCGTCCTCTCGTCCCAGATCGACCCGCGCAGCCCGGACTTCCTCGACAACGCCGACACCCTGAAATCCCTGGTCGCCGAACTCGACGGCGCGCTCGACCGAATCGCGCTCGGCGGTGGCGACAAGGCCCGCACCAAGCACACCGAACGCGGCAAGCTCCTCCCGCGCGAGCGCATCAGCGCCCTGCTCGATCCCGGCTCGCCTTTCCTGGAGTTTTCCGCCCTCGCCGGCGAAGGCATGTACGAAGGCCAGGCGCCCTGCGCCGGCGTGATCACCGGCATCGGCCGCGTGCACGGCCAGGAAATCGTCGTGGTCGCCAACGACGCCACCGTCAAGGGCGGCACCTATTTCCCGATGACGGTGAAAAAACACCTGCGCGCGCAGGAAATCGCCCTCGAAAACCACCTGCCCTGCGTCTACCTCGTCGATTCCGGCGGCGCTTTCCTGCCACTGCAGGACGAAGTCTTTCCCGATCGCGAACACTTCGGCCGCATCTTCTACAACCAGGCACAGCTGTCGGCGCGCAACATCCCGCAGATCGCCGTAGTGATGGGCAGCTGCACCGCCGGTGGCGCCTATGTGCCGGCGATGTGCGACGAAAGCATCATCGTGCGCAACCAGGGCACGATCTTCCTCGGCGGCCCGCCGCTGGTGAAGGCCGCGACCGGCGAAGTCGTCGATGCCGAATCACTGGGCGGTGCCGAGGTCCACACCGGCATTTCCGGCGTCGCCGACCACCTCGCCGAAAATGATCCGCATGCGCTGGCGATCGCCCGCGACATCCTTGCCCATCTCAATCGCAAGAAAATCCTGCCCGTCGCCGTCCAGCCTTCGCGCGAACCGGCGCATGCCGCCGGCGATCTGTACGGCATCATTCCCAAGGACACCCGCAAACCGTTCGACATTCGCGAGATCATCGCGCGCATCGTCGACGGCTCGGAATTCCAGGAGTTCAAGGCGCGCTACGGCAAGACCCTGGTCACCGGCTTTGCGCATATCCATGGCTACCCGGTCGGCATCATCGCCAACAACGGAATTCTGTTCGCCGAATCCGCGCTCAAGGGCGCGCACTTCATCGAACTGTGCAACCAGCGCAACATCCCACTGGTGTTCCTGCAGAACATCACCGGCTTCATGGTCGGCAAGAAATACGAGAACGCCGGCATTGCTAAAGACGGCGCGAAGATGGTCACCGCCGTTGCCTGCTCGCACGTGCCGAAATTCACCGTAGTGATCGGCGGCAGTTTTGGTGCCGGCAATTACGCGATGTGCGGCCGCGCCTACGGTGCACGCTTCCTGTGGATGTGGCCGAATGCGCGCATCAGCGTGATGGGCGGCGAACAGGCGTCATCGGTGCTCGCGACCGTCAAGCGCGATGGCATCGAAGCTGCCGGGAAAACCTGGACTGCCGACGAAGAGGAAGCCTTCAAAGCCCCGATCCGCGATCAGTACGAACGCCAGGGCCATCCCTTCTACGCCAGCGCCCGCCTCTGGGACGATGGCATCATCGACCCCGTCGACACCCGCCGCGTCCTCGGCCTCGGCCTCTCCGCCGCGCTCAACGCGCCGATCGAGAAATCGAACTTCGGTGTGTTCCGCATGTAGCCCGCGCATCGCGCGCGATTACGATCACAAAGTCAAAGAACTCGGCTTTCGCGTACGGCGCAACTCAGGACCGCAACTGGATGCTCAGCGGATCGGTTTTCGCGACCGGATTCGTAGCGCAGCCACCGCAACTCGAACAACCGCTGCCGCAGCCATCGCCACTGACGGTTTCGAGCGGGCGCAGCCAGCGGCCGATCGCACGCGACCACGACGGTCGCCCTGCACGCTCGAACTGATACGACAATGACGCCTGCAATCGCCAGGCCGTTTTCGGCGCATAGCGTTTGAATGCGCGCCAGGCAAAAACGCCGACGATCACCGCGACGATCAGCAGTTGCAGCGATGCGCTCATGTCAGCCAGCTCGTGATCTGGTAAGTCAGGAACGAAGCCAGATAAGCCAGCGCAAACAGATAGCCGGCGGCGATCGCGACATTGCGCCAGGAGTTTGTTTCGCGGCGGATCACCGCCAGTGTCGACAGGCATTGCGGTGCGAAAACGTACCAGGCCAGCAGCGACAGCGCGGTCGCCAGCGACCACTGCCCGCCGATGATCGTGCCCAGCTGCTGCGTGGCAACGTCACCGCCCGCCGAGATTGCATACACCGTGGCCAGCGAGGACACCGCGACTTCGCGCGCGGCCAAGCCGGGCACCAGCGCGATGCAGATCTGCCAGTTGAAACCGATCGGCGCGAATATCGTCTGCAACGCGTGGCCGATACGGCCGGCGAAACTGTAGTCGATCGCCGGCATCGTCGCGTCGACTGGCGCACCCGGGAAATTGAGCAGAAACCACAGCAGCACGGTCAGCGTCAGGATGATGCCGCCGACGCGGCGCAGGAAAATCATCGCGCGCTCGACCAGACCGATCGCCACGTCGCGGGCGTTGGGCACGCGATACGACGGCAGCTCCATCAACAAGGCGTGTTCGCTTTTGTCGCGGCGCAGATGCTTCATCACCCAGGCCACCGCCAGCACGCTGACGATGCCGAGCACGTACAGCGCGAACAACACCATGCCCTGCAGGTTGAACACACCGGCGATGCTTTGGCGCGGAATGAACGCACCGATCAGCAGCGTGTACACCGGCAGGCGCGCCGAGCATGTGGTCAACGGCGCGACTAGGATGGTGGTCAGGCGGTCGCGCGGATCCTGGATGCTGCGCGTGGCCATGATCCCGGGGATCGCGCAGGCGTAACTCGACAGCAACGGAATGAACGAGCGTCCGGTCAGGCCGACCGAGAACATCGTGCGATCGAGCAGGAAGGCCGCGCGCGGCAGATAACCCGATTCCTCGAGCACGAGGATGAACAAAAACAGGATCAGGATCTGCGGCAGAAACACGATAACGCCACCGAGGCCGGCGATGATGCCATCGACCAGCAAACCCTTGAGCAGGCCGTCAGGCATGACCGCGCCGAGATTCTGGCCCAGCATTTCGAACAACCAGGTGATCCCGTCCTGCACCGGCGCCGCCCAGGAAAACACCGCCTGGAAAATCAGGAACATCACCACCGCGAGCATCGCCAGGCCCCAGACCGGATGCAGTGCCCAGCGATCGATCGCCTCATCGATCGCCGCCGTGCGCTGCGGCATCACCACGGTATCGGCGAGCAGCTGCCGCACCTGCGCGTGCAGATCGGCCGCGGGATCGGCCTCGACTGCGGCAACGTGCGGAATCGCGCCATCGAGCTGGCGCACCAGCGCTTCGGCGCCGCCGCGTTGCACCGCGATGGTTTCCACCACCGGGATGCCGAGGCGCTGCGAAAGTTGTTCGATATCGATGGCGATGCCACGTTTGCGCGCCGCGTCCATCATGTTCAGCGCCAGCACCATCGGCCGGCCGAGGCGGCGCACTTCCAACACGAAGCGCAGATGCAGACGCAGGTTGGTGGCATCAGCGACGCAGACGATCTGATCCAGCGCCGGCTCGCCCGGATGATTTCCCTGGCAGACATCGCGGGTGATCATCTCGTCGGGGCTGGCGGCATCGAAGCTGTAGGCGCCGGGCAGATCGAGCACCGTGAACACGCGGCCCGACGGCGCGGTGATCCGGCCTTCCTTGCGCTCGACGGTGACGCCGGCGTAATTGGCGACTTTCTGCCGGCTGCCGGTGAGCTGGTTGAACAGCGCGGTCTTGCCGCAGTTCGGATTTCCTACCAGGGCGACGCGCATCGCGGTCATCGCTCAGGCCTCGACCACGACGCGTATCCGCGCCGCTTCGCTACGCCGCAGCGCGAAACGCGTGTAGCCGACCTGCACCAGCACCGGCTCGGCACCAAGCGGGCCGAATGCGACGATGCGCACCGGCTCGCCTTTCACGAAGCCCAGATCGCGCAGGCGCTTGGCGATGCCATCGCCAAGCTGCGTGTTCTCCACATCCTCAACCACCGCGGCAGCACCCTTGGCAAGCTCGGAAAGACGCACGGCCAGACCACCCGTCAAATAAGAATAGTTCTCATTATACTGATCTGAGGGCATTTGGCGACCCGCCCACGCGCCAGGCTGAACAAGCATTCCAGCTATCATTCGGACTTTCCGGCGCGACGGGTTTCCTGCATGTCCGAATCGATCCAGATCGACCAGCGCGGCGGCGTCGCCCGCGTCACGATGCAGCGTCCGGAGGTGCACAACGCCTTCGACGAACGCCTGATCGCCGACCTGACCCAGGCGCTGACCCGCCTCGATGCTGATACCGCTGTCCGCGCGGTGGTGCTGACCGGTGCCGGCTCGACCTTCTCCGCCGGCGCCGACCTGAACTGGATGCGCGGCATGGCCAGCGCCAGCGAAGCCGACAATCTCGCCGATTCCCTGCGCCTGGCGACATTGATGCGCACGCTCAACTTCATGGGCAAACCGACCATCGCGCGCGTCAACGGCTCGGCCTACGGCGGTGGCGTCGGCCTGATCGCCTGCTGCGACATCGCCATCGGCGTCGATGGCGCGAAATTCTCGCTCAGCGAAGTAAAACTCGGTCTCGTGCCGGCGGTGATCTCGCCGTATGTGATCGCCGCGATCGGTGCGCGTCACGCTCGCCGGATGTTCCTGACCGCAGAGGTGTTCGATGCCGTCGAAGCCGCGCGCATCGGCCTGCTGCACCAATGCGTCGACGCCGCGCAACTCGATGAGGCCGTCGATCGCTCCCTGCACTGGCTCGGCAAGGGCGGCCCGATCGCGCAGCGCGAAGCCAAGCAACTGGCCCTGCGCATGGCTGGCAACACACTGGAATCGGCGATGCGCATCGATGCCGACAACGCCGCATTGATCGCCAGGCTACGCGTATCCGCGGAAGGCCAGGAAGGCCTTGGCGCTTTCCTAGCGAAAAATTCCCCTCCGTGGTGCCAATAGGAGCACGCCATGATCGATCACATCGGTTTGCCGGTTTCCGATTACCGCAAGAGCAAAGCGTTCTACACACATGTACTGACGCCGCTGGGCTACGGCCTGGTCATGGAAGCCACGCC
>Ga0066823_10000030_pt1 | contig 16981 bp, 15 predicted proteins | sample SoimicmetaGmgHMB_FD_62219 | JGI IMG/M metagenome (GOLD analysis project Ga0066823, IMG submission 62219) | Soil and rhizosphere microbial communities from Laval, Canada - mgHMB | ecosystem: Environmental > Terrestrial > Soil > Agricultural land | place: Laval, Canada | collected 2014-09-23 | reverse complement strand
GCGTTGAACCACGGCATCTCGATGATGTAGATGCGCAGGTCCTTGCAGTAATCGCCGGAAACCTTGCAGGCGACACCGCGCACGTAGTCGTTGAGCGCGGGATCGCGAACAAGCTGCGGCGATTTGCGCAGTTCGATTTCCGCTTCGTCCATCGCGAACCACAGTTCGGCTTCATCGCTGCCGGCAGCCGGACGCATGCCGGGCTGTGCGGAAGTGATCGCGCTCGCTGCCGTTGCCGATCCGATCGATGCCAACAGCAATGCCAGCGTCGCGAATATCCCGCCCAGCCTCATAGCGGGAATCCCTTGAGCATCGCGTTGGCGGTGTTGGCGGCGCCGCTGGCGTCGCGCAGATCGCCGGTCTGCTTGGCGAGGAAGTTGAACCACACGACTTGTCCGGTGCGCAGATCCACCAGGGTCGTGACGCCGACCTGCACGCCGCCGCCGATATCACCGCCGAGCAAAAGCACGCCGACGATACGCAAGGCCTTGCGGCCGGCGCTGGTGTAGCTGTCGCGCAGATAGGTGAACAGTGCGTAGTCGGCGCCGGTCGCCTTGCGCAATTCAGCGACGCCTGGCCCCAGCGTCCAGTCCAGGCGCTTGCCCTTGGTGGCGAGCTGGTTGCCGGGCTGCGAATAGGCCAGCACGCTCATCGACACGGCCTCGTTGAGCCGGATGATCTGGCCCATGCGCGACTCAGGTGCGAGGTCGAGCGGGATCTTGAAATCCGCGGTGAAGGTCTTGTTGCTGCGGCCCAGGTGTCCGCGGACTGCGGCTGGATAAAGTTGTCGTGCGGATTGCGTCCATTCCTTGCGCGGTTCGGAAACGCCGCCGGCAAGGACTTCGGAAAGCTGGATGTCCGGCTCGATCACCACGACGCTGCCAGAGATACGCAGCGGCTGGCCGTTGGCGTCGGTGGCGATGCGGTTCTCGTTGAAGGCCAGCGCCGGCAACGCGAACAGGCAAAGGAGCAAAGCGAACAGGGCAATACGGACGCGGACGGTGCGCCCGGCGAGCCGTGCGGATGTGTGATTCATGGCCATGGGGTCCCTCCGCAGCCAAGCCTGAGCCCCTGTCTCCGGGCTGGCAAGCCCTCCAGTCGCGGGAGGGCGCTGTGCTACAATTTTTCGGCTTTCTCGCCCTGTTTCCTTCCGCAGTTCCAACAACTTGCCGAGGTTCGCGATGCTACAGCTCGCCCGGCGCATGGGTCGCGCCAAGCCCAGCGCCATCATGGCCGTTGCCGAAAAAGCCAAGTCTCTCAAGGCTGCCGGTCGCGACATCATCAGTTTCTCCATCGGCGTGCCGAATTTCCTGCCCGGCGATCACGTTTACGCTGCCGCCCGCGACGCCCTCGGCAAGGACTCCGGCCAGTACGGATCCAATCGCGGCAGCGACGCGCTGCTGGATGCCTTCCTCAAGCATATCGAGCAGGTCGGCCTCAACGGCTATACCCGCGCGAACTGCGCGACCGGCATCGGCGCCAAGCACATCCTCTACAACCTGGCCGAAGCTCTGCTCGACGAAGGCGACACCATCGCCTACGCGGTGCCTTACTGGACCACCTACGCCGACATCGCCGAGATCTGCAACGCGAAGATTCTCGAGTTGCCGTGCCCGGCAAGTCAGAACTACAAACTCACGCCCGCACAGCTCGACGCTGCATTGGCGACGAAGCCGAAAATCTTCCTGTTCAACAATCCGAACAACCCGACCGGCATGGTCTACGGGAAGGAAGAAATCGCTGCGCTGGCCGAAGTGCTGGTCAAGTATCCGGACACCTGGGTCGTCACCGACGATATCTACAACCGCATGGTCTTCGATGGTCTCGGCTATCACAACTTCACCCACTTCCAGCCGGCGCTGCGCGACCGCGTGATCTTTGTCGATTCGCTGTCCAAGACCTACGGTATGCCCGGCTGGCGCGTCGGCTTCATGGCTGGTCCGGAGATCGTGGCGAAGGCCCTGACCACGCTCAACTCCAACCACATCACCAACATCCCGGAAGTGGTGACTGCCGCGGCGATCGCCGCACTGAGCGGCCCGCAGGACGTGCCGACGCAGAAGAACCTCGAGTTCCAGGGCAAGCGCGACCAGGTGATGGCCGTGATGAATTCCATCCCCGGCGTGATCTGTCCGCGTCCGCAGGGCGCGTTCTATGTGTTTCCGGATATTTCCTGCGCGTTCGGCAAGTCGCACGACGGCAAGAAGATCGACAACGATGTCGACTTCTGCAACGCGTTGCTTGAAAGCAAAGGCGTCGCCTGCGTGCCGGGCTCGGCGTTCGGCGAACCGCGCGCGCTGCGCATTTCCTACACCTGCCCGACCGCGCAGCTGCCGGAAGGAATGAAGCGATTCCAGGAATTTTTTGCCGAGCTGAAGTGAAGCGGGAGACGGGAGAAGGGAGACGTTTGTGCCTCGAACCCGTCGACTGCCACGAAAGCCCATACGTCTCCCATTTCCCCTCTCCCGTCTCCCGGAGTAAAAAATGAAATCCCCCGTCCGTGTTGCCGTCACTGGCGCCGCCGGCCAGATCGGTTATTCGCTCGTCTTCCGCATCGCTTCCGGCGAAATGCTCGGCAAGGACCAGCCGGTCATCCTGCAGATGCTCGAGCTGCCGATGGAAAAAGCCCAGGCCGCGCTCAAGGGCGTGATGATGGAGCTCGAGGATTGCGCGTTCCCGCTGCTCGCCGGCATGGTCGGTACCGATGACGCCAACGTCGCGTTCAAGGACGCCGACATCGCGATGCTGGTCGGCGCGCGTCCGCGCGGCCCGGGCATGGAGCGCAAGGACCTGTTGCTCGAAAACGCGAAGATCTTCACCGCCCAGGGCGCCGCACTGAACGCCGTCGCCAAGCGCGACGTGAAGGTGCTGGTCGTCGGCAACCCCGCCAATACCAACGCCTATATCGCGATGAAGTCGGCGCCGGATCTGAATCCGAAGAACTTCACCGCGATGCTCCGCCTCGATCACAACCGCGCGCTGTCGCAGCTTGCGGGCAAGACCGGCAAGCCGGTCGGCGACATCAAGAAGCTCATCGTCTGGGGCAACCACAGTCCGACCATGTATCCCGACTACCGCTTCGCCACGATCGCCGGCGCATCGGTCAAGGACAGCATCGGCGACGAGAGCTGGAACCGCGAAACCTTCATCCCGAAAGTTGGCAAGCGCGGCGCGGCGATCATCGAAGCGCGCGGCCTGTCCTCGGCCGCTTCGGCTGCCAACGCCGCCATCGATCACATCCACGACTGGGTGCTGGGCACGAATGGCGAGTGGACCACGATGGGCATTCCGTCGGATGGCAGCTATGGCATTCCGAAGGACGTGATGTACGGCTTCCCGGTGGTCTGCAAGGACGGCAAGTACGAAATCGTCAAGGATCTCGCGATCGACGACTACAGCCGGGAAATGATGAACAAGACGCTGGCTGAGCTCGAGGAAGAGCGCGCCGGCGTGGCCAGCCTGCTGGGCTGATCTGCCGGAAATCGAGGGCGACCCGCGGATCGGTCGCTCTCGGCATCCTGCCTCTCGCGACACTCGTGCATCCTGCACATCGACTTCTACATTGCGGGCCTCGGATTCCGACGTGCCCGGGTATCAATCGGTGGGTCCAGGCCTACCTCATGAGGTAGCCATGACCAATCAATCCGCAGGCGCGAAATTCCGCGCTGCCGTCGCCGAAGAAACGCCGCTGCAGGTGATGGGCGCGATCACCGCCTACGCCGGCATGATGGCCAAGCGCGTCGGCTACAAGGCGCTGTATCTGTCCGGTGGCGGTGTCGCCGCCAATTCGCTGGGCATGCCTGACCTCGGCATCAGTTCGATGGAAGATGTGCTGACCGACGCGCGTCGCATCGTCGATGCCACGCAATTGCCGCTGCTGGTCGACATCGATACCGGCTGGGGCGGCGCATTCAATATTGCGCGCACCATCCGCAGCTTCAGCAACGCTGGCGTGGCGGCCGTGCACATGGAAGACCAGGTCGGCCAGAAACGTTGCGGCCATCGTCCCGGCAAGGAAGTCGTGTCGCGCGGCGAGATGGTCGACCGCGTCAAGGCGGCCGTCGACGCCCGCACCGATGCGGGCTTCGTGATCATGGCGCGCACCGATGCCGCGGCCGTGGAAGGCATCGATGCCGCGATCGATCGCGCCTGTGCGTATGTCGAAGCCGGCGCCGATATGATTTTCCCCGAAGCGATGAAGACGCTGGACGATTACCGACGCTTCAAGGCTGCGGTGAAGGTGCCGATCCTGGCCAATCTCACCGAGTTCGGATCGACGCCGTTCTTCACGACCGACGAGTTGCGCGATGCGAACGTCGACATCGCCCTGTATTGCTGCGGCGCGTATCGTGCGATGAACAAGGCGGCGCTGAATTTCTACGAAACCGTGCGTCGCGAAGGCACGCAGAAAAACCTCATCGATACGCTGCAGACGCGCAACGAGCTTTACGACTTCCTCGGCTACAACGCCTACGAAGACAAGCTTGACGCGCTGTTTGCGAAGAAGGACGGCGCCTGACGTGGACACGGCGCCGGGGCCGCGCGAGCGTAACTGGGACGCGTACGCGGCCGTCATCGCGTCGTTGATCGGTTTGCTCGCGCTAGCTGTGTCGGGCTATACGGCCTACCTGCAGCGGCAGCAGACCAGTGCCCAGGTCTGGCCGCGGCTGCAGATCGCCACGTCGAACCTCAACCTGAAGACGATGGTGGCCAACCAGGGCGTTGGGCCGGCGAAGATCACCGGCATGCGCGTCGCGATCGATGGCAAGCCGGTGAAGCAGTGGTACGACGTCGTCGTGGCATTCGGCGACCAAACCGATGGCACGACAGCCGGCTTCTCCTTCACTTCGCTCAACGGCACCGTCCTGCCGCCGGGAGTAACGGCGGAAGTTTTCCTGCCGGTCGACAACGATCCGAGCCGGAAGATGTACGAAAACTACCTCGCCCAGAAAAAGCACTCGTTCCAAATGAGTGTGTGTTATTGCTCGGTGCTCGACGAATGCTGGATCGCCGACACCTCGGCGAAGACGCGCGCCGACCTCAATCGCCCCGCGCAAACGTGTCCGATTCCGGAAAGCGAGCAGTTCGACGATTGACGGCCGACACGACGCAACGTTCACCAATATTTCGAGAAACAACACGGCATGACGCAGAGCGACGAACGCATCGGCGAACCGGCGAAACCGCCGTTCAACTGGGACAAGCTCACCGCGATGATGGCGGTGCTTATCGGCGCCTGCGCGCTCGGGGTCAGCTTGTACACCGCATTCCTGCAGCGTTCGCAGGTCGAGGCGCAAACTTGGCCGTTCCTGCAGCTGTGGCATTCGAACGCCGACTTCAGTTATTCCTTGTCCAATCGCGGCGTCGGCCCGGCACGCATCGTCGATGCCAAGGTGTGGGTGGACGACAAGCAGGTCGCCGATTTCGATGAAGCCTTCGAAAAACTGTCGGGGCGCAAGCCGGCGGACCTGACGCTGAATTTCTTTTCGCGCCGTGTGCTGGCGGCGAACGAAGACGTGAAAATGATCGTTTTCAAGAACCAGGCCGATTACGACGTGTTCCAGGGCAATGGCAAGCGCCTGGCCTTCGAGGTCTGCTACTGCTCCGTGCTCAAGGATTGCTACCTGCTCGATGAACGCGCCAAGTCCGAACAGGCATACATCTCGCCGGTCGCAGCCTGCCCGGTCGGGCCCCCGGGCGAATTCCGCTGACGCGACCAACACGGGTCGGGCGGCCAAGCCGCGCTAAAATCCGTTTTCCACTGCCTTCGGGCGAATGCCGAGAGACCGCTCCATGAACGCACCTGCCGAACAAGTTCTTCCCAAAGCCAAGAAATCCGTCGCGCTCAGCGGCACGGTCGCCGGCAATACCGCGCTGTGCACGGTTGGCCGCAGTGGCAACGATCTGCACTATCGCGGCTACGACATCCACGACTTGGCGACGCAGTCGAGCTTCGAGGAAGTGGCGCACCTGCTGGTGCACGGCACGCTGCCGACGGCGTCGCAACTCAAGGCGTATCGCACCAAGCTCAAACGCCTGCGCGGCCTGCCGGCGATCGTCACCGACGCACTGGAGCTGGTGCCGGCGAATGCGCATCCGATGGATGTGCTGCGTACCGGTTGTTCGGTGCTGGGCACGGTTTTGCCGGAGCGCGAAACGCATCCGGAAGCGGAGGCGCGCGACATCGCCGACCGCCTGATGGCGAGTTTCGGTTCGATGCTGCTGTACTGGTGGCATTTCACCCGCAACGGCCGCCGCATCGACTGCGAAACCGATGACGAATCGATCGCCGCGCATTTCCTGCATCTGCTGCATGGTGAGCCCGCCAGTGCGCTGCATGCGCGCTCGCTCGATCGTTCGCTGGTGTTGTATGCCGAGCACGAATTCAATGCCAGCACCTTCACCGCGCGCGTGATCGCCGGTACCGGCTCCGACATGCATTCCTGCATCACCGGCGCGATCGGCGCGCTGCGTGGCCCGAAGCACGGCGGTGCCAACGAAGTCGCGATGGACATCATTTCGCGCTACGCCAGCGCCGATGAGGCCGAGGCCGATATCCGCGCCCGCGTCGAGCGCAAGGAAATCGTCATCGGCTTCGGCCATCCGGTCTACACGATCAGCGATCCGCGCAATCCGATCATCAAGGAAATCTCGCGTGAGCTGTGCAAGGACGGCGGCAACCAGACGTTGTTCGACGTCAGCGAGCGCATCGAGAACCTGATGATGGACATCAAGAAGATGTTCCCGAACCTCGATTGGTACAGCGCTTCTGCCTACCACATGATGGGCATTCCGACGCCGCTATTCACGCCGCTGTTCGTGATCGCGCGCACCAGTGGCTGGTCGGCGCATGTGATCGAGCAGCGCATCGACGGCAAGATCATCCGTCCAAGCGCGAACTACACGGGGCCGGAAGATCGCGCCTACGTGCCGATCGAAAAGCGCTGAGATTTACCGGTTTTCCGGGGCAACAAAAAAGCCGCCTTCGGGCGGCTTTTTTTCATGTCTGCAGATCGCGGATCAGTTCGGCGCCGATGCTTCGACGCCGAAAAAACGAACCCATCAATGCGCCGACAGATGATCCACGTTGTAGAACGTGTGCGATCCGATCGTCGCCACTTCCGGGTAGTGCCGCCAGGCCGGCTGGGCCTGGTCGAGCGCGGCGAAATGGCTGGCGCCTGGAACGACTTCGTGGCGACTTGCCAAAGGCTGCGCCCAATCCTTCTGGGCCTTGAAGGCGACGTCGACGGCGCGCTGCCAGGCTTCGACATTGCTCAGGCGCAGGCCGGGGTTCACCAGGGTCGGGGCGAACTGCTTCGGCGCGGTCACGACCTTGCAGACCGAATCGCCCCAGCGCCCGTCTTCCTGGCGACGCAGGGCGACTTCTGCAACGGCGCGCTGGCCGAGCTCGGATTGGTCGCGGGCTTCGAGGTAGACGGTGGTCGCCAGACACAGGGGGTCGGCGGTGTGCTGAGGCAGCAGGCTGGCCAGCCAAAGCAGGAAAGACAGTTTCATCGCGCGGGTCCTTGCTCCGTGGTCCGGCTCCTGGCGGTGAATCGCAGCCTGCGGATCGGGTGATCCTCAGACACAGGGGACGGACGTGACGTGTTGGGGATGGACGAGCTTGGCTCGCATTCCGGGCGGCGGTCTTGGTAGGGCTGCCCTGGAAATCCCGCTAACCGTGCACTGCGGGACCGTGTGTGACCCGGATGCTTTCGGGTCGGTTCGGGGGCGCATCCTACGGATCGAAACCAAACGTTGCCTGAACGGCTTGCTATAAATCGTTGATTTTACTTGGAGTGATTACTCAGGAACGCGCTGTAACTCGCGTCATTGCTGGTCTTGTCGGTCTGAACGCCGTTGGTCGGACGAATTTCACCGACCACAATATGTTGTGCTGATTGAGGGTTTTTCACACAAGTCGCTTAGAAACCTGCGGCAAGTCGGCTGCCTTGGCTGATCGCGCGCTTGGCGTCGAGCTCGCTGGCGACATCGGCACCACCGATCAGATGCGGCGTCTTGCCCGCGGCCTGCAGCGGCTCCAGCAGGGAGCGCAAAGGCTCCTGGCCGGCGCAGACAACTACCGAATCCACCGCCAGCAATTCTTCCTTGCCGCCAACCCGGATACGCAGGCCGGCATCGTCGATGCCGAGGTATTCCACGCCGCCGAGAGCTTTGACGCCTTTGGCCTTGAGCGTGGCGCGGTGGATCCAGCCTGTGGTCTTGCCGAGTTTCGCGCCGGGTTTGCCCGGGCTGCGCTGCAGCAGCCAGACTTGCCGGGCCGGCGCTTCCGGATGCGGCTTGGTCAGCGCGCCGGGGCCATCGAAATCCGCGCGCACGCCCCATTCGTCCATCCAGCGCGCCGGATCGAGCGTGGGCGAGGGTGCGTCCTGCACCAGGAACTCGGCAACGTCGAAGCCAATGCCGCCGGCGCCGATCAAGGCCGCGCTCGCGCCGACTTTCACCTTGCCGGTCAACACATCTATATAGCTGCAGACTTTTGCGTGATCCGATCCCGGGAAGGCGACCTTGCGCGGCGTGATGCCGGTGGCGAGGACGATTTCGTCGAAGCCGCCGGCAAGCAGGTCATCGGCACCGACGCGCAGGCCCAGGCGCTGCTCGACACCATGAAGCGTGAGCATGCGGCCGAAATAGCGCAGCGTTTCCGAGAACTCTTCCTTGCCGGGAATGATCCTGGCGAGATTGAACTGGCCGCCGATGCGATCGGAAGCATCGAACAAGGTCACCCGATGCCCGCGTTCGGCCGCGACCGAGGCGCAGGCCAGGCCGGCCGGACCGGCACCGACGACGGCGATCTTTTTCGGCGTATTGGTCTTGCGGTAGTTGAGCTCGGTTTCGGCGCAGGCGCGCGGGTTGACCAGACAACTCGCGTTCTTGTTTTCGAAAGCGTGATCGAGGCAGGCCTGGTTGCAGGCGATGCAGGTATTGATCTCGTCGCGTCGCCCGGATTTGGCCTTCGCCACCCAGCCCGGATCGGCGAGCAGCGGCCGCGCCATCGAAATCATGTCGGCCTGACCCGAGGCGAGGATGTGCTCGGCAACTTCCGGCATGTTGATGCGATTGGTGGCGACCAGCGGCAGCGCGATATGGCCCTTGAGTTTTGCCGTGACGCCAGCGAACGCCGCGCGTGGCACCGAGGTGGCGATGGTCGGAATGCGCGCTTCATGCCAGCCGATGCCGGTATTGATGATGGTGGCACCGGCAGCTTCGATCGCTTTCGCCTGCAGAACGATTTCGTTCCAGTCCGATCCTTCCGGTACCAGTTCGAGCATCGACAGGCGATAGATGATGATGAAGTCGGTGCCGACCGCCTCGCGAATACGCCGGACGATTTCGACCGCGAAGCGCATGCGCTTTTCCGGCGTGCCGCCCCAGGCATCGCTGCGCGTGTTGGTGCGCGCCGACAGGAACTGATTGATCAGGTAGCCTTCCGAGCCCATCACTTCGACGCCGTCGTAACCGGCGTCGCGCGCCAGCCGCGCGCAATTGACGTAGGCCTTGATCTGCCGCTCCACACCCCAGGCGCTGAGGGCGCGCGGCTTGAACGGATTGATCGGTGCCTGCACAGCCGTCGCGGAAACGGTGAGCGGGTGATAACCGTAGCGGCCGGCGTGCAGGATCTGCAGGCAGATGCGACTGCCGGCTTCGTGCACGGCCTTGGTGACGATGCGGTGCTTGTGGATTTCCCACGGCCAGCTAAGTTTTGCGGCGAACGGTTTGAGCCAGCCGACCAGATTCGGTGAGACGCCGCCGGTAACCATCAGGCCGACACCGCCTTCAGCACGCTCGCGGAAATACGCGGCGAGTTTGGGGTAGTCGCGGCTGCGATCTTCCAGGCCGGTATGCATCGAGCCCATCAGCACGCGGTTGGGCAGCGTGCAGAAGCCGAGATCGAGCGGCGCGAACAGGTTTGGAAAGGGGCTTGCGCTCATCGGGAGTACGCTGGCGTAGGGCAGGGCGGAACGATGCCCGGAAAGCGTTGAGCAAACAAGCTGGGTGCGGCCGCCGCTCCGGCCTCCGGCCTCCGGCCTCTTGCAGCATTTGCATACCCCTGTGCTTCAGTCGCCCCCGGCATCCTGCTTCTTGCGACATTTGCACATCCTTGTGCGGCCGCTGCTCCGGCTTCCTGCCTCCCGCAGCATTTGCACATCCCTGTGCTTCAGTCGCTCCCGGCATCCTGCCTCTTGCGACATTTGCACATCCTTGTGCGGCACTTCTGGCAAAATGGCGCGCTTTCATTACCGACGCCGAGACCGCCATGAGCCATCACGACATCCGCTCCGCCCAGCGCCCCGACCCCGACGCGACGATGGTGGACATCGCCAATTACGTCGTCGATTACAAGATCGATACCGCCGAGGCTTTCACGACCGCGCGCTACATGCTGCTCGATTCGCTGGGTTGCGCGATGCTGGCGATGAAGCATCCCGAATGCCTCAAGCATCTCGGTCCGATCGTGCCAGGGGCGAATCTCGTCGGCGGCGCTCGCGTTCCGGGTACCTCGTTCGAACTCGATCCCGCGCAGGCGGCCTACAACATCGGCGTGCAGATCCGCTGGCTGGACTTCAACGACACCTGGCTCGCTGCCGAATGGGGCCATCCCTCCGACAACCTCGGCGCGATCCTCGGTGTAGCCGACTACCTCAGCCGTAAGGCCGAGCGTGAAGGCGGCAAGCCGGTGCTGGTGCGTGATGTGCTCAGCGCAGCAGTCAAGGCCCACGAGATCCAGGGTGGCTACGCGCTCAAGAACAGCTTCAACCGTGTCGGCCTGGACCACGTGATCCTTGTCCGCCTGGCATCGACCGCCGTGACCACGCACATGCTCGGCGGTGGCAAGGAAGAAATCATCAATGCTGTCAGCCACAGCTGGATCGACGGTGGCGCCCTGCGCACCTATCGCCACGCGCCGAATGCCGGCCCGCGCAAGAGCTGGGCCGCTGGCGATGCCTGCCGTCGCGCCGTCACCCACGCGCTGAATGCGATGAAGGGCTGCGTCGGCTACCCGAGCGCGATCACCGCCAAGACCTGGGGCTTTTCAGACGTGTTGTTCAAGGGCAAGCCGTTTGAGTTCGAACGCCCCTTCGGCAGCTACGTGATGGAAAACGTCCTGTTCAAGATCAGCTTCCCGGCGGAATTCCACGCCCAGACCGCGGTGGAATGCGCGATGGCCCTGCATCCCAAGGTGGGAAGCAAGCTCGATCAGGTCGACAAGATCCTGATCGAAACGCAGGAGGCCGGCGTCCGCATCATCGACAAGACCGGCCCGCTGGCCAACTACGCCGATCGCGACCACTGCCTGCAATACATGATCGCCGTGCCGCTGATTTTCGGTCGCCTGACCGCCGACGACTACACCGATGCCATCGCCTCCGACCCGCGCATCGATGCCCTGCGCGCGAAGATGGAGGTCAAGGAAAATCCGCAGTTCACCCAGGACTACTTCGACCCGGAGAAGCGCTACATCGGCAACTCCATCGAGGTCTTTTTCAAGGACGGCAGCTCCACCGGCAAGGTCTCGATTGACTATCCGATCGGCCACCGCAATCGCCGCGGCGAGGGCATCCCGGTGCTGCTCAAAAAGTTCGAGGACGCCTTGGGTGGCCACCTGCCAGCCCATCGGGTCAAGCAGATCCTGACCCTGACCCAGGACACCTCCCGCTTCGAATCCACGCCCATCCATCGATTCCTGGATTTGTTCGTGATTTGATTGAATTCACTTGGCAGTCACCGCCTTATTTGTTATGTTCAGGTTAACGCCCAGGCGTCCGGACGTTATTATTGGTAAGGCAGGGCGCTAGCCTGGCCATTACCGAAGTGACCTTTCTTACTAGTGCAATGGAGTTGAACATGAAGAAGAAGCTTCTGTGCTGCGCCCTCCTCGGTGCAATGAGCATGGCCCAGTCCGTGATGGCCCAGGATTACGACGATCGTTGGTACATCGGCGCCGGTGCCGGCATCAACGCTTATGACAAAGATCGCGCCGTCGCTGACGATGCCTACGGCACTTTGGTGTTCGGTAAGTTCATCACCCAGAATGTCTCGCTCGACGGTGAGTTTGTCGGCAGCAATCCCCTGATCAACCGCGACAACAACCGTAACTGGGAGCTCCTGGCTCTTTCGGTCGTCGGTCGTTATCACTTCATCACCGAAGGCCGCAGCTGGAACCCGTACATCGCTTTCGGTCTCGGCAGCCAGCGTCATCGTGATGGAACCCCGCCCGCTTCGGCCTCGGTGTTCGGTTACGGCCCCAGCCGCCACGGTAGCAACCTCGTCGCAACCCTCGGCGCCGGTATCCAGAAAGACCTCGGCCGCGTGAACATGCGTGGCGAGCTCGGCCTGCGTTCCGACCAGGACGACGGCGCCGCCAGCGGCGATCATTTCACCGATGGCTACGCTGGTCTGACCTTCCTCGTTCCGCTCGGCGCCGAAGCTGCTGCGCCGCCGCCGCCGCCGGTTGTTGAAGCGACCTGCGCCGACAAGGACGACGACGGTGACGGCGTCAACAACTGCAACGACAAGTGCCCCGGCTCCGCTGCTGGCCAGGCCATTGGCCCGGACGGCTGCCCGGTTCCGCTGACCATCGACCTGAAGGGCGTGAACTTCGACTTCGACAAAGACACCCTGCGTCCCGACGCAGTGGCGATCCTTGACGAGGCCGTGTCCATCCTCTCCAAGTACCCGCAGCTCCGCGTTGAAGTCGCCGGCCATACCGATTCCATCGGTACCGAGCAGTACAACGAAGGTCTGTCGCAGCGCCGCGCCAAGGTGGTCTATGACTACCTGACCGGCCACGGCATCGACGCCGGCCGCCTTGTTGGCCCGAACGGTTTTGGTGAATCCAAGCCGATCGACGACAACAAGACCAAGGAAGGTCGTGCACGCAATCGTCGCACCGAGCTGAACGTCCAGAACTAATCGGACTTCATCCTCAGCAAACCACGAAGCCCGGCTCACGCCGGGCTTCGTTTTTTATTGCCCTGAAAAACCCTGGCGACTATCCTCGGGTTCAAGTTTCAGGAGATGCCCATGAAAACCAGTATCCGTGCGTTGGTGATTTCCACTCTGGCCCTGAGCCCTGTCTGCCTGGCGGCCAACTGTCGCCCGGTCGATCCGAGCATCGCGCAAGGCCTGAACGTCGCAGCCCCCGAGATGCGCTGGAATGACGAGGCAACGGTGGCCTGCATCAGCGCCGAGGAAGTCATCGCGCTCGCGCGCGCCGAAGCCGCTCGCGTCATGCCCGTCGCGCCAGTCGTGCGCAACGCGCCGACGCCTGCGTCGACGGATGCCAGGGGCTATGTTCCCAAGACCAAGGACGACAACACGCCTTGGCGTTTCGACATGAACCAGAACGGCAAGCGCATGACCGCCGTCGAGTTCGACGCTTGGATGAAAGCCAAAGGCATCACCGTGGCGACCGGCAAGCCGGCCGATGCAGCGGCAACGCCACCCGCCGCTCCCGTCGACGACAAGAAGAAAAAATAGCCCACTGTCGTGGGAGCGCGCATGAGCGCGACGTTTCCGGAGGCACTGATCGAATGCGCCGGTTGATACCGACAGAGCATCAGGCTTCCGCATGATCCAAAAAATGCTCGCCAGCCCGGCGAGCATTTTTCTTTTTAGCCACAGAGAAGCTCCCGCTGGGGAAGCTGCCTCGATCAGTCCTTGGCAAAGCGATAGTGCGCCACCAGCCACTCACGGCCGCCGTCGTAGCCAAACAGCTCGGCACAGGACATCCAGAAAATCCGCCAACGCTGGTGCCAGCGCTCAGCTTCGGCGGCGCCATAAGCGGCCGTCAGCACCTGCAAAACTTCGTCGCGATGGGCGTCCTGATTGGCCAGCCAGTGATTCGAGGTTTTTTGATAATGCGTACCCGGCAACAGCCAGCGTTGTTCGATCGCCAACTGCTGCTGGAAATGCAGCAGCGTGTCGGCGGAAGGCATCAGGCCACCGGTGAAGAAATAGCGTCCCATCCAGTTGTCGTCGCCCTCGGTTTCGAACGGATACATCAGGCTGCGATGGCAGAAGATATGCACGAACAACTTGCCGCCCGGCTTCAGCCAGCCGGCGATGCGGGCGAACAGCGTGTCGTAATTGCGCATGTGCTCGAACATCTCGATCGACACGCAACGGTCGAACTGCGCAGCGTCCAACGCCAGCCGGTTCACGTCGCAGGTGATCACGCGCACGTTGCCCCAGCCGCGAGCGCGGCACACGGCCTCGATATGTTCGCGCTGGCTGTTGGAATTGGAGACCGCCGTGATGCGCGCATTCGGATAGCGTTCGGCCATCCAAAGCGTAAGCGAACCCCAGCCGCAGCCGAGCTCGAGGATCTGCTGGCCATCGGCGAGCTCGGCGCGTTCGCCGTATAACGCCAGCATCGCGTTCTCGGCCTCGTCCAGGCTCTCGTCGCCGCGTGGGTAGTAGCAACTGGAATATTTCAGCCGCTCGCCGAGGCAGAGTTGGAAAAAGCGCGTCGGCACTTCGTAATGCTGCTCGTTGGCTGCGGCCGTCTCTATCGCGATCGGACTCTTGCGCAGGTCCAGCAAAAGTTCGCGGAAACGCCGGTCGGCCTGATCAAGATCGAATGCGCCTTCTTCGCGCAGGCGTTGGCTGCACAGGCGGCGGATGCCATAGCGCGTCAGTGGATCGGGGATCAGACCGCGTTCGCAAAGATCAATCAGTGACATGGAAACTCCATTGAATCAGCCGCGTTTCGGCGGCCAGGGGAAGAAGGCGCTGACCTGTCGCTGATAGTTCCGGTATTGATCGCCACGCGAGCGCAGTGACTGCGCTTCGGTCCAGGGAATGCCGCTGACGCGATACAGGAACGCGAACATCACCACCGGCCCGACCAGGCTGAGCCAGAAAAACTGGCTGCCGACGGCGAGCAATACGTAGGCAAACCAGTGCAGCCATTCGAAGAAATAATTCGGATGTCGCGACCACGACCACAGGCCGACGCGGCAGACCTGGCTGCGATTGCCGGCATCGCCGCGGAAGCGCGCGAGTTGCCAGTCCGCCAGACTTTCGCCGCCGATCGACAACAGCCACACCGCGATCGCGGCCAGCGTCCAGGTGCAGAAAGCGTTGTCGTGGCGACTCGCCGCAGCGATGAAGGGCAGGCAGAACAGCGCGACGACCACCGCTTGCATCTGGAAGAACACGAAGAATTTTCCGCGGCTGCCCTGCCAACTGGCGCGCAAGGCCTGATAACGGCCGTCCTCGGGTTCATGCAACACCCGCCGCAACAAATGCAGACAAAGACGCGTGCCCCACAGACTGCCGAACAACGCGACCAGTCCGCGCGGCATCTCCGCGCCTTCGGCCAGCGCGCCGACCAGCAAGGCCGCGACCGCCATCAATCCCGCCCAAGCCACATCTACATAGCCGACGTTGCCCACGCGCATGCTGATTGCCCAGACGATCGCCATCACCAGCGCGGACAAGCCCCAGACAAGCAACGCGAGCTCATACAGATTCACGAGTGCGCCTGCGCACGTTTGTGCCGCGACAAAAACGTATCGATCCAGAACGTCGATGGCAGCGCCAGTGCCCAGCCGATGGCCAGCGCAGCAATCACCCACGGCACCGGCGCGATGAAGTCCACGGCGTCGAATGCGCCCGCCGCGGAAAAATACGCGAGCGGCCCGCCGACAAAACCGAGCAATGCCGAAAGCCCGGGGCGATAGCGCAGGAACGCCATCGAGTGATTGAGCGTCATCGCGAACGCAGCCCACACCGCCCAAATCCACAGCGGCGCGGCGTCGACCCAGGGCCAGGCCTGGGCGTAACGCAGCCAGCCGGAATACGCGAAGGCACTGTCGAGCGCGAACCCGACCGGCAAGGCCAGCACGAGCAGGCGTAGATCGTCACGCGCCTTGCCGCCGAACGCGAGCATGCCCAGCACGAAAACCAGCGACGCGACCGGCCCCAGCCAGGCCACGCCCTGTCCCGCGCCCGCAACACAACACAGCCAGACCATCTGGTAGCCGACCACGTTGGCGATTTTCAGCCAGAGGCGCATTTTTTCAGAGGCCTGGAAGAAATTGCTCGCGACGGTTTCCCGAACGCGCCAGCAGCAGATGCACATCGCTGATCGAGCGTTCGATGAAGCCGCCTTCGCAGTAGCAAAGATAAAACTCCCACATGCGGATGAATCTCTCGTCGTAGCCGAGCGCGCGCACCTGATCGAGATTCGCGAGGAAGCGCCGGCGCCAGTGGTTCAGGGTCTGCGCATAGCTCGGGCCGAAATCCTCGAGATTGCTCAGGCGCAAATGCCCGGCGCGACCGGCGGCTTCCACCATCGCACTCACACTGGGAATGAAGCTGCCGGGGAAGACGTGCCGCTTGATGAAATCGACCGATGTCAGCGCCTGCTCGTAGCGATGATCCTCGATGGTGATCGCCTGGATCAGCGCCAGTCCGTCGGGCTTGAGCAGCGAAGCGCACTTCGCGAAATAGGTATCGAGATACTGATGGCCGATCGCCTCGATCATCTCGATCGACACCAGTTTGTCGTAGCTACCGGTGAGGTCGCGATAGTCCTCAAGCAACAGCGTGACGCGATCCGACAGGCCGGCAGCGGCAACGCGTTCGCTGGCGAGGGCGTGCTGCTCTTTCGATATCGTGGTGGTGGTGACGCGGCAGCCGTAGTGTTTCGCCGCATGCAGCGCCATGCCGCCCCAGCCGGTGCCGATTTCCAGCAGGTGATCGCCCGGCTGCAACTGCAGTTTTTCGCAGATGCGGTCGAGCTTGCGGCGCGAAGCAGTTTCCAAGCTGTCGTCGGCGCGGGTGAAGATCGCCGAGGAATACATCAGGTTCTCGTCGAGGAAAAGCTTGAACAGATCGTTGCCGAGGTCGTAGTGCGCGGCGATGTTCCTGCGGCTGCCGTCACGCGTGTTGCGTCGAAATGCATGCAGAGCTTTCATCGCCAGGCTGCCCAGGCGCGCGAGTCCGGTTT
>Ga0066823_10000028_pt1 | contig 17460 bp, 13 predicted proteins | sample SoimicmetaGmgHMB_FD_62219 | JGI IMG/M metagenome (GOLD analysis project Ga0066823, IMG submission 62219) | Soil and rhizosphere microbial communities from Laval, Canada - mgHMB | ecosystem: Environmental > Terrestrial > Soil > Agricultural land | place: Laval, Canada | collected 2014-09-23 | reverse complement strand
GTTTCTCGGCGTCGCCGGTCATCGCCTTCTTGTTCGGCACGACGAGGTAGGCGTAGGCGCGATGATGCGAGCGACCGACGCGACCGCGCAGCTGGTGCAACTGCGCGAGACCGAAACGGTCGGCACGGTTGACGATGATCGTATTCGCGCTCGGGATGTCGATGCCCGATTCGATGATCGTCGTGCAAACCAGCACGTTGAAGCGCTGGCGATGGAAATCGAGCATCACCTGCTCGAGCTCGCGCTCCGGCATCTGCCCGTGCGCGATGCGGATGCGCGCCTCGGGAATCAGCTCCTGCAGTTCGCGCGCCATCTTCTCGATGCTGTCGACTTCGTTGTGCAGGAAATAGATCTGGCCGCCGCGTGCGAGTTCGCGCTGGAACGCCTCGCGGATCAGCGCGTTCTCCCATTGCGTCACGAAGGTCTTCACCGCCAGCCGGTGTGCCGGCGGCGTGCCGATGATCGACAGCTCGCGCAGCCCGCTCATCGCCATGTTCAGCGTGCGCGGGATCGGCGTCGCGGTCAGCGTCAGCAGATGCACTTCCGCGCGCAATGCCTTCAACGCTTCCTTCTGGCGCACGCCGAAACGCTGCTCTTCGTCGACGATCACCAGTCCGAGGTCATGGAAGCGCACGTCGCCCTGCAGTAGCCGATGCGTGCCGACGATCACGTCGATCTTGCCTTCTTCCAGCAGGATCAACGCCGCCTTTATTTCTTTCGCGGATTTGAAACGCGACAGCACCTCGACGCGGATCGGCGAATCGGCGTAACGGTCGCGGAAATTCCGGTAGTGCTGTTCGGCCAGCAAGGTGGTCGGCACCAGCAGCGCGACCTGTTTGCCGGCGACTGCGGCAACAAAAGCCGCGCGCACGGCGACTTCGGTCTTGCCGAAGCCGACATCGCCGCAGACCACGCGATCCATCGGCTGCGGATTTCCGAGGTCACGGATCACGGCGTCGATCGCAGCCAGCTGATCGGGGGTTTCCTCGAACGGGAAGGTTGCGGCAAACGGCTCGTACATCGCGCGGTCGACCGTCAGCGCCAAGCCCTGGCGGGCGTGTCGACGCGCCTGGATTTCCAGCAATTCGGCGGCCACGTCGCGGACTTTTTCCGCCGCCTTGCGCTTGGCCTTTTCCCAGGCTTCGCCACCCAGCGAATGCAGCGGCGCGAATTCCGCCGATATCCCCGAATAGCGGCTGACCAGCTGCAGCTGCGCGACCGGCACGTACAGTTTGTCGCCCTTGGCGTATTCGATGCACAGGTATTCGCCATGCACGCCGCCGGATTCGAGCGTGATCAGGCCCTGGTAGCGGCCGACGCCATGATCCTCGTGCACGATCGGCGAACCGATGGTGATTTCACTGAGGTCGCGCAGAACCTGGTCGGGATCGCGGGCCGCACGCTTGCGGCGACGGCTCTGGTCGGTGCGCTCGGGAAACAGCTGGCGCTCGGTGAGCACCGCGAGTGCGGGCTCTGTCAGCGCGAAGCCATCCTCGAGCGCGGCGATGGTGATGGCGAAACGCGCGGGCGGGACAGCGTCATTCGATTTCCCGACCAGGAACTCTTCCCAGCCGGAAATCGTCGCCGGTTTCAGCTCGCCTGCGGCCAGCACTTCGATCAAGGCCTCGCGACGCCCCGCCGAATCCGCAGCAAGCAACACGCGACCGGGATAGTTGGACAGGAACGAAGACAACGCCGTGCCCGGCGCCAGGCCTTTCTCGTTCCACGGCAGCTTCGGCGCCGGCTGTTCGGCCATCGCCACGGATTTTTCGAACTGCGGGTGATCCACGCCGCAGATTTCCGTGCGTGCGTTGCGGTTGAGTTCGGCGCGCAAAGATTCCGGCGACAGGAAGATTTCTTCCGGCGGCAGGATCGGACGCTCGACGTCGTGGCGACGCTGTTCCCAGCGGTCCTGCGTTTGCGCCCAGAACGCCAGCGCGGCGGCATCGACACCATCACCGAGGATGGTCAGCGTATCGCGGTCGAGATGTTCGAACAGCGAGGCCGTTTGTTCGAAGAACAGCGGCAGGTAGTACTCGATGCCTGCCGGCGAACCGCCTTCTTTCAAATCCTGGTAGATCGGGAAGCGGCGCGGGTCGAAATCGAAGCGTTCGCTGAGCTTCTCTCGCACCCGTTTTGCCGCAGCGGCATCGAGCGGAAATTCGCGCGCCGGTAACAGCTTGATCGAGTCGACGGGATGATCGGAGCGCTGAGTTTCCGGATCGAAACTGCGCAGGGAATCGATCTCGTCGTCGAACAGCTCGATGCGGTACGGCACATCCGAACCCATCGGGAAAAGATCGAGCAGCGCGCCGCGCACGGCGAAATCGCCGGGGTCGAGCACTTGCGGCACGTTGCGGTAGCCGGCCGATTCCAGGCGACGTTTTTCCGCATCGAGATCGAGCTTCTGGCCGCGCCGCAGATCGAGCGCATTGCCGGCGATCCAGCTCGGCGGCGGCAGGCGTTGCATCAACGAGGACACCGGTACGACCAGCACGCCGCGCGTGGTCGTCGGCAGTCGATACAAAGCGGCGACGCGCTGCGAGACGATGTCCGGATGCGGACTGAAAAGATCGTAGGGCAGGGTTTCCCAGTCGGGAAAATGCAGCACCGGCAGATCAGCGCCGCCGAGGAAAACGCGCAGATCGCTTTCCAGCGATTGCGCCGAATGCGTATCGCGGGTGACGGCGAGCACCAGGCCCGGATGCTGGCGTGCGGTTTCGGCGATGCCCAGGGCCAGCGCGCTGGCGCTGCCCGGCGCACGCCAATAAGCGCGCAATTGCCCGGCGCGCGGACGCGGTGGCGTGGGAAGGTTGGGGCGTGTCGTCATCGGCCGCGAAGTTTATCAGGCCAGGTGCGGGCCGCGCCTGCGCGGGGGTGACGAGCAAAATATTTCCGCTCACCGCTCACCGCTCACCGCTCACCGCTCACCGCTCACCGCTCACTACAGAAAATGACGGGTGATGCGGATCAGGCCGGGTGCGCCGCGAATCGCGTCGCGCTGGAAGCCCAGGCTTTGCGCGAGCCGCAGCATCGGCGCGTTGTCGTCCATGACATCGCCCCAGAGTTCGCGGATGCCATGCGAGGCCGACCATTCGACCAGGCGTTCCATGAGTTTGCGCCCGAGCCCGAGGCCGACGACGAAATGCGTCACGAGGATGCCGAATTCCGCCCGCGTCGGGTCTTCATCATCGCGCGACAGCCGCGCCACCGCGCAGACCAGGCCGTCGCCCGGCGGCAGCGGCTCGGCCGCGACCACGGCGAAGGCGAGCGCGGGGTCGGGGTGCGTGAGCTTGAACAGATGCTCCTCACCCAGCGCCTTGATCGGGTGCAGGAAGCGCTTGCGCACTTCGTCTTCGTTGAGCAGATGGAATGCTGCGGCGATTGGCACCGCGTCGAGCTCGGCGATCGGCCGGATCTGCAGGTGGCGACTATCAGCCAGGTGCAGATTTTCGATCCGGAAGGGATCGGGTGAAGCGGATTTGCGGGGGCGCTGGCGGCGGGCGGAACTCACGCGGCTAGACTGCCAGAAAATGCCTGCACTGCCGCTCTAAATCGCTGCGGATTGTTCACGGTGAAATAACTTTCCCGACACGCCCGGGCCTGATGTTCATCGTTCAGCGCTCGCATTCCACGGCACCGCTCCCGTCACCCAACCGATTCACTCTGTCGTTGCGAAATGCGCAAACGTCACAAAGTGGCCACCAGGCTCGCGGATGGTGATTTCGCGCGAGCCGTAGAACGTGTCGCGGATCGGCGTGATCACTTCGCTGTCGCCGAGCTTGGCGACGACGGCATCGAGGTCAGGTACTTCGATGAAGACGAAGCTCGCTGCATCGTGGTGTTGCGCGGCGATGGCGGGCAGGTCGGCGGCGAGACTGGCGCGCGATTGCAGCATGATCTCGACGCCATCGCGAACCAGCAGCACGAAGCCCAGATGCTCTCCCTCCGGAACTTCCGCCACGCGCTGGAAGCCCAGGCGCGCTTCCCACAGCGCCAGCGAGGGCTCGATGCGTTCGACGAACAATACCGGCGTCGCCTTGTTGATCAGCTTGTTCATGATTGTTCTCACCGCGCGGGTGGAATCGGAAGCCGATGATAAACTGCGGCCCCCACGACAACGCGACATCAGGACAGGCCATGGCCGGCAAGGGCGATTCCGTCAAGACCATTTTCTATGCCCTCGGCGCCAATTTCGCGATTTTCGTGACCAAGGCTGTGGCCGCCAGCATCACCGGCTCCGGCGCGATGATGGCCGAGGCCGTGCATTCGTTGGCCGACTGCGGCAATCAGGGCCTGTTGCTGCTCGGTATCCAGCGCGCCAAGCGGCCACCGTCGCCGGATTATCCGCTCGGCTACGGAAAGGAAATCTATTTCTGGTCGTTCCTGGTCGCGTTGATGCTGTTCTCGGTCGGCGGCATGTTTTCGCTGTACGAAGGCTGGCACAAGCTGCATGCGCACGAAGCGCTCAATCGCCCCTGGCTCGCGGTCGGGGTACTGACCTTCGGCATCATCGCCGAGTCGATATCGATGCGTGCCTGTCTCGCGGAAGTGGCGAAGGCGCGCGGCAAGCTCAATCTCTGGCAATGGTTCCGGCAGAGTCGACAGGCCGAACTGGTGGTGATTTTCGGCGAGGATCTCGCCGCGCTGCTGGGTCTGGCATTCGCGCTGATCGCAATCCTGTTGACGATGATCACCGGCAATCCGTTGTTCGATGCGATCGGCACGCTGGGTATCGGCGCGCTGCTGATCGTCGTCGCGGTGTTCGTCGCGGTCGAGATCAAGGCGATGCTGATCGGCCAGAGTGTCGAACCGGTGACGCGCGAAGCGATCCGTTTCTTCATCCAGGAACGCCCCGAGGTCAAGAGCATTTTCAGCCTGATCACCCTGCAGATGGGCAACGACATCATGGTCGCGGTGCAGGCGGAAATGGCCGATCCGACGCTGGGCACCGCCGAAACCATCGTCCGCATCAATGCCACCGAGGCGGCGTTGAAGGCGAAATTCCCGGAAGTGCGCTGGTGTTTCTTCGAGCCCGACGACAGCAATTGATGGCTTTGTCGACGCCAAGATGAGCGGAGATTGCGTCGAATCAAGTTGAACCGGCCGCCCACCAGTGACCGTCTTCACATCCCCGCCCGGCGCTTGTTGTTGGGCCGGCGGCTATCCACTACATTGCCGGCATGAATGATCGCCGTCGTCTGGATGCCGCGCATGTCCCCTGAGCGCCAGCCGATGCGCGGTTCCGGGTCGGACCGGGTATGGGTGGCGTTTCTGGCGATGGCCTTGCTGCTCCCGCTGTCGCCACTGCAGGCACAGACCCCGGCAGCGGCGACGCCGGCACCGGTCTCCGCCAATTCGGCCACGGCGCTGACCCATCATCCGCTCGAGGATCGCGCGCTGGTCGATCCCACCGCCGTGCTCAAGGAATTGCCGGCGGCGCTCGCCGCGGCCCGTGCCAGCAACGATCAGCGCGAGCTGGCCCTGCTCCTGCTTGCCCAGGCCAATGCCTGCCGGGTGATCGCCAACTGGTCCTGCCAGCACGATGCTGGCGCCGCGGCTTACCAGGCCGCGGAAGCGGCGAAACTGCCCTTGCTGGCCGTGCGCGGCCTGATTGCCGAGAGCCGCGCCAGCATCGCGCAGCAGGACTACACCCGCGGCGAGCGCCTGCTTGGCCAGGCGGAAGTGATCTTGCAGCGGTCGCCGTCTCCGGATCTGTCGGCCGATGTGCTGCTCGCGTATTCGTCGCTGAGCTTTTCCCTCGGCAAGCATGCGCTCGCCGCCGAATACGCCGACCGCGGCCTGGCCGTACTCAAGGCCGATCAGGCTGTTCCCACGCAGGCGCGACTGCTGCGCAATCGTGCGCGCGCCGAAGCCCTGCTGGGAAATTTCCCGGCATCGACACTGACATTGGCGAAAGCCCAGGTACTCGCCGACCAGGTCAACGATCCGAAACTCAGTGCCGAATTGTTTCTCGAATCGGCGCGTCTGGCGCGCAAGTCCGGCGACATCGGCCTGCAGAATCGCGCCGGGCAGAGCATCCTGGTGTTGTCGCAGCGGCTGCAGAATTCGCAGCTCGCCGGTCTCGGCCACGAAGTGCTCGGGCTCGCGGCCATCGACAGTCACGACACCGCACTCGCAGAGAACAAGCTCAAGGCCGCTTACGATTCCTTTCATTCGCTGGGCCTGGCCCGCGATGAATTGCGCGTGCTGCGCGAACTGGTCCGCATCAAGCTCGGCCACGCCGACTCCACCGACGAATTGATCGTGCTGACCCAACGCTTCCTCGAACTCGACGCGCAGATCGAGCAGGGCGATCGCACCCAGGCCGCCGATGACTTCGACGCGCGCCTGAAATACGCGCAGCAGGAATTCGATCTGTCGAAGCTGCACAGCGAAGCCGTACTGGCGCAGCAGCGTGAAAAATCGCTGTCCGAACGCAACCGTCTCGCGCGCTGGGTGGCGATCCTGAGTCTGCTGCTGGTGGCGATCCTCGCGGTGTTCTACCTGCTGCAGCGCCGCGCCAATGTGCGCCTGCGCTCGGCGATGCAATCCCTGCGCCTGAGCGACGCCCGCGCCGTCGATCTACTGCGCCTGAGCAAGGGCTTCGTCTTCCTGCACGATCTCACCGGCAAGCTGCTGCTGGTCAATCCCGCGACGGCCGATGCGCTGGGGCAATCGCCGGAAGCGATGGTGGGAAGGTCCTTGCTCGACTACGCCGCGGAGTCGGCGAAGCACGAATTCCACGGCTATCTTGAGCGCGTCAGCCAGCACGGTCAGGACGAGGGCATCATCCTGGTGCGCGGCGCCGACGGCAGCGAACGCCACTGGCGTTACAGCAATCGCCTGTCGGCACCGCACGATTCCCGCGCCTATGTGATCGGCAATGCCGTCGACGTCACCCAGCACGTGCTGCATGCCGAAGAGCTGCGCCAGCAAAGCGTGCACGACGCGCTGACCGGCATTTACAACCGGCGTTACCTGGACGGATTCGAGGCCGCACACAGCGGCGGCCAGCCGTGGGCGGCGATCACCGTCGATCTCGATCATTTCAAGGACGTCAACGATTCCGAGGGCCACCAGCGTGGTGACCAGGTGCTGGTGGAAGTCGCGCGTTTCCTGCATGAGAAGTTGCGCACGAACGATGCCGTGGTGCGCCTGGGCGGCGACGAATTCGTGATCCTGGTGGTCGACGCCGATCCGGCCCTGGTGGCGAAACTCGTCGAGCGGATCCGCAACGACGCGGTGAATGCGCCCTGCGCGTTCTCGATCGGATCGGCCATGCGCGACGACGCCGAAGCGCTTTCGGCAACCATCGCCCGCGCCGATGCCGCGATGTACCAGGCAAGACGCATCGCCAGACAGGCGAACCCGATTTAGGGTGGCTGTTTTTGCGGTGAGCGGAAAAAGCATATGGGACTTCGTCATCCCCGCGAAGGCGGGGATCCAGTGGCTTTTCTTGTCATCGCGACAGAGCCAGAAAACAAAGACACTGGATCCCCGCCTTCGCGGGGATGACGAGCAGAATCTCACTGCTCACCGCGCTTGCTAGCCACGCAGCGAAGTCTTAGCCTTCGCGCATGTCCAGCAAGATCAAGAAATACACCGGGCCGGCCGGCGGTTGGGATTCGCTGATCAGTTCGTTCCGGGCCCTGCGTGAGCAAGGCGTGGTTGGTCGCGGCGCCGCGACGATGCTCAAGGCCAATCAACCGGAAGGCTTCGATTGCCCCGGCTGTGCCTGGCCCGACAAGAACCATCACTCGACCTTCGAATTCTGCGAAAACGGCGTCAAGGCCGTTGCCGCCGAGTCGACCAAGCGCCGCGTGACCGCAGACTTTTTCGCGCAACACGGCGTCGAAGCCCTCGCGCGACAAGACGATCATTACCTCGAAGCGCAGGGTCGGTTGACCGAGCCGATGTTCTACGACGGCAGCGACGACCACTATCGCCCGATCGCCTGGGACGAAGCATTCGCGGTCATCGCCGCCGAACTCAACGCTCTCGATCACCCCGATCAGGCCTTGTTCTACACGTCCGGACGCACGTCCAACGAAGCGGCCTTCCTGTATCAGTTGTTCGTGCGCGAATTCGGCAGCAACAACCTGCCCGATTGCTCGAACATGTGCCACGAACCTTCCGGCGTGGCGATGGTCGAGCAGATCGGCATCGGTAAGGGCACGGTCACGCTTGCGGATTTCCAGAAAGCCGAGGCGATCTTCATCTTCGGGCAGAATCCCGGCAGCAACCATCCGCGCATGCTTGGCGAATTACGCGAGGCGGCGAAACGCGGCTGTCGCATTGTCGCCTTCAATCCGTTGCGTGAGCGCGGCCTGGAGCGCTTCGCCAATCCGCAGGATCCGTTCGAGATGCTCACCGGCACGTCGACCGAGATCGCCGCGTATTACTACCAGCTGCGCATCGGCGGTGATCTCGCTGCGATCAAGGGCTTGGCAAAAGCCGTAATGGAGATCGGCGGTCTTGACGAGGCTTTCATCGCCGAGCACACGCAAGGCTTCGCTGCTTTCCGTGAAGACGTGCTTGCCGAAGACTGGACAACGATAGAAGCCGAATCGGGTCTGACGCGTACGCAGATCGAGCAGGCCGCCGCAGTATATTCGGCGTCGAAGGCGACGATTTTCTGCTGGGGCATGGGTATCACCCAGCACAAGCATTCCGTCGCGACCATCCAGTTGCTGATCGACCTGCTGCTGCTCAAGGGCAATATCGGCCGGCCCGGCGCCGGCGCCTGTCCGGTGCGCGGGCACTCGAACGTGCAGGGCGATCGCACGATGGGCATCTACGAAAAACCTGGCGACGATTTTCTTGATCGCCTCGGCGCCGCCTTTGATTTTTCGCCGCCGCGCAAACACGGCCACGATGTCGTCGCGGCGATCGCGGCGATGGCCAGCGGCGAGTGCAGGGTGTTTTTCGCGATGGGCGGCAATTTTGCCGTCGCCACGCCGGACAGCGAGCGCACCGCGGCGGCATTGCGGCGTTGCGATCTCACCGTACATGTCGCGACAAAACTCAATCGCTCGCATCTGGTGCATGGGCGACGCGCGCTGATCCTGCCCTGCCTCGGCCGCACCGAGATCGACCGCCAGGCGATGGGCGTGCAAGGTGTGACGGTCGAGGACTCGATGAGCTGCGTGCACGTCTCGACCGGCATGAACGTGCCCGCATCCGAGCATTTGTTGAGCGAGCCGGCGATCGTCGCGCGCCTGGCGGCTGCGACGCTCATGCAGTCGAAAACTCCCTGGCTGTGGTTGATCGGCGACTACGACCGTATCCGCGACAAGATCGCTGAAGTGGTTGAAGGCTTCGCCGATTTCAACGCGCGCGTGCATGTGCCGGGCGGGTTTTATCTGGGCAACTCCGCCGGCGAGCGCCGCTGGCGTACCGCTGCCGGGCGCGCGATTTTTTTTCCGCATCCGATCCCGCGCACGCAGGCACCCGGCGACGCGGCGCTGCTGAATCTGACGACGTTGCGCAGCCACGATCAGTACAACACCACCATCTATGGTTTCGAGGATCGCTATCGCGGCGTATCCGGTGAGCGCCGCGTGTGTTTCATCAATGCCGGCGATCTGCAGCGCTTGGGATTCCAGGCCGGGCAGTGGGTCGATATCGTTTCCGTCTGGCACGATGGCGAACGCATCGCCAAACGTTTTCTTCTGGTCGAATACGATATTCCTGTTGGTTGTGTCGCTTCCTATTACCCGGAGACCAACGGCTTGGTGCCGCTGGATAGCGTCGCCGACCGCGCCGGCACGCCGACCTCGAAATCGATTCCGGTTCGTCTGCAGTTATCGAAGGCGATTGCGCTGCAACTCGCCACCGAGGCGAATTGACATGCGCGACGGTGCGTGGGAAGAGACGGAATTGGTTGCGCGCTTTGCTGCCGTGATGCATTTCGTTGCGGAAAATGATGGTGCGTCCCTGGCCAGAGCCGCGAAGCAATTGGGCTTTGCGCAGAGTGAATTGCTGCGCATGCTGGCGGAGCTCGGTGAACACGGCTTCGGCTTGATCGCGGTGACGCCCGAAGAGTCACGGCAGGTGCTGCATCTCACGAAGCAGGGTCGCCAATGGCTGGATGCTCGGACATGACGCATCCGACCTTGCACTCGCTGCCGGCGACGCGCATCGAGAATGGCCGCGAAACACAGAGCGCCGAGATTCTTGCGGAAGAAACCCCGATCGCCTTGCTCTACAACGGTCTGGCGCACGCGGTGATGATGGCGACGCCGGCCGACCTGGAGGATTTCGCGCTGGGCTTCAGTCTCAGCGAAGGCATCGTCGAGCACAGCGGTGAAGTGCGCATCGTCGATCGCGTACAGACGGCCGATGGCATTTCCATCGAGATGGCGATTCCGCAATCGCGCTTTGAGGCCTTGGAGCAGCGCAGTCGCAGCCTGACCGGCCGCACCGGTTGCGGCCTTTGCGGCACTGCGACGCTGGCCGCGGCGATCCGGCCGGTGCGGCGCGTGACAACGACAACGCATCCGGACCCGGCGATGTTGTTCGCGGCATTCGCGCAACTGCAGGCGCGGCAGCCACTCAACGATGCCACCGGTGCGATGCACGCGGCGGCGGTCCTTGCGTTCGATGGCGAGTTGCTGGTGCGCGAGGATGTCGGCCGACACAACGCGATCGACAAGGTGATCGGTGCGACGATCCGCGCCGGGCACGTTCCGCAGGCATTGCTGGTGACATCGCGGGCGAGTTACGAGGTGGTACACAAGGCTGCACAGGCCGGCTGTGGCCTGGTTGCGGCGATTTCCGCACCGACTGCGCTGGCGGTGCGCATCGCCGAACAGGCCGGCATCCGCCTGATAGGCTTTGCGCGCGATCCGCGGATGACGGTATATACGAATCTGTAGGAGCGATGGAAATCGCGACTGATCTACGCGGCGAAACTTTCGCGTTGATGGGAGGTCGCGATTTCCATCGCTCCTACGACGCCCCAACAATACTCAATGCCACCGCTTCCGCCACCTTGATGCCGTCGACGCCGGCGGACAGGATGCCGCCAGCGTAACCGGCGCCTTCGCCGGCCGGATACAGGCCGCGTGTGTTCAGGCTCTGGCAATCGTCGCCGCGCTTGATGCGCACTGGCGACGAGGTGCGCGTTTCCACGCCGGTGAGAATCGCGTCCTGCATCGCGAATCCGCGCAGTTGCCGATCGAAGGCCGGCAGGGCTTCACGGATCGCGTCGATCGCATACGTCGGCAGCGCATCGCCGAGATCGCCGAGGCGCACGCCCGGTGTGTACGAAGGCGAGACGCTGGCGAATTCCTTCGATGGCTGCTGCGCGATGAAATCACCGACCAGTTGTCCCGGTGCTTCGTAGTTGCCACCGCCCAATTCGAACGCCTTGCTTTCCCAATGCCGTTGCAATGCGATGCCGGCAAGCGGCCCGTCGCCGTAGGCGGCGTAGTCGTCGGGCGTGATGCCGACCACGATCGCGGCGTTGGCGTTGCGCTCGTTGCGCGAATACTGGCTCATGCCGTTGGTGACCACGCGCCCGGGCTCCGAGGCTGCGGCGACAACCGTGCCGCCCGGGCACATGCAGAAACTGTAGACCGAGCGACCGTTGCGGCAGTGATGCACGAGCTTGTAGTCGGCCGCACCGAGGATCGGATGCCCGGCCTGCGGACCAAAGCGTGCCTGGTCAATCAACGATTGCGGATGTTCGATGCGAAAACCAATCGAAAAAGGTTTCGCTTCCAGATACACGCCGCGCCGATGCAGCATCTCGAAGGTGTCGCGGGCGCTGTGCCCGACTGCGAGCACGACATGATCGGCCGGCAGGTGTTCGCCACTGGCGAGCGTGACGCCACGCACCTGGCCGCTCTCGATCACGATGTCGTCGACACGGCTGCTGAAGCGGATCTCCGCACCCAGCGCTTCCATGGTCGCGCGCATGCTTTCGACCATCGACACCAGCCGGAATGTGCCGATGTGCGGCTTGCTCACGTACAGGATTTCTTCCGGCGCGCCGGCCTTGACGAACTCGCCCAGTACCTTGCGGCCGTGATGCTTCGGATCGCGGATCTGACTGTAGAGCTTGCCGTCGGAAAACGTGCCGGCGCCACCTTCGCCGAACTGCACGTTCGATTCCGGATTGAGGATGTTCTTGCGCCACAGGCCGAACGTGTCGACGGTGCGCTCGCGCACCGCCTTGCCGCGGTCGAGGATGATCGGTCGGAAGCCCATCTGCGCAAGGATCAAGCCGGCGAACAGGCCGCAGGGTCCGGTGCCGATCACGATCGGACGCAGCGGCAGCGCGGCGGGTGCCTGCGCAACGAAACGATAATTCGTGTCCGGCGTCGGGCCGATGCGGCTGTCGTCATGGAAGTGCGCGAGCAATTCCGCGTCGCGCGTGGTTTCGACATCGACGATGTAGATCAGCACGATCGCGCCGCGCTTGCGCGCATCGTAGCTGCGCTTGGCGACGCTGCAGGTCAGCAACTCCTGCGCCGCGATGCCCAGCCTGGCCAGCACTGCTTCGCGCAACGCCGGCTCGGTATGGGCCAGCGGCAGCTTGATTTCCGTCAGTCGCAGCATGGGTCGGGCCCCGGGGGAGGGCGCCATTGTAATCGCGCATGAGCGGCCATGACCGTTCCTACGACGGCTTGAGCTGCAGCAGATCCCAGAGATTGCCGTAGAGATCGCTGAATACTGCGACCGTGCCGTATGACTCTTCCCGCGGGGTTTCCCGAAACGCAACGCCACGGGCGCGCATCGCGGCGTAGTCGCGCTGGAAATCATCGGTCTGCAGAAACAGCATGACCCGGCCGCCGGTCTGATCGCCGATTCGTGCCGTCTGCTCAGGCGTTGCGGCACGCGCCAGCAGCAAACTTGTTTCCGGCGCGCCTTTCGGTGCGACCAGCACCCAGCGCTTGCCGGGACCACGCGCGCTGTCTTCGATCAGATCGAAACCAAGTACGTCCCGGTACCAGGCGATGGCCTCGTCGTAGTCGCGGACGACGAGGGCGATAGAGCCGATTCTTTGCTTCATTCCGAATCCACGCCCGCCAGCGCCAGCACCCAATCGGGCACAGCGGGTTCGCCGGCATAGAATTCCTTCGGCTTTTTCTCCGCCATCGCCCAGCGATGGATCCAGCTTGGGCCGTATTTCCCGGTATAACCGTCGGGACGCAGGTAGGCGGGATCCTTCATCGCTTCGTCGAGCGTGATGAAGCCGTAGCCGCGCGCACGCATGCCGGCGATGAGGTCGCTGTAGCAATCGGCGTTGAGCGCGTTGGCATGGATCAACAGGATCTGCGGCACGTTGTAGCCGAGCAGGGCGATCGATTCGTGTTCGAAGAAATCGAGCTTAGCCAGCATATAGGGCACGTAGTCCTGGCGCAGATGCAGCAGCGTTGCATCCTTGCCGCCGCCATCGGGACCGGCGAGAACCTTGCGATACGCCGCGGCGTAGACCCAGTCGCCGTTGTCGACGGTGACTGGCGCGATGCGATAACCGTGTTCTGCCAAGAAGGCCTGCAATGCCGCGCGATCTTCCGGCGTACGACCGGCGCGCAGATACGGATGACGGAACCAGCGCGGCGTCTTGCCGACTTCATCGAGCAGCGGCTTGAGGAAAATTTCGCCTTGCAGGATATCGGCCTCGTAGGCTTCGAGCCCGACCGCGTGCAGATCGGCGTGGCTGTAGGTGTGATTGCCCAGGTCGAAACCGGCGCTGACCCAATCGCGCAGCAAGTGCACGCGCGCGGTGTCGATCTTGTCGCCGGCGACGAGTTTGCCTTCGTTGACGAAACCGATGACCGGCGCCTCGGCCTTGATCATCGCGGCGATCAGGTGGTGATGACTGGCGAGTACGTCGTCGGGAATCGACTTGCCGTTCTGCACGGGCCAGTTGGCATCGTTGATGCCGGCCCAGGGCAGATCGTCGATGGTGATGGCGATGCGGCGGTCGACGATGGGCGCCGCAGGTTTGACCTGTGTCGCGACGCTCATCGCGGTCATGACCGCTTCCACGCTGCCCATGACATTCGTGCTGAAGGGAAGGAGAAAGGCGATCAGGGCAAGACGGAGCAGGGGCATGTATGACCTCTCTTGATGCGTTTCGTCCCGGGCAAACGTGACTCTGCGGATCAGTCGCTCTCGCGCTTCAACCATTCCAGCCGCGAGCTCGCGCCCTGTTCGCCCAGCAATCGCGCCAGCACCGGCAGCACCGGCGCGAGCTCGCTGTCGAGCTGGAAAGGCGGGTTGATCACCAGCATGCCGCTGCCGTTGAGACGGAGCGGTGAATCGTCGGGGCGCACCAGCAACTCGGCGAAGAACGCCGATTTGCAGGGCAGGTTGCCGGCCTTGCGGAAAAACTGGTTGAGCGTGCGGCGCTGCTTGATCGGATACCAGAGCGCGTAGATGCCGGTCGGCCAGCGCACCAGCGCATCCTTGAGGGCGGCAAGGACCTGTTCGAACTCGGCCTCCTGCGCTTCGTAGGGCGGGTCGATGATCACGAAGCCGCGTTTTTCCTTGGGTGGGACCATCGCCTTGATCGCCGCGTAACCGTCGCGGGCGTGCACACCGACACGCGTGTCGTTCTTGAACAGCGTGGTCAGCGCCCGCGCTTCTTCCGGCTGCAGTTCGCAGGCAACGAGGCGGTCGTGTTCGCGCATCGCCTGGGCGATGAACATCGGCGAGCCTGGATAGTTGATCAGTGCGCCGACCGGATTGTCGGCCTGGACGCGCTTGAGATATCGCTGCGCCAGCGCCGGCAAACCATGCAGCACCATCAGCCGGAAGATGCCGCCGCGCGCTTCGCCGGTCTTGTCGGCATGCTCGCCCTGCAGCAGGTACTGGCCGCGGCCGGCGTGGGTGTCGAGCGCGAAGAACGACGCGTCCTTGCGCTTCATCGCCTCCAGCAGGCCCAGCAGCACGATGTGCTTGAGGACATCGGCGTGGTTGCCGGCGTGGAAGGCGTGGCGATAATTCATGGGCCGAGGATATAGACTTTACCCGGCCACTCACAGCCTCACGGAGCCCCGATGCCCGTCGCCTTCGTCCCGATCGGATCTTCCCGTCATCACCCCTGCGACAGACCGGGCTGAGCCGCATGTCGCGCATTCTCGTGATCGAAGATGAAATCGCCATCGCCGATGCGGTGCTGTATGCGTTGCGCGCGGAGGCGTTCATCGCCGATCACAGCCTGCTCGGCCGCGAGGGGTTGCTGCGATTGCGCGAAGGCGGTTACGACCTGGCGATCCTCGATGTCGGTCTGCCCGACATGACCGGCTTCGATGTCTGCCGTGAACTGCGCACGGTTTCGAACCTGCCGGTGATCTTCCTGACCGCGCGCAGTGGCGAGATCGATAAGGTCCTCGGCCTCGAACTGGGCGCCGACGATTACATGGTGAAGCCGTTTTCGCCGCGTGAGCTGGTGGCGCGCGTGCGCGCGCGGCTGCGGCGGGTCGAGACTCTGGCCGCGGAGAATACGAGCTGGCGCGAGACTGGAGCGTTTGCCCATGACATCGCTGGTCAGCGCATCCGGTTTACCGGCACGGAACTGTCGCTGACGCGCTACGAATACCTGTTGCTGGCGGCGTTGCTGGCGCGCCCGGGCGCGATCCTCAATCGCGAACGCCTGATGGCCGATGTCTGGCAGGACGCGCCGGAAACCGTCGATCGCACTGTCGACACGCACATAAAAACGCTGCGGGCGAAACTGCGCGCGGTGGATGCGTCGCGCGATCCGATCCAGACGCATCGCGGGCTTGGTTATGGGTTGAAGGTTTGATGATGACTGGCCTTCGCGACAGTGGTCGCGGTCATGCCCGCTTCTGCGAGGGCAGGCGATGAGGATCGGGCTGCGGATTTTTCTTGGATATTTTCTGATCGTCGGGCTCGCCGGATTCTTCGTGATGCGGGTGTTCGTCAATGAAGTCAAGCCGGGCGTGCGCCAGGCGATGGAGGCGACGCTGGTCGACACCTCCAGCGCGTTGGCGGCATTGGCGGCGCCGGAACTGAGTGACGGGACGATCGCCGACGGACGCTTCTCGCGCGCGGTCGATGCGCTGGAATACCGCACGCTGACCGCGAACATCGCCGGTGTGCGCAAAAGCCGCTTCGACTACCGCATCTATGTCACCGATGCGCACGGCATCGTCGTCTACGATTCCGATCATCACGATGTCGGCAAGGACTATTCGCGCTGGAACGACGTTTACCTGACCTTGCGCGGGAAATACGGCGCGCGCTCGACGCGCGGCGATCCCGACGACGAAGGCAGCAGCGTGATGCATGTCGCCGCGCCGGTGCTGGGCAGCGACGGCAGCATCATCGGCGTGTTGACGGTGGCGAAAGCAAACCGGCGCACCGAGCCGTTCATCGCCAACAGCCAATGGGCGATCCTCAAGCAGGGCTGGGTGCTGCTCGGCCTGTCCTTCCTGATCGGACTCGCGGTGACCTGGTGGCTGTCGCGCAGCGTCGACCGTCTGAATCGTTATGCGACCGCCGTGGCTGCGGGTGAGCGCGCGGCGTTGCCGGCGGTGGGCGGTGGCGAGCTCGGCGAACTTGGCCGTTCGCTGGAAACCATGCGCGAGAAACTCGACGGCAAACAATATGTCGAGGGTTACGTGCAGACGCTGGCGCACGAGATGAAAAGCCCGCTCGCGGCGATCCGCGGCGCCGCCGAAATACTGGAAAGCGATCCGCCCGAAGCCGACCGCCGGCGTTTCGTGCGCAATATCGACAGCCAATCGGCGCGGCTCGCGCAGATGATCGACAAGATGCTCGCGCTCGCGGCCGTCGAATATCGGCAGGCGTTGGAGAACACCGAGCCGCTGCCATTGCGTGAACTGCTCGACGATGCCGTGGAATCGGTCACGCCGCGCATGCTGAAAAAGCACGTCGAGATCGCGATCGAGGCGATATCGACACCGCTGACGGTGCAGGGCGATCGTTTCCTGCTGCGTCAGGCGATCGCCAACCTGCTCGACAACGCCGTGGATTTTTCGCCGCCGGGATCGACGGTGCGGGTCAAGATCATGCAGGAAGGCAACGAGGCCGGCATCGTGATCGCCGACAACGGGCCGGGTATCCCAGACTACGCCGGCGAGCGGATCTTCGAACGCTTCTATTCCCTGCCGCGTCCCGACGGCGCGCGCAGCAGTGGACTTGGCCTGAGCTTCGTACGCGAGGTCGCGGCCTTGCATGGTGGCAGCGTCGCGCTGGCGAATCGCGATGAAGACGGCGCCGAGGCACGGTTTTTCCTGCCGGCAATCTGATTGTGAGCGCGGGCTCGCGACTTCACCTTCACCACACAATCGCCACCTCGCCGATTCACCCGACGCGCCTAGTCTGATCCTGCAAGCCGGGCCGTCGCCCGGTGGGGAGACAGGCGAATGGATTTGCATTGGTTCAAACCACTGGGATGGTTTCATCTTCCCGTATCGCCGATGGGTGTGCTTGCGTACATCGCGGTGCTGGCGT
>Ga0066823_10000026_pt1 | contig 17878 bp, 19 predicted proteins | sample SoimicmetaGmgHMB_FD_62219 | JGI IMG/M metagenome (GOLD analysis project Ga0066823, IMG submission 62219) | Soil and rhizosphere microbial communities from Laval, Canada - mgHMB | ecosystem: Environmental > Terrestrial > Soil > Agricultural land | place: Laval, Canada | collected 2014-09-23 | reverse complement strand
AAGCGGCGCTCGATCATCTCGAGGCCAGGGGTATAAGTGCGGAAGACCGCTTCGGCGATCAGTTCGGAGGCGACCAGGTCCTCCATCTCCTCGATTTCAACGAGGCTCAGATCGCTGGGCAGACTGTCGTCCAGCTGGATCTTCTGCTGCAGCGTGTCGAAGGCTTTCTCGAAATGACGCAGGAAGGCCTGTTCGATCGGATTGACCAGCGAGCGCAGCGCACGCAGTCCTTCAAGATTGCGCGAGCCAAACGAGGTTTCGTCCTTCTGCGACAGCTCATAGAGAGCGTCGTCGGTGCGGCTGAGCACCCGCCGAAGCAGGTCGTTCAAGCGCGTTGCGCAGGTCTTGCGCAATTTCGGCAGCAGCTCGGACCGTATCCGGCTGTCCGACATCACCTGAGGAAGAAATTCGTTGTGATTCATGAAGCTCTCTAGGGGGGAATAGAGTTTGTGCGATGGGGAGATTAGGCCATCCGGCGCAAGCAAACCGTGAGTCAGCTTGCAGTTCCGTGCTTGGGGAGGGCCCGGAAGGCGGCGGTGTTAAAGTTCTATCATGGATCTCCTGACCGCCCTAGATGCCCGTCGCTCCGTTCCCTCGCGCCTGCTGGCCGCACCGGGACCGAATCCGGAACAATTGCTGCAACTGCTCAGCGCCGCCGTGCGTGTTCCCGATCACGGCAAGCTCGCGCCCTGGCGCTTTCTCACGATCACTGGCCAGACCCGCCTGGAACTCGGCAATCTGCTCGCCGCGCGCGCACTCGACCGTGATCCGCAGGCGGCGTCGGCGGTGATCGAAAAGGACCGTCTGCGCTTTTCCTTCGCACCGCTGATCGTGACGGTGATCGCAAAACTGACCCCGGGGCACAAGGTGCCGGAGCAGGAACAACTGCTCAGCGGCGGCGCCGTCTGTTTCGCGCTGTTGCAGGCCGCGCAAGGCCTGGGCTTCGCTGCGCAATGGCTGACCGGCTGGGCCGCCTACGATCCGGTAATCACCGCGCGCCTCGGCCTCGCCGACAACGAGCGCGTTCTCGGCTTCATCCATATCGGCACCGCCAGCGACACCGCGCCCGAACGCGAACGCCCCGATCCGCGCACCCTGACCAGCGAACTGCGCCTGTGAGCGGCGGGCCGGTCTATCTGGTCGATTCCAGCATGTACGTATTCCGTGCCTGGCATTCGATGCCGCCGGAATTCGACGATGCCGATGGGCATCCGGTCAACGCCGTGCACGGCTTCACCCGCTTCGTTCTGGAATTGCTCGAGCGCCACAAGCCGGTGCGTATCGCCTTCGCCTTCGACGAATCGCTGGATGCGAATTTCCGCAATGAGCTTTACCCGGCCTACAAGGCCAATCGCGATCCCGCGCCGGAAGAATTGAAACGCCAGTTCGCCTACTGCCAGCAAGTCTGTCGTGCACTCGGACTGCGCGTGTTGTCGGACGGTCGTTACGAAGCCGATGACCTGATCGGCACCGCGCTCGGCCATGTTCGCCGGCAAGGCCACACCGGCATGATCCTGTCGGCCGACAAGGATCTCGCGCAGTTGCTCGACAGCGACGACTGGCAATGGGATTACGCCCGCAACGAAAAATGGAATGGCGATGGCGTGAAAGCGCGCTACGGCATCCACGCGCACCAGGTCGCCGACTATCTCGGTCTCACTGGCGATGCCATCGACAACATTCCCGGCGTGCCCGGCATCGGCGCGAAAACCGCAGCGACCCTGCTTGGTCATTTCGGCTCGCTGGATGCATTGCTCGAACGCCTCGCGGAAGTGCCGTTCCTGCGCCTGCGCGGCAGCGCCCAGCATGCCGCACGCCTGCAGGAACACCGCGCCATCGCCCTGTTGTCACGACAACTCGCGACCATCGCCCGCGACGCGCCGCTGCCCGCGGATTTCGGCGTCGCCGCACGCGGCCCGATCGACACCGCCGCCCTCGATGCGCTTTGCGAGCAACTGCGCTTCGGACCGATGACGCGCCGCCGCCTGCAGGAATTGTCTTTGTAGGAGCGATGGCAATCGCGACAGATCGGAGCGCGGCGAATCCAGTCGCGATTGCCATCGCTCCTACGCAAAAAGAAACCATCACCGGATCAGCATCGCGCCATGACCAACGACATCACCACACTGTACGAAGGCAAATGGCTGCGCCTGCAGGCACGCGGGCATTGGGAATACGCCGAGCGCACCAACGCCGGCGGCATGGCGGTGATCATCATCGCCGCGACGCCCGACGACAAACTCGTGCTGGTCGAGCAATTCCGCATCCCCGTCGACGGCAAGACCATCGAGATGCCGGCCGGCATCGTCGGCGACGTGCACGCCGGCGAATCGCTGGAACTCGCCGCCGAACGCGAACTACTGGAAGAAACCGGCTGGCAGGCGGCGAAGATCGAAGTGCTTATGATCGGCCCGACCAGTTCCGGCATGAGCAACGAACGCATCGCCTTCGTCCGCGCCACCGGCCTCACCCGCGTGCACGCCGGTGGTGGCGACGAAACCGAAAACATCATCGTCCACGAAATCCCCATCGCCGACGCACCGAAGTGGTTCGCGCAGAAGATGGCGGAAGGCTTCGCGATGGATCCGAAGCTGTGGGCGGGGCTGTGGCTGCTGGATCGGAATCCGGATGGCACGCCTGCGTAGCGTGTTCTCCACGCTCGACGATCAAGAAAACGCCGCAACGTAGCGTGCGCTCCGCGCACGCCCCATAACAAAATCATTCGCGATCATTCGCGATCATTCGCATCGTGCGCGGAGCGCACGCTAGCCGTCGCCCTCACCGAAACGAATCCGTCGCCTCGACCAGCGCCGAGGCGTTCTCGGTCTCGAACGCGGAATGACCTGACGTCGGGGAGATCACCAGTTTCGCTTCCGGCCAGGCCTTGTGCAGATCCCAGGCGTTTTGCGCCGGGCAGACAACGTCGTAGCGGCCGTGCACGATCACGCCGGGAATGCCGCGCAATTTGTGCGCGTCGCGCAGCAGCTGGTCGTCGACTTCGAAGAACCCCTTGTTGACGAAATAATGGTTTTCGATGCGCGCGAAACTCAGCGCGAAATGCGCGTCCTCGTGGCTCCTGATGAAGGCTTCGTCCTGCAGCAGCAGGCTGGTCGAGGCTTCCCAGGTCGACCAGGCGCGGGCGGCGTCGAGGCGCGTGGCTTCGTCAGACGAGATGAGGCGGCGGTGATACGCGGAAATGAGATCGCCGCGCTCGGCCGGCGGAATCGGCGCGAGATATTTTTCCCATGCTTCCGGAAACAGGCGGTGACAACCGCCCTGGTAAAACCATTCCAGCTCCCAGCGGCGCAGCATGAAGATGCCGCGCATTACGAGTTCGGTCACGCGCCCCGGATGGGTTTCGGCATAGGCGAGCGCGAGCGTCGATCCCCAGCTGCCGCCGAACACCTGCCAACGTTCGATCGAAAGATGCTTGCGCAGTTTTTCGATATCGGCGACCAGATCCCAGGTGCCGTTGTCGGTGAGGTCGGCATGCGGTGTCGAGCGACCGGCGCCGCGCTGGTCGAACAGGATGATGCGGTAGCGTTCGGGATCGTGGAATCGGCGCATTTTCGCGCCGCAGCCGGCGCCCGGACCGCCGTGCAACATCACTACGGGTTTGCCGTTGGGATTGCCGCATTGTTCGTAATAAAGCGTGTGCCGCGCGTCCACGGACAGCATGCCGCTGTCGAAGGCTTCGATCTCGGGATACAGGACGCGCATCGTCTGGGCTCCATGCCACGGGCAATGCGACGGATTCTAGCGCGCGCGGGTGCTTGCACTGTCATGCGCTTGCGCTATGCTCGGGCCCTGATGTCTTTGCCCACGCCACGTCTGGCTCTGGTGGGCGCCGGGATACAACGCCCCCCGGCCGGGCAACTGCCCCCGCACGAAACCCTGTTCCCGCGCGTGCTCTCCCTCGATGCGCACGGCCGCATCCTCGACTGGATGCATTGGCAGGATGCGGTCTGTCTGTATGTGCGCGGCGCCGTCGCCTGGACTTTGGGCGAGCCGTGCATGACGGTGCACGGCGGCACCAGCCGGCTCAGCGGCGAACAAAGCATCGTCGAGCTACATCCGATCGTCGCGGCACGCAGCCACGCACACCCGAAATCGCTGGACCCGTCGCCGTCGCTGACCAACACCGCCTTGTTCGCGCGCGATGGCTCGCTATGCATGTATTGCGGTCACGAATACAGCCGGCATTCGCTGACGCGCGATCACGTAATGCCGATCTCTCGCGGCGGCCGCGATGTCTGGGAAAACGTCGTCTGCGCCTGCTTCCATTGCAACTCGCGCAAGGGCGGGCGCACGCCGCAACAGGCCGGCATGCCGTTGCTGGCGGTGCCGTACCGGCCGAGCTGGGTCGAGCATCTGATCCTGTCGAACCGCAACATCCTCGCCGACCAGATGGCCTTCCTGAAGCACCACCTGCCCAAGCGCCCGCGCCCGCTGATCTGAGCCTTGCTCGTTTCGTAGGAGCCAGCTTGCTGGCGACATGAGAGGGTTCGATCCTCGCAAGCGGGTGAGCATGGGGTAGCTGCTGCCGAGGCAAGCATGGGCGCCGGTCACAGAACGCGCAGGCCGGCACTGCGCCGCGTTGACGCGGCCCGCCACGGCCAGCAAACTCGGCGGCTACACGGGCCTGAGCCTGTGCCTGCAGGGGATTTTCCAGAATGAGTCGCCATACGCTGTGCTTTAGCGGTTTCTCGCGTGACGATGCCGCCGCCATCCAGACCCAGTTCGCCCAGATCAGCGGCCGCCTGGGCAGCGAATGGGCCATCGAGCAGGAAAACGAAGCCCAGGTGCTGGTCATCGACATGGACTCCATGTACGGCCACATGACCTGGCTCAAGGCCCAGAGCGGTGGAAAGATCACCGTCGGACTGACCTCGGGCAGCCGCTCGGAGACCGACCATCTGCTCACCCGCCCGGTCAGCAATGACGCCCTCACCGCGGTGCTGGAAAAAATCGCCTCGGGTATCCCGAACGCCGCCGTGCCCAATGACGCCCTCGCCGCCCGCATCACCGGCCAGCAGGCGGCCATGCCGCCGATCAGCCCGCGCAGCACGGGCCAGCAGGCGGCGATGCCGGCTGTCGATGCCCGCAGCACCGGCCAGCAGGCCGCGATGCCGCCGGCCAATCCGCGCAGCACGGGCCAGATGCCGGCCTTCAATGCCGATGCGATGCGCAGCACCGGGCAAATGCCGGCGATGCCGGCGCGCGACCCGGCCCTCACCGATTTCCTGCGTGCCGGCGCCTTCACCGGCCCGGTCAAGCTGCAATTGCCGGGTGCGCCGCTGCTGGTGCTCGATCCGGCGACGCAGACCTATCTGGGCGGCAGCGCGCTCAAGGTGTTCCAGCCTTATGGCGAGGCCGTGGTGCGCGAAAGCGACTTCACGCCGGTCGATCCGGCGGAAATGAAACTGCTTACCGCGCAACTCGGCGGCAATCAGCCTTATTCGCGTCTCGCCTGGCTGTGCGCGCTGGCCGCGGGCAAGGGCGTGATCGCTCCGGGCAACGACCCCAACTCCCAGTTCAAGCTGGTCAAGTGGCCGCAGACCGAACGCGAATATCCCAAGCATTTCCGCATCGCGACCGTGATGATGAAAGGCCCGGCGCGACTGACCGAGATCGCCGAGCAATCCGGCGTCACTCTCGGCGAAGTCACCGATTTCGTGAACGCCAATCTCGCCTCGGGCTACGCCGCGGTCGGTTGAACCTGCTTGCGCGATGAATGCGCCGCGACAGCGCGCGGCGCGCGCGGCTTGCCCTGTCGGGCGGGGTGCCGGAAACTAGCCGTCTGATTTCTCCTTCGCTGTGAATTGATGGACGCCCAGCGCTACCCGCGCCTTTCCCGCATCGCCCTGCCCGCCGATCTCCGCCAGTTCCCAGAAGCCGAACTGCCTGCCATCGCCGACGAACTCCGCGCCTACCTGATCGAAACCGTCAGCCAGGTCGGAGGCCATTTCGGCGCCGGGCTGGGCGTGATCGAACTCACCGTCGCCCTGCACTACCTCTACGAAACCCCGCTCGATCGCCTGGTCTGGGACGTCGGCCACCAGTGTTATCCGCACAAGATCCTCACCGGCCGCCGCGACACCATCCACACGGTCAAGAAAAAAGACGGCGTCGCGCCGTTCCCGAAACGTGACGAAAGCGATTACGACACCTTCGGCGTCGGCCACTCGTCCACCTCGATTTCCGCCGCGCTGGGCATGGCGATCGCGCTGCAACGCCGCGGCGACGAGCGCAAGGTGATCGCCGTGATTGGCGACGGCGCGATGACGGCCGGCATGGCCTACGAAGCGCTCAACCACGCCGGCGGCATGGACCCGGAGCCGAACCTGCTGGTGATCCTCAACGACAACCGCATGTCGATTTCCGAAAACGTCGGCGGCCTGACCAAGATGCTCGGCCGGCTGATGAGCAGCCGCACGATGAACGCGGTGCGCGAAGGCGGCAAGAAGCTGCTCGGCGACAAGAAGAACAATCCGACCGCGCGCTTCGTGCGTCGCTGGGAAGAACACTGGAAGGGCATGCTGGTGCCGTCCACGTTGTTCGAGGAAATGGGCTTCCACTACAGCGGCCCGATCGACGGCCACAATCTTCCGGCGTTGGTCGGCGCACTCAAGACGCTGAAGGGAATGAAAGGCCCGCAGCTGTTGCATGTGATCACCACCAAGGGCAAAGGCTTCGATCTCGCCGAAGGTGACCAGATCGAATACCACGCGGTCTCGCCCTTCGATCCGAACATCGGCATCGTGAAAAAGCCCGGCCCGGCGAAACCGACCTATACGCAGGTGTTCGGCGACTGGCTCTGCGACATGGCCGCAACGGACAAGACGCTGATGGGCATCACCCCGGCGATGCGCGAAGGCTCGGGCCTGGTGCGTTTCTCGAAGGAATTTCCGGCGCAGTATTTCGACACCGCGATCGCCGAACAGCATGCAGTCACGCTCGCGGCCGGCATGGCCTGCGAAGGCGCGAAACCCGTGGTCGCGATCTACTCGAGTTTCCTGCAGCGCGGCTACGATCAATTGATCCACGACGTCGCGCTGCAGAATCTCGACGTACTGTTCGCCGTCGATCGCGGCGGCGTGGTCGGTCCGGACGGCGCTACGCATGCCGGCGCCTTCGACCTGAGTTTCCTGCGCTGCATTCCCAACATGGTGGTGATGGCGCCCGCCGACGAGAACGAATGCCGGCAGATGCTGAGCACCGGTTTCGCATTCGCTGGTCCGGCAGCGGTGCGCTATCCGCGCGGCAGCGGTCCGGGCGTGGCGGTGCAGACAAGCCTCGACACCTTGCCCATCGGCAAGGCCGAACTGCGTCGCAGCGGCAGCCGCGTCGCCCTGCTCGCGTTCGGCGCGCTGGTGCCGGCGGCGGAAAAAGTCGCGACCGAGGCCGGCTTCACCTGCGTCAACATGCGCTTCATCAAGCCATTGGATCGCGCACTGATCCTGGAGCTTGCGAAGACGCACGACGCTTTCGTCACGCTCGAGGACAATGTCGTGATGGGCGGCGCCGGCAGCGGCGTCGCCGAATTGCTCGCCGAAGAAAACATCGTGCTGCCGATCCTGCATCTCGGCCTGCCCGATGCCTACCAGGAACACGCCAGCCGCGAAGATCTTCTCGCCGAAGCCGGTCTCGATGCCGATGGCATTCGCCGTGCCGTGCTCGCGCGCTGGCCGGCAGCGAGCGAAGCGTTGCCGCGCAGCGCCGCGCTCTGATGTAGTCGCCCTTTATTCGGGCGCTTCCACCTGATAACCCCTGGCCTGCAACTGGGCCAGGTAACCGTCGGACTTGAGCAACTCGGCAATCGGCAGCGTCGCGAAGCTGATCGTGTTTTTGTCGATCGCGGCTTGCGCCGCACCCAGCCACACGGCTTTCATGCGCGCATCGATATCGGTGATGCCGCGTTTTTTCGCGAAGCCCGCCTGCATGAACGCCGCCTCGCAGGAAACCTGCTGATCGTCGTAGGGCAGCTGCCGCAGCATGTCGACGTCGCCGACCGACCAGGCGTTGGCGCGTTCGACCATCGCCGGCAAATCATTCTCGACGCGATCGAGCGTCTTGCGGAAGCACTCGACGTCATTGATGCCTTCGGCGCCGAATTCCTTGATCGCCGCTTTCGGATCGGTGATCGCGATCTTGATCCCGGTTGGCGTCGGCGTGAGTTTGCGACGCTTGACCACGGCATCGATTACCGAGGAAATCATCGCCGACCGGCTCAGCCCCGATTTCGCCAACGCATCCGAATACAGCTCGCCCGCCGCGAGAATCGGTCGCTTGTGCTCGATGCCGCGATCGCTGCCGATATATTTCTTCTTCAGCAGCGTCCAGCGCGCGTAGAGATCGGCCGGCAGCACCTGCTGCAGTTCCTGGCCGTCGGCATTCTTGGAAGCCTTCATCGCCGAAGGCAACAGCATCAGCGCGCCGAAAAAACCCACCTTCGCATCCAGCCCGAAACGCGGCGAATCCAGCACTTCCTGCGCCTGCGCGAGCACCGACTCCACTTCGTTCGAACGCCATTCGATGTTTTTTGGCAGCGGCGACAGCGTGCCAAGCACCCACAGCACGTGATCGCCCTTGCTGACCTTCCACATGCCCGGCCCGGTCTGCACGCCGGTGACCACCACCGGCGCGTGATCGATGACGTCACCGGCTGGCACGGCAGCAGGTGGCGTGACGGGAGTGGCCTGAGTGGCGGCGGCAGACTGCGCGAACGCCGGCCCCGCAGCCAATGCCAGAAACAGGCAGGTCAGGTTGAGAATACGCATCCGGTGAAATCCTTTTCAGTTGGTTCGCTGGCGTCCGACCCGCTGCCCACGCGCAAGTTCCGTTGCGTCCGTGGCGCGATCGGCAAAAAAATCATTCGTTGCAGTGCGCGGAGAGTTTGTTGCGCCCCAGGGTGACGCGATCACGCGCTTCGAGATCAGGCACCGTTTCCACATCGACGAAGCCGGCAGCAGTAAACAAATCCCGGATCGCGGCGCCCTGCATCCAACCATGTTCGATCAGCAAGCTGCCGCCGGGCGACAAATGCCCGCACGCATCGGCCACGATGCAGCGGATGTCGTCGAGACCATCGCTGCCCGCGACCAATGCCGAGCGTGGCTCGAAGCGCAGATCGCCCAGGTGTAGATGCGGATCGTCTTCGGCGAGATAGGGCGGATTGCTGACGATCACCTCGAAGCGCTCGTCGGCCAGCGCCGAATACCAATCACTGCGCAGGAAGCGCAGGTTCACCAGTGCAAGCGCGGCGGCATTTTTCTCCGCGACGGCGAGCGCGGGCGCGCTGGCATCGACCGCAGTCACCTGCGCAGCGCGGCGCTCGCTGGCGATCGCCAAAGCGATCGCGCCGCTGCCGGTGCCGAGATCGAGCACACGCGCCGGGGCATTCGCCGGCAGGTACGGCAACGCCAACTCGACCAGCAATTCGGTTTCCGGGCGCGGGATCAACGTGTCGGCGGTGACCGCCAACTCCAGCGACCAGAAACCGCGCCGACCACACAGATGCGCGACCGGCTCGCCGCGGGCGCGGGCAGCGACGAGGGTGGAAAATTTCCGACCTCCATCTTCATCGAGAAAATCGTCGCCATGCGCATACAACCAGGCACGGTCACGCGACAGTGCGAAGGCGAGCAGCGTCTCGGCATCGGCACGCGACGTATCGCCGGGCAGGCTGTCCGCCGCTATGCGCAGCCTCTCGGCAATCGTCGCCGGCATCAGTGCGCCAGCAAGTGGAAGGCCTCGACGATGCAGGCACAGACGAAACCGCCAAGGAAAAACAGGTAGGACAGGCGCAGGAAGCGATACTTGTAATGCGCCAGGTAGAAGCCGATCGAATAGACATCGCGGGCCATGGTTTCGTAGACCGAACCATCGGCCTTCAGCGATTCGGCGATCTCGGCGAGAAAACGCTCCTTGGGCAATTCGGCGAAGTGACCGAAGAACATCAGGTTGAACTGCGGCGGCAACGGCGCGCCGGGGGTCAGTCGCAGCGGTCGGTATTTCGGCAGCACCGCGATCACCGCCAGCAACAGTGCCGTGAGGATGAAGCCGGCCAGCGTCAGCATCGCCGCGCGCAGATCGGGGTCGCTGAGCTTGCCCAGCACCATCGTCAACACGATCGACGATACGGTGATCAGGATATTCGCCTTGGTATCGGCCATCACCGACAGCTGCACATGATGCTGTTGCATGGTGCGCAGCATGTTGTCGCCGGTATTGCGCTCGGGGATCGCGGCGAACGCGCGATTGATGCTGTCGTTGGGTTCGTTCGGGGCCATAACGCCATCCTGACAAGCTGGCGGCAATGATAGCGCCATGACGCCAATCCCCGCCCGCCCGTGCGTGTTCGCCGCCGTCCTGTCCGCCGCGCTCCTGGCCGGTTGCCAGGGCGCGTATTTCTGGGCACTCAATGCCCGCGTGCCTGTCCAGGAGGTCCAGACCACGGTGTACGACAGCGACCATCACCTGTCACTCGATGCCTATCGCGGCCAATCCGCCGGGCCGGCGCCGGTAGTGGTCTTCATCTATGGCGGCAGCTGGCAGAACGGCGAGCGCGGCTATTATCGTTTCGTCGCCGCAGCATTCGCGCGCGAAGGCATCGCCACCGTCATCCCCGACTACCGCAAATCGCCGGCGGTGGCCTTCCCCGCCTTCATCGACGACAGCGCCCGCGCGATCGCCTGGACACGCGCGCATGCGACGGAATTCGGCGGCGATCCGGCGCGCATCTACGTGATGGGACACTCCGCGGGCGCGCACATCGCTGCCTTGCTCGGCACCGACGGGCGCTACCTCGCCCGTGTTGGAATGACACCGCGACAACTCAGCGGCGTCATCGGACTGGCCGGGCCTTATGACTTTCTGCCGATCACCGATCCGAAAATAAAAAAGGTGTTCGGTGCAGAAAAAGACTGGCCGGCATCGCAACCTGTGAATTTCGTCGACGGCGACGAGCCGCCCTTCCTGCTGCTGCATGGCGCCGCCGACAAGACCGTCTGGCCGCGCAACAGCGAACGCCTGGCGGCGAAATTACGCGCCGCAGGTGAATCCGTGACGCTGGAGATCATTCCCGGCGTCAGCCATGTCGGTCTGGTCGATGGTTTCGTTTCGGCGAAATACTCGCCGGTGCTTGCCGAAAGCCTGCGCTGGATCAAGGCCACGCCAGCGAGCAGCGCCGGCAGCAGATAAAAAAACGCCGCCGGAAAGTTCCCGACGGCGGTCTTACAAATCGGTGCAACTCTAGGTGACTGAGCATAGCCCGGCGCGGGCCTGTTCAGCCCGTGACCAAAGTCATGTTCACGCCACCGCGAGTGCGTCGATCCGTGATGTCGATTCCAGAGTGACCGCAACGGCATGCAGCACCGCCGCGATACGTACCGCGCTCTGCACGCCCTGCGCCGACGTGCCGTGCTCACGGATCACCTTTTCGTGCGAATCGACGCATTTGCTGCAGCCGTTGATCGCCGATACCGCCAGCGAGGCCAGTTCGAACGCCTGTTTCTCGATGCCTGGATTGGCCATCACGTTCATGCGCAGGCTGGTGCGCAGCGTCTCGTATTCCTTGTTCGCGCTGGTGTGCGTGAAGCGGTAATAGACGTTGGTCATCGCCATGATCGCCGCTGCAGCCTTGGCGCCACTGAGCTCGGCCTCGGAAAGCTTTTCTGCGGCGAACGCTTCGATGGCCGTCGTCAGCGCAGCATTGCGCGAGGCGATCGCCGACGCCAGCGCGATCGCGCGGATCTGCAGATCGCTCAGCCCGGGCGCACCGGTCTCGGTGAGCACGCTCTCGAGATTCAGGCGCAGGTCTTTCGCGTAGTCGGGCAGCGCCGATTTGATGTCGCTGAGATTCATTTTCTTCTCCTGAAGAAACGCGGCCGAACCGGAACGATTCGGCCGCAGTTGCCTGCCGTCATGTAGGAGCGACGCGAGTCGCGACGGTCGGGATCGCGCCCTCCTACAACGATACCGAGGCGCTTACGCGACCTTGATCACGTCCTCGCCCTGCTTCCAGTTGCAGGGGCAGAGTTCGTCGGTCTGCAGCGCGTCGAGCACGCGCAGCACTTCAGCCGGGTTGCGACCGACCGACAGGTCGGTCACGTAGACGAAGCGGATGATGCCCTGCGGATCGACGATGAAGGTCGCGCGCTGCGCCACGCCTTCGTTCTTGTCGAGGATGCCCAGCGCCGAGGTCAGCTCGCGCTTGACGTCGGCGAGCATCGGGAACGGCAGGCTGTTGAGGTCCTTGTGGTGCGTGCGCCAGGCGTGGTGCACGAACTCCGAATCGGTCGAGCCGGTGAGGATCTGCGCGTCGCGGTCGACGAACTGCTGATTCACTTCCGCGAAGCCGGTGATTTCGGTCGGGCAGACGAAGGTGAAATCCTTCGGATAGAAGAACACCACCAGCCACTTGCCCTTGTAGGTGTTGTTGTCGATATCGACGAAGGCGGTGTTGAGATCGTTGGAAACGGTGGCCTTGACCTTGAACTGCGGGAATTTCTCGCCAACGGAAAGCATGGTGACTCCTTGAGGATGACTAGGGTGACGCGGGCATCGGCCCGTCTCGAACAAGTATGGGGACGCGACATTCATTTTCAAAGCACATTGTTTTTATCCCTTCGATAGGCATACGCTATTCCACAGCCATGAACCTGCGCGACCTCCGCTACCTGATCGCCCTCGCCGACCTGCGCCATTTCGGGCGCGCGGCCGCGGCCTGCCACGTCAGCCAACCGACGTTGTCGACGCAGATCCGCAAGCTTGAGGACGAACTCGGCACCGCGCTGGTCGAGCGCGCGCCGCGCCAGGTGATGCTCACGCCGGCCGGCACCGACATCGTCGAGCGCGCGCGTCGCGTCATCGCCGAGGTCGAACAGATGCGCGAGACCGCACGCCGCACCACTGATCCAGAAGCGGGCAGCGTGCGTCTCGGCCTGTTCCCCACGCTCGCGCCCTATCTGCTGCCGCACGTCGTGCCGGATATCCGTGCACGTTTTCCGCGCCTGGAATTGTTGCTGGTCGAGGAAAAAACCGAAGTGCTGCTGGGCATGCTGCGTGCGGGCCGTCTCGATGCCGCGGTGCTCGCGCTGCCGCTGCACGAAGACTGGCTGGAAGTGGATTTCCTGTTCGAGGAACCCTTCGTGCTCGCGCTGCCCGCGAGCCATCCGCTCGCCGGTCATCGCCAGCTGAAACTCGCCGAACTATCCGACCAGCATCTGTTGCTGCTCGAAGACGGCCACTGCCTGCGCGATCAGGCGCTCGAGGTCTGCACGCTCGCCGGCGCCGGCGAGAAAGAAGGCTTCCGCGCGACCAGCCTGGAAACGCTGCGGCAGATGGTCGCCGCCGGCGTTGGCATCACCTTGCTGCCGATGCTCGCAGTGAAGCCGCCGGTGCCGATCTCCGACAACATCCAGCTGCTGCCTTTCCGGAATCCACCGCCGACGCGGCGATTGGCGATGGTCTGGCGACGCAGTTCGGCGATGACGCCGTTCCTGCGCAAGCTCGCCGCCTTGCTGCGCGAGTTGCCGGCGGAACTGCTGACTTTTTCCGCGCCCACGACAACCTCGCCTGTGCGCACCGCCGTCGCCATCGAAAAGAAAATCCGCGGCAAGAAGTCCGACGAGGCATCGGCGCCGCTGAAATAATCGTGGGTTTCCGGGCAGGAACAACGCGGTCCAAGTGGCTGGCAAGGCCGCCGGAACCTGCGGCGCAGCATTCAGACGACCTATCGAAACCATCGCAACAATTTATTTCTAGCCGACACACTCCGGGGCTATGCTCGACCCGTCCCGCACCGCCGGGACCCTCCTCCGATCAACGCCATGAGGTCCCACCATGAGTCTCAAAGGCACGAAAACCGAAGAGAACCTGAAAGCCGCGTTTGCCGGCGAATCCCAGGCCAACCGCCGCTACCTGTACTTCGCGCAGAAAGCCGACGTCGAGGGCTACAACGATGTCGCTGCGGTGTTCCGCTCCACGGCCGAAGGCGAGACCGGCCACGCGCACGGCCACCTCGAATATCTCGAAACCGTCGGCGACCCCGCTACCGGCCTGCCGTTCGGCGGCACCGCGCTCAACCTGAAAAGCGCGATTGCCGGCGAAACCCACGAATACTCCGACATGTATCCGGGCATGGCGAAATCGGCGCGCGATGAAGGCTTCACGGAAATCGCCGACTGGTTCGAGACACTCGCCAAAGCCGAGCGCTCGCATGCCAATCGCTTCACCAAGGCTTTGGGCGAGTTGGGTTGATCTGACTGCGGATTACCGCCGTCGCCAACGCCCTCTCCTGTCCTCAGGAGAGGGCAGATCTGGCGTCGAGTTCAATGACGTACGCAGCACAGGATCCTCATGCGCGAAGGCAGCCTCGATGCCCCGACCCGCCATCCTCTCGACTGGCAGAGCGAGGATTTCTGGAACGTCGACGCGCTCAATCGCGAACTCGAACGCGTCTACGACATCTGCCACGGCTGCCGCCGCTGCGTGAGCCTGTGCCAAGCGTTTCCGGTACTGTTCGACCTCGTCGACAACTCGCCAACGATGGAAGTCGATGGCGTCGCCAAGGCCGATTACGGCAAGGTCGTCGATCAATGCTATCTCTGCGATCTCTGCTACCAGACCAAATGCCCGTACGTGCCGCCGCACCAATGGAACGTCGACTTCCCGCACCTGATGCTGCGCGCCAAGGCGATAAATCACCGCAAGGGTGAAACGAAAACGGCGGCAAAACTCATATCGAACACGCGGCTGGTTGGAAAATTCGCATCGATCCCGGTCGTCGTCGAAGCCGTGAACTGGGGCAATCAGCAGCCGCTGCTGCGCGGCGCGATCGAGAAAACACTGGGTGTGCATCGCGACGCGCAATTGCCGCGCTACCACTCGCCGACGGCGCGCGCGCGCCTGAAAAATAATCAGGATGCAGGCGATCATCCGCTCGCCGCCGGCCCGACCACCGGTAAAGTCGCGATCTTCATCACCTGCTATGGCGATCACAACCATCCGAAGATGGTCGAGGATCTCGTCGCCGTGCTGCGCCACAACGGCGTCGCGGTGAAATTGCTGGCGCGCGAGTCCTGCTGCGGCATGCCCAAGCTCGAAGTCGGCGACCTCGCCACCGTGGAAAAGTACAAACAGGCCAACCTGCCGCTGCTCATCGAGGCGGTCCAAGACGGCTGGGACCTGATCGCGCCGATTCCGTCCTGCGTGCTGATGTTCAAGCAGGAAATCCCGCTGATGTTTCCCGGCGATGCCGACGTGCAGAAGGTCAAGCGCGCGTTCTTCGATCCGTTCGAATACCTGATGCACCGGCACGGCGCCGGCCTGATGAAAACCGACTTCAAGAATCCGTTGGGCAAGATCGCCTGGCAGGCCGCCTGCCACCAGCGCGTGCAGAACATCGGCCCCAAGACCCGCGACGTGCTGCAACTCGTGCCCGGCACCGAAGTGCTGGCCATCGAGCGCTGCTCGGGCCATGACGGTACCTACGGCGTGAAGAAGGATACGTACGCGTTCGCGCGCAAGATCGCCAAGCCGGTGGAGACGCGCGTTGCGCAGGCGGCGGCCGATCACTTCACCTCCGACTGCGTGATGGCCGGCGCGCATATCGCCCATGGCCTGGATAACGGCACCCTCGCCGAACATCCGATCAGCCTGATCCGCCAGGCCTATGGCATCTGAGGCACTGCCATGAATATGATCCCGGGCATGACCAAGCTCACCCACGAAGACCTGCTGTCGCTGGAACGCTACGCCGGCGAACGCAGCGAATTCCGCCAGCGCGTGATCGCGCACAAGCACATCCGCAACATCCGTCTCGGCGGGCATGTCAGCCTGCTGTTCGAAGATCGCCTCACCGTGCAATACCAGGTGCAGGAAATGCTGCGCATCGAACGCATCTTTGAAGCCGCCGGCATCCAGGACGAACTCGATGCCTACAACCCGTTGATCCCCGACGGCAGCAACCTCAAGGCAACGATGCTGTTCGAATTCACCGATCCGGAAGTCCGCGCGCAGCGGCTCGCGCAACTCGGTGGCATCGAGCACCGCGTCTATGCCGAAGTCGCCGGTCACGCCCGCGTGCTCGCCTTCGCTGACGAAGACCTGGATCGCAGCGACGCTGGCAAGACGTCTGCGGTGCATTTCCTGCGCTTGGAATTTTCCATGCAGGCCATCGCCGCCCTGCGCGATGGCGCCGCACTCGCGATCGGCATCGAAGACCCACGCCTGCCCGAGCGCATCGAACTCAACCAAGACCAGCGCCAGGCGCTGCTCGCCGATTTCGGCTGACCCTATGCCGCGCTGGCTCTGGATAGCAATCGCAGCGACCTTCCTGCTCCTGGTCTGGATGTCGCATGGCCACAAGGCGCCACTGCCGGCGACTGCCGCGGCGGGCGGCGGGCCGATCGCCTGCACGCTGCCGCCTTCATTCGTCACGCCTGACCAACCCCTGCAGAGTCCGGTCGACGGCCGTATGTCGCCGGTGCGCATGGGCAATGCCACGATCACGCCGCTCGCCGGTTTCAGCCTGGAAGCGCGCGTGCTGTCGCGCGAGGATTATTCGCTGGGCACTGAAACGAAATATTCGCCGACCGATCTCGCTCTGGGCTGGGGACCGATGGCGAACCCGCAGGTCAGCGATCGCCTCGACATCTCGCAGTCGGGCCGCTGGTATCACTATCGCTGGGGCAGCGACGGCCCGCCGATCCCGCTGCAACAGATCATCGTCAGCAGCGCCAACATGCACATGATCCCCGCGGACGGTGGCGTCGCCGATGCCCTGTCCCGTGTCCGCCAGGGCGATACCGTGCGCGTCAACGGCTGGCTGGTGCGCGTCGACAGCGACGACAACTGGCATTGGCAAAGTTCGCTTACCCGCGAGGACAGCGGCGGCGGCGCCTGCGAAGTCATCTATCTTTGCTCGATCTCGAGCCGCTGACCATTCTGCGCAGGAGCGGGCATGACCGCGACCTATTCCGATTGCCGCAGCGTTTCTGACCACGGCTGACCTCGCTCGCAGGAAGTGCAAAGTCGCGGCCATGTCCGCTCCTACGAAAGCCGGGAACCTCGACCGCACTGCTGCATCCGATCAGGGAAGAGGGAGACATCATGGCCACGCACGACCCCGCCGTACGCATCGACTATGACGCGCTGACCGACCTGGACTTGGTCGATCTCGCGCGCCACGGCCATCGCGAGGCGTTCCGGCACATCATGCAGCGCTGCAACCAGCGCCTGTTCCGCATCGCCCGTGGCGTCGCCGGCGACGATTCGGAAGCCGAGGACATCGTCCAGGAAGCCTACGCCCGCGCCTTCGAGAATCTTGACGGTTTCCGCGGCGAAGCCGCGCTGCTTACCTGGATGACCCGCATCGTGCTCAATGAAGCCTATGGCCGCGTGCGCCAGCATCGACCGACCGCGACCGTCGAGGAAATCGACAGCGCGCAGGCCAGCGACAATCGCGTGCTGCATTTCCCCGCACGTTTCGGCAGCGAGGATCCGGCCGCCGCCGCAACCCGTGCACAGATCCGCGCCTTGCTCGAACGCGCGGTCGACAACCTGCCGGAAGATTTCCGCATCGTCTTCATGATGCGCGAGATCGAAGAATGCACCGTCGAGGAAACCGCGCTCAGCCTCGGCATCCGCGCCGAAACCGTCAAGACCCGCCTGCATCGCGCGCGCCGCCTGCTGCGCATCGCCTTGCAGGACACGCTCGCAACCACCTTGACCGAAGCGTTCCCGTTCCTTGGAGCGCGCTGCGATCGCATGACCACGAACATGCTGGCGCGACTCGACGCCGGACTTGCTGCAGAAAAAATTCCGGGCAGCGACGAACGCACGGAGTGATCCGCATCTTCCCGAACTGATCCGA
>Ga0066823_10000024_pt1 | contig 18145 bp, 22 predicted proteins | sample SoimicmetaGmgHMB_FD_62219 | JGI IMG/M metagenome (GOLD analysis project Ga0066823, IMG submission 62219) | Soil and rhizosphere microbial communities from Laval, Canada - mgHMB | ecosystem: Environmental > Terrestrial > Soil > Agricultural land | place: Laval, Canada | collected 2014-09-23 | reverse complement strand
GCCGTAAACACCCGGTGTCCGGCATGGCGATGGAATGGGTGTCCCTTCGCGCTGACCACGAACGAATACAGCGAGGTCGCATCGCCTTTCGTGAAATCGGTGCCGCCGAGGCGAGCCGAGGGTTCATCGAGTTCGTCGACGAAATCCTCGTGCGCTTTCTGCCGCGCGACGACGCTTTCGAACAGATGGTTGCCGGAGCCGTGACCGAGCTGCGCGATCAGCGAAACCTCCACCGGCAGGCCGCCAGAACGCGAGGGAATCCGCGCGGACGGAAAGGTTTTCATAACCCGGGTCAACTCGAACATGCCGCCCCCAGCGCAACGCCTGAGCGCTATTGTATCGACGATCCGTAACATGCGCTCCGCCCACGACCAAGGTGCAGGGTTTCGTGCACGCGGCACGCGCTACTGCAGCGACCAGCGACCCAATTCGGAATACCGGCTCTGGCCGATGATGCTGTGGATGAGGCGGAATTCCTGGGCGCGCCAGCGGATCGGTGCGATCGCGCGGGCGGGCAATTCGCTGTCGCCGTAGAAAAGCGTGACATGTGGCGTGAATTCGGGGTCCAGCCTGGCGCCGAAACCTTCGCGCGCCAACTCGCTGCGCAGGTTCTTCCATAAATCGAGCACCGGCATTTCGTCGGGACTGGTCCGCAACACGCCAGGCGGCCTGCTGCCCTTGAAGCTCGCGAAGGTATCGAGCGTCACCTCGAACGCCGGCGTCGCCACGCGTGCGGCGGCTTTTCCGGCGGCAGCGACGAGATCAGGACGCAACTCATCGTTGTCGCCGAGAAAATGCAGGGTCAGGTGATAGCGGGACGCCTCAAGCCAGCGACAACGCGAGGACAGCGTCGGCCGCAGTTCGTCGGCGAACGCAGCGATGCGCGCACAGGCGGCATCGTCCGGAAACAGCGCGAAGAACAGACGATGCACCTGCGCCGGCGCCGTCGTTCCGAACAGTCCGATCTGCGGTGTGGCGTGGCTGGGCGAGTGCCGCGTGTTGGCCATGATTTTTCCGGTACGGATCGTAGCCGGGATTCTAGCCAATCCGCATGGCGATGGCCGCAGCGCAGTTGTCGCAGATCGCGAATGCACGCGCTCCGCGCACGCAACGCCAAAATCGATCCGTACCCACTCGCGCGCAGCACAGCCTACGCGCTAACGAACACTTTGAAGCCGCCCCAGAACATGCGCTTGCCATCGAAGGGCATGGCTTTCGGATCCATCATCGCGGCGAGGCGCGGATCGGCCATGACCTTGGCATTGATGCGGTCGCGCTGGGCGCGCGATTTGTACACGATCCAGGAAAAGACCACGGTCTCGCCTTTCTTCAGCTTCACGCTCTGCGGGAAGGAAGTGAACTTGCCCGGCTTGACGTCGTCGGCAACACACTCCTTGTAATCAAGCGCGCCGTATTCGCGCCATACCTTGCCGGCCTTGCGCGCCATCTTGCGATATTCCGCCAGTTTTCTGGTCGGCACCGGCACCACGAAACCATCGACGTAGCTCATGTCACCACCTGCATCGCGGGAGGGAGCAAATACATTCCGCCGATCGTCCCGACCGGTCAAGGCTGCCCGCGCAGGAAGCGCTGCGACTGGGGTCTTGCGGCCGAGCCAGCGACTTCATCCGCCCGCCAATAAAACGCTTGCTATTAAATAGCGCGCTATGTATATTGCCGGCATGCCACGCAAACCCGCCTCCGCCAGACCCCCGAGCCGTTCCCTGGCCCTGCTCGAAGACCAGCTCTGCTTCGCGCTGTATTCGACCAACCTGGCGATGAGCAAGGTCTACCGCAAACTGCTGGGTAGCCTGGGGCTGACCTATCCGCAATACCTGGTGATGCTGGTGCTGTGGGCCGGCGATGAGCTGACGGTGTCGGAAATCGGCGAGCGCCTGTTCCTCGATTCAGCAACGCTGACGCCACTGTTGAAACGACTCGAAGCTGCGGACCTCGTCTCCCGCACCCGCGCCAGCCACGACGAACGCCAGGTCGTGATCGCACTCAGTGCGGCCGGCCGCGCGCTGAAGGCCAAGGCGCAGAAAGTTCAGCATGGCATTTTCTGCGCGACCGATTGCTCGATGGACGAGCTCATGACGATCAAGCGGCGCCTGGAAACACTGCGCGCAAGCTTGCTCGAATCCGCTTGATTTTTTTACCGCCACATAAATAGCGCGCTATTTCATAGCGCAATCACCCCAGTCTCAACCCAACCCAACGGAGAACACCATGTCGATCGAAAACGTCCTGTATCGCGCCAGCGCCACCGCCACCGGCGGCCGTGATGGCCGCGCCGTCTCGTCCGATGGCGCCATCGATGCCAAGCTCACCACGCCGCGCGAACTCGGCGGCGCCGGCGGCGATGGCACCAATCCCGAACAGCTGTTCGCGGCCGGCTATTCGGCATGCTTCATCGGCGCGCTGAAATTCGTCGCCGGCCGCGAAAAAGTCGCACTGCCCGCCGACACATCGATCGAAGGCGTGGTCGGCATCGGCCAGATCCCGGCGGGCTTCGGCATCGAAGTCGAACTCCGGATCGCCCTGCCCGGCCTCGACCGCGCCGTGGCGCAGGACCTGGTGCAGAAGGCGCATGGCGTCTGTCCGTATTCGAACGCCACCCGCAACAACATCGACGTGACCCTGACCCTGGTCTGATCGCGTCTGCCTCGCACTGATCCCGACAAGCCCCGGCGTCTCAGCAGCGCTGGGGCTTTGTTGTGTGATGCGAAGACGTTGCCGCCGTGATTTCGCATCTGGCGTTGCGCCTCAACGGCAGGCCTGCATCACCAATTCAAATGACCGCACGCGCGCGGCGTGATCGAAGATGTTGGCGGTGAGCAATAATTCATCGGGTCGATGACGGGCGACGAACGCGGCGATGCCGTCGCGCACGCTGCCCGGCGCGCCGATCACAGCGCAGGCCAATGCGCGGTCGACACCGGCTTTTTCCGCCGGCGTGCAGTAATCGTGGATGGCGGCGGCCGAAGCCAGCGGCGGCGGCACGAGCCCGGGGCGGCCGCGGCGAAGATTGATGAAAGCCTGCTGCTGCGTGGTGAACAGTCGCGCTGCTGCGGCATCGGTGTCCGCGGCGACGACATTCAGCGCCAGCATCACCTGAGGTTTCGCCAATCGCGCCGACGCCTGGAATTCCCGCCGATACAGGGCCAACGCTTCGTCGAGCGCGTCCGGCGCGAAATGCGACGCGAACGCGTACGGCAATCCCAAGGCCGCAGCCAAGCGCGCGCCGAACAAGCTCGAGCCCAGTATCCACGCCTCCACGGCGACGCCGGCGCCCGGCACCGCGCGCACCGTCTGCCCAGCTTGCACCGGCTCGAAGTAGCGCAACAGTTCGGCCACGTCGGCGGGAAATTCTTCCGCGCCCTGGTAGTAGCGACGCAACGCATGCGTCGCGGGCTGGTCGGTTCCTGGCGCGCGACCGAGACCGAGATCGATGCGGCCCGGATACAGCGAGGCAAGCGTGCCGAACTGCTCGGCCACCTGCAGCGGCGCATGGTTGGGCAGCATGATGCCGCCGGCGCCGACACGTATCGTCGAGGTCCCGCCAGCGACATGGCCGATCAGCACCGCCGTCGCCGCACTGGCGATGCCAGGCATGTTGTGGTGCTCGGCAAGCCAGTAACGGCGATAGCCGAGGCGCTCGCCGGCGCGCGCCAAATCCAGGGTATTGGCGAAAGTCTGCGCGGCATTGCTGCCTTCGGTGACCGGAGCGAGATCGAGGATGGACAGCGGAATCATCGGAAAGCCCGGGGACGCAGGAACAATTCAATATGGGGCAAAAAAAGACGGAGACAATGATCTGCGATCTACGCGATCGATCAGGTCGCGACCGCCGCATCCACCACCGTGCGATCACGCCCTTCGCTCTTGGCGCGATAAAGCGCCGCATCCGCGCGCGCCAGCCAGGATTGCCAGTCTTCATCCGGCTTCAAGGCCGCCGCACCGATGGAAACGGTGATCACTTCGCCGTGGCTGCGCAGACGTTCGACGATATGTACGCGGATCTGCTGGTCGATCGCCGGCAAAGCATCGGCCTTCGTGCCCGGCATCAGCAGCACGAACTCCTCGCCACCGAAGCGGAAACAGCGATCGACCTTGCGCGTGCATTCGCAAAGGAGGTCGGCGAACGCCACCAGCACGTCATCGCCGGCTTCGTGGCCGTAGCGGTCGTTGATGCGCTTGAAGTGATCGAGATCGAGCATGGCCAGGGCGAATGCCGTGCCTTCGCGCCCTGCCAGTTCCACCGCGAGCTTCAATTCCCGCTCCATTGCCCGGCGATTCTGGATGCCGGTGAGCGGATCGATAGTCGCAAGCGCTTCGAGTTGCTCGCGCTGCGTCTCGGTGCGATAGGCGAAAACGAAAGCGACCATTCCAGACACCGCGGCCGTGACCAGGAACATCGCCAGTTGCATGCTGGAGTCATAGGCCCGGTGCTGGATGGTCAGAAACAGCATGGCCAGTGCCGTCACCAACACCGCGCGGCCGCGGCTGAGCAGGAGAAAATTCCCCAGCAGCGCCGGATACATCCAGTACAGCCCCGGCGGACCGAGTACCGTCGCGCTGGCCAGGCAGCCGACGGTATTCACGATCGCGACAAACAGACTGGCGGCGCGCCGATCCTCGTTGCGCCAGGCATGCGCGACCGCCAGCAGGATGCTGAGCACGATCGCCATGTCGAGCACGCCCGCGACGACATTGCCAGTCGCGAAGCGGTAGAAAGAGAAAGGCAGTATCCCGAACAGCGCCGCGCCGCCAAACGACGAAATGATCGTCAGTTGGAAATCCGTGCGCAGCCGCTGCAACAGTGCCCGCATCCCGTCCCCTTCGGGTGGCCTGGATCCAAGCCTACGCCCAACGGGGAAAGAGGCAACAGGAATCGCAGGCGGGCGGACATCCTGCACCCAACCCTCTCCCCGCTGTGCGGGAAGAGGGAGTCATCCGCGGGCTCGCCCGGGATGACGACGCGAAGAATGTTTCAATCGCCGACGAAGCGCGTGCCGTAGATGATGCTGGCGAAATCGACCAGCTGCGCGCTGCCGGTCAGGTTCATGGTGATGATGGTGTCGTTCTTGAAGAACTTGTTGGCCTGCTGCTGCGTGAGGCCAAAGGTTTCCATCAGCGAGCGCTTGGTGAGCATTCCGGCGATGCAGGTGCGGGTGCCGGCTTGGCGCTCGACGCGGGCGTCGCCGGGCTGCAGGCCCTGGGCATCACGGACGCCCGGTATGGTCACTGTCAACGTGCCGCCGAACGGCAGGCCCGTGGTCGGATCGATCAGCGCCGGATCATTGAGTATCGAATTCTGGAACGTGTAGCTGGGCGTCAAGATCATGCGCGCATTGGGCTGATACACACCGGTCGGATTCCGGAACTCGTAGATCACCGAGGGCGTCTGCCAATGGCAGAACATCGAGTTGGTGGATTTTCCCGGGATCAGGATCCGGCCGGCGTCGGGAATGGAAAACACCGTGGTCGCCGGTGCCGGATTGGTGACGACGCAATGATCATCCGGCCCCGGCGGTGCGCTCGGGTCCGGCGTGCAATCGTCGGCGAGATTGATCACGCCACTGCTCAACAGACCGAGGTACTTGACGTTGCGGCCGAAGGTATCCTCGTCGCCGGTGGTGGTGATCGCGACCGCGGCATCGGCCGCGCGCAACTGCCGCATCTCTTTCTTCGCCTGCACGAATTCTGGATTCTCAGGCTTTTTTGCCACAGCGATCGTGGCCAGGCTCGCGCCGACGACGGCGCAGGCGATCAATCGTAAATTCATTTCTTTCCCCTCTGGTTGGCGTGGACCTGCAGGCAGGAAGCTGCGCGATGCAGGCGGCGTCGCGATGTTCATTCCCTTCATCGGACCTTGCGAACCAACGAGCTGTTGCAGCAGTACCGGACATCGAGGCCATCGCAAATGCAAAAAGAACGTTAAGTCTTTCCACTCCGGATATCCGGATTGATCGCGATCAGGACATCTCCGCCAATTTGATTGCCGATGGCCGCGGCAAAATTTTCCGCGGAAACGGCGCAGTAGATTTTCCGGCGGCGGTCGCGCGGAGGAAAAATCTCCTCTCCCATTTGTCGAATTCGTCGGCGCGCGGTTGCGGGCTTCATGCCGCGGCTCGCCAGCGAAAATCGCAACGAGCGACATTCCATGCCCGGCCTTCTCCACAGTTGTTCGGAAAGAAAGAGGCGGCGTGATTCATCTAAATGAATCCGGTGGACCCAGCGCTTCGGCACATCCTGGGCAACTCGCAGCGACCGATTTTTCTGACCATCAGCTGAAGCGGCAGTTACATCTGGCCGCTTCGGCTGTTAGCCTCGAAAGTCCCCCGTCGTGCAGAGGTCGCCATCATGTCCATCTGGAAAGATCCCACCGCCAAGCAGTCGCCCTCGCCTTCGCCGGCACCAATGCCGGAAATGAAAGAACCGGCCCGGCTCGACATGCCGCCGTCGTTCGCTGCCGAACCCGCGCGCACGCCACCACCAGCAACGCGCAGCGAGCCTGAAGTCATGCGCAAGGAATCCACGATCGCCGCCGACATCACCATCGAGGGCAAGATCGATGGTGCCGGCAGCGTGCGCATCCACGGCAAGTTCAAGGGTGACGTCAACGTCCAGGGCGACCTCACTATCGAAGCCGGCGCCAAGGTCACCGGTGGCGTGCATGCCGACAAGGTCGTGATCTCCGGCGAGCTCGAGGGCAATATCGAAAGTGCCTCGCGCGTCGAACTGCTCACCACTGGCACCGTGATCGGCGACGTCAAGGCGGCCTCGATGACCGTCGCGGCGGGTGCGCGCATGCGCGGCCAGGCCGACTTCGGTTGGGACGACAACAAGTCCGGGAAGTCAGGCAAAAGCAACGGCGGTCATTCGGAGAGCGGCGGCAACGCATGAGCACGGTCCGACCCGGCCTGCCCGGGGCTACCCGCGAGTGCCCGCATTGCAAGGAAGCCATCCTCGAAAGCGCGACGGTGTGTCCGGGTTGCCGGCATCACCTGCGCTTCGAGGCTGGCGCCGTCGTGGCCGAGGCTGCGACGCTGACGCCGTTGCGCATCGAAGGCAGCATCCGCCATCCGCCCGATGGCGAGCCTTGGGAATACAACGTCGTCGTCTCGATCCGCAATGATCGCGGCGAGGAAATCGCCCGCAAGCTCATCGGCGTCGGCGCGATCAATCCCAACGAGCTGCGCACCTTCACCCTTGAAGTGGAAGTGACGCCCGCGAAGAAACGCCTCGGCAAGAGTGGCACGCGACACTGAGTCGGATCCGCACAGGACCTAGGGTGTGACGACCCAGTCGCCGCCCGCGGCGAAGAACTCGATCTGCCCGAGATGGCGTTTGGTATCGGTCGGGATGATCCGCGAATCGAATCTCACCTTCACCGCGATGCTCAGGCCCAACGGCGTCTCCATCATGGAGCCGAAGTGCGGCTGCAGCTGGAACGCAGTCTTGTCATCCTCGAAGGCACGCCGCAGCACCGAGGCGTGATCGGCGACGTTGCCGCTTTCCTGGGTCACCGCGAACACGGCGAGGCGGTTGTCGGCACTCCACAGCTCCACTTTCTCGACCGTGCAAAATTGCATTCGGTAGAGCACGAATGCGCGCGCCAGCAGGGTGCGCTTGTCGTTGAGGATCACCGGCGTGCTGATCGGAAAATGAAAGAAGTTGCTGGTGAGATCGGCGCCACCGAAGACGCCCGACCCGGCCATGCGCCGCTGATTCAGCGGTGCGAATTCCGGCTGCGCGCCATTGCCACTCATCCAGATTGCCGAAGTGATGCCCATGCCCTGCTCTCCTGATTGCGACCTGGCGGCTGCCAGGTATCCCTGGGGGCTTACGCACTGGCCTGCGGGAAAGGGTCATGGGCCGCATCACGTACTTGCACTGGCAGCCCCGGATATCGCGTTTTCGCAGCGCGTTTGCGCGCAGTAGGTGATTGCGCGTGCACGATCGAGTGCCTACCCTCCCGGCAAAGCCCGCCAACGGATCCCTGCCATGAAGCGCTCTGCCTGGACCACCCTGCTCGCCCTTGGCTTCGCCGCATCCAGCCACGCGGCCGGCTTCAATTGCGAACGGGCGACGACGGCGATGGAGAAAATGATCTGCGCCGATCCGGGCCTTTCAAATCTTGACGACCAGTTGAACCGCACGTATTCGATCCTGCTCGCCCGATCCGCGGCACCGGAAGCGCTCGCCGCCGAACAGGCGCACTGGCTGACTGCCCGCCGCAATGCCTGCCGCACTTCCGAATGCGCGAATGCAGCCTATCTGGATCGACTCGACGAACTCGCCGCGGCCGACTACGCCGATCTTTCCAGCGCCATCAACGCGACCTGCACCGACTTGTTCGCCGATGCCATCCGCAATCCCGACACCTGTCGGGTGACCCAATCCGCCGCGTTCGGATCCATCGGCAAGGAAACCTTCCATTTCGCCATCTATTGCCTGCGCGAGACCTCCGCAGACAACACGCCCTGCATCGAAAACGGCATCGCACTGTTTTCAACCAATGCCGGTGCGCCACGGGCAAGGCGATGGCATATGCGCGGCAACGATGCCGGCGACATCTTCTCGACGCCGACAATCTACAAATCGGCAACCGGCAGCATCCTGGAAATGTCAGTGCGCGTGGATGGCAGCGGCAATTTCAACGACAGCGATTATTTTCTTCGCCAAGGCAGTCGCTGGGCAGCCATCGACGCCACGAGTTGGGGCAAGGATCTCGGAAGGCGCATTCCCAAGGGCGTGGAAATATGGAAAGGCATCTGGCCGGACCTGCACCACATGACCGCCCGCGCCGCGCTGTATCACCACAACGACGCCAACTGCTGCCCCACCGGTGGTACTGCTCTGATCGAACTCACCCTCATCGGCACCCGATTGGCGATCAAGTCGATGAAGACGGTTCCAGAACGAATGGATTAGTCCGGACCAAGGTGTCGCGTGCCGATCTCCATCGATATCAAAGAACCCGCCTCCCGACGCAGGTGCGGCGTCAGCCGCGGCTTCCGGGAACACATCTCCGATAAACCCGCGCTATTCGTGGCCGCAGCAAATTCTTGTTGCGGTTGACGCCACTCCTGCGAGCCGCTCTTGCGCTTTACTCAGCGCAGCTGACTGTCCTTGCTGCCGCGCCGATTGAAACCAGCAGCAGCGCTCTGCTCGAGGTCGCGCGCTTCCTGACAAGGTACGCACAGCCGCACGCCGGGCACCGCCTTGCGCCGCGCTGGCGGAATTTTCGTCGCGCATTCCTCGCAATGCGCCAGCCCCGGGCCCGTCGGCAGCTTGCTGCGCACGCGCTTGATGCCGTCCTTGACGGTCGCGTCGATCTGATCCTGCACCGCGCCGTCGCCTGCCCATCCGGTTGCCATGGCTGCCTCCGAAAATCTCGCAAACTCCATGAGCAAGCATAGCCCAGCATAGGCGCTGGCCGCAGACTCCGCTCATTGCAGGGATGTCGACAGCGATTTGATGCTTGCGGCATCAAGATGGGAACATGCAGGCAGCACCGTGTGGAAGGGGCCTCCGATGCGCAAGCGAACATCGAACGACGAACCCTACTGGGCGCCGCTGCCGCGGCAGCGTTTCACCCCGACGCAAACGCTGACCATCGTCATCCGTCATCTGATTCCGCTGATCGGTCTATTTTTCTATGACGGCTCGGCCGGCCAGTTCCTGATCCTCAGCGTATTCAACATCGCTTTCACCATCGCCTGCATCGGCACACTGGGCATCGCCGTGTCGACGCGCCAGGAAAACGGCCCGAGCCCCAACATCGCCGACGAAATCGTCGCCTGGCTTCTGCTATTGACGATAGGCATCGTCGTCAGCCTGGTGCTCACGACGATGTTCGGCTGGGTCATCGCGATCTTCGTCGCCGCTACGCCGGAAGGCTTGTTCACCGCCGCGCTGGCCTGGTCGGTGCTCGCCATCGTCGTCTTCGCGTCGCCCGGATTGTTCCAGCAATATCGCTCGGACCTGCGCAGCGGGATGAACGAGGAGCAGCGCAAGCAACGCGATCAGCCGAACGTGCTGGTGCACGTTCTCTGCGCCGGCCTGATCTTCATGCTATCGGGCTACATCAACGACTTCGGTCGCCATGGGCTGTTGATCGCCGCCGTCATCGTGACCGCGCTGTTCATCTTCCGCGACCTGCGTCCGGACCTGATGCGCGAGTTGACGCGGCCGAAGACCCGGCCGCCGGGCAGCTGAATCCGGCGCGTGACGTTGCCGCGCGCCGATCAGCGCGAACCGCATACCGCGAATTATTTTTGAACGATGGTGCTCGCCGCGGCCTGTTCTTCCGGCGCGTGCGCTTCGGCAGCAATCGCCTTGGTAGCGGGAAGAACCGGCTGCGCGCCGGCTTTGGTCATCGCAGCCGTCATGTCTTTGGCTGCGGCCGCTCCGGGGCAGGGAGTGTCCTGATAAGCGGTCCTGCCGGCGACCACGCATTTGAACACTCTCGTCTGCAATGGCGCGGCGACGCTCGATGCGGCAACGGACCACAGGGCAATAAGCAACAGGGACGGGACGACGTGACGCGGGAACTGGCGCATGGGGGGCACTCGCGAATGACACAGGGGGGGGTGGAGGATACGACAGCCCGGCCGGGATTGCCTGTGTCGTCCCCCGGCGTCAGGGGCGCCCGGCGGTCCACCCGGCCTGCCCTTTCCGATAGGCCAGCAGGCAATACGCAAGCCCGACGCAGGCACCAAATCCCAGCAGGAACAGCGCGAACTTCTGATATTGCGTCGCGCCCAGCAGCCACAGTGCCGCCCCCGGCAACAAGCTCACGACGATCATCGGCACCGGACCGGCCAGACGCAGCCGCAGCAACAACCAGATCATCGGCACGACGTAAATCGAAATCAGCGCGACCCCGACCACCAGCGAATAACCGAACCAGACCAGCACCAGCAGCGCAGCGACCACCACCGCGCTGAAGTCCACCGATCCCGGACCTGCCATCAGCGCATACGCCAGCAATCCCAACGCACCCAACACGCAACCCGGCAGCAAGGCCACATAGGCGTACATGTAAGGCGCTCGCGGACGGTTGGTGAACATCGCAGAATTGATTCCGAAGGTATGGTCGCAGGAGCGGCGCAAGCCGCGATTTCCCACGTCCGGTTGGTCAAAATTTTACGAGCGACCGTCGCCACGCGGGAAAATCGCGGCTCGCGCCGCTCCTACAAAAAAGATTCGTGGCGAACCCGCTCAACGTCTACGCCTTGATCATCGCCAACATCTGATCCAGTGCCCTGCCCCAGCCCTGCTCGAAACCCATGGCTGCGTGCTTCGCGCGGTCGGCCTGGTTGCCGTGGATCACGCGGGCGCGGTAGCGCGTACCGCTGCCCTGCGCCTGCAACGAAATCACTGCAGTGAAAGCGAAGCCGGCAGTTGCGTCCGCCGACAACGCCGCGGAGGGACGGAAGCCCGGTGTGAAGACGTTGGTCCAGACCAGTTTTTCGTTCTCGATCACTTCCAGGTAGCAGCCGAGATTCGGGAAATCCTGTCCTTCCGGCGAGCGCATCAGCGTGCGGAAAATTCCGCCGGGACGAAGATCGACCTCGGCTTCCATCGTGCGCCACGGCGCCGGCGTGAACCAGACCGTCAGCAAGGCCGGTGTCGTCCACGCGGCCCAGATGCGTTCGCGCGGCACGTCGACGACACGTTCGAACTCGAGATCCAGATCAGGGTCTGGCGGCGGAAGAATGGACTGGATCATGGAAATCACCCGGTGTCGGAACGCGTCGTTGCTGGCCGATCAATGTTCGGCGGCGGCGCGGATGATCGGGTCGAGTTGCAGCTCGACGCGGAAACGCGCGGTGCTGCTGGAACGGCCTCCGGTGCCGGCGATCACGATGCGTTTGTTGGCCACGCCGGCATCGGCGAGCTGCCGTGCCAGCGCGAGCGCGCGTTGATCGGCCAGACGCGGATTGGCGATCGATGCATCGTCGAGCGGACTCACCCGGATCGATACCAGCACCATCCGGTATTCCACCAGCACCTTGCACAACGGCGCGAGGAATTCCGGCGTGCCCGGGCCGAGTTGCGGGCCGGCCGGCTCGAAGCCGACGCGGCGCGACAGATCCAGCGCGATGCGATTGCCTTGCCGCATCACACTGACGTCCTTGCCGACGATCTGCCGCAATCTTCCCTGCAGCACGTCCAGGTAGTAACCGACATCCGCGGCCGGCAGGGCATCGCGTTCGTTCTTCGCCAGCGTCTGCTTGATCCGGCTGCGGTCCTGTTCGTAGCTGCCGGGATCGAGCACGGCGAATGCCGGTTCCGGCTCGGGCGCCGGCGTTGCGACGACAGGCGCCGGTTTGGCTGGAACGGGAAGCGGCTTGTGCGTCGGGTGCATCGCGCAGGCCGTCAGCACCAATGCGATCGTGATCACCGTGAACATGCGCATGAACAGCCGGACAGCGCGCACGACACGAGCGCGGTCAGGGATGAATGCGACGATTGGCTCGGAAGAATTCAAGAAAATCTCCTGCGGGCAGCGGCGTGCTGAAGATGAAACCCTGGCCGAACGAAACGCCATGCGCCAGCAGCCAGACTACCTGTTCGGGCGTCTGCACGCCTTCCGCCACGGTAGCCAACCCTAGGGACTTGGCCATCTCGATCACGTGAACGATCACCTGGCTGGTCGCCGCCTCCGTGCCGATCGCATCGACGAAGGACTTGTCGATCTTCAGCACGTCCAATTCGAAACTTTGCAGATAGGAAAGACTGGAATAGCCGGTACCGAAATCGTCCACCGCCACCTGGTGGCCACGGCTGCGGAACTCGCGGATCAAGGCGCGCGAAATATCGCTGTTGATCAGAGCGCGCTCGGTGATCTCGAGCTTGAGCGCATCCGGCGGCAGTCCCGCCTCCGCCAGACAACGCGCTATCTCGGTGCCGATGCGATCGTTCTTGAGATCGTCCGGCGCGAGGTTGAGGTTCACGCTCATTCCGGGGAAGTCGAGCAGCAGTTTGCGCATCTCGCGCGTCGCCACCCGCAACACGGCGATCGTCACCTCCTGCACCACGCCGACCTCTTCGGCCACGGGAATGAAAATGTCCGGACTGACGGGCTCCCCGTTTTCTCGCTCCCAGCGCGCCAGCGCTTCGGCACCGACGCAGCGACCGCTGGCCAGGTCGATCACTGGCTGGTAGTGCACCTTGATCCGGCCGGCGGCGAGCGCCTCGCGCAGTTCGGTGGCCAGGCTGAGTTGATGCCGGGAAAAACGCAGGACCAGGTAGATCCATGCAGCGACCAGCAGAAGGCCCACGCCAGCACCGATCGCCAGCGTCTGCGCGTGGCGATTCCAGAAATTGTCGATCGGCTCGATCGCCACCACGTCGATGGGCAGGATTTCGTTGCGGGCGAAATGCGAGATCACCTGCCCATGCGCGCGATCCACGGTCACGCCGATCGGCAGAGTCGCGGGCGCGGGCAACTCCGCATCCGACGGAATGGCAGCCATGCGCAGGTTTTCCACCCACAGGCCGGCCTGGCGATGCTGCATCGGACCGAGGTCGAGCAGCAATCGCGGATCGATGGCGACATCGTGATCGCCGAAGCGCATCAGGAACAATTGCACACCGCCGACTTCGGTCTGCGCGCTCGGCCACCAGGCAATTACGCCGGTGTCGTAGATGCGATCGGCACGCGTGGGCTTGATGCCCGCATGCGGCACGAAGCCGACGCCGCACAAACGGTCAGCCGCACGCCAGTAACCGATCGCACGGATGTATGGCCGCGACACCGCCGCGTTCTGCAGTGTCTGCAGGTGTTCGGGCGAGCAGCGCTCGGCAGTGAGTCGATCGAAGCCGGCCAGCATGTCGCGGGTATCGAGAATGATGTGTCCGGTGCGCTCGCCCAGGGTCGCCGCCAGACCACCGGCATAGGCTTCTTCGGAGGTGACCGATTCGTTCCAGAGAAACCAGATCACCGATCCGAACAGCAGGGCGACGCCGATCAGCGCGGCGAGCGTGGATCCGAACACGATCCTGCTGCGACGATGCATGAGACTCAGCCAGTCGACACGGGCATGTCGATCACCACCCGCTCATGCCAAAGCGGCATGGCCGATGAGAACCCGCGAAGCCCGTGATCCGCCGCTTGGGCGACATGGCGATCTCCCCCTGGATCGGGCAGGAAGCATAACAAACCGCCCGGACGCCGGAACTGCCCCAATGATCACCAAGGACCAACGCCGGCCGGCGCCGGGGCGGCGACTGTGGGACAATCCGCGCCCCGCAACCCCACCAAGGACACTCCCATGAAGAAGGCACGCAACCGCCGCCGCGCGAACCGTCTGCGCAGCGCCCTGCGCTAAGCGACACGCGGCACGGAAAGGCCGGAGCGGATTCGCGTATTTTCGCGGATCGACTCCGGCCTTTTTCATGTCCGCCAGCCCCGGGGAACCGCGCACGGCCCGCCGGCGGAAACCGCGGGCCGCCTTGGGGCCAGGGACGAAAACCGGCACACTCCGGGGCAGTGGAAATTCCAAAAGCGATCATGGTCCCGATCCTCCCCGGCCCGCATCGATGCGTCGCACTGCTTCGCCCATGACACGCCTACGCCGCACCGCGGCCTGCCTGTTGCTGGGCTTCATCGCAGCCCTCTCCGCCTGCACACCATCGGAACCGCCGCCGGATCCGGTCGAAGTGCGTGCGCGGATCGTGCGTTTGTTACCGACGACGCTGGCGGATCGCCAGGGTTGGGCCACCGATATCTACGCCGCCTTCGCCGCCCAGGGCATTCGCCCGGCGACACCGAACCTGTGCGCGACACTCGCCGTTATTGAGCAGGAGTCGGGATTCAACACCGACCCGGTCGTGCCTGGCTTGGCAAAAATCGCCCGCGCCGAAATCGATCGTCGCGCCGAGCAGCATGACATCCCGCTGCTGCTGGTCAGCGCCGCGCTGCTGTTCAAATCGCCCAACGGCAAGACCTACGAAGACCGCATCGCCGCGGTGCGCAGCGAGCACGATCTCGACCGGATCTTCGAGGATTTCATCGGCTCGGTGCCGCTGGGGCGGCGCCTGCTGGGCGGTGCGAATCCGGTGCACACCGCTGGCCCGATGCAAGTCAGCATCGCCTTCGCCGAGCAATATGCGAAAGCACGGCCGTATCCCTACCCGATCGATGAATCGATCCGCGAGGAAGTCTTCACCCGCCGCGGCGGCGTGTATTTCGGCGTCGCGCACCTGCTCGCCTACAAGACCTCGTACCCGCAGATGCGCTATCGCTTCGCCGACTACAACGCCGGCTTCTACGCCAGTCGCAATGCCGCTTTCCAACAGGCGGTGAGCATCGCCTCGGGCATCCCACTCGATCTCGATGGCGATCTCGTCCGTTACGGCAGAAAGAAAAACGATATCGGCCCGACCGAACTTGCGGTGCAATCGTTGGCGCCGGCACTGGCGATGAGCAGCACGCAAATCCACCGCACGCTGCAACAGGGCGAAACCGCGCGCTTCGAAGACAGCGACCTGTTCAAGAATGTTTTCGCACTGGCCGAAAAACAGACACATAAATCGCTGCCGCGCGAAATGCTGCCGCGCATCCGCCTCGACAGCCCGAAGATCACCCGCAGCCTCACCACCGAATGGTTCGCCACGCGCGTGGAGCAGCGCTACAAGCGCTGCATTGCGAAAGAAAATCATCCCCCGTAGGGCGGGCATGACCAAGGTTGCCTCAGCAGGAACTACCCCCAAGCTCGTCTGCTTGCGTTGATAGGCGTCCTGCTTCGGCACATCAGAAAATCGCGGTCATGACCGCTCCTACGGAAAACCGCACCTACCGCAACACCGGCACCGCCAGGCTGCGCTCCGGATCGGCGCTGGCACCTGTATGCATGTTCGCCGGCAGGTGCCCGACATCACCGACGGCGATCACCTGCATGCTGCCATCGGCCTTGATGCGGATCGTGGTGATGCTGGCATGGCCGATCGACATTTCCAGCCAGGCGGTGCTGTCGACGCCGAGCGCGCGCGTGACCAGATAGCGGATCACGTTGCCGTGGCAGACGAACAGATCGCTGCTGTCCTTGCCCTCGGCAGGACGAAAATACTTGGCGAAAATTCGATCCAGCTGCGCCTTGCACGCGGCCAGGTCTTCGGGTTTTTCTTTCGCCATGATCGCCACGCGTCGCGTCGGCGGCGTGCACTCGGCAAGATCATCGACGATGGTGAAGTGGCGCCCCGGAAAATCCTCACCGATCGCCGCCGCGGTATCGCGCGCGCGTTGCATCGGGCTGGCATAAAGCGCATCGAAATGCGTCGGCAGCCCCGCCAATCGCGCGCCGGCCAGATGCGCCTGCGCGACTCCGAGCGGCGACAAGCCCGGCCCCAGTTTCTCGTCCGCCGAGGCATCCTCCACGTACTGCCCGTGACGCACCAATACGATGGTGCGCACGGCCGGCGTTGGCGTCGACGGTTGCGCGGCCTGCACACAGGCCGCGGACAGCAGCAACAAGATCATCAGCCACGTTTTCATCGCTGCCGCCCGCCTATGCCTTGATCAGATACCACGCAGCATCGGTTCTTCCGTTCCCGGATGATCCAGCGATGCCTCGCGGCCGTATTGCATCCAGCGATACGCCACCATCGATGCCAGCCACACCACCGGACCGGCGAAGATCAGGCCGATGAAGCAGGCCAGCATGCCGGCCAGGGCGACCAGGAATCCCAAAAAGCCCAGCAACAACAGGTTGACGCGGTTGTTGGTGGTGATCGATTCGCTGTAGCTGAACGACTCCATGATGCCAAGGTCGCGATCAACGATGGCATTGAGGTACTGGCCGTAGCGCAACGCGATATAGATGCCCGGGACGATCAACAGGACGAGGCCGATCACCACCGCGATGCTGAACAGGATCGTGGCAAGGACGGCTCGCAGCAACTTGGCCCCCTCACCGAACAGCAGACCGATATGGACGGCATTGCCGGACACGAATTCCAGCCCGACGCGGACCATACCCAACTTCAGGAACAGGGAAAAAATCTGCAGCAGGATCTGGAAGATCGCCAACAGAAACAGCGCGGCGCCGCCGGGGCTATGCGCCAGCTCCGGATGGGCGGGGCTCGTACCCTTGGCCATCGCGTCGATGAAACTGAAGATGAAGGACGGCACCATGATGCAGGCGAAATACACGATGCCCACCAGCAGAATGGGACCGAACTGGCGCTTGGTCAGATCGAAACCGCGTTTGATGCATTCGACCGGATCGAGCGGTTCGCTTCCCGGCGCAATTTCGGACAGCACTCCGCCTTCGGGCAGATCCGCGACCGGTTGCCGCCAGTTGCTCTGCGGCGCGGCATAGGGATTGGCCGCTGCCATGCTCGGCGGCATGCTTGGCGGCATGGCGTCAGCGGGTGTGCTGGCAGGGGCCGCATCGAAAATTCCGGGCACCTGGTTGGCCGGCGTCCAGCCCGACATCTTGTCGGTCCACACGCCGTCGGTGGGCGCCAGATCGCCGCTGCGCGCGAGCGCCACCAGTTGCTCGAAGCTTATGGGTCCGAATTGCTGACCGCCGCGGACATAAAACCATTCCGTCATGACCTCTCCCCTGTTGAAAGCCATTGCCAGGGGCAAGGCGATAGATGATGTCGTGAAATTCAAGGCGAGGCGCGATCTGCGATGCGCTCGACTGTTTCCCCGCAGCTTTTTTATCACACCCCGGCCCGCGAAATCTCCCCTTTCCGATGGCGATGTCGCGTGCCCGCTTAAACCCTCGCGCCGCTTGCGACAACACAGGCCGATCCCACGCAAGGAAAACCGCACGATGCGCGTCTCCCCGATCGCCCTGCTCTGCCTGCTGCTGCCCTTGCAACCCGCCACTGCTGCGGATCAGCCCATCGATGCACCGGCGCAGGTGATGATCGTTGGCACCTATCATTTTTCCAATCCGGGCCGGGATCAGCACAACGTCAGGTCCGATGATGTGCTCACGCCCGAGCGCCAGCAGCAACTCGATGCGATCGCCAAGGGCTTGCTACGTTTCCAGCCGACGCTGGTCGCGGTGGAATGGCCGGCCGATGTCGTGGACCAACGCTACGCAGAATTCCGCGCCGGCAAGCTGCCGACCTCACGCAATGAGGTGGTGCAACTGGGCTTTCGTCTCGCCAA